>Ga0163153_10006125_pt1 | contig 13743 bp, 18 predicted proteins | sample OliLakLV19MP6IB1_FD_148629 | JGI IMG/M metagenome (GOLD analysis project Ga0163153, IMG submission 148629) | Freshwater microbial mat bacterial communities from Lake Vanda, McMurdo Dry Valleys, Antarctica - Oligotrophic Lake LV.19.MP6.IB-1 | ecosystem: Environmental > Aquatic > Freshwater >... | reverse complement strand
GCCCAATCTAGCCGGTTGACCAAAGTCTGCCCGAGCGAAGGCCTGGGGGGCTGGCGAGACCGAGCACCACCGTGGATGGCAACTTCCGGCTCCATCGGTTTCGTTTCAGCTTCCCCGGGCCTTCGCGTCGCGAGTTTCTGCCGCAGGGACATCAACTTCCAACAGAAGGCGCAGTGCGATGCAACAGTTACTTGAGCATGTGGACACGCTGGAGCACGCCGCCGAGCAGGATTCCAAACCGAGTCGCCGCACTTTTCACCACATCCGCGAAACGCGAATTCGCGAACGGATTTCCCTACGCACCGCGGCCAAGAGGCTGGGCCTAACGACAGCCGAGGCGGGCCGCCACGAGGCGCCGGAACGGGATCTCTTGTTGAGCGAAGTTCACGCTTGGAGCGAAGCCCTGCGCGTACCGCCGAACGAGTTGGCGTTCGGCGTCTCGGACGACCAAGACGCCGAGGTCGCCGCGCGGGCCGGAATGGTGAAGATCGCACGACTGTTGCATCGCCTGCAAACGCGGGTTCCGCACTGTGGTCTCCGCAAAAGGGCCGCGGCGATGCTCAATGAAATCATTGAAGCGATGCCGGAAGTTCAGGCCTTATCGGAGTCCTGGACTCAGAAGCGTCGCACACGGGCCGAACAATTCATGAATTGCCGAACGCTGAGCGATATCGCCCAGGCGTCGCTGCGACGTGTGAGCCGAACAGCATAAGCGTGGCGTGCAACCGCAACTCGGCATCGGCCGGCGTCAGGAGCAACACGATGTGCGTGCGCGTATTGGTCGACGAGCCTGATGCTTTACTCAGTGAGCTGTTGGTCTGCTCGCTCCGGGCGCCCGAGTTCGATCTGCACTCGCGAAAAGACTCAACTTCATCCGCCCTGCATTCGCAAATACTCCCGGACGTCGCGTTGTGCGGTGGCTCACTTGCAGATTATGGGACCAAGTGTCGCCTTCGGGAACTTCACCTGCGATACCAGGCTCTACCAATTCTTGCGCATGTCGCGCCACCGTCCAGAGGCGAATTCTGCCGGTTGCTGTTCGGGGGCCTGCAAGGCGTTGTGCCGCTCTTCTCGAGCAGAGCTAAGTTACAACAATCGTTGCGCGTCGCAGCGACAGGGCAAGCGATCTGGGCGCCGAGGGATATGCGCGCCGCGTTGCGGTTCGTATCGCGGCTATCCGAGAGGGGTCTCGATCAACTCATTTCCGAGTCGATCGGCGGTTCCGCCGCCGCCTGGGTAGACACTTGTGCCGATGCACTCCGCGCAGTGCGCGCGATCGCACGATATGTCTCGTCGCCGGCAGATCACGCGGCCGTGGATCGATTGACGCTGGCGCTCGGTACGCGATCGCATTCCATTACGGACACAACAGGATGGGCGGAAAATCGACCGGCGAAGGGACATGACGTCTGAAGGCCGAACAACTCTATCGGGCCGGCGCCGATGACTACCGCCCGCGAGAAGACTTGACCTAACCGTTGCCGGCCCATTGCGGGCCGGCCGGTCATCCGACCAACGCCCGATGCTTTTCCACACTCAGCGCATCGTACACCGTCGCGAATAAACGGCGCGCGGGCGCACTCAGCGATACGAACCCGCTCGGCTCGCTGCCGTCCTCGTGTCTGTCAGTCGTTGAGCAACGCGACCCGCGTGTTGCGAATGCTTCTACGTCCCCGACCCTGGCTCCGGATCCTCGATCCGAACCAAGGTCCACTGCTGGGTCCGATCCTGGCCATAGTGGATGAGCATGGTCGATTCCGTTTTGGTCAGGTTGGCAATGCCTGCTTCATAGACGACATTTTTTCGATCGCCAACCGTCCAGGCCGCCCGTTGCGTCTGCTTATCCACTGATCCCGAGATCGGCTCCGTCGTGTCGGTGGTCGCGTTGTAATACTCGCCACTGATCACGCCCTGCTTGTCGACGGTCAATTGAATGATCTGGTTAGCAGTCGTTTCATCCCCCTGGACCATCCCGAAAACGCCCAAGTTCAAGGTGTCGGTCGCTGTCGCAGGAGTCCCTTGAGCACCCGCCGCCGCAATTCACCTACACCGGGCGTGAACTCGATCCCGGTGTTGGCCCGAACGGAAGTCTGTACTACTACCGAGCCAGGTACTACGACGCCAAACTCGGCCGCTTCCTCTCCCAAGACCCCAGCGGTTTTTCCAGCGGCGACGTGAACCTCAACCGCTACGCGGAAAACAACCCGGTGGCGATGACGGACCCGTACGGATTGCAGGCGACGGCGCGTCTGGGCAATGGCGGTGGCTCCGAGCTGAATCGTATCATGCTTGATGCCGTTCGCGGGGCATCTGATGGGCCGGGCGGACTTGCATCTTCGTTCCTGACCAACACTACTTTCGGCACAGAGATTAGCTCATCCATTGTTGATCCATTTCGGTCGATGTCATGTGACTTAAATAATGAAGCCGCGAGCATCAATCCGGCGCTGCAGCCCATCACGAGCGTTAAGGAGTTTTTGCGCGAGCAGGAAGTGCTTGACAACACACGCTTGGCGCGCGTCGAAGTGACGCCTGGAAGCAGGTGGATTTATGACAAGTTGGTGAGAAACCAACGAAATATGTCGGCGCAGGACATGCTTCTGTATTTCCGTCAAATGGAACAGGAGAACGTCGACTACAAAGCCAGCGAGGCAGCCTGGGATGCGAAAGTCCGACAGGTCGAGAGCTTCATTCCCGGGGCAAACGTGGGCCACATGCTTCGCGACGCGATTCGTGTCGACTATGGCTGGGAAACGGTCGACCTCTACGCCAGCGGCCGCTTCGGGTTGAACGGCGCCGCGGAACCCTCGAAGGGGGACTACGCCGAATCGTTCACAACGCTGGCCTCATTCGGACAGATCGGCTCGGCGCTGCGGGGATCGCAGCAGGCTTTGACGCAATCCTCCCGCAGTGTGTCGGCCGGACGCAGCGGGCCGGTATTCGGCGACGCCCGAGCGTTGACGAGCGCTCAACGGACTTTGCTCGGGGAATCGAACGCGAGCGTTACAGAAACGACGATTGCAAAGCGGGCGGTTTCAATGAACGATTTGCGCAATCTAATGCTACACACCGGCGATGAGTTTGCTATGCCGACTCGCCAAGGCGAGCGAATGATCCTGCGCGGACTGGAAGGCAAGGTGCCGCAACTTTCGGAGGCGAGCGCAAAGGAATTCGCGGCAGCGGGATGGAGATTCTCGGGACACACTCACACGTCGGGCTACCAAGCAGTTGGTTCGCTGGGTGATAAAGCGGTTCTCAACGCGTTTGGGCAAAAGCAAAGCGCCGTGTGGGGTGCCACATGGGGCTCGGGGCCTGGGCGATTCTTTTCAAGTGTGATGGATGAGATCAATATTCGACTCGGCCTGGACGGATGACGCGGCAAAACTATGTTGACAGACGACGAAGCAATTACGGTTGGCCTGCGAAAGTACCGAGAGTTGTTTCCGCAAGGCGTGATTCCTCCGGACCTAGAGGAACGTGGCGTCTTGTCGGCTATTCCGGAGGATCACGCCACGTTCGTTCAATTGACTTTCGGTATTCGAGGACAACGAGATCCCTTCTACTTGTTCAAGGCAGCGGTTGACCGTGCGTCTGGCGACGTCACCGTTCTGATTGCCTCAGACTGGAAGAAGCTTTTGGATATGGAATTTGACGAATCGGATTTTCTGTGCCCGTAGTCGCTGGCCGTCGGGCGTCAAGGCGATGTCCGTCGAGCTCGCTGGCGTCGGAGCCTGCTTCGCGGTCTTGGAAACCTCCTGCGCCTGCAAGAATGCTGTTGACCCGGTCGACAAGAGGTACGGGCCGACCAAAGATCCCAGCGCCAAAATGCCGAGATACTGCAATTTCCTGCGGTTCATCGCTGGAGCCGTCGCGAAGGTCAGAAGTGCGACGAGTGTGTGATCGAGAAGAGGTTCGATAATTATGAAGGCTTGGGGGAGATGTGGTCAATAAGCGCTTTTCGTTTTCGAAATTGCGATCGCATGGCCTTCTATGACTGTGCGTAATCGCTCGCAGGCTGCTCGAAAGCCTCTTGTAACGCGCTCCCCTGGAAGCTACCTGGGGCCCCAATCGCGACGATTCGCGTCATTGGCTGGCGGCCGTTCCATCCGTCCAGCATCGACACGTCCACCCGCCGGCCGACGACCTGACGCGCCATCCGCCGCCCTAGCGCGTCCGACGAGTACACGGCTTCGCCGTGCTTCACTCGGACTGATCGAACTCCGAACCTTCCCACCCCTTGAGTTGCTTGATGACGTCGAACGGGTTGAAAGGTAGATCCTTGCCGTTAATACGTGGCTCGCCGAGCGCCTTGATTTCCGGGCGAGGGTTTTCAAGGCCCTGGAGCGGGTAATCACGGGTCTCCGGTGTGTTCGGGAACTTCGCCATCCACATCTCGTGCCGCGCCATCATCTGATCGAACATCGCCTTCGCCGGAAGCATCGGGACCAGCTTGCCCTCCATTTCTCGCGGATCGGTGTACAGGTCGAACAAGGCGGCTCCTAAGCCGCCGGCTTTATTTGCCACCCAGACGCGCTTGTATCGCCCTTTCACCGTCGCGGCCAGGATATCGCCGGTGTAAATGAACACGTAGTCGCGTCGACTGAAGCCGTCGCCTTTCAGGAACAAGCTCGTCTGATCAACACCGTCGATGATGCGGTCAGTGGGAATGTTACTGGTTGCCCCGCCGAGATGCGCGAAGGTGCTAAACAGATCGGTCTCGTGGATGATATCGCCGACGGTTTGCCCGGGCGCAATGACGCCGGGCCACCAGGCCATTGCCGGCACACGCACTCCGCCTTCGAGGAAGTCGCCCTTGCCGCCACGGTAGATGGTTTCGATCATTCCGGACGGGCCGTTGTGCGTCATCGGGCCGTTGTCGGCCATCAAGACAACGAGTGTGTTCTCGGCGATGCCGAGTTTCTTGAGCTCGCTCGTCAAGACGCCGATCCGAACGTCGAGCGGGGCGAGCAACTCCGCCAGCGTTCCGCCATTTGTCGTCAGTTTCTTCGGCGAGGGCAGGAAGGAACCGAGCGCTGGCCACCAGGCAACAAAGAACGGTTTGTTCGCCGCCGCATTCTTACGGATAAATGCCAGAGTTCGTTTCTCAAACTCGCCCTCGAGCTTCAAATAGTCATCGTTGTTCGGCGCGCGGCCAAACTCGCGCACCGGGCCCCCCTTTGTGCCTTCCAAAGCGAACACAAATCCTCTGGGACGCCAGCCCAAATCCATCTCGTAAGGGTCCTTTGGGTACATTTCGGGAAACAGGACGGCAGGCGCAAGACCGGCCGCCTGTCCCTGCGGAGTGAAGAGGCTCGTTGCTTGGTTATACGGCATCCACAGGGCCTCATCGAAACCGCGCTTAGTCAGGTAGCTGGCTTCGATGTCGCCGACATGCGCCTTGCCGTAGAACGCCGTGGCGTAACCCGCTTTTGAGAGCACATCTGCGAGCGTCACTTCGGAGGGAGGAAGTCCACCGTATTCATACGGGAAGCCAACTTTCGTCATTCCCGTGCGCACGGCGTGGCGTCCGGTGAGGAACGCCGCGCGGCTTTGCGTGCAGGACGGCTCGGTATACATCCGCGTGAAGTTGATGCCCTCGGCGGCGAGCCGGTTGATGTTCGGCGTCTCCCAGCCGCGTTGCTTCTGAATGAAAGGAATCCCCACCTCGCCGACCGGCGTATCGTCCCACATCACGTGAATAATGTTGGGCGGCTGGCCGAACTTTTGGCGCAGTTCAGCGAGTTTCTTATCGAGCTCCTGGTCCTCGACCTCCCACTTCTCGCCGTGTTGCGCGTCGAGAATGTAGTATTCGGCGTCGTGGATGATCTTGGGCTTCTCGGCCTGAGCGAACGTCTCCCGTGCGGCGAAGAACAACAGCCAAACCGCTACGATCACCGCCGCGAATTTGCTCCCAGCAGCGGCCTCCCGCGAAAGGAATCGAAGTCTCCGGCTTGAATTGGCATTCATCGGCCCGATTTCTTCGTGCATAGTTCACCTTTGGCGACGGGGTCGGCGAGAACGTTTCGCGGCACTTTTTCAGTATAATTCGTAAATTTCGCTAGAACAACAGTGCGATCGCGCGGTCGACCATTTCTTCCAGCGGGATCATCGTGAGCGTCAGCGGAAGCAGCGGCAGCGCGATCAACATCGCTAGCCGCAGCACCACATTTTTTCCAAACGGGAGAAGTCCCATTTCACGGACGACATCGCAGTTAGCCGCCTGCCAAGGAAACCGCCAGAAGCAGAAGTTCGGCGACGACGGAATTGCGGAGCCGCATGACCAGGCGGATCGCGTTGCTGAAGTGCTGTTCGTTTTCGGACGCGATCAGTTGCCGGTCGGTAGACTATTGGACCACGATGTGAATGCGGCGATGGATGATCAATTCCGCCCCAATCAACAGCGGCAGCGCCAGCAGGAATCACGTCTGAACGTCGATATCGTACAAGAGTGGAACTCGGCCGCTCAGGAAGGTTCCGCCGATGACCGACAGAGCGGCAAACGGAAGCCATGTGATGAGGACGCACGCCAAAACTCGGCGGTGGAGCAATTCGACGGGGCGGCCGCACCAAGCTCGCGCGCAATAGCAATTGATAGTGCGGATCGCCCAGCACAAGGGAGAAGTCTTGCTGCTCACCTTCGGCAATTGGCGGCTCGTTCGCCATGAATGCGTCCCGGCCTACTTCGATTTGGCTGATGCGTCTGAATCGTCGCGAAGCGACCGTCAGATAGTCGACTCAGCCCATTGCCAGAATAGCTCGAAATTAGGTTGACTCGCTCGTCTGAGAAACGGCTTGGCTGTCTCCGCGAGCTTCGTCGACGGCGCCGCCCCAAAGCTGCCAGGTGGCAATGAACAAGGCGCCAATGATCGGCCCGATGAGGACGCCCGCGGCGCCGAACGCCGCCAATCCGCCGAGGGTGGTCAACAATACCAAGAGGTCGGGCATCTCGGTATCTTTGCCGATGAGCTTGGGGGCCAAGACGTTGTCGATGGTGCCGACGGCAATCGCGCACCACGCGCCGACTCCAATCGCCGCGCCGGTCTGTCCACTCAGGGCAAGAAAACACACGGCGGGAACCCAGACCAACGCCGTGCCGACCGTCGGGATGGTGGACAGCACTGCCATTACCACGCTCCAGAAGAGAGCTCCCTGAATGCCCGCGACCCAGAAGGCGAGCCCCGCCAGCCCGCCCTGTACGATGCCGATAATCAGTTTGCCCTTCAGAGTCGCTCGAGAAACTGAGACGAAGGTGCCAAGCAGGCGGGAGCGGTCATTGCTCGAGAGCGGCGTATAGTGCAGCGCCGCATCAAGGATCGACTTGCCGTCGACGAGGAAGTAGAACGTGGCATAGAGCATCACGAAGAGCGACAGGAAGAACGACGCGGTCCCTTTCACGCCCGCCGCCAGCCCGGCGGCAAGCCAGCCGCCCACCTTGGCCGCAAACTCGCTCGCCTTCTCGACGATTTGGTCATGGTAGGGCAGCAATCGCTTGAGCTGCGGTTGCTCGGCGATACGCTCGCGTAGGGCCTCCGGGTTTTGGCGCTGCTCGGCCAGCCAATCATTGGCGGACTCACTGATTTGGACCGCCTGGCGACTGACAATACTGAGCAACGACAACAACGGAACGATAACCACCACGAGACTGAGCAAGACCGTCAGCGCCGAAGCAAGGGATCTACGCCCGCTGGTCCATTTCAAGACCCGCCGGTGGATCGGCTGCAACAAGCTGGCGATAATCGCAGCGAGGAAAATGGCCAGGACAAAGCCTTCAATGACCCAGTAAAACAGCACCGACGTGGCGATCGCCAGCAAGAAGAGGAAGACGATGCGCGGCTTGGCGAAATGGGGTTTGTCGGCGGTCATGTGGTTGATGGCGTTGGAATTGATTCAGTCAGTGTCCTTCTGACGTTGCGAATCCGGACGCTGATCGGATCTGATGTATGAAAGTGGCAAACAACCAATGCAATCTAAGCTGATCAGAACTTCAGCTCAATCGCAAATCCTGGTCCCGGCGCATTCGTATTCGCATTCGATCCGCTGGACATTTCGCTCAATGGCGGGATTCGGCCAACGCGATTCTTTCACCAACTGCAGCGGTTGCTGCTCCATTCAGAGCATCTGACAGGCCGGACCAAGCGGCTTCTCATGGGTGTCGAGCAATACCTCGAATTGCAGACCCGTCCAAGCGCGGACGGCAACGTCGCTGTTAACACCATTTGCGCCCAACGCCCAATCGCCGTCACTCGCACGACAAACGTCCTGCTCAGGGACAACTATCGTGTGAAGGGACGTTTCCCATGCTCCATCCCTACTTCTACTGTCCAAACCCGCGTAGCGGGATTTAAGTGCTATTGGTATGGAGCTTTCTGAACAAAGACCCGTTCAGGAGGGGGCGGTCATGGAACGAAGATTGGAGTTGCGGAAGGAGGCGATATTGGCCAAGTCCGCGGTGGCGCCGCAGGTGTTTACCGGCGTGGCGGAGCGTTTGGCGAAGTTCGTCGAGCCGTTTGCGGAACAGCTCGGGCAGCCTGCGCAGCGGCAGCACGCGCTGGAATACTTGAGCGGTCTGATGTCGGATTTGGAGCGCAAGAACGTGGAGTCGATCGCGTATCGACACGAGCAGGATCGGCGCAGCTTGCAGCACTTCATGGGCTGCGCGGAGTGGGACCACGCACCGCTGCTGACTGAGCTGCCGCGGCAAGTCGGCCGGGAGTTGGGCGAAGACGACGGCGTGATCGTGTTTGATCCGTCGGGGTTTGCCAAGAAGGGTGCGAAGTCGGTGGGCGTGGCTCGCCAATGGTGCGGGCGGCTGGGCAAGGTCGACAATTGCCCCACATAAAGCGTCGCGACGAATTTGTGTGATATCCTCCGGCGTCCATTCCACGACGCACGAACTCAGACCAAAGGCGCGACCCCTCGTTCAGGTTGCTCGTCTAAATTTCATGCCCCGCCGACAATTGACATGGCGTCGCCATGTAAGCAAACTCGGCCTATTGCCGTTTTATCCCATGTCTTGCAGCACCAGAGTACGACAACGATGCTCAAACTTGGAAAATGCTTGGCTGTTTTTGTTGCATCGATGCTGTCCGCCAAGGTCACCGGGGCGGCCGTCATCTTCCATCCTTCTCCCGAGGAACTCAGCAGCGCAAGCGCGATCGAAACGACGCTCACTTTCGATCAGTATGGCGATTTCGAGGAGTTGGGGCGCGGACGAGTTGTGCTCGATGGCATTGCCTTTCGCAGTAGCAACCCGGACTCGGCCTGGACCACTCACGATGTCGGGAGCCTGGGGCCGCCATCGCTGCCCAACGTGTTTTCCACTGGCAATGACGGCCTCGATGTAAACACGCTCACGTTTGGCGGTCGCTCCACGGACGCAATCGGATTCTTTCTGTTCACGCAGGTGAGATTCCCGACGCTGAAATGGCTGATCACGGTCGAGGAAGTAGGGGGTGCGCGAAAAACATTTCCCTTCGAGCAAAGCGGAGCAAATCAATATTACGGCTTCACTTCTACGTTGGGCATCACTTCCGTAATTGTGGATGATGATCCATCGGACAATTTTATTCCGAACGCATTCTTCGACGACGTGGCGCGAGGAGCGATCGTGCCAGAGCCAGATTCCGTCGCCATCGCCCTCATGTCCCTTGCGTCGCTCTGCCTATGTAGGCGGCGAGGACATGCCGGGTAACCTGATCATGGGTTTATCGCCGTTCGTTGTTGTCTAAGTAAACGCGCAGTATGAAGTAGGCGGTTCAATCGCGAAAAACGTCGAATCCTCCGGGCGATAACGCTTCCGGCTCCATGAATCCTTTTGCGTGCGCACGTAGATACCCAACACAGCGCCCACTTAACAACCCGCACTACCGTCCCCGACCAGCAAATAGTAAATCTCAGTACAGATTTTGCTGGGGTCGCTGTTCCATTCGTCTTTCCAGTGTCCGTAAATCTCCCAACTCGGGCCGGCAAGCGTGTGCCCGTGTTGCGCACAGTATCGGCGAATCGCCTCGTGTGCCGCGTGCAATAATCCGTAAGGCCCAAAATGCGTCGTCGTGGCGACGAGCCCGGACGGAGTGGCGGAGCCGACCACCTCGCCCAATCCGGCGATCGGAGCATCTAACTCGACGCCCACTTCCAGATTGATTTGATCGTCCAGGTAGACGGCGACATGCCGACCAGCACCCGGAATCTGTTGCGAGCGGAGAACATGAGGTCGACTTCCCTGTTCCATGTGGACTCGGTATAGCGTCCGAGAGACTCAAGAACTGCCCACTGGGGGACAGCCTGCATGGCAGCCACGATGTATTCAGTCGGGCAAGGCGCGCGGCTCTACCACCTCGACACGACGGCCTACCTCACCAACATCCACCGCCAATTGCCGGCGATCCTCCCACGGACACTGCCGCCATCCGCCCGCTCCTGCCTGACCTCTGGGCACAATCGCACTCGCAGCACATCCATGCCTTGCGAGACCAAGGACTATAAGCCGCCACCGCCCGCCGCCGTCGCACCCACGCCTACCGCCGCGCGGCGATGACCACATGTTAGCGCTCACGCTCAAGGCTGTGTTCCCACGCGTTGCGTGTCCTCTGGCTCTTGCAGTCGAACGAGCGTGATCTGATTGGTCTGCCCGTCGCCGTTGTGAACCAATGCGGGCGTAGCGTCTTTGGTCAGATTCACCAGTCCAGCTTCGTAGACGGGCGTTTGATCATCGCCGATCGTCCAGGCGGCGCGTTGCGTGGATTTATCCACCGAGCCGGTGATTGTCTCCACATCGTCATTGCGTTGATTGTGGTAATTGCCACGAATCACGCCGTCCGGACTGACCGCGAGTTGGAAAATGTCGTCCGAGGTCGTCGCCTCGCCATCGCAAACGGCGAACACGCCCAGCGGCGTCCAATTCGTATCGTCCGGCTGCGCCTCCGCCAATCCCTCCGCTCCAGAAGCACAGCGGTCTTACCCCACCGTTACCTTCGTAACCGGTGGCCCAGGATTTTGGGGCTGGTCAATGCGACGAGCGACTGAACACCTTCAACTCCTTACCTCTTGGATAGTTCGCCGAGGACTTAAGTCCGTCGTAGGAGGGCCATTGGGTATCTTCGTATTGATGATGCTCAGCCTCGTCCTTGCTGTCGCACCGATCCGTTGCGAGAAATTGATCCGTGACGGCGTCGTGGCGGACCAGTCGGAACTAGCCCGCTGCGGCCACCTCACCACCGCTCGCATGACGCAGATCATGGCGCTCTTGAACCTCGCCCCCGACCTTCAGGAACAGATTCTGCACTTGCCACGAGTTGAGCGCGGCCGCAATACCGTCCAGGAAACCGTTGCCCCAACCTTTCTGGAAAGTTTGGCAACGCGGCGATCCACTGGGTACAATCGAATGGCATAGGCAGTTACGGGCGACAGAGCTACCTTGACCGTTTCGATTCGAGTGGCGGCGACATGGCCAGCAGGCAATCGATTGCCGGTTCTGATTTGCAGCCGAACCAGTTGTCGTGGCTAGAGGTACTCGCCGACAAGTTCTCGTTCGGTCGAAGTCGATTGCGCGCACAAGTGTCGCGCCGACTTGTTCCAACCATTCAGGCCCGAGTTGATTCTTCCGACGTCTTACAGGAAGCGTTTCTCGAAGCGGCCAACCGCTTGGAGAACCGCGATGAGCCTGCTGGCGCTCACTTGGATGTGTGGCTGCGATTCCTGACTTTGCAGAAGCTCGCGCAAGCGCATCGCACTCACCTTGGCGTTCAGGCGCGTGACTGTCGCCGTGAAACGAGACTCTCGGCCAACCACGATCATTCCTCGATAATCTCGGTCTGCGCCCTGATGGGCGACGACACCTCGCCAAGCCAGGCGGCAGTACGAGTCGAAACGTATCATCGGCTCGATGAGGCGCTGGCGCGACTTCGCGCCAATGATCGCGAGATTCTTCGCCGGCGATTCTGGGACGGCGAGTCTAATGCGGCGGCGGCCATTGCCTTGGGAATTGACGAATCCACGGCCAGCAAGCGATTCGTACGCGCTCTGCGGCGATTGAAGGTTGCGTTCGCGTCCGAATCCTTTGGATAAGGTGTCGTCGCCATGAGCAGTGACGCATCACTGCGCGATCCCTTAGACCTCGCCGTCGAGGCGTATCTGGCGCGGCGTCGCGCGGGCTGCGACTCCGAAGGCAGTATCGACGGTAACCTGCCTCCCGCGTTGGTAGACGAGCTCAGGGAACTCGCCCCTTTGCTAGATGCCGTCCAAGCTCGCGAACAATTCTGGAGTTCCGCGAATTCGTCGGCAACCGATGTCGATAGTACTATGCAGGCTGATTTTGGCGATTTCCAATTGATTCGCGAAATTGGCCGCGGCGGCATGGGGATCGTTTTCGAAGCCGAGCAGAAATCGCTTCGGCGCCTCGTCGGCGTTGAGGCCAGTTCGAGCATTGGATGCGACAATTCCGCTGGACCTGGAAACCATCGTGCTCAAGGCGACGTCCATCGAGCCCGGCGATCGTTATGCCACGGCTCGCGCATTTTCCGAGGACTTGCAGCGATTCTTTGAACGCCGACCAATCGCGGCGCGACGCACTTCTTGGTTCGGCCGCGTCCAACTCGCGGGACGTCGCAACCCTGTCGCGGCGACGCTGGTAACTCTAATCGCCTTGCTTGTTGTGGGCGTTGCGGTCGGCGCCTCGTTGACGGCCCGTAGTCTGCGCGTTGCACGCGATAACGCTGAATCTCATGCGTTGCGGGCAATGAGCGCCGAGGATCGCGAATCGCAAATGCGGATCGAATCGCAGCGACGACTGTATCAAGCCCTGCTCGCGGAACTGCAGACGCGGCGGATTCATCGGCCCGAGGGGGGCCGCTCGTCGCAGATGGCGCTTGTCGCCGAAGCCGCCAGCCTGGCGAAACAGTTGACATTGGGAAGGGAGGACTTGACAGCGCTCTGGAATGAGGCCATCGCTGCTCTGCAACTACCGGATGCAAAAGTCATTGGCTTGCCCGAACTCCCCCTGCAAGCCAAGCCTCGATTGGCAATGAGCAGTTCCGGGGAACGAGTCGCCACATACGGCGCTGCGCAAGAAGTGGTCGTGCGCCAGACGTCGACCGGTCAGGCACTCTTTCGTCGCGCGAATCCCGGCGCAATTCTCTGGCGATTGGAGTTCGCGGCAAACGGGCGCTACGTCGCCTGGGGCAAACGCGTGCGCGATGCGTCAAAGCTCGAAGTCTGGGATGTCGATCGACAGACGGCTCTGCTGGAAACGGAGGACATCATCTCGGACAGCGCGATCGCATTCGACGAGGAAAGCGGCCGCCTGGCTTTTGTCACTCCCAAGGGCGAGATCGCGATCTTTTTTCCGACGTCGCAGAAACTCGTGCTGACGGAACCCATGGACTTCATGCCAGGCCAATTGGCATTTCAGCCCGATGACGAGTTGCTGGCTTGCTGCAGTGCAACGGATGAGAACGTGAGATTGGTTTCGCCCGTCACGAATAGGGTTCTGAAAGTTTGGTTCTTCACCCAATTCCGGGGAATGAGGGGATGAGTTGAGTCAACGGCAGGTCTGCTTCATGTTGCTGGGTGTTGACGAAACCAGTGACACTGAGCAGGAGGTCTACCGTTGACTCATCAGGAGCTTACGGCGTTTCTTGGGGGCTGGGAAGGTTACACGTTGGGGACGGTGGAGCGGATGGAGCCTGATGAAGAGCAAGGGCGAACGGAGCCGGAGTGTTGGTTGGAGTTGGTTCCGTGCTCATC
>Ga0163153_10006121_pt1 | contig 13751 bp, 9 predicted proteins | sample OliLakLV19MP6IB1_FD_148629 | JGI IMG/M metagenome (GOLD analysis project Ga0163153, IMG submission 148629) | Freshwater microbial mat bacterial communities from Lake Vanda, McMurdo Dry Valleys, Antarctica - Oligotrophic Lake LV.19.MP6.IB-1 | ecosystem: Environmental > Aquatic > Freshwater > Lake... | reverse complement strand
ATCGTTCTCGTACTTCAGGAATAAATACAATCATAATTTGATAAAATACAACATATGGTTGCGGAACTTTCAATTACCTTAGCCTTCCAAAACCGAGAACCTTTGCATCGCATTGTTCCTCTTGTAAAACCATTAAATCTATATTATTCACTTAGCTAAAAGCAAAATATCTTATGCGCAAACACTACGTATTATTTGTTGTATGTAGCCTGATGTTTTATCAGGCCTTTGCCAACAATGGTGTTGTTTCTACTTCCGCCGGCCCAAAGAATTCTGGCAGTAACTTGCTGGTCAGTTCGCACTCTTTACCCTCGTCTATTTCTAACAGGACAGATGAAATTGAAATCCCTGTTTCAGGAACAGTGACCGATGAAAATGGAGCCACCTTTCCTGGTGTTTACGTGATCATAAAAGGAACAACTCTTGGAACATCAACAGATTTGGATGGCAAGTACTCCTTATCTGTACAAGATGAGAATGCTGTATTGATTTTTTCTATCATTGGCTATCTCACGCAAGAAGTGTCCATAGGCTCCAGAACAACAATTGATATCGCTATGCAAATAGACGTGAAAACGTTGGAAGAAGTGGTTGTAACTGCATTAGGTATCAAGAGAGAATCAAAACGCCTGGGATATGCAACAGCAACAGCAACGCCAGACCAAATGACAGAAAACCGTACGACTAACTTCATGAACAGCTTGCAGGGCAAAATGGCGGGTGTAAATATTACCCCAATGGGTACAGGACCGTCAGGTTCTAGTAAGATACGTATTCGTGGACAATCCTCTTTTAGTGCTCAGAATAGTCCGCTCTTTGTAATTAACGGTATACCAATAGACAATACCACTTATGGTGTAGGTGGGGATTTTGGAGGTCGTGGTGCAACAGGCAGCACAGACGGTGGGGATGGCTTAACAAGTATTAATCCAGATGATATTGAATCAATGACCGTATTGAAAGGTGGTGCGGCAGCGGCTCTCTATGGATCGCGAGCAAAAGATGGTGTTATCATGATTACCACTAAATCAGGAAGTAAGACGAAAGGAATTGGCATAGAGTTTAATACAAACTATACAACCGATACCCCATTGGATTTTACCGATTTTCAATATGAATATGGACAAGGTGAGTTTGGGGTCAGGCCAACTTCACCAAATCCTACATCTGGTGTGTGGAGTTTTGGCGAAAAATTTCAGCCTGGAATGACTCAGGTATTATTTGACGGGGTAACAGTACCTTATGAACCCGTTAGAGACCGCATTACCAAATTCTATCGGGTTGGTAATACACTAACCAATACAATAACACTTTCCAATGGCGGTGAAAATGGAGGTATGAATTTGTCGGTGGCAAACATGACCAACAAAAGCATCCAGCCAAATAGTCAATTTGACCGGAAAACCCTCAACCTTGGCTTCAATCAAAAGATCACCAAAAAATTAATCCTCTCAGGAAACATCGCGTATTCACATGAAAAGAATAAAAACCCTGTTGTTATTGCAGGGCAGGACATCAGCACCCCCGTAGTTGTCTACACTATGTCCAATTCGATGCCCTTAGATCTTTTATACGAAAAGCGAGTTGATCCAAACGGAAATGAGTACAACTGGTCACGGTTCAGAAACCGAACCAATCCTTATATGTCAGTTTATAATCGTTTTGAGAATCTTGTCCGCGACCGACTGTTTGGCAATATTACCGCTCGTTATAATTTCACTGACTGGTTGTATCTCCAGGGAAGAATAGGTCAGGACTATTATTCCCGTAATCGTGATTTCAATGACCCTACTGGAAGAGCATCAAACCCGGCTGCACCAGCAGGTTTCGTAAATGGAAGATATACCCAGGAAGTAATACGAGCGCGTGAATTGAATGCTGATTTTCTTTTGGGCGCAAGGCGCCAGTTTGGTGACTTCGGGATGGATGTAAGCTTTGGTGGAAATCAACGCTATTCTCGCTTTGACCAGAATGTTGTCTTTGTGCAAGACTTTGTTGTAAAAGACATCTACACGGTTACGAATGGCCGAATAAAAGATCCATTCTATGACTTGCAGGAAAAGAAAATTAATTCCTTGTATGGCGCTGCCGAAATATCCTATAAAGATTTCTTATACTTAAACCTGACTGGTCGTAACGATTGGTTTTCTACTTTATCACCAGAGAATAGAAGTATTCTTTACCCCTCTATCAATGGAAGTTTTGTGTTTTCTCAAGCATTTGATAATTTGCCAGCCTGGCTTTCTTATGGAAAGATCAGGGCAGGATATTCTGAGGTAGGTAGTGACGGTGACGTTGCTCCTTATTCAAACAACCTATTCTATGGTGTAAATAATAACTTGTTTCCAAATCCTGCTGGTGCTGCACAACCTGTAGGCAACATCCCATCAGGTACTGTTCCAAACGCTAACTTAAAACCTATGCGTGTTTCTGAGTTTGAAATTGGAGCAGAAGCTAAATTTTTTACAAACCGACTTGGATTGGATTTTACTTATTATCATAAAACAAGTAGTGACCAGATACTTTCGGCACAGACTTCTGATGCCTCAGGCTTTACCAGCCAGTTGATTAACATCGGTGAAAGTTTGAATACTGGATTTGAATTGATGATAACGGGAACACCCGTACAAACCGCAAATTTTAAATGGGAGCTAAGCCTCAATGGTTCGATCAACGACTCTGAAGTTTTGAATTTAGGTGACGGTGTTAAAGAGATTGTAGTAGGTGGAAATCCTGGGAACAATTCTATTAGACAGGTGGTAGGGGAACAAGTTGGCGGATTATATGTTACATCCTATTTGAGAGATGCTGCGGGCAGGCAGGTATTTGATAATATCAACGGACGTCCACTGCGTGGCCCAAACCCGATTCGTGTAGGTACCGCCATACCGAGATATTTTGGTGGTATCTACAATTCCTTTAATTATAAAGGAATAAGCTTATCCGCTTTGATCGATTTCAAATTAGGGCATTACCTGGGCTCACAAACAAATTTCAATCAATGGAGACATGGTTTGCATAAGGCAACATTGAATGGCCGCGAACAGGGTTATGTAATAGGTAAAGGTGTAAATCAGAAAGGGGAAGTTAATACCATTCAAACCCCGCTTCAAACCTATTATGAGACCGTCAATACAGCAGGCATACGTGAAGAATTTGCCTATAATGCCGGCTTCTGGAAGCTTAGGCAAATTGCTATTGGCTATGATTTCACAAAACTCTTACCACAAAATAATATCATTAGAGGTTTAAAATTAAGCGTAGTCGCTAACAATGTTGCTCTACTAAAAAAATGGGTGCCCAACATCGATCCTGAACAGTTTGGGGATGTTTCCGATAGAAATGTTGGCTTAGAACAAACAGGTTTGCCTACCAGCAGAAGTATTGGATTCAATTTAAATGTTAAGTTTTAATCATCTTTTAACTAATTCATAAAATGAAAAAGATAACGATTTATATTATTGGCCTGCTCACAACTTTTTGCTTACTGCCTGGTTGTGACAATGGATTTGATGAGCTCAATGTAAATAAGACACAGCCGATCAAATTGGATCCCGCCTTCTTATTAAACAATGCGATTATTCAGACTTCGTTTCCATTGGAAGCCATGGTTTTTGAACTTCCGATCGTTCAACAAATTGTAACCCCTTTCGGTGGCGTTTTAGGCGGTGGAAATTATAATCAAGACAACAAGCCAAGAAATGGTGGCAATTGGGTGCGTTACTATCAAAGCGTAATGAAATCATTAGTTGCCGTTTTGGAGGCAACTAAAGGGAATGACCAGCTAACTAATCTTTACCAATCTGCCAGAATTTTGCGGGCTAATGCATCGATGATTTTATCCGACTCCTATGGCGATATCCCCTATTTTGAGGCAGGAAAGGGTTTTATAGAAGGGATCTCATCACCCAAATATGATGCGCAAGAATTGGTTTATAAGGATATTCTGAAAGAACTGGATGAAGCTAGTGCAGCCTTGAATCCGGCCAAACCCCTGGTTACAACCGACGTTTTATATGGGGGTAATATTGCTTCATGGAAGGCCTTTGGTTATTCGTTGATGCTAAGGGCAGCTATGCGGCTTTCAAAAGCTGATCCAACGGTAGCTAAACAATTTGTTACTAAAGCAGTAGCAGGCGGAGTAATAGGGACAAATGCAGGTAGTGCAGTTATTCGTCATACCACGCTCTATAACAATGCAATCGGTGCATTTGTAAATGGATCCGAAGCAAATAATTATTTTCTCGCAGCTCCTTTTGTAGATTACCTTAAATCAAACAACGACCCTAGGTTGAAGTCCATTTCCGTTAGATATGTTGGCGCAAAGAGCGGACCTGACCAAATTCCAGCAAAAGCGTCATTCGATCCTGCCTTACAAAAAGGTATGCCGATGGGGTACGACAATGGAACAATAATTGCCAAAGCCACCCTCGATGGCTTGGCAAGTTTCTATGACTATTCGCAACTTGACCGCTTCAGAATGGGCAAGTTAGATGCACCTTGTTTTCTGGTCACTAATGCCCAAACCAAATTGCTGTTAGCAGAAGCTGTAGTAAGAGGATGGACAACTGGAACCGCGGGTACTTTATATACAGATGCTATTCGGGCTCACATGGCTGAGATGGCTCTGTATACAGCGGCATCTGCTATAACTACACCAGATATCGATGCCTATATAGCCTCTCATCCGCTTGATGTCGCCAATTCATTAAGGGATATTAACACCCAATATTGGGTTGCCTCATTCTTGAATGGACCGGAAGCATTTGCAAATTTCCGTAGAAGTGGGTTCCCTGTACTTACTCCAAACCCTTACCCTGGCAAGGATATTACCGGTACGTTTATTCGCAAGCTAACGTATCCAGACACAGAGTTAGGTATCAATGTAGCTAATGTTCAGGCAGCGATTTCCCGAATGGGCGGTAATACATTGGATACAAAAGTATGGTGGGATAAATAATAAATTAGCTACAGAAATTCCATTTATCAATTTGAAATAATCAATCAATTGATCTTAAGTAAGCTCAACTAATTATGGCAAAAACAGAAAACAACTTTGCTATTCAGCGTAGAAACACAATTAAAATGTTGGGTATAGGCTCGGCTTCCGGACTTCTAGGATTATTTGGTAGCAACGCGGCACATGCTGCAACGTATGAGGTTCCTTCCTATGCAAATGGAATGGCTCCTGCAAAGGGTGCGCTAACTATTACAGACCTTAAGTGCGCTATCATTGGAGGAAGCCCGGTTGTTCGTATAACAACCAATGAAGGTATTAGTGGATATGGGCAAGCCGAAAGTGCTAAGCCTTATCTCAAACCTTTTGTCCTTTTTTACAAAGATTATCTGATTGGTGAGGATCCTACCAATGTCGAACGCGTGATGATGAAGATCAGACGCATGGGTAGTTTCAAACCCTGGGGGAGTGCAGTGAGCATTATTGAGACGGCACTCTGGGATATTGCCGGGAAAGCTGCCAACCTTCCGATTTATAAGCTGCTGGGTGGAAAGGTACGCGACCAGGTGCGCTGCTATGGCAGTTATGGAACGGGAATACGGTTCGCGGTGGAGGGAAAAACACCGCAACATTATCGTGACTGGGCGGAAAAGGTCAAGTCTTCCGGTTATGGTTTTGAAATCATCAAGGAAAATATAGCCTTTCACGGCAACTCGATGAAAACTGATCCCAACTATAGCTATGAAAATCTCAGCAGATCTTCCAACAGCAAGAGAGATTATTCATATTATCGCGGACCAATGAAAATTACGGGATATAAAATGGTGGTTGACCATGTTGAAGGAATGAGGACTGCACTGGGTGACGATATAGACTTGGGTCTTGATATCGGACCTGGCTTTATGTTGTCTGATGCTATCAAGATGGCAAATTTATTGGAGCCTTACAACATTTGTTGGCTGGAAGATATGCTAACAGGTGATTATACACCCTATGTGACGGCAGACGACTACCTCCAACTAACAGAAAGCACTACGGTGCCAATATTCACCGGGGAACAGATCTACCTGAGACAAAATTTCCGCGAATTGATAGACAGGCATGCCATTGATATACTGGGACCAGACCCGGCAGATATGGGAGGTATATCAGAGCTGAAATGGGTTGCTCAGCATGCCGACCTTTACGGAATAAAGATAGCTCCTCATGGTACCTTCAACGGCCTTCTTGGTCTTGCTGCACAGGTACAGGTTGGCGCCACGATGCCGGAGAACTTCATTGCCTTTGAATATACGAAAGCAGCCCCATGGTGGTATGATATAATAACAGGCCTCCCTGATCCAATTGTAAAGGACGGTCTTATTGATGTATGGGATAGACCTGGATTAGGTGTTGATTTTATCGTAAAAGAGGCAAAGAAATATTTGAGTGAAGAGGATAAGAATTTCTTTGACTAAGAACATTTATCAATTTGAATAAATCAATTAATTGATCTTAAGTAACCTCAACTAATTTTGTCAAAAGCAGAGAACAATTTTGCTATTCAGCGTAGAAACACAATTAAAATGTTGGGAGTAGGCTCGGCATCCGGACTTCTATACCTATTTGGTAGCAACGCGGCACATGCAGCACCTTACGAGGTTCCTTCGTATGCAAAAGGAATGGCTCCTGCAAAGGGTGCGCTAACTATAACAGACCTTAAGTGCGCTATCATTGGAGGAAGCCCGGTTGTCCGTATAACAACCAATGAAGGTATTAGCGGCTATGGGCAAGCGGAAACCTCAAAGAATTATTTAAAACCATTCGTGCTTTTTTATAAAGACTATCTAATCGGGGAAGACCCAACCAATGTAGAGCGGTGTATGATGAAAATCAGACGCATGGGTGGTTTTAAGCCTTGGGGAAGCGCAGTCAGTGCCATTGAGATGGCGCTGTGGGACATTGCCGGAAAGGCTGCCGGATTACCCGTTTATAAACTACTGGGCGGCAAGGTGCGTGATCGTGTCAGAATTTATAATGGTGGAGTGGAAAGAAGGAATCCCTTGCGGGCTTCCGCTACTGGGATTGAGCCAGAGGATTATGCCGAAACGGTTTCCCGTATGAAGGCCGCCAAAGAAAAGTTTACCATTATCAAAATGGCAATTGGCTTTCATAGTTCAATGGGTGCAAATGCCCCCAATTTTTTTTATGGTGATCCGGCAGGTCCCAAAAATCCACCGCATGCAAATCGTGGTCCCCTTACCGAACAAGGACTGAAGCGCATAGTGGCTTGCGTTGAGGCAATGAAGAAAGTATTGGGAGACGAAATTGGCCTTGCACTGGATTGTGGGCCTGGCCTGATGTTGTCAGATGCTATAAGGCTTGCCAAGACTCTGGAACCCTACAATCTGATGTGGATGGAAGATATGCTTACGGGAGATTACAGGCCATACGTAATGGCGGATGACTACCTTGAATTAACCAGAAGCACAACGGTGCCTATTCACACGGGTGAGCAAATTTATCTACGTCAAAATTTCCGGGAGCTGATTGAGAAAAATGCAATACGTGTCATCGGACCGGATGTAGCCGATGTGGGTGGATTAGCCGAAATAAAATGGATTGCAGAGTTTGCTGACCTTCACGGAATACAAATGGCACCCCATGGCATCTTTGACGGATTGATTGGTAATGCAGCCCAGGTGCAGGTATGTGCTACAATGCCTCAGAACTTTATTGCTTTTGAATATTCTGTTGGCAACCCTTCCTGGTGGTACGATATCATTGAAGGACTTCCCGATCCTATCGTAAAAAATGGTCATATCGAAGTCTGGGACAGACCCGGTCTTGGTGTAGAGTTTAATGTGAAGGCCGCAAAACAATATCTGGCAGCTGAAGACAAAAATTTCTTCGATTAATTGGACGACGAAATGAGGCACAGGGATGACTCTCAAAATATTTCTTTAGTAATTAATATGTAAAAAAGAGTACTAAAAAATTTTGAAGTTGATGACGGAAAATTCAGGAAAGAAACAGGCTACAAGCCGCAGGGGATTTATTACCAAAGCATCCAGAAGTGGTTTGGGCATGGGTCTCTTAAGTGGCAGTGTATTTGGTAAATCATGGTCGACTAAAGACACACAACAAACCAGTCTGGCAGCAAAGGCATTAATAAAAATTACCGATCTAAGATGTGCTATTATCGGAGGCAGCCCTGTTATTCGCATCACCACCAATGAAGGAATCAGTGGCTATGGCCAGGCAGAAAGTACAAAGCCCTATCTCAAACCATTCGTTCTCTTTTACAAAGATTATTTGATGGGTGAAGATCCAACTAATGTGGAGAGGTGCATGATGAAAATCAGACGCATGGGTGGTTTCAAACCTTATGGCAGTGCGGTAAGTGTTATTGAGATGGCACTTTGGGACATTGCCGGAAAAGCCGCAGGCTTGCCAGTTTATAAATTGTTGGGTGGCAAAGTTCGCGATCGCGTGCGCGTTTACCATACCGGAGTGGGGGTATATTCCCGGCCTGGAGTTGAACCAACAGATTATGCAGAATCGGTTGCCCAGGTGAGAGACTTTAAAGAGGGATTTACGATCATTAAAATGCCGATAGGTTTTCATAGTAAAATGGGAAAAGAAGCTCCTAATTTTTTCTATGGAGATCCTTCAGGACCCAATAATCAACCTCATGCCAATCGGGGCCCGTTGACAGAACAAGGCCTGAAGCGAATAGTGTCTTCAGTGGAGGCGATGAAAAAAGTATTGGGTGATGGAATTGGGCTGGCATTGGATTGTGGCCCTGGCTATATGCTCTCCGATGCCATCCGCCTTTGTCGCGTGCTGGAGCCGTATAACCTGATGTGGATGGAAGATCTTCTTACCGGAGACTACCGCCCTTATGTAATGGCCGATGATTACCTTGAATTAACCAGAAGTACAACGGTGCCTATTCACACGGGCGAGCAAATCTATCTGCGGCAAAATTTCAGAGAGCTTATTGAAAAAAATGCAATCCGGGTTATTGGGCCTGATTTAGCAGACGTGGGTGGCATGGCTGAATTGAAATGGATAGCTGAGTATGCCGATCTGCATGGAATTCAAATGGCACCGCATGGAATTTTTGATGGGTTGATTGGCAACGCTGCACAGGTAAACGTAGCTGCCACCATGCCACAAAACTTTATCGCATTTGAATACTCGAAAGGAAACCCTGAGTGGTGGTATGAAATCATTGAGGGTATTCCTGATACGATTGTAAAGAATGGTCATATCGAAGTCTGGGATAGACCTGGGCTTGGTGTAGAATTTAATGTGAAGGCTGCAAAAAAATATCTGGCAGCTGAAGACAAAAGCTTTTTCGATTGATTGAAATTACCATAAACTTTCAACAGGTGTCTAAAAAAAATACGAATCATTAACCAATTTAATATTATGGAGAATAAAAAAGAAAATTCAGGAATGGGCAGACGTGATGCACTAAAGAATTTAGGCCTGGGTGCAGCTGCCAGCACATTGGCAATACTTGCCGAACCAAATGAGGCCGTTGCTCAAGTGTATAAAAAAGCAACCAATGGATTATCTCCATTGAGAATTACTAAAGTAAAAGCCATTTATACATGCCCCAACGGAATAGAATTGATTGTGGTAAAAGTAGAGACCAGCGAGCCTGGTCTTTATGGATTAGGTTGCGCGACTTTCCGACAGCGTGCTCATCCTGTGATATCCGCTATTAATGATTACCTCAATGATTTTTGCATGGGGAAAGATCCTGACAACATTGAAGATATTTGGCAAACTACCTATGTAAGTTCCTATTGGAGAAATGGACCCGTTCTTAACAATGCATTGAGCGGCCTGGATCAAGCCCTTTGGGACATCAAAGGCAAGCGTGCAAACATGCCCGTTTATCAGTTGTTGGGGGGCAAGTGTCGTTTTGCAATTCCTTGTTACTCACATGCCAGTGGAGAAACGATTGAGAAAGTAGCAGAAGATGCCAAGAAAAAAATGGAACAGGGTTTCAAATATGTTCGGATACAATTGGGCGGATATGGTGCTACACAGGCATTGGGCGGATACGGTGCTACCAGCTTGGCAAAACCAGATTTTAAAACAGCCGGATTTGGTGCGCCCAATGATAACTACATGGATACCTATAGGTATTTAAAAGGCATACCCGATATGTTTAAAGAGGTAAGAAAAGTATGTGGCGATGAAGTTGAACTCTTGCATGACATACACGAAAGGATACAGCCCAGTGAGGCGATTTCTATGATTAAGAAATTGGAAGACTACAGACCGTTCTTTATTGAAGATCCATTTTCACCAGAGAACATTGGATATTTTAAATTATTAAGACAACAAACAAGTGTGCCTCTTGCAATGGGTGAATTGTACAACAGCCCGCATGAATGGATTGGACCTATGACCGAGCGGATGTTCGATTTTATCAGAATACACATTTCACAGATTGGAGGTATCACGCCAGCAATGAAGGTAGCAAGACTTGGCGAGGCATTTAATATTCGCACAGCCTGGCATGGCCCGGGCGATGTTTCGCCTGTAGGCCATGCAGCAAATGCTCACATAGATTTTGCCATTTGGAATTTTGGAATTCAGGAGAGCGTAACCTTTTCACCAGAATTGCAGGAAATTTTCCCCGGAAGCCCAACCATGAAAAATGGATACATGTATGTTAATGAAGCTCCTGGCTTGGGCGTAGATGTGAATGAAAAATTAGCCGCCAAGTATCCACTGCCCGCTAAGCAGTTAAATGAATGGACTCAGGTTAGAAAAAGCGATGGTACTGCCATAAGACCCTAGAAAAACTAACAAATTGGCTAACAACACCATGGTCAGTATGCGGCACCTGGTTGATGTATTTTAATTCTGCATTCTTATCTATTGTAATTCCATCAGGCATTTCGCCGCTTAGTTGTTGCTGACTTAATGCCATAAATACTTGTTTTGCAACGGAGGGTTTGATGTAGCTCATCCCCATATTATCCTGTAAATAATTACGGGTTTGCGGATCTGTAGTCAAAGGATTGGTTTCGCCATGATAAAAAATTTGGCGGGGTAACCAGTGATTAACAAAATTAGGTATCGCTGTATCCGAGGTTTTTATCTGAATGCACCCCCTGCCTTTTGCAACATACGCTGCATATTCTTTTTTAGCGAGAGTAAAACCATCCTGACCGGAATCGTCCTTTGTATTAAAATACCGATTGCGTATTTCGGCAATTTCCAACTCGTCTTTTGCAGGGCCGAATACGAAGCGGTATTCTTCCGTTGCACCTTCCCAAAGTGTAGTGCGATATTGCATACAACAGGCCGGTGTTTCTTGCAGCGCATTTCCTCTGGCCAGTTGTTGAAGTTGAATGGCTGATGGATTGTGCAATCCCCCTTCTCCTTCAAAATCTTCCTGGTTAACTTCCCAGGAATCAGGAACCCTGTCAGCCAACAAAAAGGTTTTGTCTTTAAAGCCTTTATTTTTAAAATAGTCAGGATACTTTTGGTAAGGTGTAACCGATGAACAAACAATACAGCATAAATTGGCATTGTATTCTCCCGACTGGTTCATCCACGATATGTACCCTACAAGATAATAAGGGTATATACTTATCTTTCTATTGTGGGAGGATCTGTTACCTATGCTAATACTCCATAGTTTTACCAGATCGTTCTCAGTAAGGCTCCAACACATTTCAACGGACAAACCGATATATTCTACTTGCCAGCGAATATCATTTTTACCGACGGAAAAGGTAAAACTTTCCAATGGTTTACGAACCGGTTCGAATGGCACGGAACATAATTGCCCGGTATCTTCATCTTTAATATAACAAAAGCGGCCAGGATGATGTGCATAATACGACTGCTCAGGCTGGATAAACGTTTTTGCTTCAAGATTGGGTGCATGGGTATATTTTGCGGGTTCAGGCTGCATGAACTGTGCTACCGCATACCCGCGGCAATTCATGTGAATCATCATATGTTTATTCCATAAAAAGGCCGATGCTTTTGGAAGGCTTGTTGGGCTCAATAATTCGAGACGATTGTTATTATCGGCAGTTTGAATGACTGGTCCGGTTTTCATTGCCTTTACTTTTTTTTAACTATAACCGCCTCAAAAGTTTATTTATGTTGCCAAAGATTTTGTTGTTGTCCATATTTTTTACTCCATGTTTAATATAAAAAATGGCAGCACGATTATGGTATGTGGATATGTGCACTCCCTGCTTGTTTCGTTGACGGTTTGGTCAAAAAGATTGCTGCAAATGACTGGCTTAGACATTATCGTTTCTATTCAAAAAGTCCACTGGAGTTTAATTTTATCTATGTTATTTGGTGCTGTTAAATTCAACAAAATCAGGCTACTTCTTTCATTTGAATGGGATATTTATTTGCTACAACGTTGTAGCAGGATTTTGTATCTTGAATGAATATTTTCATATTTGTTTAAACATGCTTTGTTGTTTATACAAATATTATTAATCACTTCTGAACCTCAAACAACTAGCCAAAGAACTGAATTTATCTTTCTCAACAGTTTCAAAAGCTTTGCGGGACAGTCACGAAATAAGTATGCGAACGAAAAATATAGTACTGGCAAAAGCCAAAGAATTGAATTATCAGGTCAATCCATTAGCCAGTAGTTTTCGAAAACAAAAAGCAATACCATTGCTGTCGTAATTCCGGAAGTGGTTAATGGCTTTTTTGGCCGGGTCATAAACGGCATAGAGTCTATTGCCCAGGAAAAGGGTTATCATGTATTGATATACCTGACCCACGAGAAAATGCAAAAGGAAGTCGCGATTTCAAAACTATTACAAAATGGCAGGGTAGATGGTATAATTATGTCTTTATCAGAACAAACATCAGACACCAAACACCTGGAAGTTTTAAAAGATAAAGGCATTCCGCTTGTTTTTTTTGATAGTATCCCTGACCACATTAATGCACCAAAGGTTACTACAGATGATTATAATTGTGGCATTAAAGCCACCCAACTCCTGATAGAAAATGGCTGCAAACGAATCGCCTTCCTCACCATATCTCCAAAACTATCGATCAGTAATAAAAGAATGAATGGGTATTTGGAAGCCCTGACAATGAATCAGATGAAACTGGATAATAGCCTGATCGTCTATTGCGACACCGACGATATCCGGAATAATGATTTAGTGCGAAATTTGTTAAAAAGGAAAAATAGGCCGGATGGCATATTTGCTGCTGTAGAAAAACTGGCTATCACAGCTTATGAAATATGCGGACAATTAAAATTACAAATCCCCGATGACATTAAAATAGTCACTTTTTCAAATTCCTATATGGCAGGACTACTGAACCCTACCCTGACCACCATAACCCAGCCTGCTTACGATATTGGTAGAGAGGCCGCAGCTATTCTTTTTAAACTGGTTGAAAAAAAGGGGAACCATTTTCTAAAGGAAAACACCGAATTAAATTCAAAATTGTTTGAAAGAAATTCAACAAAAAGCAAAAGGAAAAGGAAGGCGAACAAGTAATTTGATCTGTAAATTATGTTTTTGAACCTTGTGATTTTACCTTAACGATATCAGATTTTTTCACTCACCGTAAAATGGATTAAAACTAAGGAACCCTGTCGTCAAATTGATCATGATGATCGTTCCTATACTATCAAAGGTTTGTGATTAAATAAGTTGAAACAAATGAGGCTAATAATTTTTATTGGGTTTTTTATTGTAATTGTAATCCAGTCTTTCGCTGGTATTCAAGTTCGCTCCATGCGGCCGGATGCAACTGACAGCAGAATAAAGACTTATAC
>Ga0163153_10006120_pt1 | contig 13754 bp, 12 predicted proteins | sample OliLakLV19MP6IB1_FD_148629 | JGI IMG/M metagenome (GOLD analysis project Ga0163153, IMG submission 148629) | Freshwater microbial mat bacterial communities from Lake Vanda, McMurdo Dry Valleys, Antarctica - Oligotrophic Lake LV.19.MP6.IB-1 | ecosystem: Environmental > Aquatic > Freshwater >... | reverse complement strand
TGTCTTGGGTTGTCTATTGTTCAGTTGGTCCGGCTGGAGCCATGCGGCCGAACCAGGCCTGCTGGAGGTTCGGACGGAGCCCACCGGCGGTGTGAAGGCGACGGCAACGATTGTCTTGCCCGCGCCCGTTTCAGTGATACAGGCCATCCTTACTGACTATGCTCATTGGCCGGAACTGTTCGAAGTGCGGATGAAGATAGTGGATGTGAGCATTCAGGATGGAGTGGCCACCACGGATATCAGGATCGAGCATGCGCTGTTACCGGGGGAGCGTCGGTTGGTGACGGAGTCGAGGTTGTTACCCAACGGCGAGTTGGTGGCCGATCTCAAAAGCGGAGATTTTAAACGGTATCATCGGCGATGGAAATTGACAGCGGTCGATAGTGGCGCGCAGACCCGTGCTGACTTCGAGCTTGTCGTGGAGATTGAGTCGGCGATACCGGATTGGCTTGTCGCAGTGGCGACGCGACGCGACCTGGAATCGCATTTTCGAATCTTGAAGGATACGGCGCTCGCGCGGGCGCAGCCGTCTGGGCGATGAGTAAGGCACAAAGAGCATCTTCTTGCAGGATGCTCAAAAAAGCCATCCAGCAAGGCCGCAGGAGAGTCGGAACCGGAGGCGTACCCTCGGGGTTACGTTGAGGATGCTTGCGAGCTGAGAACGAAGCTGGCTGCCTTTTTCAGCATCCTGCTACTGAGGAAAGGTGAATTGGGACAACTCAGCCTTATCAAGGCCCTGTTTCACCAGCGCATCAATGTCGAACATCCGTTCGATTTCCAGAATGTCACCAAGTCTGGTTTTCGTGCTGGGGTGCGGCGGGGTGAAGAGTGAGCAGCAGTCTTGATCCGGCTCGATTGAGATGGCGAAGCTGCCGATGTGCTCAGCCTGGTCGGTGATCTCCAACTTGTCCATGCCGATGAGGGGGCGCAGGAGCGGCAACTCTGCCGCCGCTTCGATAACCGTTAGGTTCTCCGGTGTCTGCGAGGCCACTTGCCCTAAGCTATCGCCGGTGACCAGTCCCCAACAGTGCTCACGTTTGGCGAGTTCCTGCGCGATGCGGATCATGACGCGCCGGTAGAGCACCACGCGATAGGGGGCCGGCGCGCTCGCCACAATATCCCGTTGAATCTCCCCGAACGGAATCACATAGAGCTTCGACGTATATTGATGGGCCGTGAGGAGCTGTACGAGTTCTCGTACCTTTTCTTCTGAGGCACGGCTGACGAGTGGACGGCCTGAGAAGTGGACGAAGAGGGCCCGGCATCCGCGCTTCATCATGCGATAGGCTGCGACAGGCGAATCGATTCCTCCGGAGATCAAGCAGGCGACTTTCCCGCTGACACCCACCGGCATTCCACCAGGCCCTTGAACCTTTTTGATCGAGTAGTAGACCTCTTTGGAGAGTAGTTCGAGATAGACCGTGAGGTCGGGATCTTTCAGGCTGACTTTCTTGTCGGTTGCTTCACAGACAGCGGCACCCACGCTCCGCGCGACTTCCATGGAGGTCAGGGTCAGGCGTTTGTCGGCTCGTTTTGCCGAGACGCGAAAGGTGGAAAACGATTCCGATCGAAGCGCCTCGACGACTGCCTTGCTGAGTGCTTCCAAGTCTGGCTTGGCCAGATCCAGAGGCAATCCATGGGCCAGCGAAAAATTGGCGATCCCGAAGACTCTGGTGAGCCGGTCGATGATGGTCTGGTCCGGAACCTCGTCAGGCAGGACCACGCGAATCCGGCTACGGAGATTCTCGACGCGTCTGACGTCGAGGTCTCTCAACATCCATTGGATATTGCGGACGAGCCGTTCCTCGAAATATTCCCGGTTGCGGCCTTTGAGGGCGATTTCGTGGTAGTGAACGATGGCGCAACGCATATCTAGTGATGGGTGAGCGGTGATGGGTGAAGTGTGAGGAGTAGGCTGTCAGATTCTGGTGTGTTACGACCCATCACCGATCACGCATCACTCTTCACTGTTTCCAGAAATCGTTCTGCATCGATGGCGGCCATACAGCCTGAGCCTGCGGCGGTGACAGCTTGCCGGTATGTTGAGTCCTGCACATCGCCAGCGGCGAAGACGCCGGGCACGTGGGTGGCGGTTCCCTCGGTTGTACGGATATAGCCTTTGGCATCCATGTCTAATTGGCCTGTGAACAGCGCCGTGTTGGGCCGGTGCCCGATGGCAACGAAGACACCGGCGCAAGGCACCTCTGTGACCTTGCTTGTCATGAGATTCTTCACTCGCACGCCTGTCACCAGGTCGTTCCCAAGAATGTCTTCGACGGCTGAATTCCAGAGAAAGGAAATTTTTTCGTTCTTCATCGCCCGGTCTTGCATGATTTTGGATGCGCGGAGTTTGTCGCGGCGGTGGACTACCGTGACCTTGCTGGCAAACTTGGTGAGGAACGTGGCTTCCTCCATGGCGCTGTCGCCGCCACCGACGACAATCAGTTCCTTGCCCTTGAAGAAGAACCCGTCGCAGGTCGCACAAGTTGAGACGCCGTGCCCCGTGAGGCGAGCCTCGTTCTTCAGTCCGATCTGAATGGCCGACGCGCCGGTCGCAATGATGAGGGTCTTGGTGCGCACCGTCTGTTCCCCGTCGATCGTGAGGGTGAAGGGATGCGGTGTGAGCGCAACGGCTGTGACATCGTCGGTGAGGAACTCTGTTCCGAATCGTGCGGCTTGTGTCCGCATATCTTTCATCAAGTCCGGGCCCATAATGCCCTTGGCAAACCCGGGATAGTTCTCGACTTCCGTCGTCGTGGTCAGTTGTCCGCCCGATTGCCAGCCTTCAATGAGCAGGGGGGAGAGATTCGCCCTGGCCGCATAGATGGCGGCTGTGAGGCCAGCCGGCCCGGAACCGATGATGACGACGTTTCGCATGGCGAAAACTTAACACAGGGGGTAGCGGGAATGCACGGTAAGGGATGGGATGTTATGCGAGGAGGCGAAGGCGGTTCAATAACTGGCCGACTTGCTTGCGGAGAGAAGAACGAGGGAGGGTCCCATTTAAGACGTGGTCCGCTCGTCGGTTTTTTTTCGCCAGTGGCATCTGGCTGCGGATGCGGCGCAATGCTTCGGGGCGAGAAAGACCGTTTCGTTTCTTGAGACGCGCGATTTGGGTATTGCGGTCGGCGGTGACGACGATGGTTCGATCGGTTCGCTTATCGATGCCGGCTTCGAAGAGAAGCGGGACGTCATAGATGATCACGGATTGAGGATCTTGTCGTGCGGCTTGCCTCGTCAGTCTGGCTTGTTCGCGTGAGACACGAGGATGAATGATGGCTTCCAGCGCACGGCGTTTCGATGGATGGCGAAAGATGATGGTTCCGAGCGCGTGGCGATTGAGGCTGCGGTCTGGATTGAGGATGGTCTTGCCGAATGTTTTGACGATCTCCCTCCAAGCCGGCTTGCCCAGTTCCACGGCATCGTGAGCCAATTGGTCGGCATCGATCACCACTGCGCCGCATTGCTTGAACATCTCCGCGACGGTGCTTTTACCGGTGGCGACACCGCCTGTGAGGCCGACCAAGATCATGCGGCGGAGCATAACATGCGAGTGCGTGCCTCACAAGAAACCCTGATTGACTTATGGTCGGGGAGGCCTGTATGAGTTTCTGCATGAAAAAGCTTCTGGTGCGTACAGGATGCTGAAGAAATCCGCCGGCGTCGTTCTCGGCTCATCGAAATTCTCAACGTACCACAGAGGGTACGCCACCGGTTCCGACTTGCGTGCAGCCTTCCTGGGCGGTCTGTTTGAGCATCCTGCGGGCGTGTGTCCTTCTCAGCCAAGAGAGGCAGGGTCTCGACGTTCTGCTTTGCCAAGATGGTGTTCCCTCAGCCTACTCAGTCTCATCACGGTGCTCGGGCTGGGGGGGGGAAGCTTTCTGTCGGCCGATGAAGGGCCCCCAATGGGTCCTCGGACCCTTGTGGTTGCGCTCGACGGGACAGGCGACTTCGTGTCTCTTCAAGAAGCGGTCGATGCCGCCAAGAAAGGCGACACCGTCTTCGTCAAGGCAGGCGAGTATCATCAGGACGTGACCATTCACAGTAAAGAGAAGATCAAGTTCGTCGGAGCCGGGGTCAACCAGGTGACAATTGTCGGGCGCGATATCGTGGTGGGCGCGCTCCACGTGGGTAAGTGGCCTTATGGGGCGACGGATGTCGAGATCAGCGATATGACCATCAATGATCATGGCGGCCATGCGGTCGGCTTGTTTAATGGGCAAGGGCTGGTTCTCCGTCGGCTCAAGATCAACGGGATGCTGTTTAGCCAGCAGGTCCATGATGTACGGATCGAAGATTGTGACATCGGAGGAAGCGAGACGACCGGTGTGCAGTTTGCCGATTCAGAGGCGGTCATGATTGGAAATATGATTCACGACAATGATTATGGCGTCTCGATTGCCGGGAAGTCGACTGTGCGGTTAGAGCGAAATGTGATCACCCGAAGCTTGTTTGAAGCCGTCGTGGTCAGCGGCCATGCCCGCGCCGTGCTCGTGAGCAACACCCTGGTCAAGAATGGCGGCGGAGCGGCGTTTCTCGGGGAATCCCAGAGTGATGTGACCGGCAACGTGGTGGGGCTGAATCGCGTAGGTTTTCTGATCGCCCCATCCAGTCGAACTACGACCTCATTCAATGCGTTCTTCAATACGGACGGTGACTATCTTCGTGTGGGTGATCCGAACCAATTAGCTCCAGAGCTCAAGGCCCAGTCAGATATTACCGGGGACCCGTACTTTGTTGACCCGACGCATGACGATTTTCGCCTGCGTTTTGACACGCCTCTTCTGAAGATCGGCCAATTCCCCTACCTCGGCGCGCTTGCACCTGCCTCAATCTCGGCTCGTCGATCTACTGAAAAGTAGCATTGAATCAATATGATAGATGCATGCAGTAGGGCACGTATTTCCATGTGCTATGCTCCTTGTACGGCATAAGTCAGATGGATGATGGATCTCTGGCGCAGCAATTGCTGATTCATTGTCTGAGAAACTTGAGGCGACCGTGGCAAGTTATCGACAAGAGCTTGAGAAGGATGGATTTGACGGGATTCCCTCGCTCGACGATGTCGAATCGGGCAAACTGGTTGGTGCCGTCCTCCCCATGTCAGAAAAGGCGCAGATTCAAATGCGCAATAGCATCGAAGTGATCGATTACCTCCTCAATCAAGAGCGCGTTATCTGGAGCTGATGACCGCGCGCTCCATCTCCTGAATCTCCATTATCACGCCGCCATCTTGACAGACCTCTCGCACCTTCGTACGCTCCTTGCCGTACATGTTTCCGTTATCACCAGGAGAGAGAATTATGGCACCTCTGTATCTGCTTCATCGGCGTTCTGTGGTTGCTCGACTCATGACCGCTGCGGCACTCGTGATGCTGATGCCCTGTATGGCGCCGGCCTTTGATGAGTTGCCTCAAGAGACGGTTTTACCGATGGGTTTAGCGAATAAGGCGGTCCAGGCTTCGTTGGAAGCCTGTAGAAAAGATGGCTATAAGGTGAGTGTGTCGGTGGTGGATCGCGCCGGTGTGCTTCGCGCCATGAGCCGCGCGGATGGGGCCGGACCTCATACGGTCGATAGCAGCAGGAAGAAGGCCTATACCGCGGCCAGCCTTCGCCGTCCGACGACCGAGTTAGCTGAGCTGATCAACAAAGTGCCGACCTTGCAAGCGCTTCGCGAGATGAACGATCAGGTGATCATCCTAGGTGGTGGATTGCCGATTGAGATCGGTGGCGAGGTCGTCGGAGGAATTGGCGTTGGTGGGGCACCAGGTTCTCACCTCGACGATGCCTGTGCTCAGGCAGGGCTGGATGCCATTGGCGCTGTACCGAAAGTTCCTGCGGCGAAATGAGTAGAGGCTATACGGCAAGCTGTTTGGTGAGTCTGCTGCTTTTTATTTCCGCCTGCAATAGCGATGTGCCGGCGCCGGCCGCTGTCGAGTTCCCTGCAGATCATGTGCGCCTGACAATTACCAGAGTCGCCACCAATCCATTCCTCTCTCGGCACGATCTTCGACTCACGCTCATTGGGCCTGGAGGCTGCTCCATCGAGGATGACCTCTTCCCCAACACCGGGTATGTGAGCCGACGAAATCTCTATCGCACGCGAACGGGTTTGCTGTATGTGGTGGGCCAGTTCGATGCCCGCGTGATCGACTCTCTGCACTGTACGATCACACTTGCCGAGTTCCGCACCCTCGATCGCTTCGTCACTTTCCTTGGTAGCTTCGACGAGAACGAGCAGAAGCAGTGGGCCTACTTTTCTGCCAGCCAGCGCTCCGAACTTCCTTTTGAGAAACGGTGAGCCCTTCAACCGGACAAGGTGGAGTATCCTGCTACTGTGAGTTTCGGTCCTTGAAGGTGAGTTCAGAGACGGCGGATTTGTCCAGCTCGCCTTTGCCGAGCGTGATCAGGCGGTGGTACTGCTCGTAGGTCGCTTGAGCCAACGGGAGAGTGAGTCCGGCGGTCTTCGCCAGCGCCAGGGCGATGTCCGAGTCCTTGGCTGCATGGGCAGCCGAGAAGTAGCAGTCATGGGCGCGGTTCTGCATGTCCTCACCGTCGGTCTCTAACACGCGTGACGCGGCTCCCGTTTGGGCAAAGATGTCTCGCAACATCGTCAGATCGAGGCCGAGTGTTGCTCCAAGTCCGAGCCCTTCTGCCAGTGCGGCGGTATTACAGTTCATCACCATGTTAACGAGGGCTTTGACCTTCGCGGCTTCTCCTGCCGGTCCGATATACCGCAAGTGTGCGCTCAATTTGTTCAAGAGCGGCTTCACTGACTCGAACACATCCTGTCGTCCGCCGCACATGAGGTAGAGTGTGCCTTGGCGGGCCTGTGTGATGCTGCTGGCCATGCAGGCTTCGAGGCTCCGGCCCCCACGTTGCGTCACCAGAGTTTCGACGCTGACGTGGACCTCCGGCAACAAGGTGGCGCAGTTGATGAAAAGCCGACCCTTGGCATGTAGAAGCAGACTCTCTGGGTCGGTCTGGGAAAAGATCCGGCGCATCGCCGCATCATCGGACACGACCGTGAAAATGATGTCTGCGAGTTCTGCGACGCGGGCAGGAGTACTCGCTGCTTCACAGCCTAGTTCGGTCGCAAGGTCGGTGGCGGTGGTCCGATCCCGATCGTACAGAGCGACGAGGGTTTCCTGTTGGTCTCTTAAGCGCCGGGCCATGTTGCCCCCCATCCGTCCGACTCCCACGAAGCCGATCTTCGCCGTAGACTGACTCATCTCACTTGTCCTTTTGTTCGTGTTAGCATGCCGTCGTTCGAACGCAGGAGTGTAGCATATGCGTAAGGAATCGATGACGAGGATGTAAGGGAGGTTCGTGGATGACGCAGTCTATTGTCGGTTATCATCTGGACGAATATGGCGATTGGGTGGCCGATTTGCAATGTGGCCAGGGTCAACATGTGCGCCACCAGCCACCGATGACGAATCGACCCTGGGTGCTGACAGAGAAAGGCCGGAGACAGCATCTGGGAGAGACGTTGAACTGTAAGAAGTGTGACGAAGCGGGAGGTTAATTCCGCAGGATGCAAAAAAGCCCGCCAGCGCCACAGCCCGTGATGCGTGAGACCTACGAAAAAGGCGCGATCCGAAGTTCGAAGTTCTGGGTTCGATGCGCTGAAAACCTCGAACTTCAGACCTCGAATCCTCGTCCCGCCCCTCGCGCGCGTGACGATAGTGATTCTTCAGCCTTTTAGTGGAACGTGTACACCAAGAGGCCGTTGACCTGGACGCGCGTATAGATAGAGGCGATCTGAGTGTAGTCAGCCATTAATTTCAGCAACCATACTTTTGAGAGATGATTGGTGTAGGCGGCATGGGCATCGCCTCCAATACGAAAGGCCGCCTTTTGAGTTGCTTCGTCGATGTACTGGAGTGCCGGGCCTGCGGCAAACGAGAATTCGTCCTTGTTCTCCATGGTATAGATGGCGGCCAGTCGTGGAATTTGATTCACGAACACTTGGGGGCTGAAGTATCCACCCGGTAAGGGTTCCCTCGGACTGGGGACAAACCCACTCTGATTTTCTTCATAGTGGGTGAGGTAGAAGAGGTATTCAGCCGACAGGTCCCAATGGTCCGTTCGCCACAGGGGTACGGAGGTCTTGAGATCTAGCCCAACCTGGTTATTCGAACTCAGGCTTTCAGCCGTCACCCAGCCGGCGAAGGGTGTGACATCAACGCGAACCGACCCCGCTTCGAAGGTGACCGTACTGTAAAACAGGGTTGAGCGAGCGAGGCCTAGCAGCTGGCCCGTGCTGCGGGAGCCCACAAGTGAGGCGAAGGAGTCGTATTTGAATTCGCGTTTCACGCCCGGGCGGATCGAGAAGGATTGACCCTCGTAGGTATACTCGAATTTGTACGCGAGCCCGTCGCCGCGGGGGGCTCCGTGGTATTCTAGAATCGCGTCGAAGCGATTCGAGGGATTGAACCGAACCTGATTGGCCAATGAGACATAGCTGCCTGCCAAATTCTCCTTGGAACTCCAGAAATTTTCGGCGCCGACTTCGAAGATCGTAGTGGTAAACGGCGTTAAATTGATTTTGCCGCGCGAGCCGATTCGAAACCCATAGAGTTCAAATGGTTTTTCTGGCTGGGCCAGCACGCCGATCACCCCTTCGACGGTCGGCTCGCGCCCCTTGAGCATGTCCTGGCGTAGGGTGGTCAGATCGCCGGGCTCCCGTCTCGCAGACTGCCGTGCCAGATTCGCGTGGTAGAGAGCCAGATCGTTATTGCCCAGCCATGCATAGGCTTTCGCTTGCCCACGGTGCGCCTCGGGATTCCGAGGTTGTTGGTCGAGGATTTTGTCGTATTGCACGATAGCTTCCTGGCTGCTCTCTTTGTGCTGCGCCAGGTGCGCCGCATACTTGAGGCGCATGGTGGGATCGTCTTTGCGCTTCAACCCCATGCGGTAATACTTCAGCATGTCTTTTTCGCGATAGGCATAGCGCGACCACTCCAGGGCCTGGGCCTGGTCAAAAGCAATTTCCGGATCGTCGTCGTACTGGGCGAGATACCGGTCGAATGTTTCGATCGCCTTGTCCTTAAGGCCCTGTTTTTCATAGGCGTGGCCGAGGTTGCGCATGGCTTCGCGATGGTTCGGGTTGCGTTCCACCACCTTTTCATAGGCTTCGATGGCCGCTTTATAGTTTTCAATCTCCATGTTGGCACGTCCGCGCGACAGGTACCATGATTCCGTAAAGTCTTCCGCGCCCGCGCGCTGGTCGAGCCCGGTCAACATTATCAAGGTGAGACTGATCATCGTAAGGGAGCGTAATTTCATAATAGTCTGGAACCTTTTCTGCAGTATGGTTCTTGGTGGATCAAGCCGACTGTGAGCGACTTCTATGAGTCGGATAGTGAGGCGATGGCCCGCAGACCCACTCGTGGCGCCAGGCCCCACGGTCTGGTGCGGTAGACTGGGCGATACGCCGTCATGTGCCCGCTGGTGCCCTGTACCAGCCAAGGAGTCGTGAGCGGAATCTTCCTGGCGAAGATCACTAGACCGAGGCCGCTTGCCGATTGATCCCTCACGACCGCGTGGTGCCGACTTTTTCCGATCTGAACCTGGGTGAGCTGGAACTTCCATTGTCTAGGGATCTGCCGCCGCCTGAGGCGCAGCGGTATGAAGTGCTTCAGCAACCCGACAAGCAAGTGACCCGCCATCAGGACACTGCTGCGCAGGCGGTTGGTATGAGCGTCTCTCCATGTGGCGGGATCAGTATAAAGGTTGAGCAGCAAGAGTCGACGATTTTCTTCAGAAAGGTTGAGAAAGGCCAATCCGCAGCGGGTGCCCTGCCCCGACAGTCGGTCATGATAGACCATCCGGACCTGGCAGGTGAAGGGTATTCTGTCGAGCAACCTGATTTCCATCACAGGAGGTAACGGGTCGGACGATGCCGTCCGCCAGGATACGCCGGTCAAACTCACGTCGTGTGTCGTCCCTTGGATGCACAGATTGCCGGCCCGTAGTTCGAACAGAATCGGCTTGAGGATGCGCACCTCCGTACGGCGTTGGGGCTTTTCCCAGGCCATTAGCAGTCCGACCAGCAGAGTAAACAGATTAAAGGAGGCCCAACTGAGATTGAAAAAGTAGGCATCCTTCTCGATGCCGAAATACCAGAACTCCCACAGGCCTTTCGCAATCGCGGCGAGGGTGATGAGGGTGGCGATGGCCAGACTGGCGGAGGATCGCCAGTCGAACGAGCGTCGCTCCGAGAGCAGGCCCTTGGGGGTGACTTTGAATCCCAAGCTTTTAGGGAGGAGTAAATCGAACATCGACCGGAACAGTGGAAAACTCACCGGCCCCTCATACAGGGACGACCACATGAGCCTGGGCCACCCAGGGAGCAAGGTGGCCGAGATCATCGGCAGGACGATCATAAAGGGCAGCAGATAGGCCACGAGGATTGAGACATCGGCGAAAATCGGGTGAAGGTGAAACAGCAGAAAGTAGAGGGGGGTGATCCAAAATACCACCCGCGCGATCGGGAAGAAGAAGTAGTAGAGCGAGGCGAAGTACCCGAGCCGGTGCCGGAGCGACAGCCCTCGGCACAGGAGCGGGTTGTCTTTGAAGAAAATCTGCAGACAGCCCAACATCCAGCGCCGTCGCTGGACGATGTACGACGCCAGGTTCTCCGCCGTGAGCCCGACCGCTAAGTTCTTGTCCACGAAGGCAGACTTCCATCCCCTGGCATGGAGGTGCTGACTGGTGTGAATGTCTTCGGTGATGCTCATCAAGTTAAATCCGTTCAACTCGGCGATGGCCGACCGCCGAAAGACGGCTCCGCTACCGACGAAGAACGCACCGTGCCAGCCTTGGCGTCCTTCCTGGATCGCGTGGTTGAACAGGTCCTGCTCGTTCGGAATGCGCGGACCGGCGTCGAGAGCCCGTTGGAAAATATCCTGGTTGTAGAAATGGTGAGGCGTTTGGACAAAGCCCATTGTGGGGTCTGCGAAAAACGGGACGGTCTCCGTCAGAAACGTCGTGACCGGAATATGGTCGGTGTCGAATATCACGATGAGTTCGCCGTCCGTCTGTGTTAAGGCGTGGTTCAGGTTGCCCGCCTTTGCATGTTGCCGGGGACCTTTGATGTACGTCGCCCCGAACCGTTCAGCCAGCCGGCAGACCTCTTCTCGATGGCTGTCATCCAACACGTATATCCGCTTGTGATCGTGCTCCATTGCAGAAGCTCCGATCAGGGTCTTTCCCAGGATGTCGCAAGACTCGGAATAGATCGGAATGAAGATGTCGACTGAGGGGGCAAATTCTTGGGTTGGATCAAGGGGACGGACAGGCCGACGTCTCCCCCCTCTCCCCACTTGAATGAACAGTAGCAGAACGGTGGAGAAGGCATAGAGTTCGGCCGCCCACAGGGCCACACTGATAAACAGGCCGCCGGGTTCCAGGAAGTTTAACGTGTGGAAGAGCCGCCAGTAGAGGTAGCGGAGACAGAGGCCAAACCCACAAGCTAGAAAGGCGAATGTAAGAACGGGATGCCAGCGGGCGATCAGGTACAGCATGACGGTGACGGCAAAGAGTTCCCAGGGAAAATGAGCCGAGAACCCGACCACGTCGAATGGTCGCAGGAATCCCAAGAACTCGTCGTAGTGGCGGGCTTGCGAGAGGGAGACGGCCTGTCCAAACCACAGCCAGTTATGGAAGTAGTAAGGGAGTCGTTTCCCCGCGAGTGCGCCGGTTTTGAGTTGGGCGAGTTTTTTTTCGCTCAGCAGGCGGGCGAGGTCGTGCTGTTCCTGGAAGGCCAGGGCTTGGACGGTGGCATAGAGCGGAAGCCCTTCGTTCGACGACAGCGGCAAGCCCTTAAGGGAATAGTGATCGACGAATTTGCCTTGGGCCTCCCATTCGCGTTGGAAGAATCCCAGCATCTTTTGGCGCAAGGGACCTTCAGATCGTCCGAACCAGGCGGCATCGAGCGCCACTCGCCAAAAGATCGGGAAAGCATCATAGCTGAACGAGGACGACGCCCCACTTACGGGATGCCGGATGGTCAATTGGCCGGTGCCTGGGGCCAGATAGATGAGTTCCGGAGGGACAGGCAAAGCCTTTTCATCATAGAGCCAGTGCAGAATGGCATAGCTGGACTCGACGGCATGGGTCCATGGATGCCGAGAATCAACCTCGGCGAAGGTTTCGTAGGCATAAGGGGCCAGATAGGCAACGTGGATCGTCGGATAGTCCTCGTCGCGTGCCCAATTGCCGGCAGTCACATAGGCGCGCGAGCCGATCTGGATCACTTCCCGATCCCAGATTGAATTGATGATGGCCAGGGCTTCCTGCTCGAACGGTGGATGATCAAATCGCCGAGCGGCCAGGATGAGCGCGAGCGCAATGTCGGTATCGGCGTCCGACGCCGAGTTCTTGTCGAGTACGGCCCCTTTCCACTTCCAGGCGAACAGTTTGTCGTCGCGGACCTGGAGGTGTTGCTTCGTCCAAGCCCAGACGGTCGTGAACGTCGCGCGGTCGTTCGACCAGACGGCACGGAGCATGGCGTAGCCTTGCCCTTCCGACGTCGTGATGCCGTGTTCGTCCAGGCTGACGACCCGGCCATTTTGGATGTAAGTCTGCTTGTAGAAGCTCCACAGCGCGGAGAGATCATCGAGCTGGTGAATGTATCGATCGCTCGACCGCTCCGGCTGGTTCTGCTTGACCGAAGCCAGGACGGGAGACACTCCCAAGATCAGGCCGCAGAGCACGAGGAGCATGATCGGTGCGAGATGTCTTATGATTTGGTTTGGGTGGACTCGGATGTTGAAGAGCTGGCGAACGAATGGGATGGGAAGCAATGTGTGACTCGATAGGTATGAACTGATTGGTGCTGAGGTAAGATACCGGCGCTCGTGAAAGCCTGTCAACGGTGTCGCCGAAAAAAACATGGCGGGACGAGGCGTCTGCGGGGGGCCCTCAGGACCTTCGCGCTGTTTCACTTGACAGATCCGTCGTGATTATCTGACAACCGTTCAGGAACCGCTGATTGGCTGAATAAGACACTATGCTCACTCATCGATATCAGATCGCTCTGCTCCTCGGGTTGGCTGCCGTAGTGAGCCTGTATCTGCTTCTGCCGCTGGCAGCGTCGTATCTGTTGGCACAGGGGCTTCGCCAGCATGGCTACAAGCACGTGATGATCCAGTTAGGTTATCCCGGCTGGAGCGGGATGCACATTCCCGTCGTGTCCTTCCAGCAGGATTTGGCCGGTGAAAGTATCATGGTCTCGCTGACGAATGCTGAGATTGAGTATGGGGTGACTCAGCTTGTCCACGGCCATGTCGATCGGGTGTCTTTTCCCTATGTAGACGTCCAGATACTGAATCTCCCGTCGTCCGGACCTGGTGAGGAGGGAGGAGCCGTCCGAGATCGAGCGGAGAGTGACGAACCGCCCTGGACTTTGTTGACCGCCGGCGATCTGTTACGAGGCCTGCCCATTCTTCCCTTCGACGAGTTGCATCTGGATCACGTGACAATTTTTCGTGAGCAGGCGACAGGGCCTCTTCGTCGGGTGACGATCTCGGGTGTCGTGGTGTATCGGGAGGGCGAGCTGGGGGGCCATTTGTCGTTCCAGGGGCGTGATACTGAGACCTATGGACTCACGGTGGCCGGGAAGTCGGCCAGCACCTGGTCTGCCACTTTGGTGTCTCAACGGCTTCAGGCGGTGCCGATTATTTCATGGCAGTCGCAGGCGCATCCAGACGGTCCGAAGATTCAAGTCAACGGGCGGCTGGATGTGA
>Ga0163153_10006119_pt1 | contig 13762 bp, 11 predicted proteins | sample OliLakLV19MP6IB1_FD_148629 | JGI IMG/M metagenome (GOLD analysis project Ga0163153, IMG submission 148629) | Freshwater microbial mat bacterial communities from Lake Vanda, McMurdo Dry Valleys, Antarctica - Oligotrophic Lake LV.19.MP6.IB-1 | ecosystem: Environmental > Aquatic > Freshwater >... | reverse complement strand
CGATGAATTAGCCATCGGAACATCATGCACGAACTCCAGGTCGAATCAAATGGCTCACCGCAAGCAACCACGCGGTCTTCACGCGCATTGAATGACGAAATTCGCCCATTCACTGACGCGAAGAGCCAGAAAACAATGGGCTTCACACATTGGTTTGTTTGCGCGTCAACGGATGAAAAACACCGTGCCAAACCTCCGTTCAACGCCGACGGGGCTTGAGGGCTCACGGGTTAACTATACCTTAAGCGCTTTACACGATATGGCAAGGCCACGCAAGAAACCGGGTAAGTCATTAGAGGAATTAGTAGCGTCCATAGAGCGTGCCCTGGCACACAACGAAAAAGTGTCTGTTAAATCTCCCGCCCACTTATTAGACCGCGTTACGGGGGAAGAGCGCGAGCACGACGTATTGATAACCCTATCTGGTAGTCACCACGCTACGAAAATTGCCATCGAATGCCGGGACAGATCAAGGAAGGTCACCGTGAACGACATCGAGGGGTTTTGGAGCAAGTGTCAAGACACGGGCGTTGATCAAGGAATCGTCGTATCGCCTAAAGGCTTCAGCAAAACTTCCCTGAAAAAGGCAACACACCGCGGTATACGATGCCTTCAACTAACTGAAACAAAGTCCTTCAACTGGCTTCTAGCGGCTGGCATTAGATCTCGAACGAGGAAGGTCATCCATACGAGCTGGAGGTTCCTGTCTGAGCTCAATGGTGCACCACAACCCACGATATTCACTATTCTTACTCCGGAAGGAGATCCTGTTCAGGCGACCAATCTTGTGGGTGCCGCGTATGCAGAGTTTCAGAAGATCCAGGACACCGAGTTTCAGCCAGGCGCCAGTGAAAAGCGCATCATTTTCACCTCCCCCGGCTTAGCACTTCGTAATGATGAGACGGGCGCCGTATACAACGTGGTGCAAGCATTAGCCGTGGTGCAATACGAAATCGTCGAGGATTTCATTCCCTTCAAACTGCATAGCTACGCAACAAGCCCTGAAGGAGAGCATATTACAGACGCTGCGGTCGCGGAGATCGATCTTGGTGGCATCAAGGGCAAGATGATGATTGTGTACAAACAAGCAGAGGGTGGACATGTTGTCTTTGTCCCCGAGAAAAAGGTCGAGCGCACCTAACATCGCGCCGTCTCAACAAATCTTTCCAAGCTTACCGATCTCTTCCCTCAACGACGCCCGCTGGTGCTGACGCGTGCATCAGCACCATGCTGAGTCTCGCCGTAGTGAAGCCCCGCGGCCCGCTCATAGCGGGTGGCCCAGACTGTTCGACGCTCCGTTCGACCAAAGGTCGGAACGGAGCTAGTTTCTGGGCCAAGCGTGGCTGAGCGTGAGGGCGAGCCAGCAGGGCGCTGGCAAGAGCGGAAGCAGCAGCGGGCGTCCCATCCTGTACTGTTCGAGGCTTTGCGAGTTTACAGGCTTCGAGCGAGCAAGGCGTAGTTGGGTGATTCGGGAGGTCCTTCGGCGGCGCGCATCCTCCCGAGCGACAATCTTATGTTTTTGCTCTGATCTCGGGCGCGGAGTCTGAATCGGCGGCTTCACCACCTTCTTCCTCGGCAGGCTTTTCTTCTTCCGGTACATCGAACCAGGACACCAGCATTTCGTCCCACCAGGCTTCATCGATCTCTTTCCCAGGATCGTTCCCGAGAAATGCCACATCGTCCTTCGTGATGTCGGGGCCGACCAGCTGAGGCTGAAACTTGGCTCGATCAATGACTTCCTTGGTTGCGTACCCTCCGATAATCCAGGAGTCAGGATCGGCACGACGGGACTTGTAACCCTTGAGCCCGATCTTGAAGTACATGAAGATCTGCTGTTGTGCAGGATCCCCAATGCCTGATTGAGGAAGCCCCAGGGTCTTCTCTATCTTCTTGCGCCAATGTCGGTCGTCGTAGCGTGACGTGACCAGCTGGAGCATTATCTTTCCAAGCTCAACATCAAGCGGCATAATGCTGATGATTCCTCTTACACACTGAGGTGTTGCTTAAAGAATGCCTTCGTTCTTGCCCAGGCGTCTTTAGCCGCCTCAGGCCGATACACCGTCTTATCCGTGTCCCTGAAAAAAGCATGCGGCGCGCCGGGATAGGTCTTGATCTCGCCGGACTTATTATACTTCTTGAAGCCTACCGCAAGCCTCTGAACATCCGCCTTGGTAATCCAGCCGTCATCCTCCCCATAGAGGTACAGCACAGGGGCCGACAATTGTTGAAGCGGCGCATCGGGATTCGGCACCTGACCATAGAACGGCGCCGCCGCTTTGATATCTTTGTTCACACAAGGCAGCATGAGTGCATAGGACCCGCCCATGCAGAATCCGGTCACGCCGATTCTCCTGGCATCGACTTCAGGAACAGACTTGAGATAGGCCACGGTGGCATTGAGATCCTTGAGTCCATCTTCCTGCTGGAGCGTATTCATCAGCTTGCCTGCCTCACCCGGATCGGTCGTGAGAGCGTTCCCCAAGCGGGAGTAGAGATCCGGAGCGATTGCCACATACCCCTCAGCAGCATAGCGCTTTGCCACGTCCTTGATATGGTCAGTCAGTCCCCACCATTCCTGAATCACAATGATCGCAGGGCGTCGCTCTGTGGTTTGCGGGGCTACCACATAGGCCCGCATCGTGACATTGCCGCTTGGGTATTGAACGGTTGTTTCTCTAATCGATTCGGCCATGGGTCACCTCCAACCTGGCGCAATTACGAAGGAGGAACGTTGAATGATAAATTGGGATAGGAGGCCATCCAACACTCATCATTCAGCATTGCAACTGATCGCCATGGCGATCAGTTGCCCGCCACCATCATCTCGGCAATCTTCACGGTCGGGCTCGCAATGCGCCCACGGAACACAAGGTCGCTACCGATCATCTCGATTCCCGCAAACATCTCTTTCAAGTTGCCGGCGATCGTGATTTCTTCCACAGGATAGGCCAACTCGCCCCCTTCGATCCAAAACCCTGCAGCGCCACGCGAATAATCACCAGTCACCATGTTGATGCCGAAACCGATGAGGTCCGTGACATAGAGGCCCTGTTTTACGGTCTTGATAATGTCCTGTGCCGTCTTTGTCCCTGGCGCGAGATAGAAATTCGTGGGGCCAACCGATGGATTTTCCCCGACGCTGCGCGAGGCATTGCCGGTCGAGGGCAACCCGAGCTTCCTTCCTGAATACGTATCGAGCAGGTAGCTCTTCAACACGCCTCGTTCTACGACTATCGTCTTCCTGGTCGGCAGACCTTCGCCATCGAACGGTCGAGAGCCCAAACCTCCCACTACTCGCCCGTCGTCATAGACCGTCACGTACTCAGGGGCCAACGGCTTGTCTAATTGACCTGCCAGAAACGAAGCCCCTTTATAAAGCGAATACCCCGACACCGCGCTGCACAGATTCCCCATGAGACTTCCCGCCGTTTCTGAATCGAAGATGACAGGCAGCCGTTGGGTTGCGACTTTCCTCGCTCCGAGCTTTTGGACCGTTCGCCGTGCCGCTTCCAGTCCCACCACTTCCGGAGAATCCAGCAAAGCGAATTTCCGTTGGACGGAGTACCAGGAATCCCTTTGCATGGCCCCAGTCTCCGGATCGGTGGCGACAGGCGACACCGACATGGAGAAACTAGAACTCTGGTACTCCCCCAGGAACCCATGACTATTTCCCAGCACCACACGCCCCGAGGAGGAATCGAAATCGCCCCCTTCCGAATTTGTCACCCGCTCATCGGTAGACATGGCAGCAGCCTCGACCCGTTTGGCCAATTCGATCTGCTCCTCTGTATTCAGCCTAGTCGAATCGTAGAGATCTAAATCCGGTTTCTCTCCCGCCATCTGATCCGCTGCAGGCAAGCCGGACACCTGATCTTCCACAACCGCCTTCGCCAGGGTGCACGTCTCGGTCACGAGTCGATCTAATGAGTCCGCTGAAAAATCTGATGTGGAGGTGCTGGCGGAGCGTTTTCCAACAAACACGCGCAAGCCGAGATGCTTCTCTCGCGCTTTCGTAAGGCGATCGACGGCGCCCAACCGAACTTGTACTGAAAAGGTTTCACCGTCCGCGATAATGATGTCCGCCTCCGTCGCCCCACTACGCTTCGCCTTGGCCAAGAGATCCAAGGCGAGCTGGCTATATCCATCGCGCTGTTGTAGGTGCTGATTCATCGCTGCGTCCCGCCCACGGTGATTTCATCTATGCGAATGGTCGGCAGGCCGACGCCCACTGGAACAGACTGCCCTTCTTTGCCACAGGTACCGATGCCCTCGTCAAGCTTGAGGTCGTGCCCGACCATCGAGACCTTGGTGAGAATCTCCGGCCCGCTGCCAATCAATGTTGCGCCCTTGACCGGCCTCGTCACCTTCCCCCCCTCGATCAAGTAGGCTTCGCTGGCGGAAAACACAAATTTACCGTTGGTGATATCCACCTGCCCGCCACCGAACGACACGGCATAGAGTCCGCGATCGACCGAGCGGATGATCTCCTCAGGGTCTGACGTTCCAGCCAACATGAACGTATTCGTCATGCGCGGCAACACCACGCTTTTATAACTTTCTCGCCGCCCATTGCCGGTTACAGGAATACTCATTAAGCGTGCATTGAGTTTATCGGTGATGTAGCCGCGCAGAATCCCGTTTTCGATAAGCATGGTACGACCGGTCGGGGTTCCTTCATCGTCCATGTTGAGCGAGCCTCGCCGGTCCGGCAACGTCCCATCGTCCACAATCGTACAGACGTCGGACGCCACCCGTTTTCCAAGAAGATTGGAAAACGCGGATGTTTTCTTGCGATTGAAGTCCGCTTCCAGGCCATGGCCGATGGCTTCGTGTAACAAAATCCCCGGCCAGCCCCCTCCCAGCACGACCGGCATGACACCAGCCGGCGCTTCGACAGCAGACAGGTTGAGAATCGCCTCCCGTGCCGCTTCACGCGCAAACCGCAGATATCGATCACCCTCATGATAGAACTGAAATCCGACACGACCCCCTCCGCCGAATGAGCCGGCTTGCCGTTGGCCGTTCTCTTCTGCGATACAGGTCACTTGTAGTCTCGAAAGCGGCTGTACATCCCCGATCAGCGTGCCGTCCGAGGTGGCGACGATAACCACCTTATATTCCGTATTAAACGAAGCCATGACATTCTTAATGCGCGGGTCATACCGGCGCGCTTCGGCATCGATGGCATTCAAGAGGGATACGCGATCCGCTGTGGCGACTTCGGCCTGTATCCGCTCAACCGGATAGAGATCGCGTGTCGGACGTTGGCGAACAGGCACCGGAACCGCTTCGGTCCCGCTTGGTGAATTGGCAATATAGCGAGCCGTGTCGGCGGCCAGTTCGAGATCCTTCTTCGTCAGCTCATCGGAATAGGCAAAGCCGGTTTTTTCTCCCGCTGTTGCCCTTACTCCCACACCTTGAGACACACTCTTTGTCGCTCGCTTGACGAGAGACTCTTCCATTGAAACTGACTCAGATACGCAGGACTCAAAGTAGAGGTCGGCATAGTCGACATCGCGAACTTTGACCCGCCCAAGCGCCCCAAGTACCTCACCTTCGGTCAGACCGAAAGACGTCAACTGAACAAGTTCACCCATGGTTTGCGAGCCCCCACAACCGTTAACCATCAATTAGAGGCGGAAGTATAGCTGATCGCTTTCAGTAGGCGCAACGATAATTGATCCAACTCGTCGCTTTTACAGGACTTTTACTAAAATTCGTTTGACATTCTTCTCCCTCACCAGTAGACTTTGCCGGCCTAGCCGTACATTCTTGCGCTAAAGGATCTTTGCTGACTGCACGCTTATGGACACGAAGGACTCATCAACCATAGATCAGCTCTCCTTGGACGAGCTCGCCACAAGACTTGAACCAGACCTCCTACCCAAGCACGTCGCCATCATTATGGATGGCAATGGCCGTTGGGCAGAACTGCGAAACCTCCCTCGCATTGCCGGGCATCGGGAAGGGATCAAATCCGTCCGCGAAATGATCACGGTCTGCTTGGAACTGGGCATCCACGCCCTGACCATTTATGCGTTTTCACAGGAAAATTGGAAGCGCCCGCTACAAGAAATCTCCTCACTCATGGGCTTACTTGAATACTACCTTTCAACGGAACGCTCGAAACTCATTGAACAGGGTGTCCGATTACGCACAATAGGACGGCTCGATTCCCTTCCAACCTCCGCACTCCAATGGGTCCGAGCCGCCGAACAGGAAACCGCCCATCTCGACAAACTTCATCTCACCGTTGCCCTCAGCTACGGTGGACGCGCGGAGATTGTGGATGCTGTGCGTGAACTCCTCCATGAAGCCCAAGACGGAAAGCTGCAGCCGGACGATGTGGATGAATCCCGTATCCAACAATACCTCTACACACATGATTTGCCCGATCCTGACTTATTAGTTCGCACCAGCGGGGAAACGCGAGTCAGTAACTTTCTCCTCTGGCAGCTCGCCTACACCGAGCTCTATTTTACGCCAACACTGTGGCCCGACTTCCGTCGCCGCGAACTCTTACTAGCCTTGCTGGAATACCAACGACGTGAGCGTCGATTTGGTCGGGTCCTCAGCGCTGTTTCGTCATAGTGGTCGATCTCAACCTTCCCATGCAGGAGTACAAAACCGTCAGCCAGCAGCAGGCTGAACCAGCACGCACAGCAGCGTCACGGTTTGATCCGCGCAGGATCTATACCATTCTGGTGCTCGTGCCGCTCTTATATGCCGTCATTCGTTACCTCCCCCCCCTCGTGTTTTCTGGTGTCGTCGTACTAGGAGGAGCGCTCGCCCTCTTCGAGTTCTACCGATTATGTTTCGGCGACCGCAGCTACTTCTGGATGATCGGGATCGGCTTGACGGGATTCGCCGCCCTGATTCTCGGAGCACACTGGCCGGGCATCATCGTTCCAACCCTCCTGGCCACACTTGTCTGTACTGTTTCCGTGCCGCTTTTCAGCGGGTCTCCTCTTGAACAGAGCCTGAAAGACGGCGCGATGACCTTGTTCGGCGTACTCTATTTAGGCCTCACCCTCAGTACGCTCTCGATGACAAGGCTTCTCCCTCAGGGCGAATGGCTAATCTTCTTTCTCCTGATGGTGACCTGGGCGTCCGATACCGGTGCCTACTATATCGGCACGCTGTATGGACGACACCGCCTCGCCCCCACAATCAGTCCCAAAAAAACTGTGGAAGGCTTGGTGGGCGGTTTGATCAGTGCCATACTTGTCGCGTACGCGGCGCGTTGGTGGTTTTTCCCCGACTTTTCCGGTCTCGATTGTATAATCTTGGCAACCCTACTGACGCTGTCAGGTCTCTGGGGAGACCTGACAGAGTCGGCTATGAAACGTAGCGTCGGGATGAAAGACTCTGGCGGAATACTACCTGGACATGGAGGCATGCTCGATCGTCTGGATAGTCTCTTGTTCACTGCCCCTGTCTTCTACTACTATGTCACGATGGTGAGCCCGCTACGAGTGATTGAGTGAAGGAGCTCTGTATGAAAACGATCGTCATCCTTGGATCGACCGGGTCGATCGGTACCAACACCTTAGATATTGTGGACCGGTTCCCGGAAGAATTTCGTGTGGTAGGGCTGACAGCAGGCAGCAATGATGAAAAGCTCGAGGCACAGATCCGCCGCTTCAAACCCCGCGTGGTTGCCCTATCGGATACCGCCGCTGCCGCCAGGCTCCAGGAGCGTTGTGAGGATCTGCCTGTCGAGATTTTGTCTGGGCAAGAGGGTCTCATTCAGGTCGCCTGTGCGTCCGAAGCTGAACTCGTCATCTCCGCCATTGTCGGTGGCGCCGGTCTCGTACCCACCCTGGCGGCAATCCGAAACGGAACACAAGTCGCCTTAGCCAATAAAGAGCCGATGGTCATGGCGGGGAAACTGATGCAGGACGAGGCGCGGCGGCACGGCATACGCATTTTCCCCGTCGACAGCGAACATAGTGCGATCTTCCAGTCATTGGAAGGCCATCGTAAAGTAGACGTCCGGCGCCTGATTTTAACGGCGTCAGGAGGAGCCCTCTGGACCCTGAGCAAGGAGGAGTTACACGACGTCACCCCTGAACGAGCGCTCCAACATCCCAATTGGAAGATGGGTGCTAAAATCACGATCGATTCTGCAACCCTTATGAATAAAGGGTTGGAAGTCGTAGAAGCCCGCTGGCTCTTCGATATCCCGGAGTCACAAATCGAAGTTATGATCCATCGGGAAAGCATCATTCATTCTCTGGTAGAATACAAAGACCGTTCCATGATCGCCCAATTAGGATTGCCGGATATGCGAACACCTATTTCCTATGCGATGAAATATCCAGGACGCATGCCATTGGATCTGCCCTCGTTGGATCTGACAGAGATGGGAAAGCTGACATTTTGCAAGCCGGATCACGACCGTTTCCCCTGCTTAAGTCTCGGCTATGAATCCCTTCGAATCGGCGGGACGATGCCCGCAACGATGAATGCGGCCAATGAAGTCGCGGTTGAGGCATTCTTGAACAAAGGCATCCGGTTCACCGATATTGCGGAGATCATTCGCAGTACGATGGATCTCCATACCACCAACAACGTCGAGTCGTTGGAAGACGCGCTGGAGGCGGACCGATGGGCTCGCGAGAAGGCTGAGTCGTTGGTAGTGGCATTGGCACGCTAGGTCTACACCAAGGAGCGTACACCGTGTTCATGGCAATTACCTGGTCCCCTGATACTGTCTGGTTGCTCATGCAGAAGGCGTGGTGGTTCCTGGTCGTCCTTGGCGTGTTGGTCGCATTCCATGAACTCGGCCATTTCTTAGCCGCTCGCTGGGTCGGCGTCAAAGTCCTCAAGTTCTCACTTGGATTCGGGCCGAAGCTCTTCGGCAGAAAAATGGGCGAGACAGAATACCTCCTCTCGGCCATTCCGCTCGGCGGCTATGTCAAATTGTTCGGCGAAGATGAGACTGAGGCAACCACACAGGAGGATCGTGCGCGATCGTTTGCGCACAAAAGCTTGTGGGGCAAAGTCCTGATCGTCGCTGCAGGCCCAGGGTTTAATTTTATTCTGGCCTATTTTATTTTTACCGCATGGCTCGCGACCGGCGCCCCGCTCTTTGTCCCGACGTTCCAGGACCTCTCTCCCGATATCGAAGCGATGGCTCCCGGCTCTCCTGCCGATACCGCGGGCATCCGAGTTGGAGATCGTGTCAGCCGAGTCAACGGGCGCGACATTTCAACCAGAAATGAGCTCTTCGATGCCATAGCAAAGAGCAACGGAGAGGCCCTGACACTTGAAATCAAACGAGGCGAGCAGAGCAAAACACTGACGGTCACGCCGACGACTCCCCCCGGGCCACAGGTCTCGGCGCAAGAGCCGAGGTACTACCTGGGTGTCGAGGAAACACAGCCCCTCGTGACATCAGTCATGCAAAGTTCTCCGGCCGAAAAAGCCGGGCTTCAAGCCGGAGACTATGTCGTCAACATCGAGGGCCAGACAATCCATACCTGGTCCCAGATGACCGGTATCGTGAAAGAGAATCCCAATCGTCAGCTCAAACTGGAGGTGTTACGAGAAGGGCAAAAAGTTTCCCTGGCGGTGACACCCTCTGCTGAAAAAACGATGGCGAATGGCCAGTCCGTCGAAGTCGGCAAGATCGGCATTTCAGGACCTGGCCGTTCGATCATGCGCTCCAGCACTCCTCTGCTATCGCTGTATGACGGCTTAGGAGCCACATGGGGCTGGACAGAATTGACCGCGATCGGCCTCTATAAGATGGTTGTGGGTGATATCTCGAGCAAAAACATCGGAGGCCCACTGACGATTGCAAATATATCAGGAGAAGCCGCCGCTCAAGGGGCATCAAGTGTGGTCTTTCTCATCGCGATTCTGAGCATCAATCTGGGCGTCCTCAACTTGCTCCCCATTCCTATTCTCGACGGTGGCCACCTGTTATTTTTTCTGATCGAAGGCATCCTCCGAAAACCTCTTGGCGAACGCCAGCGAGAAATCGCGCAACAGGCAGGACTCGTCCTCTTGGTGGGGGTCATGATCTTTGCGTTCTGGAATGACCTCGAGCGAATCTTCCTTAAATAGGCCATGAGGTCGAAAGTCTCAATGTTAAACTCGTCATGTCAACAAAACATTTCCTCTCTCACCATTGCGTCAGATGCGATGACCTTCAGGCCTGATGACTTCTCCCTCTCTCTCTCAAGACCATGAAGACATCTCAACTCTTAATCCCCACATTGCGAGAAGCCCCCGGCGAAGCGGAAACCGTCAGTCATACGCTTATGCTCCGAGCCGGTCTGATTCGCAAAGTGGCAGCCGGTATCTATATCTACCTTCCGCTCGGACTCCGGGTTATTCGAAAAGTTGAGCAGATCATTCGTGAGGAGATGGACCGGGCCGGAGCCCAGGAACTCCTGATGCCCATTGCCTCTCCTGCGGAATTATGGCGAGAAACCGGCCGGTGGAATTTCTACGGCAAGGAGTTGATCCGGTTCAAGGACCGCCACGAGCGCGAGTTCTGCTTGGGTCCGACTCATGAGGAAGTGATCACCGATTTGTTCAGGCGAGAAGTTCGTTCCTATCGGCAGATGCCGCTGAACTTCTATCAAATCCAAACAAAGTTTCGAGATGAAATCCGTCCCCGCTTCGGCCTCATGCGCGGGCGCGAATTTATCATGAAGGACGCGTACAGCTTCGATCAGGACGAAACAAGCGCCAGGCTCAGCTATCAAAAAATGTATGACGCCTATCAGCGTATCTTCACCCGCTGTGGCCTGACCTTCCGTGCCGTGGAAGCCGACACTGGCTTGATCGGCGGCAGCTCCTCTCACGAGTTCATGGTGCTTGCGGACACAGGCGAGAACACCATCGTCTACAGCGATACCGGCACCTATGCCGCCAACATCGAACAAGCTGAAGTGCTGCCCCCTACCGATATGGACACCGAAGTCGCGCGGCCACTTCGCCCTGTCCAAACTCCCCACTGCCGGACCGTCGATGAAGTGACAAAATTCTTGAATGTCTCCCCGACACACCTCGTAAAAACACTCTTCTACTCAACAGGAACAGACACGGTCGCCGTGCTGATACGGGGAGACCATGAGGCGAACGAGGTCAAGATTCAACGACTCCTCCGAGTAACGGATCTAGCGCTTGCAGATCCTACCGTCGTCGAGCACGTCACTGGCGCACCGGTTGGATTTGCCGGCCCTATCGGCCTAAAACACATTCGGATTATTGCCGACCACGCGGTCAAAGCTTTGCGTAATGTGATCGTTGGAGCCAATCAGCGTGATACACACTATGTCGATGCCAATTGGGATCGCGATTTTCAGGTCGAGCAGTTTGCCGATCTCCGCAGCGCTTGTGCTGGAGATCCATCACCGAAAAAAGACGGAACGTTGAAGACGACGAAAGGCATTGAAGTCGGCCATGTCTTTATGCTCGGCACCAAGTATAGCGAAGCCATGAAGGCCTCCTTCCTGGATCTTCATGGTAACGAGTGCCTTGCCGTGATGGGATGTTACGGCATCGGTGTCGGCCGAACTGCAGCTTCGGCAATTGAACAGAACCACGACGCAAAAGGTATTATCTGGCCGTATCCAATCGCGCCGTTCCATGTCCATCTCCTTCCGCTCACCCAATCAGCACAAACCGCCACGATCACCGCGCAGCTCTACGACGAACTGCAGGTGGCAGGGTTTGAAGTGCTCTGGGACGATCGAGATGAGCGCGCGGGCGTAAAGTTCAACGATGCGGACCTGATGGGAGCACCGTTTCAAATCGTTGTGGGAGACAAAGGCCTCGCCGAAGGAGTTGTGGAGGTCAAAACGCGAAAAGACGGAGCAAAACTCAAGCTACCTCCGGCACAAGTCACCGCTCATCTGCTTCGAATACGAACGAGTTGAACGTCCTCTCATCCAACAAAGTATTGAGTCATCATCTTATCACTTCCGTCACTATTCTCAGTCTGAAACTACCTTTTCCTTGCCTTCCAACCTCGATCAGCTACACTGAATTTCAATCATGTCATCAAAGCACGTGTAACCACATATCTCCCACGCACTTTTCATTGAGCATACGACGATAGTCTTCATAGTCGAAGGCTAGGAGCCCCCTGGAATGCAAGCCAATCCTGCCGCTAAAAACCCTCAGGACCTTCAGCAGAAAATCGCATTCAATGAAAATGTCAAGCGCATCACCGAACAAATCCATGCGGCACGCGATCTTGACTATATCCTTCTCGATCTACGCAAGGAAATTCTCAGCGTTTTCGATGCCGAAGACCTCACCATCTTCGCGTTCGATCCGGAGAAGAAAGAAATTTTCTCTAAAGTCCCTCACATCGATACCGTCGAGGAATTCCGAATTCCGATCTCCGAACAAAGCCTAGCGGGGTTCTGCGCAAAATACCTCCGTCCGGTGAGCATCGCCGACGCGTATAACATCGCAGAGCTGCAGGGCGTCCACCCCGCACTCCTCCACGACACATCCTACGACAAACGGACCGGATTCAAAACGAAACAAGTTTTGACCTATCCAATTGTGGCAGACAACAAGTATTTGATGGGTGTACTTCAACTCCTCAATAAAAAAACCGGCGGACGATTCACACGAAAAGACGAAGAATCCGTCGCGGAGATTGCAAAAGCACTCGGCATTGCTTTCTTTAATCTTCGCAAAGTCTCAAAAAAACCCCCTAGTAAGTTTGATCGTTTGGTTTCGAACAATCACATTGCCCAGAGCGACTTGGACAACGCCATTGCCGAGTCCAGGAAAGGTCTATCGGACTTCGAGAGTCTCCTGATCGAAAAGTATAAGGTGCCAAAACTTGAGATCGGTAAATCGCTCGCCCAGTTTTACAAATGCCCCTACATTGAATACAGTGAACGAACACTCGTCGATGTCGAACTCCTCAAGAACCTGAACGTTGACTACCTCAAGAAAAATCACTGGATGCCGCTTAAGCGGGATCGAACCGCCATTGAAATTTTGACGGATGACCCAGGCGATCTCGATCGTGTGGCTGATATTAAGCGGACATTCCCCGGCTTAAATATTCGCTTTGCGATCAGCCTCCGTCGAGATATCGCCCAGTTCCTCGGCTCCGCTACAGGGCAGGGAGACGCCACTACCACCAGAAAATTAGACGAAAATGTCTCCGACATTCTCGGCGAGCTCGTCAACGAGGCCCAAGAGGCGGCCGCTGAAGACGCCGGAGGCGGCCTCGATGAAAACGACAATGCCATCGTGCGTTTGGCCAATCAGATTATCGCAGATGCCTACCGACAAGGCGCCTCTGATATTCACGTCGAACCCTATGGTGAAAAACGTGAAACCCTTGTTCGGTTCCGAGTCGATGGAGACTGTTTCGAATACATGAAGATTCCGCAAAGCTATCGACGCGCCATCGTCTCGCGTCTAAAGATTATGGCTAGCCTCGACATCGCAGAACGGCGCAAACCCCAAGACGGCAAGATCAAATTTAAACTGTCTGAAAGCAAAGATATCGAGTTGCGCGTCGCAACGATTCCGACTGCTGGATATAATGAAGACGTGGTCATGCGTCTGCTTGCGGCCAGCGAGCCCTTGCCTCTCGACAAGATGGGATTTTCAGACCGAAATCTCGCGGCGATCAAAGAGATTGCAGCAAAACCCTATGGCATCATTCTCTGCGTCGGACCAACCGGATCAGGTAAAACCACGACCCTCCATTCCGTTCTCGGTTTCATCAATACACCGGACATCAAGATCTGGACGGCAGAGGACCCCG
>Ga0163153_10006117_pt1 | contig 13763 bp, 13 predicted proteins | sample OliLakLV19MP6IB1_FD_148629 | JGI IMG/M metagenome (GOLD analysis project Ga0163153, IMG submission 148629) | Freshwater microbial mat bacterial communities from Lake Vanda, McMurdo Dry Valleys, Antarctica - Oligotrophic Lake LV.19.MP6.IB-1 | ecosystem: Environmental > Aquatic > Freshwater >... | reverse complement strand
ACTAAACGCCATCTCCTATCGTCTGCTCGAGCCCGAGCAACTCGAACAGATCCGCCCGCTCTGGGAGGCGCTCCGCGACTTCCACACGACGGTGCCGAACCGGTTTGCCTCGACGGTAATGGGTCGCCCGTTCGAGCCGCGCCGACGCGAGTTATGCGAGAAAGCCGCGGTCGGTCGGCTGCGAATCGAGGTCGCCACAGCGACGGCCGAAGATTCTGGAGCCGACGGCCTGCCGATCGCCTACCTGGTCACAAGCCTCTCGGCCGACGGGGCAGGGGAGTTAGAATCGCTCTACACGGATCCCGAATTTCGTCAACGCGGGATCGCCGGACGGCTCGTCGAGAATGCCCTTCAGTGGCTCAGCGAGTGCGGCGCGACGAAGCGGCGGGTGATCGTGTTCCACGGCAACGACGAGGCGCTGGCGTTCTACGCCCGCTTCGGCTTCCATACTCGGAGTCTCGAACTCGAGATCTAACCATGTACGCAGCGCCGCCGATCGCCAACTTGCTCGTACTTCGTTCGCCCGAGATCCACCGGGCGGCGGCGTTCTATCAAGCGCTCGGCTTGCTGTTTACCGTCGAGCGGCACGGCAACGGACCGGAACATTACACATCGTTGGTCGACGGACTTGTGTTCGAAATCCACCCGCTCGCCACAGGGCAAGCGCCGACGACCGGCACGCGGATCGGTTTCAGCGTCGATTCGGTCGACGGACTGGTGCCGTTCGTACGAGAGGTCGGTGCCGAGATCGTGACCGAGCCGCACGATTCGGAGTGGGGGCGGCGGGCGGTCGTCAAGGATTTGGACGGGCACACGGTCGAGTTGGTCACGCCGCCCGGCCGCGACGACACGAGGATTCGCGTTTGAGTGCCCACTGGGATAGGGAGGAATGGACCGCCGACGATAGGCGGGTGTCGCTCCATTTCGCTCACGGCCGTTCCTCGCCATTCGGCCGACTCCAGGGCAAAGTGGAAAAGGAAAAACGTCCGCTTCGGGTTTCATCCTCGGAATCTCAAATTCGAGATTTAGCCATTTATGCGGTGCCCTCGCTCCTCAACTTGCTCGATTGCTCGATCCATCGGGCAACCGAATTTGATCAGGCGCGATAGCTCGTTACTCGTTTAAGAACAAACCACATGTCATTCAAAACGACCGGCTACTACGCCATCAACCCGCGTCCGGAATTCGCCGATTGGCTGCTAGAACGAACCGACGCCGACATGGTCGAACTGTTGACCGAGCCGAAATTGATAGAACACGATGAATTTATCGGCAAAACGTCGTGGGGGCCCCGCGAAAACGTCTTACGGGTCAAGATTCTGTTCCTGGCCGGACTACGCGACCTCAGGCCGATAAGTGACGATGCCGGTTGCGAGTCGATCCTGGGCTCGTCGGAAATTTCCGAAGCCATGTTTGATCGATGGTGGACGATTCAGTATCTGGAACTTGAGTGCAACGTGAAGGAGTACCTCGGTGAGTTGAACCGCGCACTCGATTCCGTACGGCCGACCGGCAATCCGGTGGTCGACGAATGGCTCGAGAATCTCAAAAACCGGCGCACCGATCGCTGAATGAACGAACCGATTTGAGTCGACGACGCCCTAGGCGTGGCCATCCGCCATCACGCCAGTTCCAACTCGTCCTGGCAGCGCGTCAGCCGGTCGTGCAGTTCGACCAGGGCTTCGATCTCGGGATGAACCGCTTCGGGGCCCATCGTCCCCAAAAACCGGCACGTGGCGTAGTTCGATTGCCGCGCGAGGTATTCCGACTGCCATTTCTCGAAGCGCCGTTGTTGCTCGTCGGTTTCTCGGGGCCAGCCGACCCGGTTCTGCGCGTGGCCGCACCGCCACGGTTTGGGCGTCAGCCGCGCTCGGAAACATTCCTGGGCTCGGCAAAGCCGCACGTAGAGCGGGTCGGTACCGACCGACTCCATGAGCTTGCGTGTGGAATCCGCCACGGGATCGAACAAGGCACTGACCACGAGCACTCGCAGTCCGGCCGAGGTGCGATAGAGGCGCAGTCCGAGTTCTCGATGGGCCGCCTGGAACTGCTCGACCTTACTCCGGGCCTCGGCTTCGGGCGAGGTGCCTTTCTTGCCCAGTAGGCCGCCGAAGAAATTGCGAATCTCGGCGCCGGCGGAGAGCACCGGGAAGTCCACATCGAGAAACATCGCCCGAGCCGTGTTCAGCACTAGAGAGAAACATCCCCACGCTGATCAGCATGCAGAGGGCGGCCGTACCCAGGCCGATCATCTGCGCGAGCGGCGACGCATCCACGTACAACCAAGCCATAAGCCCTGCGGCCACGGCATACAGCCCGCCGATCGCTTCGATTCCCCAGAAACGTGGCTTGGAATCAGACATCGAATTCGGTGCGTGAGCAAGGGGCCGACACCTGCCCGGGATCGCGAACCGCATTACCGAGGTCATGGTTGCAGCAACGGGATGGACGAGCGGATGGGATTATCGTCCGCCGGCACCCGCGAAACAACGGTTGCCCGGAAAGCGTTGGGAAGCCGCCAATCGCGACGTCAATTCCTGACCGCGATGGCGCAGCGGGTGAAAGGCGTCCGTCTACTCGCAGCCTTTGGTCGAACGCGGTTTGCGCGGCGGCGTCCGATTCACGGGCGATTGGAGCGTTCGTTCGGCTGCCCGCTCGGAGGTCCGCTCATTCTTGAGTTGAGCTTGGTGCTTGATAATGTCGAGCAACATCGCCAGGGGCTGACTCATGATTCGGTTGTGGAGCTTCGACGTCGTGCATACCCATGCACCGGCTACGCTCCACATCCTCCTGATTTGGGAACCAACGTCATCCGTGTCCGTTCGAATGTAGACGCACGTCGTGTGCCGAACGGTTTTGCCGGATTTTGACGTCTTATACGCCGCCAAGCGGTCCGCCGGCACCGTGCAGCCGACGCCTGACGTTCAATCGCCGGCTCTGAAACTTCCAATGCGGACGTGGCCGACCCCGCGAGCCCCCCGACGGAGACGCCGCAGCCCGTCAGGGTCGATTCCGTAATAGCTTTTGAAGGTCGGCTTTTTGCCCCTCGTACCAGGCGGCGAGCCGCTGGAACTCGGCTCGTTCTTCGTCGCTGATTCGGACCTCGGGTCGATCGAATCGAGTCAGTTTGTAGAGCACGAACCATTTCCCGTCGCGTCGGACGAGATAGGCCGGATCGAGATCGACCGTGACGGCGTCGTCGGCGTTTTCGCGAAAGATCACCACCGCCGTCTTCGACAATTGGAGGTGCGAAACAATCGCGGGTGCGGGCCGTCCGGCCGCCCTTTCGGAGTATGCGCGAACCGTGGGCTTGGCGGCCTCGTCGACGGGGACGGTGAGTTCGACGATTCGATCGACGTTTTTCGCGGCAACGGCTTGAAAGAACGCCGTCGCGGCGGCGGTCGGCTCGGCAAGCGAATCCGGTTCAGCGCCGGCCGCGGACGACGCGACCACCATCAGGCAGAGGCGGAAGATCGTGCGCATCGGAAGAATACTCTCGAGAATTGGGTCGGATCACGGCCGGACGGGAGCGTTCGACGGCGATTCCCGACGGCTCGCGAAACTAAGGTGAGGGCCGGTTGCGGCCTGCAGAGTTCATTCGTCGGCGTCGTCATTTTCCGCGTAAGGATACACGGCCTTGAACCAGTCCGACGCCGGCTTGGGGTTGATTCGCTCGGCGAACTCGACGGCCCACGACGGGTAACTCGGATCTTGGACGAATAGCGTGATCAACATCTGTTCGCGCGGCAGCTTTCCCTTGAAGCGGCCGGAGGCGTTGAACTTCTCGAGTCCTCGGCACATGGCGTCGAGCACGGCCTTGTTCGGCTCCCACCCTTCACCCCTGACGGAGTACTTTACCTTGTCGGCTCGATAGTTTTGCTTGTCGTCGCTCCAGCACCAATCGGCCGGACTCAGATCGTCCCATCCGGCGGCATCTCCGGTTCGCCGCCGGAGGAGTTTGTTTCGATCGGAACCATCGTGCCGAAGCTGGGTGAGGAGTCGCTCGCGAATCCGGGCGTCGGCGGCCGGCCCTTCTTCCGAATCCAGCCGCAGGAGCAGTGGTATTGGGATCATCCCGAAGACGTTCCACCGGCTCCACCGCCGCCCGAGGGAAGTTGGAATCGAGCTACCGGAACTCGACGCCGATCAGCTGGTCGGCCGCAAGTTCTCGATTCCGGGCACGGCGACGGACGACGAAGACTCGTCGAGGAGCATACTGTACTACTGCGAGCACCAGGCGCTACGCGATAATCGGATCACGGTGCTTTCGCGAGACGGCGACCGGTTTCGGGTGCGGTGGACGGGCATCACTCCCGATGTGAACCAACACGACGCCGGCCAGACGCCGATGCGGGTCAAGATCGAAGGAGAATTTCGGTTCGACGACATGGGGAAATGGATTCGCGGGTGAGTTTTGCGCAAGGTCGAGGCCTGCGCGTGCGGCCATCCGCACGATCCCGATCGCATCGCCCAGGCCGAACGAACTTTCGGCGTTAAGCCGTGACGGCCAGGAGCCGGTGGAGCCTTGTGGGGCGACCGGAATGTGGCTCCCCGCATACCGTCGCGGTATAATCGACGGCAAGCCCCGCCGACGTGACGAGGCCCTCGGAACTTCGCCTTTAGGCCCGTCTCATGCGCAGCTTTCCGTTGGCACTGGTCGCAGTCATCATCGTCCTGCTCGCTCGGGTGGCGCTTGGTGCCGATGCGAACGTCGCGGCCGGCGAATCCGAGGAGATCGGTCCCCTCGTCGGATTGGGTCTGATCTCGATCCTGGTGCTGGTCGGACTATTCGTCGTCGCCATGGGCGTGGCTCTGGCGGTGTTACTGTGCATCGCCGTCGGCGTGTTGCTGTTCGTCGGCATCCTTTCCACTTCGGTCGCGGTAGGCATCGTTCGCCGCAATCCGGCGGCCGGAGTTCGAGTTTTATTCATCCAAGCCGGCGCCGTGGCCGGGGCCGTTTGTGGAACGGTCGTCGCGTGGCTCGTGCCGGGTAAGGGCTCGGAGGCGCTCCTGGCGGGAGCCGTCGCAGGCCTTGTTTGCGGGGGTACCCTGGGCGACTTGTTGAACCGCGCCTGCGGCCGAGCGGCGTCGCGTTTCACGGCGTGGTACGAAGCACGGTACGGCAACAGCCCGGTCGAAACGCCGGCAGCCTGAACGCGGCCGAACCGGCAAGTCGCCATCGCCGCAAGGATCATCTAGCCGCGTTGCTCGTGGCGCTCGCCTTCTACGGCCGCTTCGGCTTTCACCCGCGAAACTTGGAACTGGAGGGGTGACAGGGCGATGGCCGTCGTCCCGATTCAAATGAGGATCGAGCCGACCTCCGACCGCATGCCCTGGCTATTGGCAGTCGCCTTCCGATCGCGTTATCCTGACGACCATGCCCGTGCGACGGGGCCGGGTGAAACAGGACGAGATTAACGTCAATGAAAAGATGGGCCCTAATCGTCGTTGTGGCCCTGCTCAGTGTCGGCTGGCTGGTGCCGCTCTCGGCTGCCGTCGATTGCCTGGTCACTTGGTGTGAGCACGAAGAAACGGACGCTCATGGGCAACACAGCTTCCCCTACCTGGCCTTTGCTCGCGATGCCTTTGCCCTCGCATGGGTATGGATTGCCGTGGTCGGTCTGTTCTGGTCGGTGACGGCGGGGCGACGATGCTTGGTTAAAACGTCTTAACGAGAAACCGCCAGTCTCTGTTGGACGCCTTCATCGCGCCGAAACAACTCGTCGCACCCACGTTGGAACTCGCGGGCGATCAGCTCAAGTACGTCGACCGAGATACCGGCAAAGTGATTCGCCAGGTGACGTGCTCGACTTCGATGCCGTAGTAGAAGGTTCGGACGACTCATGAATGCTTCCGTTATTCCCACGCCGCTCGTCGTCTACGTCGACGTCGACGACACCCTCATCCGCACGGCCGGGACCAAGCGTATTCCGGTCAGCGGCGTCGCCGAGCACGTCCGAGCATTGGCCGCCGACGGTGCGCTGCTCTACTGCTGGAGTTCCGGCGGTGCCGATTACGCACGGCAGGTGGCGAGCGAGTTGGGGATCGAGGCGTGCTTTACCGGGTTCCTTCCCAAGCCGAACGTCCTGCTCGACGACCAGCCCGTAGCCGACTGGCGACGGGCCGTAGAAATCCATCCGGGCCGCTGTTCCGCATACTCCGTGGCGACGTGCCGGCAAGACGTCAACCGATAGTTACGTGAACCAGATACAGGGCGTTTGCCCCTCCGAAACCCTGCCACATCGGCCTTCGGACGCGCGTAGAGTGTCTTTTGGGTTCCCGTTCGTTACACTTGCCGGGAGCGGTCCGGCCGTCGGGAGTCGCCCTTCTAAGCGGCCGCTCCGTACGGGTTCGCTTGGTACGGGCTCGCTTGGTACTGAGTCCGCCTAATACGGCAATCGACGGCATGACGCGTTGGCAACTCTTCGGACATTGGCTCGCAAGGGGATGGTCGTGAGCGACATCAGGCCGGTTCTCGTCATCGCTTGCTCGCTGGTAATTGCCGGGGCGATCGTGCTGATGCCCGCCTGGCGAATGTTTTCGGGTGACCGGAGCGCGGCGGATGCCGAATTGCCCGCATCGGCCGGCACCGTAAAGAACGGTACCGCAGAGAACGAGCCGGACGACTTCCTGGACACGGCACCGGCATCGTCTGCTCCCATTCTTTCGGCCCCCCGTGCGCCGGCCGCCGATGGGGAGAAGCCAGGCGGACGAAAACAAGTCACCGAACGGGAGCAGGCCCTCGCCGCAACGCTTCAATCGTTCGTCGAGCAGCATCCGACCATCGGCTTGGACGGCCACCTTCCCGACTGTGACGCTCGGTGGAAAGTATATACCCGCGCTATTCGCCAGGGGCGGCTTCCGAGCGTGGCCGATGTGATGGCGATCGAGGATCTTATGAGCGTGCTACGTTACCGTTACCGCAAGCACCTCAAGGAATATAACGCCCGGATGAAGGCGCTAAAGATCGATGTCCAGCTGGAATCGAGCCTTGAAGGGCCCGAGTGGACCACGTTTTTATCGCGCCTGCACGAGAGCGCCGGCCGATCGAAATAACGTAAATAGGGAATTGCGGGGCGTGGTCGACTCCGTCGCGCATCGCGCCGCTCTCACCTACCTATGCGTTAATCATTCCCAGAGTCCGCAATCGAAACGGCGAACACGGAGCCAAACTTGCCGACGGCTCGGTAATGCATCCCTTTGAGGGGGGACTTGAGCGTTGAGGATCGCGCCGCCGGCGGGCGACCGTCGTCGGGGGTGGATACAACCGATCGCTCCGGCTTACATCCACAAACAGGCCGATGGCAGCTCGTTTGCGAACAAAGCAATGGGTTAAGTAGTTCGGCGAACGGCCGGTCACGGCTTCGCCGGATCTAGCCGATACTTGAGCCAGTCGTCATCCGTAATGGAGCTTCCGTCCAGTCGATTCAGCCACTCGAAGGCGTTCCCATCTTCGGTCGTCAGGCGAGCGTATTCCGCGGCACCGGCCTGCGGGTCGTCGATCGTGAGCGTGCGAGCCAGATAATAGGTGACGACCGGGGCGAGCGGAAACCGCTCGCGATCGATCTCGCCGAGAAGCTTCACGATCTTTTCCCGCCGCGTTCGGCAGGTGCCGCTCATCGTCGAAAGCTTGTTCTGCAGTCGGATCAAGCGGACGGGATCGCCGCCGGCGGCGTCGCGCTCGGCAATCAACTCGGGCATCGAGGCGAAGTGAAAATCGGAAGTGAGCAAACGCATGCCCCGGTTCCAGAACTTGCGCATGTCGACGCCTCCGTCGTTGAGGTCGTCGGTCACTGCGAGGCGTCCGAAATTCGGGTCGCGATGCGCGAAGTAGGGATGGATGTATTGGTCGCCGCCGTGCGGGCGGCGTACGCCCGGGGCCGCATCGCCGCCCCACAGCGCTCGTGCGAGGGCCAAGCGGATATAGTCGGCGTACGACGATCGGGGAAACGCGGCCAACAGTCGTTCCAGCACGACGACCGCTTCTTCGGTGACCCCTTCGTCGTACGCCGTTAGCGCGCGGGCCGCCTCCGGATTGCCGGCGAGTGCGTCGTGTACGGTCCGATCTTCGATTCCGGCCGGCTTGCCGACGAGAATCGACGCGGTGAACTCGGGATCGCGGTCGTTGATCGGATGTCTGGTTACGGGGCCGAAACCGAACAAGCGGCACTCCACCTGACCCGCCTTTGCAAAGAACGGCGTCCCGCGTGCTCCCGTCACCAGCGGAAACGAGATCGAGGTACTCTCGCCCGGGCGCAGGTAAAGCGGGAACTCATGGCGATACGGGGAGGTGTCGTGGTGGGATTCAAAGACGAGGCGCGAGGAGCCTGCCACATCATCGTAGGCGACGACGGGCTCCGCGCCGTCGATGCTCAGGTCGATCTTCGGTTGGAACGGCTGGGTGATCGGCCCCACGGTCTCCGTCGAGGTATTGACCAGGCGATAGCGCATCCGGATTGTTTGGAACGGCGGAACTTCCCGGGCGCTCACGCTCGTCTCAACCCGAATTCGGTCGGGGGTCGGCGGAACGGCCGGCGGAGGCTGCCGTTGCGGTTCGGGCTCTGGCGCTCTTCCGTTCTGGTACTCGTACCGCTCCACGACGACCACGTTGCTATCCTGGTCGGGGCCCGCGGGCGTCGGCGGCAGCGGAGTCGGCACGTTCGTTGCGGGATGGCCGGCCGCCGGATCACCTGCCGCCGGATGACCGGCCGCGGTCGAGGTTCGAACCCGGTAGTCGACCCAGGCTTGGGTTTGCTTCCATCCCGGATGCTCATAGTTCTGCGACAAAAGGGTTAGCCATTCCAGCGAACAGGGATGACTCCGCTCGAGCATCGCGGCGATGTCGTTGAGCTGCTCCGGTTCGTCGAGTTCCGCCGCGCGATATCGCAGATAGAGCGCATGGGCCGAGAACGGCAAGTCGGCTCGGCGGATTTCGTCGAGCAACCGCAAGGCCTCCTTCCGCTCGGCCAGACTTGCCGACAGTCGCGAATGGATCTCGTTTCCTTCGGCAAGCCTCGCCCGAAACGACTGATCGCTCCCGGCCATGATCTTGCCGCGATATCGGGCCCAATCCGCCGGCGCCACCCACGGCGAAACCTGGTTGCGCAGCCGAAGCAGCGCGACGTCGCCGTACAAGGAAATGTACGGCCGATCCGCGGCCCGTATCGCCAGGCGTTCGGTGAGCTGCGGCAATCGGTCGCCCCAAGCGCCCAGGCGCGCTCGGGCCAAGGCGAAGCGGGCGTAATCGGCGTACGACGAATCGGGCCAGGTGGTGACCAGACGTTCCAGCCCGGCAATTTCGGCCGGTTCGGCGATTGCGTGCCAGTCGTACAAAAGTCTGGCGATGCGAGGCTCGGTCGCCAGTCGTTCCGAACAGGCCCGGTCCGCTTCGTCCGGGGTCGCGGCCCGTAGCGCCACGGACGCTTCCAGATCTCTTTGATCGGGTCCGCGCACATCGGAACACCGCACGCCGAGCGTCGGGGATTGTTCGCCGTCGAACAGAGGTTGGCAAAGAAATTCGAGGACCTCTTTGTCGCCGTTTCGGGCGGCGTCGCGACTCCAATGGAGGCCGCCGACCGGCACGTCGACCGTCAACCGCTGACCCGGTGCGAGCCGGATGCACTGGAGATCGCCAACCGAATATGGGCGGAAGAGAAGCGGCGGGAGTTGGATGTCTTTGGTGCGTCCCGCCTGTGCCGGTTGCGGTACTCCCAGTCTCAGCTTGAACAGATCGCGGTAGGGGCCGATCACATGGTCGGTTTGGTTGACCAACGAAATTCGCACGACGGCGCATTGATAAGGAAGCGTGCCTTCTTCCGGTACCGATGCGATGAGCGCAGGCATCTCCGGGGTCACCGTGCGCCTGCCATTCTCAATCTTCGGAATCACGATCGATGGGACGACGATCGCGCCGGCGGCCGGCGAAGTCTCGACGGTTGCCGCCTGGAGCGCCGGCATGGGGTCCGCCGCATGAGATACCGCCCGTTCGCAGCCGCACAAAGCGACGATCAGGCCGCACAATGTAATACGACCGCACATGGTTTCCCCGCGGGCTAAGAGTTGCTTGCCGCTATTCTCGACGGCATCGTAACGCGCCGACGATTTCACGGCGATGCCGGCACCCGCCGCGCAGACCGTTGAGGCCGTTGCGACCGGAGCGCGAAACGGTGTCTTAGCCGCTATTTCGCCTCCGCGAACGCGTACAGGTGCCCTTCGGTTCGCAGGTAGAGCGTGTTGCCGGCGATGGCCGGCGTGGCGACCGTTCGTTCCCCCAGCTTCGGGTTCTTGGCGACGATTTCCGCCTTGCCTTCGCCGGCTTTCAGCACCGTCACGGCGCCATCGAGCGACGTGAAATAAACGTTCCCGCTCGCCGCCACGGGCGACGCGTAGTACTTATCGGCCGCCGCTCGCGATTGGTAAATTTGCTTGCCGGTCGCCGCGTCGTAGACCGTGACAATGCCGCCATCTTTGATTAAGAGGCACTGCCCCTGGTAGACGATGGCCGACGTCAGGTACGGCAGGCCCTTGGTCTGTTTCCACATGACGTGGCTTTCGGTCACATCGCCCGATCCGCCCGCCTTCAGAGCGAAGGCGCTGTTCGCCCCTTCGGAAAAGAACTTGTTGATGAACTCGTGCTCTTCGCGGGTGAACTTACCGTCCTTGTTCATGTCCTGATTGTCGAAGAAACCGTGGAACGCTTGCTCGGCCTCGGCCTTGGCGAGTGCGCCGTCTTTGTCGGCGTCGAGTTTCTCGAGGAGGCTATCGTACGTCGGCCGGCTCGCGTCCTCGCCGTCGCCGCCGCTCGTCGAGCCGGCGAAGTACAAGACGCCGTCGGCCACCACGGGCGAAGAGCAGCAACCGGCGGGCAACCCGCCCGACGACCACCGCTCGGCCCCCGTCTGAAGGTCGTAGCCGACCAGCCGGGCGTGCCCCGGGGCCGCAATCTGCCGGCCCGCCGGCGTATCCCAGACGACCGGTGTGCCGTACGACACGGTTGACCGTCGCTTGGTCTCCCACTTCCGCTCGCCGGTCAAGGCGTCGAGCGCAATGATTCGCGGATCCTGAGCTTCGTCGCGGAGCAGCACCACCAGGCCGTCGACCAGAATTGGCGAAACACCGGTGCCGAAATCGCCCGGCAGCTTCGGCGGCGAGATTTCAAACTTCCACTGCTCGCGCCCGTCGAGGTCGTAGCAGAACAGTCCGCACGAGCCGAAGTACGAAACGATCAGCCTGCCGTCGGTCGCCGGAGTCGACGCGGCCGGGCTCCCTTCGATTTTGTGATAAGCCTCAAGTTGCTTCGCAGGCGCCTCGGCTCGCCAGGCTTCTTTACCGGTGTCGCGGCGATAGGCGATCGTGTAGAGCTTGCCGCCATCGAAGGCCGTCATCACAAGTAGGTCGCCTGCGACAACTGGCGAAGAGAGCCCGCCCGGAACGGGCACCTTCCACTTCAGGTTCTTCTCGGGTCCGAACTCGACCGGCGGACGGGCGGACTCCTCGGCGATGCCGGCCCCGTTCGGCCCGCGAAACCGGGGCCAGGGGTTGGGGTTGGCCGCCGAAGCCGCGACGGCCCAAAGTTGCACGCCGGCAAACAAAACGGCGCAAGTGGAGAACGTTTTCATGCAGCACCTCGCCTGGTGTTGTGTGTGTGTTGTGTGGTGTGTAGTTGTTTGTGTGTGTGGATGTTAGGCGTAGGAGTCGCATCGCGAAACGCAGAAAGCAGGACGGGTCGAGCGGCGATACACCCTCACAGCGGCGCGGGCAAATCACGCCGATTGAATTGGACGATCGCCCCGGCGTAGGCGAGCAGGCCGAAGCCGATGAGGGCCCCGTCGTACTTCAGCACTTCGGTCCAAGCCGTGTTGGGGTGGACGCTCAGCAGTTCCGGCCAGTACGCACCGAAGAAGCTGAAGTATTCCAGCCACCACAACCAGGCCACCGGGCCGGATACGAGCCGGAAAAGGAGCTGTACCAGGTAAAAGCCGCACATAATGCCGATCGTCCGGCGGCGGTCGGAGCCGAAGGCCGAGACGAGCGTCGAGACGGCGGCCAAAAAGAAAATGAACCCAAACAGGTTCAGCGCCGACGGCAGAAAGCTGCTCGCAAGCACCTGGTCTTGGTAGCCCATACCCCGGATACCTAGCCACGTGCCGACCCAGGCGAGCGTGGCAAGCAACACGGCGCCGGCCGTCGTTATCAGGGCGTGCGTGACGATTACCGACCAGCGGCGCACCGGTTGGGCTAGCAGCATTTCCATGGTGCCGCGCCCGATCTCTCCGCTCACGCAATCGCTCCCCCGCGCGATGGCCCAAGCCGCGGCGGCAGATGTCGTAACCGGATGGACGTAGGCCATCGCCATCCGGCCGGTCGGCGTGGTGAAGACCTCCAAGGGGAAACCCACGAACTTTTCGAAGGAAGCGGGGAGCGCTCGCACAAATAACGAGAGCGCCCCGAGCTGCACCTGGCTCGCCAGCCAAACGTAAATGACTTGAAATACTACGTTCAGCACCACCAGCGCCGCCAACAACCAACGAGCGTCGTTCCAGGCCTTCCACAAAAGCGCGCGGGGCAGGGGGCCCTTCATCCGCGGTAGGGTTGCGTGGGCGTCGGTGAGTAGTACGGTGGTCATGCGTTGAATCGAAAGGCCGGTCTGGTCAGGTCGTTGAATCGGCTGGCGCGGAATCCGGCGAATGGAATTGTTCGTAAACGGCCGCCAGTCCGACCGGTTCGATCCGGACCTCGTCGGCCGGCAGCGTGGCGAGCCAGCCCAAGAGCGGCGCCAGAGGCCCGGGCGCGATGATGACGAGATCATTTCCGTCGAGGCGGATCTCGGGCGGGTCGGCCAGGAGTTCGGCCGAAGTGCGCGGGGGCTCCGGCGGCGGACCTTGCCACCGCATTCGAATCCGATGCTGCCGTCGCAGGTGGTGCATGTCTTGCAGGTGCACGAATCGGCCGCGGCGCAGTACCACTACGCGGTCGCACGCCGTTTCGACCTCGTCGAGCACGTGCGACGAGAAGAGTACGGTCCGGCCGGCGTCGCGAGCCTCGCGCACGAGTGAGAGCACCTCGCCGCGCACGGTCGGGTCGAGGTTGGCGGTCGGCTCGTCGAGAACCAACAGCGGCGCGTCGACCGCCAGCACCGCCGCGAGCGCGAGCTTTTGCCGCATGCCGGTCGACATGGCGGCCGTGTGCCGGGTGAGATCCAAATCGAGCCTGCCGGCCAAGCCCGCCGCTCGGTCGGCGTATCCGGCATCGCGTAATCCGGCGAAGAATTTGAGGACGTCGGACCCGCGCATCTGGGCGAACAGCCGCGCGTCGCCCGGCAGGTAGGCGGTGCGGGCGTGCACGGCCGGTGATTGCGTGTAGCAGTCGAGACCGTCGATGCGGGCCTCGCCGGCCGTCGGGCGGAGATAGCCTAAGAGCAGCCGAATGAGAGTCGATTTGCCGGCGCCGTTGGGGCCGAGCAGTCCGCAAATTTCGCCCCGCGGAACCGTGAAATCGACCCCGTCGAGCGCCGTGAGCGAGCCGAACTGCTTGGTTAGGCCGCGGGTCACGACGATATTGGCGGCGTGCGTCGCTCGGGGCGCTACGGCGGATTCGAGTGACGCGGCGTGCAAGCGACCGTCCGTGGGATGACCGGCAACCAAGCGAAACGCTCGCTACGAGCGCTCCGGAGCCGTCATTCTAGCGAAATGGAGCCCGGCGGCCGGCCGTGCTTTGAAGAGGTAAGGGGGGCGGAGAGGCGGAGAGGCGGAGAGGCGGAGAGG
>Ga0163153_10006113_pt1 | contig 13768 bp, 7 predicted proteins | sample OliLakLV19MP6IB1_FD_148629 | JGI IMG/M metagenome (GOLD analysis project Ga0163153, IMG submission 148629) | Freshwater microbial mat bacterial communities from Lake Vanda, McMurdo Dry Valleys, Antarctica - Oligotrophic Lake LV.19.MP6.IB-1 | ecosystem: Environmental > Aquatic > Freshwater > Lake... | reverse complement strand
GATCAGCTTACCCTCGCTCACGTAACCGCCGTTGAGATGAACGAGCGGGCCACCCTTGAGTCCGATTCGCTCCGCGACGCGTTCGCCGGTGTCTTTGCGGTGTTTTACGATCACGAAATTGCCGATGCCGTACATGTGCTCGCGATCCACCGCCACGCCCTGGTTTGCGCCGCGGACCGGCCACCGCTTCAACTCGGTCGCCGTGAGCCCGTGGTGAGTCAGCACGGGCGCGGGCAAAGTTGGCAGCGCTTGTGACCAGGCGCGATTCGCTGCAATCCGCGCGGCGCGAGCTTCGGCGCTTTCCTCCGCCGCGTGAACGTCGAGCCCGAGCGCGAATAAAGTCGCGATCGCGAAAAAAGGACAGGCGAAGCGGGGAGTCATCGGTAGGAGCGCAGGCATCGTTCGCCGACCATCAGAAGGAGCGCGTTAACTCGATCGTCCACGTGCGGCCGGCGAGCAGGTTCTGACTTACCGAAGCATCGTAACCAAAGCTCTCCGCCGCGAGCGGGGGCTCCTCGTCGTTGAGATTGACGATGCCCAGGCGGACTTGAGTGCGGCGGACCAGCACAGGTGCGGTGTCACCGAAGCGAAAACCCACCGTGAGGTTGAGGCTGAGCGTCGGGTCGATCACCCGGCGATAAACCGTCCGTCCCGCGGTGAAGAACGGAGCGATATACGAGGGCCGGCCGAGCGATTCGTAGATCGCCGCGGTGGTGGTCGCGCCGTCATCGTGAGTCTTGCCGACGTAGTAAGCACCGAGCGCTGCGGACCACGGGCCCTTGCGCCACGCGAGGCTGCTCGTGCCGCGCAAGCGCGCCGCGCCACCGGAATAGAGACCATCGTTAAGCGTCGGCGGGAGATTCGCGGGAGCGAGGGTTGAATCCGAGCGCGAGAGATAGGCCCACTCTGAGTTCACAACGACATTGCCGAACGGCAGCCGCGGCAGCACATAGCGCAGTCCGAAATCCCAACCGGCGTGTTCGCTCGAGGAGATGTTCACAAAGGGCCGGTCGACGGAGAAAATCTTTCCGGCCGCACCCTGCGGGTTGCCCGGATTGGCCGCGTTGAAATTCGCGAACGCGGTGCGGTCTTCGGGCGTCAACGCAAAGCGCACCACGTCGGGGTCGCCTTTATAGTTCGCGGTGGCGCTGCCAAGATCGACCGAACCGACGGGCACACCCGCGGCAATCTGCGCGCGCGTAGAGGACTGCAACAGCGCCGTATCGCTCGCGCGAATCTGGGCAACGCTGCGTTGCCCCAGGAGATTTACGCGGCTGATCCGCCAGTAATCCGCGGTCAGACTCAGGCCCTTGATGCCGGGCACATCGAGCACGACGCCCGAGGTGCGGCCCTCGGACTCCTGCGGCTTGAGGTTCAGGTTGCCGCCGAAATAGGTGCGCTGCACGTAAGGCCCTTCAGCCGTCACGGGATTGCGGAAGGTGTCGATGTCGCCAGCGCCGGCCGTAATCGACCAGCGCGGGCTGGTGAACAACGCCGCGAGACTTGGCGCCATAAACCCTTCGTTGTAGGAGCCACGCAGCATCAACCACGAGGCAGGGCGCCAGTTGACGCCGAACTTCGGTTTCGTGGTAGTGCCAAAATCGCTATAGCTTTCGTGCCGCGCTGACGCAGAGACTTCAAGGGTATGCACCAGCGGCAGAGGGCGGTTCGCCGGCACGATGGGCACGACGAGTTCGGTGTAGAAGCTCGAGATCTGCCGGTCGCCGAGCACGTCGGGCCGCGGCGGATGCAGCAGGAAATCATTGTTCAACGGGTCCAAGCCCGAGCTGACCGGATTCTCACCGCTGAAGGGAGGGCGCAGATCACGAAGGTCCTCGACCCGGTATTCGCCGCCGGCCGCCGCCATGATGTCGCGGCCCCAGAGCGTGAATAATTTGCCGGTGGCCCGCAGATCTCCGCTCGCTATATAACTCCGCGCATTCCGCTCATAGACTTCAGAGAACGAGTCCACGACCGACTGCGGATTCGTGTAGGGCCGATCTGCGACGACCGCACCGTTTTGCACGCGGAAGGTATAGCCGAACGGATTGTAGGCCGTCGCGTCGTTGCGCTGCAGCGCCTGTTGCAACTTGCTCTCGCGCACATCGGGGTAGGCTCCATCGGAGCCCTTCACCTCGTTGTAGAAACCAGAGGTCTCCCAGCTCCACGTGTCGCCCAACCTGCCCTTGAGCCCTCCGGCGACGCGCACTACGTCGGCTTTGGTCGTAACGGTTTCCGCGGCCAAACCCGCGAGCGTCATCGCGGTGAAACTCACCGTGCGCGGCTGGCCCGTCAGTCGCGCCGTGCCGTCCGCATGGGGGGCGCCGGTGGGATGATAGAAGCGCGAGCCGTAGGGGTTGTAGGGATTGTCGATCGCCATCACGGCGAGTTGATCCGACGTGGGGGCGTTGAGCGCGAGCGGCTGACGACGCATCGTCGACTCCGACTTGTAGTAGCCGAAATCCGCGAAGGCGGTGATCTCCTTGGTCAAGTCGAATTCGCCGGAGAGAAAGGTGTTCCCGCGACGTACCCGCGGCGACGACATGCCGAATTGATTCAGGTCGAGAAAAAATTCCGGGCTGGTCGCACGCCCGGGTGCGGCCGTCGTCAACGCGGGGACGTCGTTCACGAGCCGAAAATAATTATTGGCGGTCGCGGTGCCCACGCGGAACGTCGGCCAGTAGCCGCGCGCCGAGCGGGCGTCGAACGGTCCACCCAGCGTATTAAACGGGGGCTCCACGCGGTCCGAGTTGTTCGCGCTGGAGGAGAAATCCCTTTCAGTGAGGAAAATTGCGTCGCGATAGAGTGCCTCGATCACGCCGAAGAACCGGCCGCGTCCGTTGGCGAAGCTCTGGCCGAACATCACGGTGCCCTGCACGCTCTCGCCGCCGCCGGCTTCCGGGAAGCCGAAACGCGTCGATACCTCAGCGCCATTGAACTCGCGCTTGAGCACGTAGTTGATGACGCCGCCCACGGCGTCGGAACCGTAGATCGACGACGCGCCGTCCCGGAGCACCTCAACGCGCTCGATGCCACGGGTGGGAAGTTGATTCACGTTTACCGCCTGCGAGAGGCCCGCAGTCATCGGGTTGATCGCCATGCGGCGCCCGTTGACCAGGATGAGCGTCGCGGTGGCACCCATGTTGCGAAGGTTGATGTTGGCGTTGTCGCCCCGCGCGCCCGAGGAACCGAGGCGGGTCTCGTTCTCCGGCAAGTTCACGACCGACGGCAACGAAGTGAGCAGGTCCACCGGCACGACGGCGTTGCGCAACTCGATCGCGGTTTGATCGAGCACCGTGACCGGCGCAATCTTCTCCATATCGAGTCGCTTGATATTTGAACCGGTGACGACGAAGCGCTGCAGCTCCACCGCCGCCTCCTTGGTAGCGGCCAGAGGCGCCTGAGCGCTCTGCGCGGAGAGACCGGGCGGCGCCAGCGAAGCGACGAGGAAAGCGGAAAAAACCGCGAGATCGGATGCGCGAAAGAGTTCACGGATGCCGGAGAGGTGGGAGCGTTTCATAGTCAGCAAGACGGAGGGAGGGCGGCGCTTCTGCGAAATCAAGCCAGAATCAGTTCCGTCATTCAATCTTTTCGAGTGTAACCTCACCGCCATCGGAGCGGATCCACCTGCACTGCTCTCCCTTGGGATAGAAGACGAGTTACCGCTAGATGCGAAACCCGCTGCGTGCCGTTTGGATCCTCTCTCTTATCAAATACTTTTGTTACAAAAGGGAGGCCCGTCACCCAATCTTCACCTGCACCAAGCGCAATAGCCTTGGGGGTGGCTCGCATGACGACATTTCCTATAGCGCGTTCACCGCACTAATAATGAAATTCAGACAACTCCTCCCCCTCGCCTGCGCCGGCATGATGGCCGCTGCAGTCTCCGCCAAGGAAAATAACGATACGATCAGCTTCAGCAAACTCGGCACGTACTCTGCCGGAATCTTCAGCAGCGAGGTCAGCGCTGCGGAAATCGTAGCCCATGATCGAAAATCGCAGCGCCTGTTTGTCGTCAATGGCGCCCAAAATCGCATCGATGTCCTGAATTTCAGCAATCCAGCCGCACCAACTTTATTGTTCTTCATCGATTGTCTGCCCTTTGGTAGCCAACCGAACAGCGCAGCCGTGCATAATGGGGTGGTCGCCGTGGCAATCCAGGCGGCGGTGAAAACCGATCCAGGGACCGTGGCATTTTTCGACGCCGATGGAGTATACTTGGCCTCGGTAAAAGCTGGCGCTCTACCCGACATGATCTGCTTCACGCCCAATGGGCAATACGTCCTGGTCGCCAACGAGGGCGAACCAAGTGCCGACTATACGATTGATCCTGAAGGATCCATCAGCGTTATAAATATGCCGGGAAATGTCGCAAAACTGACGCAGGCCGATGTCCGCACCGCGAACTTCCGCGCATTCAATGGCACCACCCTCGACAGCTCTGTGCGAATCTTCGGTCCCGGCGCTACGATCGCGCAGGATCTTGAGCCCGAGTACATCACGATTTCGTCTGACTCGAAGCGTGCCCTCGTCACGCTCCAGGAAAATAACGCCGTGGCCTTTTTGGATATCAAAGAGGCCCGGGTCACTGGAATCAAGGGACTCGGTTTCAAGGACCATGCGGCAATCGATCCCGTGACTGAAACCTACACCTTCGACCAGGCTGGAATGCCCGCCATTGGAACGACGATCGGGGGGCAGACCATCAAACTCGGTGGGTTCTCCGGCCTCGCATTTGAAGGCATTAATCCCGTCAATGGGCGCTACAAGTTTATAACCCACACCGATCGGGGCCCCAACGGAGAACCGACCGGCATTAACCGGCCTTTCCTGCTGCCGAATTTTGCGCCGGAAATCGTGCGCTTTGAACTCGATCGCACGTCAGGAAACCTGGCACTCACCCAACGGATTCAGCTCCAGCGGGCGCCCGGCCTGGCGCTAACGGGTCTCCCTAATCTGACACTCGGAACGAATGCCAACCTACCCTATAATGATGAAATCGGCGTCAACCTTCTGGGCGTCCCAACCGGCGCCGATCCATTCGGCGCCGATCTCGAAGGGATCGTGGTCGATCCGGTGGACGGCTCATTCTGGATGTGCGATGAGTATCGTCCCGCGATCTACCACTTTACGCCGGTTGGCATGTTGATAGAGCGTTTTGTTCCTGTAGGTACTGCCGCAAAAGCCGGTATGCCTGCCGGCACCTACGGCACCGAAGTACTTCCGGCGATCCTCGCAAATCGCCGCCAGAACCGCGGCTTCGAAGCGATTGCCTGGGACAACGGCAAAATCTACGCATGGGTTCAAAGCCCGCTTCGCAATCCAGAATTGACGTCAAATGGGGTTTTGAACGCGCTTCGCAACGTGCGCGTGATGGAACTTAACCCGGCAACCAAGGCCGTGCGCCAATTCATCTACGTGATGGACAACCCGAATCCAGTTAGTGTCGATGACACCCGAGCCGACAAGATCGGCGATGCCGTCGGTCTCGGAGGCGGAGAGTTTCTTGTCCTCGAACGCGACGACGATTCCATCACGTCCATCCCAGCCGATCCCGTGGCCACGATCACGAAGAAAGTCTACCGTCTGAATCTCGCTGGCGCGACCCCGCTGACTCCGAGTCTGGAAACGACCCTGCTGGCGAGCACCGGCAAGACGCCTGACCAGGCGACTCTACCCGAACTAACGGGGAACGGCATCCAGCCCATCGGAAAGATGCTGCACGTTGATCTGGCCACCGCCGGTTTCAATCAAGTGCAGAAGGTCGAAGGTATTGCGGTGGTTGATCAATGGACCATCGCGGTAATCAACGATAACGATTTTCAGGTCGCCGGAATCTCCATCAACAACACCACGGGGACCTTCGCCCTTCTCCCCGGTTATGCTCCTGAGCCGACCACGCTGGGCATTATTGATGTGAAGCTGAATGGTCTCGATGCGAGCGACCGGGAGATTTCCAGCAGCCAAGGCCGGATCAACATCCGTCAATGGCCGGTCAAGGGCATGTATCAGCCCGATGGAATCGCAACGTTTCGCGTGCAGAACAATGACTACTTCATTACCGCCAACGAAGGCGACGCGCGGGCATGGGGTTCTTTCGACGAGGAGAAACGCGTCAACGCGGTCAAGCTCGATCCCACGGCTTTCCCTTACGGCAATACGTTGAAGAACAATGCGCAGCTCGGCCGTCTCACCATTACCACCACGCGAGGTGACACGGACGGCGATGGAGATTATGACGAGCTCTACGTCTTCGGCGGACGTTCGTTTTCAATCTTGAACGAGAAGGGCGAAATGATCTTCGACAGTGGCGACACCATCGAACGCCTCATCGCAAATCACCCAAAATTTGCCGCGATCTTCAATTCGAGCCACACGACCAACACCTTGGATGACCGCAGCGACAACAAGGGCCCCGAACCCGAATCAATCGCGGTCGGGGAAATCGCGGGGCGCCCGCACGCGTTTGTCGGCCTCGAACGCATTGGCGGATTTATGGTATTCGATGTCAGCGAGCCCACCTCGCCCCGCTTCATCGACTACATCAATCATCGCAATCCGACCACTACTCCGGGACTCAATAATGGCAGCGATTATGGACCTGAAGGACTGATCTTCATCGCGGCAAATGACAGTCCAATTAAGGTGCCACTTGTAGTCGTAGCCAACGAAGTCAGCGGAACCACGACTGCCTTCCGCATCGATATTCAAAAAGCCAAGAATTAAGGTCGTCGCACCTCCGGCGAATCCGCGGTTGCGCGCGGATTCGCAGTAACGACGATCGACAATAAGACGCGGTTTCACGTCGTGATTTCACCACGCTGAAACCGCTTCGATTGCTAGACCGAAAAAGGGTCAGGCTGAAACCTGCAACCCTACGCCTACGAACTCGGACATGGGTGCAAGTTTCAGCCTGACCTTCCTTCAAGCCGGCCGTCGCACCTGTGCCACGGAACAGATGTCGCCGGTAGTTGCCGCGATTGATGACGTGATAGCAGGCGCCCGCGTACTCCAATCGCAGTTTGCGCACCCTGCCGCCAACCGAGCTGCCCTCTGGGGCAAGCTGCAATAGCTGAGCTACCCAAATACGGGGTGCGCAATCGCGCATTCGCGATTCGCGACCTGGCCCCGTTCGAAATCGCCCGCCTGACTCGTCCCGCCGACGAGGAAGCCGAGCTTGCGGAGGGGAAAACTGGCGCGTAACGTTGCGTCATGAGTCAATTGCACCGCATCACGTTCAATCCCGACCAATGTGGCGGCCGGCCGTGCATCCGGGGCATGCGCATCCGGGTCAAGGACGTACTCGATATGCTCGCCAGCGGGGCGACGGAGGCGGAAATCCTCGAAAGCTATCCCTACCTTGAGCGCGAGGACATCCAAGCGTCCCTCGAATACGCAGCGCGCCAGGTCGATCACGCGGTCTTGTCGCTGGCGCGGTGAAGTTTTTGGTCGATGCCCAGTTGCCCCCTTCGCTCGCGCGCTGGCTGCAGGAGGCGGGGCACGAAGCCGAGCACGTCGATGACGTGGGGTTGCGTGAGGCGAACGACGGCGCAATCTGGGTCCATGCCTTGCAGGTCGGCGCAGTCATCGTCACCAAGGACGAGGATTTTGCCGCCCGCTCGGCGCAGGCAGCGACAGCGCCGGTGATCGTGTGGCTGCGCCTCGGCAACACGACGAATCGAGCTTTGTGGACCTGGATCGAACCTCGTTTGCCCGGCATCGCCGGCCTGCTCGCGCAGGGCAGTCGATTGATCGAGGTTGTCTGAAGGCCGCAGCCGCGACCTTGACCGGCGTATATAATTAGGGAAACCAAGCCGAGTCAGACGGGTCATGTCGCGAATTGCGAATAGAGCGCTTGAAATCTTGGGTTGAGATCAAGGCCTTGGCGATGGAAGCGCGTCACGAGCGAACTCACGCTGCTGGCATCATCCCATGCAAGGCGTAAGCCGAGCTGGGCGCGTGCCTGCTGCACCGCGGCGCCCATGCTTTCCCGTTTTTTGAGGCGTTTCTTCTTTCTGCTTTCCCCATTTCTTCTTTTCCGAAGTCAGGTTTTACAGGAGGAAACAGAGATAACTGAAACTAAGGCGGGTCGAGGCAGCGTTCGATGCCGGCCGCCGCACCCTTGCCACGAAACAGATGTCGCTCGTCCTGAGTAGTCGGAAGATGTGTTGTAGGTCGCAGATTCAATTGCCGCGTGGCTCACCTTAGCGTTAGCCCAAGAGGGCGGATCCTTGACGTGCCGCGCCATCGAGTCAGATTCAAAGCGTGAGTATCCTCGAATTAAAGCAAGCTGCTAGCCGGCTTTCGAAGCGTGAGCGCGAGGATCTTCACGCCTACTTGATTCGTTTGCGTCACAATACGCCCGAATGGAAGCGCAAGACGGCGAAGACGATTCGTGCGATGCAGGCAGGGAAGCGCGTGTCAGCGGAGGAATTGGAATCGCGCATCGCTCGTGGCTGAACTCGCCAAGTATCGCCCAAGTTTTTCCGACCTCACAGCCGAGCTCATTTTGTCGTTGCCGAAGCGCCGATAGCGAAGAGTGATGGACCGAGCCTACGAGTTGGCTCGCGATCCATTTCTTGAGAGCGCTTACCGCCTGGTTGATGCCAGCGGTAGGACCGTCGAGCACCTTCTTGTCGATGGAGTAGTTTTCACTTATTGGATCGATCATCCGGCGAAGCTCGTAATGATTACGGAGATTGAGGACGCGGAGTGAAGCGGGCTAACTCTGTCGTCGAAGTCGACGGGCCATGGCGCAATCCAGATCCCCGGACATCCCGCGGCTCAAGCGCTGATTTTCACGTGGCGAGCACCTGGTAGCGGACAGAGCTCGAAAAGATACAAGGCTGAAACCTACAACGATCGCCGTGAACGTGAGGGGGTGCGCGCGTTGCAGGTTTCAGCCCGACCCCGTCGACCTGACTCTGGCGAACACGTTGGGCTGAAGATTGCCTCGATTGATGACATGGTATTTCGCTTCGGAAAACTGAATGCGCAGCCGGCGTGCCATGCCCGCGGTGACTCCCCCGTTCCGCCGGGCCGCGGGCGCCGGGATACCTCAGATTTGGGTGGACCGAGATGCTTGCCATCGCGATGAACTGCTCAGTCACCCCAACCGGGCACGCACACCGCTGATCGAGCGCCCCATCGGCCGTGTTGCGACTAGCAACTCACGGCCTTGACCCCGTTGGCCTCGCCCCGTGCAGCGTGCAGCAAGCCGCAGCCCGAGGTCAACTTCGCGCCTGCGATCCGCTGCCGATTCGGTTTTTGACTACAACGGGAGGCCGCATAAAGTCGTTGCGATGCAAAGCGCACCGAACGCAGCCGAGCGCCTGACCGCCGAGGAATACCGTTCCATGCCCGAAGACGGGCGGCGTTACCAACTCATCGATGGAGAACTTCACATGACTCCAGCCCCGAATTCATATCATCAGGAAATCGTGTGGAATTTGAGCCAGATTCTTGGCAGCTACCTGCGCCAGCACCCGATGGGCCGAGTCTACCTTGCCCCTTACGATGTATATCTTTCCGAGGGAGACGTCGTGCAACCCGACCTGCTCTTTTTGAGCAACGCCCGGAAAAATTTGCGGCAAGACCACGGATTGATCGGCGCGCCGGATCTCGTGATCGAAGTCCTCTCGGTTTCGACTTCCCAGTTGGACAAGAAAACGAAGCGCGCGATTTATGCCCGCACTGGAGTGAAGGAAATGTGGCTCGTCGATCCGATCTTGCAGCAAATCCACCTCTACGATTTCGCGCGCGACCCGGCAAAGGCGGTACAGTTGGTCGAGGATGACGAGACATTTGGGTCCGCCCTGCTCCCCGGATTGACGGTGAGCGCGGCCGAGGTTTTCAAGCGGTAGGTGCGCCCCATCTGCCTTCGGGTCGACGGGGTCTGCCTGTTGAACTCTCAGAGTTACATGTGACCAAGTCGACCGACGGCGATGGGCGAGTCCATTCCGAGCATTCGTGAGATCCAAGACTTTTCAGACGGGGTCATGTCGCGAATGCGCGATTCGCGCAACCCATTTGGAGGTAAATACAGGACATAGCTGGCTTGGCGAACGCAGCAGCGTGAATTCGCGCGTGACACGCTTCCATCGCGAAGGCCTCGATTCACACCGCAGGATTTCGCGCTCGATTCGCGATTCACGACATGACCCCGTCCGACTCCCTCCAAATTGGGGCGGACTGAGATGCTTGCCACCGCGGCGACCGAGATTTTTAGCCATCCGCACGCTTGCCGAAGCTACACGATGAACTGCTCAGTCCCCCCAACCGGGGCAGGCACACCGCTGATCGAGCGCCCCATCGGCCGTGTTACGACTAACAACTCACGGACTGACCCTTTTTCACGACCCTCCGCAATCGCCCGGAGGAGATGCCAGATCCGCGGTCGAGCAGCGAATTGCCCTCGCCCCCGCCGTCCCGTGCATCGCAATGTCCACGGTAATGCATAGGTTTACCCCGTTACCGAGGCACTCAAACGCCGAATACATGAGCCTCGACTCACGCGTATCAGCCGCTTGTTCGATGCGACGAATGCAATCCAATCGTCGACTCCGCGTCCGCTCCGTTTTAGTCAAATCGTAATCGTCGAAATGCCCGCCGAAACCCATTCCCAAATCGCCAGCTTCATCTGGAGCATCTGCAATCTGCTCCGCGGCCCTTACAAGCGAAACGAGTATCGCAAGGTCATCCTGCCGCTCACCGTCCTGCGCCGCTTCGATTGCATCCTCGCTCCGACAAAAGCCGCGGTGCTGAAAGAGCACGCCGCCATCAAGGCCAAACCGGAAAACATCATCCGCCACAAGCTCTGCTCCATCACCGGCCTCGCGTTCTACAACCTCTCCAAGCTCGACCTTCCGCGCTTGCTCGACGATCCCAACCAACTCGCACCGAACCTCAACAGCTACATCAACGGCTTCTCGCCGAATGTCCGGGCCATCATGGAGCGTTTCGATTTCGGCACTCAGATCGCGCGGATGGCCGAGAAGGACCTGCTCTACCTCGTCGTCAAACGCTTCGCCGCCATCGACCTTTCGCCCGCCCGCGTAGACAACATCCAGATGGGTTACGTCTTCGAGGAACTCATCCGGATCGGTGCGGAACAATCCAACGAGGAAGCCGGAGAGCACTTCACCCCGCGCGAGGTGATTAAGCTCATGGTCAATCTCCTCCTCTCTCCGGAGCAAGACCTCGCCCGCAGTCACGTCGTCAAAACCATCTACGACCCCGCCTGCGGCACGGGCGGCATGTTGTCCGTCGCCGAGAAATATATCCGCGACCTAAATGCCGACGCCCAGCCCAAGCTCTTCGGCCAGGACTGGAACGACGAAGCCTGGGCCGTCTGCAAGTCCGACATGCTCATCAAGGGCGAGGACGCCGACAACATCATCCGCGACGACACCTTCACCAGGGACGGCTCCGACCGCGAACGCCAGCGGCAAGAAATGGACCTTCGACTACATGCTCGCCCACCCGCCCTTCGGCGTGGAGTGGAAGCAGCAGCAGCGCACCATCGAAAATGAGCGCGACACCCTCGGCTTCAGCGGACGTTTCGGCGCCGGCACACCCCGCGTGAATGACGGCGCGCTCCTCTTCCTCCAGCACATGCTCGCCAAGGTGCGCGCCCCGCAGGACGGCGGCAGCCGCCTCGCCATCGTCTTCAACGGCTCGCCCCTTTTCACCGGCGACGCCGGCGGCGGCGAGAGCGACATCCGCCGCTGGATCATCGAGAACGACTGGCTGGAGGCCATCGTCGCCCTGCCCGAGCAGCTTTTCTACAACACCGGCATCTCCACCTACCTCTGGGTGCTCACCAACCGGAAAGAAAAGCCCCGCAAGGGCAAGGTGCAGCTCATCGATGCCCGCCAGTTCTGGGTGCAGATGGAGAAAAGCCTCGGCAACAAACGCCGCCGCCTCGGCGACCCCTCCGACAAGGAGAAAGACCCCGACCACATCGGCGAACTCACCAAAATCGTCGGCAATTTCCGCGACGGCGACACGCGCACCTTCACCGAGGAAGACCCCATCACGCACCAGCCCGTCCAGCGCCAGCGCGTCGTCAGCAAGATTTTCGACAATCCAGACTTCGGCTACCACAAGATCACCGTCGAGCGCCCGCTGCGGCTAAACTTTCAGGCCAGCGCCGAACGCATCGCCCGGCTCGACGATGAGAGCGGCTTCAGGAACCTCGCCACCAGCGCGAAGAAAGACTCCGCCGTCCGCCAGCAGGAAATCGAGGCCGGCCAGCAGCGACAGGAGCAAATCCGCGAACTGCTCCGCGCCTTCGGCAAAGCCAGCCGGCAAAAGCTCTTCACCGACCGCAAGGAATTCCTCACCGAACTTCGCCCGCTCGACCGCGAGCGCGACGTGCGCCTGAGCGCCCCGGAACTCAAGGCCGTGCTCGCCGCCCTCGGCGCACGCGACGAGACCGCCGAAATTTGCCGCGACCGCGATGGCCAGCCCGAGCCGGACGCCGACCTGCGCGACACCGAGACCGTACCGCTCAAGGAAAGCATCGAGGCCTATTTCAAACGCGAGGTCCTGCCCCACGTGCCCGATGCATGGATCGACACCACCAAGACCAAGGTCGGCTACGAAATCCCGCTCAACCGCCACTTCTACCGCTACGAGCCGCCGCGCCCGCTCGACGTGATCGAGTCCGACATCAAGCAACTCGAAATTGAAATCCTCGACCTGCTCAAGGAGGTGACGGCGTGAGTGCAAGAGCTTCCAACCATTTTGCCGACGTCGGGGAAATGGTTATTCCCGGCTCAGGTGGCCAAATCTAGCAAGGGTTTTGAAATCATGAGCACTCCCGACGAAACCCAACCGCCGTCCAAGGGCCAGTTCCTCGTCTATCAGACCGACGACGGACAGCTCAAGATGGATGTCCGGCTGGAGGGCGAAACCGCGTGGCTGACGCAGGCCCAAATGGCGGCGCTGTTCCAGACCACTGTTCCCAACGTGAACATGCACCTCCGGAATATTTTTGCGGAAGGCGAACTGCAGGCCGGTTCAGTGATTCAGGAATTCTTAATAACTGCCGCCGACGGCAAGAAATACCGCACCAACCACTACAACCTCGATGCCATCATCTCCGTTGGCTACCGCGTCAAAAGCTCCGTCGCCACCCGCTTCCGCATCTGGGCCACGCAGCGACTCCGCGAGTTCGTCGTCAAAGGCTTCGTCCTCGACGACGAACGCCTGAAGAACCCCGACCAGCCCTTCGATTATTTCGAGGAGTTGCTCCGGCGGATTCAGGACATCCGCACTTCCGAGCGGCGGTTCTACCAGAAGATCACCGACATCTACGCCACCAGCATCGATTACGACCCCACTCAGCCGGAGAGCATCGCCTTCTTCCAAACGGTGCAAAACAAGCTGCACTGGGCCATCACCGGGCAGACGGCAGCGGAAATCATCCACGCCCGCGCCGATGCTGCCAAACCCAACATGGGCCTCACCAGTTGGCGCGGCGCGAAAGTGCGCACGGATGACGTGGCCATCGCCAAGAACTACCTCGACGAGCCGGAACTCGCCGCGCTGAACAACCTCGTCGAGCAATACCTCGTCTTTGCCACCGGCCAGGCCATGCGGCGCGTGCCCATGCACATGCGCGACTGGATCACCAAGTTCCACGGCTTCCTCACCATCAACGACCGCAACATCCTCACCCACGCCGGGAATATTTCGCACCAAATGGCGAAGGAACTGGCCGAGGCGGAATACGACAAGTTCAACCGCCAGCGCATCCAGCAGT
>Ga0163153_10006112_pt1 | contig 13768 bp, 11 predicted proteins | sample OliLakLV19MP6IB1_FD_148629 | JGI IMG/M metagenome (GOLD analysis project Ga0163153, IMG submission 148629) | Freshwater microbial mat bacterial communities from Lake Vanda, McMurdo Dry Valleys, Antarctica - Oligotrophic Lake LV.19.MP6.IB-1 | ecosystem: Environmental > Aquatic > Freshwater >... | reverse complement strand
CACCACCTTCGCGCCCAGCCGCAGCCAGGTGGTCGCCAGCCGGGCATACTCCAGCGGCGCGATGTCGGCGGTGTTAGCGATAGTGCCGGTGATAGCCTGGGTGTGCCCGAAGGGGGCGTACGGTCGGCGCATCGGTTAGGCCAGCATCACGTGCAGCGCGGCGATGTGGGCGGGGGTGGTGCCGCAGCAGCCGCCCACCACCTTCGCGCCCAGCCGCAGCCAGGTGGTCGCCAGCCGGGCATACTCCAGCGGCGCGATGTCGGCGGTGTTAGTCCAGCCGTTAATCTCGTTGGTGTGCCCGATGTTGGCGTACAGGCCGGTCACCAGCACCGGGGCCGGTTGGGCGCGCACGGCGGCGATCAGCTCGGCCAGCGGCAGGTGAATGGTGGTGGCCGGAGTGCAGTTGATGAGCAGGCCGGCCACCCCCAGCGGGGCCAGCGCCTGCACCGCCGCCGTGACGCTCTCGCCCGAGAACAGGGCCTGGTCACTGCGGCAGACGAAGCTGGTGAACACCGGCAGCCCGGTGGCGCGGGCGGCGCGCGTGGCGGCCAGCGCCTCGCGGATGGTGTTCATGGTCTCGACCAGGATCAGGTCAACCCCGGCGGCGGCCAGGTGGCGGGCCATCTCGGCGTGCTCGCGCTCGCACTCGGCCTGGGGCGGCACGAGTTCGGGCGAGTAGCAGTCTTCCAGCGGGCCTTGCGAGCCGGCCACGTACACCGGGTGGTTGGGGCGGGCTTCGGCGGCGGCGGCGCGCGCCAGGGCGACGGCCTGGTGGGTCAGCGCCTCGGCCTGCGCGCCCAGCCCGGCGGCGGCCAGCGAGCGGCGATGGGTGCGAAAGGTGTTGGTGGTGAGGACTTCGGCCCCGGCGCGGGCGTAGTCGGCGTGGATGTGCTGGAGCGTGTCCGGCGCTTCGAGCAGCGCCCGCGCGCTCCACAGCGGCAGGGCCGTGCTGACGCCGCGCCGGTTTAGTTCGGTGCCGGTCGCGCCGTCGAGCAAGATCGGGCGGGTCTCAGTCAGCCGCTTGAGAATCGTCATGCCTCAGCCGTTCAGACTAGGGACGGGGCGCGGCCGGAACAGGGCCGGCGGGCTGGCCCGGCTGTCACGAGACCGTGCCGGATTATACCAACAGCGCTGTTCGCGCGCATTTTCAGGCGGTGGCCGCTAGGCTATGGCCTTCAACGTCAGGACGGGTTCTCATCGCATCCGGTGGTTGTCAGAGCCGCTATCTGACCGCGGCTGGCCCAAAACGGCTGCGGCCAATCACTGCGAATACACCCTGCGCCCGCTGTCACGCGCCCTCAGCCGCCGGAGCTAAAGATGATGACGGTCGAGCCGACGCCGGCAAAGTCGAACAGCCAGCGCGCATCGCGCGGCGAGAGATTGACGCAGCCGTGCGACGAGCGCATGCCGAAGTTGTCATGCCAATAGGCCCCGTGCAGGGCGCGGTCGCCGTCGTAATACAGAATCCAGGGCACATCTTCCAGAAAGTAGTAGTCGCGGCGGTCGTCGAAGTACGCGCCGCTCATCTGGCCGGCGTCGAGCTTGGCCCACACCTGAAACGTGCCGGTGCGGGTGGGAAAGTAACGCGAGCCGCTCGACACCAGCGTGGCAAAGATGAGCCGGCCGTCCACATACACGCCCAGGGCCTGCTCATAGGTGTCCACCGCGATCACCGTGCCGCCCGCGCCGCCCGGCGCGCTGGGCTGCACCAGCGCCAGGTTGCGCTGCTCCAGCCATTGGCCGGGCGCGATCAGAAACCAGTTCCAGTCGCCCACGCGCTGCACACCCAACACCTGAATTTGGGCGTAGCGCCCGGCATAGGGCGCGTTGGCCTCCGGCGCGGCGCCCGGCGCGGCGCTGACCGGCACGGTGTTAATCACCCAGCCAATCGGCCCCGTGGGCGGCGCGGCGAAGTGCTGGCCTTGAAAGCCGGAGGGCTGCACCGCCTGAATGTGCTCGGCCCGCATGAACTCGCCCCGGTTGATCTGGTAAAAGTCCTGGCCGGCCACGGTGGCCTGGCCCAGCACGCTGACGAACTCGAAGCCGTGCTCGAACGTGCGCAGCGGCGGCAGCCCGGCCACGGCGTCATAGGGCGTGCGGTAGACCGGCGCGGTGTCGGTGAGGATGCGGGCGTAGGCGTCGGGCGTCAGGGCGCGGTAGGGGCGCGTGGCGGTGATGGTCACATGCGGCAGCGGGTAAGGCAGGCCGGCGGCCACAATCAACCCGGCGTAGTGGCCCGGCCCGATGGGCGGGCAGTCGCCGGGGTGCTGGAGTTGATAGGCGTCGCTGCAGAGGGCGGGCAGGACGGTTGGGGTGTCCGGCGCAGGTTCCACGGCCGGCGCGGGGCCGGGTGCAGCCGCCGGACCGGTGTGGCGCAATTCGCGCTGGCCCAAGACGGGCGGGCGCGGGGCCGCCTCGACCAGCGCGGGCGCGGGCCAGGCTGCCGGCCAGGCCAGCACCCCGGCCAGCAAGGCTGTCAGCCAGCGCCGCCCCAGCGATAACCTAAAAGTTGGCTTCACCAGACTCCACTACCATTACTCGCCCCCGGCCCGGTCTTTTTCGCTTTCGTCAGGGTGCGCCGCCCTCGTCGTCCAGGTCGGTGGGTGTCTGCCCCGACGGATCATACACCCACACCGGCGTGCCCTGCTCGGTCCAGTTGTACAGCCAGCGGGCGTCGAGCGGGGCCAGGTTCACACAGCCATGCGAGCGCGGGAAGCCCAGGCCGTCATGCCAATACTCGCCGTGCAGCGCGCGCGCGCCGTCGTAGTACATCACCCACGGCACCGCTTCCAGAAAGTAATAGTCCGAGCCGTCGGCGCGGTACGAGCCGCGCATGCGGTCGGCGTACAACCTGGCGTAAATGTGGAACAGCCCCGGCCGCGTGGGCCACTCGTCCAGCCCGGACGAGACCAGCGTGGCGTACACCAGCCGATTGTCTTCGTAGGCCGCCAGCGTCTGCTCAAACAGGTCCACCTGAATCCAGCGCCCGCTCACGCCCTCGGGCGGCGGGTTGAGGTTCAGGCGCGAGACCGCCCGCTGCTCGACCCACTGGTTCGGCCCGAGCAAATACCAATCCCACGCGCCGATGCGCAGGGTCGCAAAAATCTGGACGACCTCTTTGCGGTACAGCCGCACCCCGCTGCTCGGCGCGGGCATCCCCGGCCGGGGGCTGGGGCGGATGTTGGAGACGATCCAGGCGATGGGGTACTGCGGCTGCTCGCTGAACTCCATCCCCTGGAAGTTGGTGACCTTGACCTCGCTCACATCGGCGGCGCGGATGTACTCGCCGGTGCGAATCTGGTAGAAGGGCTGCCCGGCCTCTTCCACCAGGCTGACCAGGTTGACGAAGATAAAGCCGGTGCCGATGGAGCGCTCGACCACGCCGGCCACGCCATCGGCCGGCGAGACGAACAGCGGCGCTTCGGGCGTGGTGACGCGGGCGTAGGTGAACTCGACAATCGGGTCGAACGTTTCCAGCGGAACCAGCGGCAGAGCGGGCACCGGCCCTGGCACGCGCACCCCGGCAAACCCGGCGGCGTACGCGCCCGGCCCCAGCGCCGGGCAGCCGGCCGGCTGGTCAATTTGCACCGCCGGCGCGCACAAGGCCAGGTCGGCCGCGTAGCTCGGCCCGGCCGAGGCGGGCGGCGCGCCGAGACTAAGAGTGAGGGCAAACAATACCGATAAGAAATTCATGGCTAAATTATAACGCGAGAGGCGGGCGGCGGGTTCCCCGCCTTAAACAGCCAGGGGCAGGCCCAAAAGCCCGCCCCTGGCGCACAAAAGATCAAATTGCGCTGTAAAGCCGCGCTACACCGGCGCGCCGGCCGGCTCGGCCGCGACCACCCGCACGGGGTCACCGACGGCGATGACGCCGCCCACCACCACGCGGCAGATCAGGCCCAGGCGGCCGGCGGCCAACTGGCGCGACAGGCCCTGGATGGCCTCGAAGCGGTCGCAGCCGGTGCGCGGCTTGACCACTTCAATCACCGCCGCCGCGCCAAGCTGCACCTGGTCGCCGGCGGCCAGTTGGTTGATGTCCAGCCCGCTCAAGATCAACTGCTCGCCCATCTGCCCCGGCCCGGCCTGAAAGCCCTGGGCCTGGAGCGCGGCCAGCACTTCCGCCGTCATCACGTTTAGTTGGCGGTCGGGGTGGCGGCCCTTGCGGTCGCCCTGGAGGCCGCCGTGCACGGCCAGCGTGGCCTGGGTCAGCGGCACGCGCTGGTAGTGGTCGGGCGGCTCGGGCGTGCCGTCGTCGGGGGAGTAGACAATGCTGGCTAGAGTCGGCATGCGGGTCCTCCGATCAAACACTGGGGCCGGGTTAGTTCCCGGCGAACGCTAGGCGCTTTCGAGCAGCTCTTCCTTGGTGCGCTTCTGCACCTTGCCGCGCGCGTCGCCGCTCAAAATGCGTTTGCGAAGGCGAATGGTCTGGGGCGTGATCTCCAGCAGTTCGTCTTCCGACAGGTACTCGATGCTCTCGTCCAGGCTCATCTTGCGGGCCGGGGTCAGGCTTTCGAGCACCTCAGCCCGGGCGGCGCGCACGTTGGTGAGCTGCTTCTTCTTGGCGATGTTGATCACCAGGTCGCCCGGCCGCTGGTGCTGGCCGATGACCATGCCCTCGTAGACCTCGGTGCCGGGGTCAATGAACAGGCTGCCGCGCTCGCCCGCATTGCGGATCGAAAAGGCGGTGGCCGAGCCTTGCTCGCCTGCCACCAGGCTGCCGACCTCCCGCTGGTCAATCGCGCCGGCCAGCGGCAGATACTCGTGGAACAGCGAGTGCATCTGCCCGGTGCCGCGCGTGGCCGTCAAGAAGTGGTAGCGGAAGCCCAGCAGCCCGCGCGTGGGCACCAGGAAGGTAAAGTACACCGACCCGCCCGACTGGGTCATGTTGGTCATCAGCCCGCGGCGCTTGCCGAGCATCTCAATCACGGTGCCCATGTGGTCGTTGGCCACTTCGACATGCACTTCTTCCACCGGCTCCAGCGTCTCACCTGCCAGGCCGCTGCGGTAAATCACTTCCGGCCGCGACACCTGGAACTCGTAGCCTTCGCGCCGCATGGTCTCGATCAAGATCGCCAGGTGCAGCTCGCCGCGGCCCGAGACCAAGAAGGTGTCGGCGCTGTCGGTGTCGGCCACGCGCAGGGCCACGTTGTGCTCCAGCTCCTTATACAGCCGCTCGCGCAGCTTGCGGCTGGTGCCCCAGGTGCCTTCCAGCCCGGCGAAGGGCGAGGTGTTCACGCCAAAGGTCATGCGCACGGTCGGCGCTTCGACGTGGATGCTGGGCAGAGCCACCGGGTTGGCCGGGTCGGCGAGGGTCTCGCCGATGTGAATCTCGTCGAAGCCGGCAATCGCCACGATCTCGCCGGCCGTGGCCGCCTCCACCGCCACCCGGTGCAGGCCCTGGAACACGTACAGATAGGTCAGCTTGCCCATCTGAATTTCGCCTTCGCGCTGAATGCGGGCCACGGTCTGCCCGTTCTTGAGGGTGCCGTTGAACAGCCGGCCGACGGCGATCAGGCCTTTGTATTCGTCATAGGTCAGGGTCGTCACGAGCATCTGGGTCGGCAGGTCGGTGTCCACGATCGGGCCGGGGATGTGGCGCAAGATGGCTTCAAACAGCGGTGCGTAGTCGGGTGACAGGTCGGCCGTGTCACCGGCCTGCTGCGTGAGCGCGTTGGAGTAGATGACGGGAAAATCCGCCTGCTCTTCCGACGCGCCCAGTTCGATAAACAGGTCGAAGGTCTTGTTGAGCGCCAGGGCCGGGTTGGCGTTCTTGCGGTCCACCTTGTTGATAACCACGATGGCCTTGTGGCCCATCTCCAGCGCCTTGCGCAGCACGAAGCGCGTCTGCGGCATGGGGCCTTCGGCGGCGTCCACCAGCAGCAGCACGCCGTCCACCATGTTCATCACCCGCTCGACCTCGCCGCCAAAGTCGGCGTGGCCGGGGGTGTCTACAATGTTGATCTTGATGTCTTTGTAGGTGACGGCCGTGTTCTTGGCCAGGATGGTGATGCCGCGTTCGCGTTCCAGGTCGTTGGAATCCATTACCCGTTCGGCCACGCGCTCATTGTCGCGGAAGGTGTGGGCCTGTTTCAGCAGCCCGTCAACCAGCGTGGTCTTGCCGTGGTCAACGTGGGCGATGATGGCGATGTTGCGGAGGTCAGTGCGAGCGTGCTTCATGGAAATACTTATCCGATCTCAGTCGAGCGACAAACCGACAGCGTCTGCGTCCAAATAAAATGCCCCGGCCGGTGAGGTGGACCGAGGCGGTTTGACTGGCCGTGGTCACCCAATCGGGGCGACAGGAGATTGTACCATGAGATCAGCCGAATGGCAGCCAATTGACTTGCCGTTTTGAGAATCTGGCCTAGACTGTCGTCATATTCAACGACGCTGAAGATTGCGCCGTTATTAGGAGCTTGAGCATGGCTAAGACGCTGGCTGATTTCAAGAAGGAATTCGCTGCCATCCAAAAGGAAGTCAAGGAAGGCAAGCTGGAAATGGAAGGGTTGGAAAACAACCTGGAATCTTTCCGCGAGCACATCGTGGAGGGCATGAAGATCCTCGGCACGCGCATTGCCGAGCTGCGCGCCGCGGGCGTGGCCGGCGCCGACCTGGCCGCCTTTCAGGGCGACGCCCAGGTGGCGGCCATGCTGCGCGAGCTTAACCAGCGCCGCGCGGCCGGCAAAAAGGCCGGCGCCGAGGCGGACAAACTGCACGAGACCGGCTTTAAGGGCCTGCGCCGGCGGATGAAGGCGCTGCGCGACGGCGTGACGGCCGAGATTGACGCGCGCGAGAAGAAGTTTTCCAGCAAGAAGCTGGGCCTCAACCAATCGGTCAAGGAGATGCTGCCGCTGGAGACCGCGATCGTCAACTATTCTAAGGGCGGTGGCGATCCGGATTATGAATTTGTCTTCAACTTCGGCGGGACGATCCCGGCGGCGCAGTATGACAGCCTGTATAACGACATGCTGGCCGAGCAGCTCAGCAAGAGCGCCAAGGCGGCGCGCACCGACCAGAAGCTGGCGTCGGCTAAGGGCAAGCTGGGCGACCGGCTGATGCGGATCACCATCGCTAAGGTGACGAAGGCGGCGACCGACCTAAAGGCGCGGGCCGCCGAGGGCCAGGCGGCCCAAAAGGCGCGCAACGTGCAGGCGCTCTCGGCCGCCAAGAAGGCCGGCTCGGCCCTGCTGGACTCGATCAACACGCTGGTGGAACCGTATGAGCAGATCATGGCGAACGCCAAGCTGGTGAAGATGATCAACGAGTCGCCCGATCAAGACTTGATCCGCAAGAACACCAAGAAGCTGTTTGATCTGAAGCACGAAGCCGAGCAAGCGGCCGATCTGCTCAACGGCCGCACCCTGGCGCAGTAAGCCGCGCCGCGCTGCAGTGCTAGACACTCCGGCCCGGCTGTGTTTAACGTTCAGCGCACCAGGCGCTGACAAGACTGAAGAGTTACCTGGTGTGACTTACAACGCCATGACCCCTGACAACCTCTCATGCGGCGTAGGGCCGTTCACACCTGCCCTTGCGTACTTTGCAAGGGTGCCCCGAATGATCTTGTCGGGGACTGAACGGCCAGCGCTCGCTACCCTCAGACGCCGTAAATCAATCAGATGCCGCAGTAAGGTCAGGCGGTGGGATTCCTCACCCGCCAACGCGCTACGTCGCTACAAGGCCGCGAGCGGGGTTCGGAATGACAGGTCACAGGGAATGAACTAATCAGCCCGCTGTCTGAGAACTGGCGCTCACACCGACCCGGCCATCCCCTGAGTCCCCGGTCTTTCTTAGCTCTGACCTCCAACCTACCCCTCCCCGCCCATGCCTTTCGGCATATCAGGGTTCCACCCCCCGGGGCTGTCGCCAAAACCGGCCGCGCCGTAGAGTGAGGCCAGGTTCGCAGTTGGCATTGAAAGGACACCCCATGACGCAAGCGAGTATTGACCTGGACCATGTGACCGCCGTCTACGGGCGCGGGGCGCGCCGCCAGCCGGCTGTGCGCGACGTTTCCCTGGCCGTGCAGCCGGGCGAGATTTTCGGGCTGTTGGGGCCAAACGGGGCCGGCAAATCTACCCTGTTGGCCTGCGTCGAAGGGCTGCACCAGCCGGAGAGCGGCACGGTGCGCGTCGGCGGGTTCGACGTGCAGCGCCAGCCGGCCGCCGCCAAGCGCCTGCTCGGCATCCAGCTCCAAAAGACCGCCCTGCTCGACGACCTGACCGTGGGCGAACTGGTCGAAGTCTACGCCGCGCTGTACGAGGTCTACCTGACCCCGGCCCAGACCGGCGAGTTTCTGGCGCGCTTTGATCTGAGCGAGCACCGCCGCAAGCTGGCCCGGCGGCTGTCGGGCGGGCAGCAGCAGCGGCTGGCGCTGGCCCTGGCCGTGACCAACGACCCGCAGATCGTGCTGCTCGACGAGCCGACCAGCGCGCTCGACCCGCACGCCCGGCGCAGCGTGTGGGACAACATCCGCCGGATGCACGACGAGCACCGCACGATTGTGCTGACCACGCACGCCATGGAAGAGGCCGAGGCCCTGTGCGGGCGGGTCGCGATCATAGACCAGGGCCGGATCGTGGCCTGCGACACGCCGGCCCAGTTGGTGGCCGGGCTGAAGGCCAACCCGGTGCTCAAGGCCACCATCGAGCTGCCGCTGGAGCAGGCGCGGTCGCTGCCGGGGGTGCAGGCCGCGCGCTACGCCGGGCTGCACCTGGAGCTGGAAACCGCCGAGCCGCAGCTCACCCTGACGGCCCTGCACAGCCTGGCCGGGCAGATGGGCCGCTCGATCAATGATGTGAGGCTGCGCCAGCCCAACCTGGAAGACGTGTTCTTGAAGCTGACCGGCCGCACCCTATTGGAAGGCCCGAGCCTGAACTAGGCGCGGCCCCCGCTGTTGAGGAGACACCCATGCAACGCTTTCTGATCTTTACCAAGGCCATGCTGCTGATCCACCTGCGCGCGCGCGAGGTGCTGTTTTGGAACTTTGCCTTCCCGGTCTTTCTGATGCTGATCTACGGCGTCATCATGTCGGGCTTTATGCAGTGGCTGACGCCCGGCGTGATCGTGCTCAACGCCTTGAGCTTCGGCCTGGTGAGCAGCGCCGCCGTGCTGGTGGACATGCGCGAGAAGGGCATCCTGCGCCGGCTGCGGGCCACGCCACTGCCGGCCGTGCAACTGCTGGGCGCGTACCTGATCGTCAACCTGCTGCTCGGTCTGACGCAGGGCGTGCTCATCCTGCTGGTGGGCGTGGTGGTCTACGGCATGCCGCTGTCGCTGGCTGGGCTGGTGCTCGGGCTGCCGATGATCGTGGCTGGGGCGCTGACCTTCCTGGCGCTGGGCCAGGTGGTCAGCGGGCTGGCCCCCAAGGCGGGCGTGGCGACCGCCGCCGGCATGACGTTGTACTTCGGGCTGATGTTCATCAGCGACATGATCTTCCCGATTGCCCAACTGCCCGCCTGGCTCCAGAGCGTCGTGCCCTACTTTCCGTCTTACGCCGTGGTGCAGCTCGTGCGCGCCCCGCTGCTCGACGGCGTACTGGCCGCCAACTGGCCCTTCAACCTGGCGCTCATGGCGGCTTATGCCCTGGCCGCCACGCTCATCGCCAGCCGCTTGTTCCGCTGGGACCCGAAGGCGTAAGCCCGAGTCATCATCGGGCCGCTCCGCCCACGTCTGGCGCGGGGCGGCCCGCTGGCGCCAAGGCTGCCCCGGTACTAAAAAAGTATCCCGCCATACTTTCACTTGCCGGCCAAGTATTGACAACAACACAATTACTCGTCATCCTCATACCGTGACCACTGACCTGACCCCCTTACTCGCAACGCCCCGCATGGCTGCGTTGGAGCAAAAGGCGTTATCGCTGCCCTATCACATCGGCCCCCTTCCCCGCCCCGGGGAAGGGCCGGGGATGAGGGCCGTCCAACCGCCCTTCCGCTCCAACCCTCATCCAGTGACGGCAATGACGAGCGTGACGGCGATTGCGAAGTGCGTGGCCCCCGCCCCCGTGACGTTCGTGACAGCGGTGACGGCGATTGCGAAACGCTTACCGGCTGCCACCGCAGCGTCCCGACTGCTCCACTCGCCAGTCCTTCCTTTTTCTCTTTCTCTTTTCTCTGCGCCTCTCTTGCGCCCATGAACGCCGTCTCGCGTGCCCCCGACCCCGATGAGGGCCTGCCGCTTCCCGCGCGGCAGATGAACCTCTACCTGACTTTCTGGCACATCGTCTACCTGGGCCTGATGGCCCTGCTGCTGTGGAACAGTTGGAGCACCTTCAGCCGCAGCGAGCCCTGGCGGCCGGCCGTCATCACCGTGCTGGCCGCCGGCCAGGTGGGCCTGTACCTGTGGAATTTCATCTTCAACGATGTCTGGCCCCTGCCCGCCTGGCGCATTACGCTCTATTTCCTCGGCAGCGTGGCGCTGTGGCTGGTCGAGTGGCGGCTCGACCCCGCCTTTCAGTGGTTCGGCATGAACTACTTCGGCCAGATGATGGGCACGCTGCCGCCGCCCGCCGCTCTGCCCGGCTCCCTGATCGTCTTCGTCCTGGTTTTCATCGTCGGGCCGGATGTGAACCCCAGCCTGGCCTCGCTCACCTCCAGCCGCGTCGTCTCGCCGTTGCTCGGCTGGGCCGGCTCGATGGTGCTCTACCTCTTCATCTTCTACATCACCCGCACCAGCGAGGAGCGCGGCCGGCTGGTGCACGAGCTACGCGCCGCCCAGGTGAAGCTGGAGGCTGCCCGCCAGAGCGACACCGAGCTAGCCGCGCTGCGCGAGCGCGAACGCCTGGCCCGCGACCTGCACGACAGCCTCGGCCATGCCCTGGTCGCCATCTCCGTGCAGTTGGAGGCCATCCAGCGGCTGTACCGCGTGGACCCCGAGCGCGCCGCCGCCCAGGTAGACACCCTCAAAGACGCCACCCGCGCCGCCATGGACGAACTGCGCCGCTCACTGGCCGGGCTGCGCGCCTCGGGCCTGGGCGACCGCCCGCTGGATGACGTTCTGCGCAGCCTGGCGGTCGAGACCGGCCAGCACAACAACCTGGAGGTCACCTGCCATATTGACCCCGGCACGGCCCGCCTGTCGCCGGCCGTGGCCGAGGCGCTGTGGCGCGTGGCGCAGGAGGCGCTGACGAACGTCGCCCGGCACGCCCAAGCCCGGCACGTCGAGCTGCGCCTCAGCCTCACCCCCGGCGCCGCCGTCCTCAGCGTGCACGACGACGGGCGCGGGCTGCCGGCGGAGGTCGCTGCCACCGGCGTGGACGCGCAGCCCGGCCACTACGGGCTGCTGGGCCTGCGCGAGCGCGTGGAGGGGCTGGCCGGCACGCTCAACGTGCGCACCGCCGCCGGCGTCACTGTCGAAGCCAGCGTGCCGCTGCCATGACGGCCCCGCTGGCTAGCCCCATCCGCATCCTGATCGTGGAAGACCAGACCCTCATGCGCCAGGGGCTGCGCACGATCATTGACCTGGAGCCCGGGTTCAGCGTGGTGGGCGAGGCCGTCAACGGCGAAGACGGCCTGCGGCAGGCACTGGCCCTGCGGCCGGACGTGATCCTCATGGACGTGCAGATGCCGGTGCTCAACGGCGTGGAGGCCACCGCCGCCCTGTGCGCCGCCTGGCCGGCCGCGCGGATCGTCATCCTGACCACCTTCGACCGCGACGACTATGTATTTCAGGCCGTGCGGGCCGGGGCGCTGGGCTACCTGCTCAAAGACACCCCGGCCGACCGGCTGATCGCCACGCTCCAGCACGTCTCGGCCGGCGAGGCCTTCATTCAACCGGAGATTGCCTCGCGCGCGCTGCGTGAGCTGATGCACCCGACCACCGCCGCCATCGAGCCGCTCTCTGACCGCGAGCGCGAGGTGCTGGTGCTGCTGGCCCAGGGCGGCTCGAACCGCGAGATCGCCGAGAAGCTGTTCATCACCGAGGGCACGGTCAAGAACCACGTCTCCAGCATCCTGGGCAAGCTGCAAGCCGAGAACCGCACCCAGGCGGCCGATATCGCCCGGCGGCGGGGGCTGCTCTGAGCCGCGCCGCGCCCCGGCCGGTTGCGAGTGAAAATCTGCGGAAAATTCTGCTTTTGGCCCAGATTGCTCCCCGGACTCGGTCAGTTTGCACAAGAAACCGGGTTAGTCTGCAGTACGACTTTAACTACCACTTGACTTAATATGGCACTTCGGTTAACATCCAGTCCCGTAGGATGCTCGTAAGTTCTCGTTGGACGTAGGAAAGCGACGACCACGGCAGCAGTATCCAGCCGAGGTCGTTTTGTTTTGACCGCTCCGATGCAAGAACACAGCGCCTAACATCACATCCTTTTTTAGTTTTCTGGGAGGCAACACAATGTCTGAGCGCATCGTCGGCACGGTCAAGTGGTTTAATGGGGCCAAGGGCTATGGCTTCATCGCCCGCGAAGGTGGGGAGGACGTCTTCGTCCACTTCTCCGCCATCCAGGGCGAGGGCTATCGCAACCTCGAAGAGGGCCAGAAGGTCGAGTTCTCGATCCAAAAGGGACCCAAGGGTTTGCAGGCCGCCAACGTCATCAAGGTCTAAGTCCTTCACCGTTCGACACCACAACGGCCCCGCTGCCTAGGCAGCGGGGCCGTTTTTTATTCCCCACCTACCCCACCTACCCCGCTACGGCGCGGCCGGCTGCCAGACTGGGTCGGTGTCGGTGGCGGCGTTCTGGCTGAGGTTGGTCTGCTCGGCCCCGGTCAGCGTCATCACATACACCTCGCGGTTGCCGTCGCGCAGCGACACGAAGGTCAGCCACTGGCCGTCGGGGCTCCACTGCGCGCTAAAGTTGTTCAGGCTGCTGGTCAACTGGCTGTTGGTCGTGCGGTCGGCCACGTCGGCCAGCACGATCTCGGTGGCGTCGGCCAGCACGCGGGTATAGGCCAGCAGCGTGCCGTCGGGCGAGAGGGCCGGCTCTTCGGCGCGCCCGCCCTGCTCTTTGAGCGTGCGCACCTTGCGGTAGCACTCGGCACAGTCCGGCCAGTAGCGCCAGATTTCGTTGGCCCCGTCGAGCGTGCTGGTAAACACCAGCCGCTGGCAGCCGGGATAGGGCGAGGGGTCGAACTCGCGCGGGTTGTTGTGCGTGCCGCTGAAGTTGAAAGGCTTAAGGCCCTGGGTGATGCTCGCCAGCGAGGTGCCGAAGATTTGATGCACGCCGTTGATGCGGGTGGAGGCAAACCAAATGGTGCCGTCGCCGCACCAACTGGGCTGAAAGTCGTCGCCGGGCGTGTGGGTCAGGTTCTGGGCGTTGGCGCCGTCGGCGTCAATCAGCCACAGGTCTAGGCCGTTGCTGCCGCCGCCATCGGCCACATACAGCAACTGCGTACCGTCGGGGCTCCAGGCCAACTGCGTGCCGTTGAACGGCCAGTCGGGGCTCCATTTGTTCACCGGGTCGGTGGTTAGTGGCTGCACGTCGCTGCCGTCGGCGTTCACGGTGTAGACCTGAAAGAACTGGCCGTCGCGGTCGCTGATGAAGGCCAACCGCGCGCCGCTGCCGATGGGCGTGCCGGCCGGCGTAGCTGTTGCGCTGGGCGGTGGGGTGGGGCTTGGCTCCGGCGTCAGGGTCTCAGTAGGCGGCTCGCCCACGGTGGCAGTCACCTCCGCCTCGGGCGTGGCGCTGGCTGCCGCTTCGAGCGTGGCCGTGGCCTCCGGGGCGGGCGGCGTGTCAGCCTGGCCTAGTTCTGTTAGGGTCACGGCGGGCACAGTGGCCGAGGCCGGGGCCACGATCACGCTAACGGTCGGGGTGGCGGTGGCCTGGTTAAGGTAC
>Ga0163153_10006110_pt1 | contig 13772 bp, 14 predicted proteins | sample OliLakLV19MP6IB1_FD_148629 | JGI IMG/M metagenome (GOLD analysis project Ga0163153, IMG submission 148629) | Freshwater microbial mat bacterial communities from Lake Vanda, McMurdo Dry Valleys, Antarctica - Oligotrophic Lake LV.19.MP6.IB-1 | ecosystem: Environmental > Aquatic > Freshwater >... | reverse complement strand
GTTTATCAGCAAATCCATGCCGAGTCGGTCTGGATCGTTCGCGTTGGTGAGGGTACCCGCCAGATCAAATTGAAGCGGCGGGCCTGTCACTGCGGGGAAAGCGGGGCCTGTCTGCAAGGCGCTGATATCGCCGCGCAGGTTCAATTGCAGGCGAGACATATTGCCCGCGACGGTGCCAGAGGCGCTCAAAAAGGCGGGTAGCGGTTGGGCCAGCAAACTATCTCTGGCAGCAGGTGATCCATCTGAAGTGACAGACATCCAGCGGACAAGATCGGCGCGATTGGTTTCCAATCGGCTGATATTCAGGTTCATACCCAATTTGTCCGGATCGGTCAGTTGTTGTACGGAACCCGTGAAATGGGCAACCGTGCCGCTGCCTGCCCGGAACCGGATGTTATCGGTTCGCAGATTTTCCAGCCACCCGCCGAGATTGCCCGACACTTCGTAGGGCATGTCAGCCAGCCTGGATAAAGCGGGGTTTTCCTGCGGCGGCAGGAGCACAATCAGGTCGCCGATTACGCCTTTGAGATGCCGTAATTGTACTTGCATCCGGTCGAAGGTCGCCTTGTTGTTTTTGAACAGCAGTATATCTCCATCGAGATAGGTCTGGTTCAGCTGCGCTTTTGCGTTTTTGAGTTCGATGCTGCCGGGCGTGACCCGGGCCACCGCGCGCAGCGAATATACTTGTACGCCGCTTTTGTCGTTGCCGGACAGCGCGTCGGCCTGTACAAAAAGTGTATCGTTTTGAAAGGAAAATGCAGGCAGTTCGGCATTCAGTTGGGTCAGTGCCATGTCGCCGGCGTTGAAGTGGCCGGGGGTAGGGGAGACCGCCGGATCGCGATAAGCCACCATGCTGTTTTCTACCTGTATGCCCTCCGACTGAATGGCTAATACATCATTGGCCGACTGAAGTTGCAGGTGGTCGAGTACGGTTTTTTCCAGAAAAGCATCCAGGGCCATTTCCGTTGTTGAATAAACAATACGCGAACGGGTGATATCGCCGTCTTTCAGCAGCAAGCCGAATGGCGCAGCGGGTTTGCCATCATCAACGGATTTTTTCTTTTGAATCAGGCGGATGTCAGAATCTGCCAGACTCAATCCGTCTAATTCAAAATAGAGGTTATCCAGATCGGCATTGACAATCACGGTTTTGGCGGAGCCGATATTGGCTTGTGTGGTACTTTCCGTGTCTTCATCTATAAGCAGAAAATTGACACTGTTGATATCCAATTCCGTTAAGTCGAATGTTACTTTCCAGGGAGATGCGGTGGTATCGGTCGTCTCCGCCACAGGCGCGTCCGACGCGAAGGCCCGCATGATGAAATCAAAATTATAGATGCTGTCTTTTTGATGGAGGTAGACCCCGGCATTTTCCAGCGTGATTTTTTTTAATTCGATGGTCTGGTCAAGCAGTTTCCACATATCTACGGACACGACCAAACTGCCGACACGCGCCAGGGTATCGCCCTGCTGATCTTCCAACAAAAAATCTTCTAAGGAAACCCTGTACGGAAATCGCAGCCGGATAGCCCCTATTTCTACGCGGGTGCCGAGTTTTTCCTGCAAAAAGGATTCCGCTTTACGGGTGATTTGCTGTTGTACCGCCGGAAGTGTCAGGGCATAGACAGCCGCTACTATCAGCAGCAGTATTACGCAAATAGTATAAATGACGAAACGCAGGGGTTTCGATTTGGGAAGAAATTTCACCATGCAAAATTTGCGCGATTTTGGCAGAAATTGTTACATTATTTTGAAAAAGAATTACAAAATTCACACATTCTGTTTTCGCACATCTTTATTTGTTACTGCTTGCAAATCAATAAGATAGGGCTGGTTTTAATCTCATTACTTATATTTCCTGCCCTGTCGCGGATAGTAATGACATACACCAGCGTATCCGTTGTAACGGGCACATTTTCGCAGGCGGTTTTGATACCTTCCGGGTTGGTGTGGATGCAGCAGGTTGTGGGAAGTACCACCGAAATTTCGCCGGAGATACCATTGCCGGCGCCCTGCGGATCGACATACGGCAATTTTCGTTCACTGCCGAACTGGTCGCGTTCGTCCCTGAAAAAAACACTGGTTGTGGGGTCGTTAGCCGGGTAACCCAGGTCGCCGTCGCCGTCGGTATAGGTAAAACTGACGACTACACTGTCAGGATCGGCGGGCGAAAGCGGGCGCTGCCGCATCACCGATTTGGAAACACTTTTGAACTCGATGACGGGTTCGAGCGGATAATCCGGCGGTTTTACACAAAACTGCGCCGTAAGGGCGGCGAATAAAGCCAGGCAGAGTATTCCAAGGAGACCATTTTTCATAACAAAAAGTTTTATGCCGTATTTTGTGCCAAAAATTGCTTGCTACCGGACATTTTTGAAAAGTATCGCCGATCTGTTCGGCGGTACCTTGACCAGCAACTTGAAAAATGTCCGGTAGTGTGCAAAAATTGCCTTTTTTATTGACAATGCAAACACCTGAACGATCAGATTTATTGCCAGCCATAGCAGAATTGGCAACCGGGCATTTTGAACAGACTGCGTTGTCCGTATTTCGGTACCAGGCGCGGCACAACGACCTATACGCCAGGTATTTAAAATTGCTGGGCCGTTCGGTTGCCGATGTGCATACGGTGGCCGAAATCCCCTTTCTTCCCATCCAGTTTTTTAAACAACATACTATCCAAACCAGTGCCTGGACGCCGCAAACCACTTTCCTGAGCAGCAGTACAAGCGGCCAGACCCCTTCGCAACACTTCGTGCGCGACCTGAATTTTTACCTGCACAACACCCGCCGCGGATTTGCCGGTTTTTATGGCGACCCTTCCGAATGGTGCGTGCTGGCATTGTTGCCTTCTTACCTCGAACGCAGTGGATCGTCGTTGGTTGCCATGGCGGATTACTTTATCCGTCTTTCGAGGTATCCCGAAAGCGGCTTTTTTTTGAACAATTTCACAGAACTCAGGGAAAAGTTATTCATTTGCCAGTCAAACGGTTATAAAACGCTTTTGCTGGGGGTTAGTTTTGCCTTGCTCGATTTTGCCGAACAGTGTCCCATGGATTTATCCGCCGTGACTATTATGGAAACGGGCGGCATGAAAGGCCGGCGCAAGGAACTCACCCGTGCGGAATTGCACCAGACGCTGATCGGGGCTTTTGGAGTGCAAGCAGTTCACGCCGAATATGGCATGACCGAATTGTTTTCCCAGGCATACGCGTTGGGCGGAGATATTTTCAGTCCTGCGCACACCATGCGGGTCATCGCCACGGAAATCAACGACCCTTTTTGCCAGGCGGCGGCAGGTCGTAGCGGCGTGTTGAATATCATCGACCTGGCTAATCTCGATACCTGTAGTTTTCTACAGACCGAAGATGTGGGTAAGGTAGCCGCTGACGGCAGGTTCGAGGTTCTGGGCCGGCTTGATGTGGCGGAAATGCGCGGCTGCAATTTGATGGTGGAGTGAATTACCACACTACTGGACGAAATGTACTGCCGAACCCTGTTCGGCGGTGGATGCCGAACAGGGTTCGGCAGTACATTTCGGCACTAAGTAGTGTGGTAATTCACTCCATCCGGTACACCTTTACTGCAAAATATCCTTTTTCCAGGTTCGCCATAGGGCCACCGCCGCTAATTAAAAGACCTGAAAAGTGCCCGAAAATGGTATCGTTGCGATAGGCGCTGATTTCTATGTGCAAGTCGTCGCTGACCGCATTGGAGATGCCGGTGTAATTGAGCGTATCGCGGCGGCTGAATTCCACGCCGCCCCAGCCGAAATCTTTGAGTTGCATCACGGCGAATGCCGGGGTGTAGGGGTAATCTCCGTTTGTTTCGTCAAATTCAAAACCCATCGCAATCCCCAGGGTGGGGCGGACGGGATGATCCTGCCGGACAATTTCCACGTATTTTCTGGCGGGGCTGAACCAGTTGCTGAGAGTGTCCAATTGTTCGGCGGCGCGGCGGCCTTTTTGTTTCAAAACCTCTGGCGAGGGCTGCATGGGGTGGGAGAGAAGCAACTCTCTGTCTTTAAAAGTACAGGAAATGCCGTTCTCCCAATATATGACGCCAGCCGCAGTGAGGCAAATGACAAAGGCGGATAACAGGATTATAGAAACGGAATCGGTAACCATTATAAACTTGTAAACCCTCCACCCACGAACCTATCTTCCCATACGCGCTTTCATCAATTCTGCATACGTGGGGTAGCCGGGTTGTTGCGGAGATGTAATGATAAAAACGGAAGCGCCCGTAAGTGACTGTATTTCAATAGATTGTTCTTCGGTCAGTAGCGCAAAATCATATTGTTTCGCGGTTTCGCCATTCAAAAGTACGGTTCCTTCCAGTATATATGCCGAGTATATTTTCCCGGGTTCTGCTGCAATAGTATGGCTGGCGCTACCGAGATCGATTCTTTGAACCGTGACGCCCGGTGTGTCCATGCGGAACGGACTGCCCGGGCCGGCCAAGGTTTTGACCTGAACGCCCTCGCTGTCTGTGACAGGGAATTCGTCGGCGCGGTAATCGTCGTATGTAGCGGGCTGCTCCATTGTTTTGCCCAGATTGGGGTCGAACCAAATCTGGAACATCTCCGCTTCCTGGCTCATAAATTCGGAATGGCTGATGCCGTTGCCAGCCCGGATTATTTGTACATCTCCTGCCTGCAAAGGCCGCCATTCTTTGAGTTGGGTGTCGTAATGGCGAATGGTGCCTTTCAGGACAAACGAGCATATCTCGAAGCCCTGGTGCGGGTGCAAACCGATGGTGCTATCTTTGACCGCCCGGGCATGCGCCCAATAAAACAGATTGGAATAGGGGCGCAGGGAGGAATGATCCGAGGGAAAACCGATGGGTTTGTTCTCTACAATTTCGCCACCGTTAAAAGCGCCGGAACCTTGTTTTTCTTTTGGAAAAATTGATACTGACATAATATAAATGTTTAAACACTAAACGTTGAAATGTTGAAATGGTTGTGAATCCTGCGTCGTGGGTACTGAACGCTCGGCGATATGAAATCTTACAGCATTCGATGGCCTGAAAAACATACCGTTTCAAACGGAAATTTTAAAATCGGGAAAACACAAAGTCGTATAGCGTGTTTATGAACATTCAACTTGGTTGTGGCACTTTTTGAAGAATCCGACAATTCGTCTCCGCTGCAACATTTTATACAAATATCCGCTTAAAAAGTGAAAGTGACACCTGTTTTCGGCGGCTGAGTACCTACTTTTGCACCTGATATGGAAAAATTAAAATGTTTGATCATCGGCGCCGGCCCGGCGGGCTATTCGGCGGCGATTTATGCTGCACGGGCAGGTCTGAATCCCGTGATGTTCACCGGTCCGCAACCAGGCGGCCAGTTGATGATAACCAATGATGTGGAAAACTACCCCGGCTATCCCGATGGGCGCAACGGCCCGGAGATGATGGAGGATTTCAAAAAGCAGGCGCTGCGTTTTGAGACGGATGTCCGCAATGAAAAAATTTCAAAAGTCGATTTCAGCGGCCCGGTTCACAAAGTCTGGAACGAAGCCGGCGAGGAATTCCATGCCGATACCATTATCATTGCAACAGGCGCCAGCGCCAAATGGTTAGGCATTCCGGGTGAAGACCGGCTGCAAAACCTCGGCGTTTCCGCCTGCGCGGTCTGCGACGGCTTTTTCTTCCGCAAACAGGATGTCGCTATTGTTGGCGGCGGCGACACCGCAGCAGAGGAAAGCACTTACCTCGCCAAAATCTGTAAAACCGTACACCTTCTGGTGCGCCGCGACGAAATGCGCGCCTCCAAAATCATGCAGGAGCGCGTCCTGAACACCCCCAACATTATTGTACACTGGAACACTTCTCCTGAAGAAGTGCTGGGAACAGATGGCGTAACCGGCGTTCAGATTCGCAACAATAAAACGCAGGAAATCAGCACTTTAGATGTAACTGGATTTTTTGTCGCCATCGGCCATCAGCCCAATACGGATATTTTTGAGGACTGGCTCAACCGCGATGAAAGCGGCTACCTGCTCACGACGCCCGGACGTACTTTCACCAAAGTGCCCGGTGTATTTGTCAGCGGCGATGCACAGGACAAAATCTACCGCCAGGCAGTGACCGCTGCGGGTACGGGTTGTATGGCTGCATTAGACGCAGAGCGGTATTTGGTGGAAAAGGGCGTTTAAGTGTCCGAAGTCTTCAGTCCGAAGTTGTTATAGTCAACGCAAAGTGGTTTTGAACGAAAGATTGGTACAAGTGCTTGAAAGCGAAGACTTCAAACCATCAAACCATCAAACCGTTCCAAACCACTCAAACTTGACTATAGTTTGGAAGGCTTTGTTACATTTGCTGATAAAATCCATTTGAGCCGGTATCGACATGGAAAAGAATCGCGCATATTTCAAAACGCTTTTGGCTGAAAACGCAACGGAAGCTTTGTTTGATGAATTATTTGCCCTGTTCAACACACATAAACCTGGGCATACGGACAGGGTGGTGTCGGACAAATACGATGCCTTAGTGTTGCTTTCCGGCAAGTTAAACGCCGTACAGGCAAATCACCACTTAGGCATCATCGATGCCGGCGACCTGAACACGGAAGTCAACCGGGTGAATTTTGCTGTGCTGGAACTACTGAACGACCTTCCTGACTCCTTTTTTCAGCAGGCGCAGCATCATATTGCTGCCGTTACGAATAAACAAGTCAGTATTCCTTCCGGTATCGGGAACGGTCTGTTCTGGATGAGCGCGGCTTTTATGATGATGATTTGCCTCGGTTCCCTCATCCAGCGCAACTGGATACCCTTCGCTTTTACCTTGGCAGCGACGATCATCTGCCTGCCTCCCAGTTACCATTTCCTCGCCCAACAATTCCGCATCACCCTGAGCAATTCCATCCGGATTTTGCTGGTGATCGTGCTGACTGCGGTTGGATTGTCTTTTGCACCGAAGAATGCGCCGGTGGGCCAGGAGCCGGCGAATCGTGTGGAGTAAAAAGAGTTTTTTATGAAAAACACAGCGAATATAATGCTCCTGCATGGCTACCGGTAGGAAAGTCAACTGGGCAGACCATTTCTGATAGTTTACGGGGTAATTATTCACTGAATCAGTATGCATTAAACGTCTGATTCAGCGATCACCTGATGGGGCGCATCAGGCGGAATTTCGGTATATTTCGATTCGTTTAACTTTGGGAAGTTGGATACAACCGTGAACCGTAAAGGCCAAACTTTCGTTATCATGCGGCGATGCAAAAAATACTCATTGTTGAAGACGACCCACAGATTGCCGCACTCATCAACCGAACTTTACAAGAGGCAGGTTACGACACTTTTGTTGCATTTGATGGGAAAATGGCCTTGGGCTTATTCGAAAGCCTCCGCCCCCAGTTGGTGATTACGGACCTGTTGATGCCCGTGTTGGGCGGTCAGGAACTATGCCGGCAAATCCGTAGCCAAAATAGCAGTATCCCCATCATCATGCTTACAGCCATGAGCAGCACGGAAGACGTAGTGCAAGGCTTGGATTCAGGTGCCGATGACTACATGGTTAAGCCCTTCCGGGTGCCCGAATTGCTCGCCAGGGTGCGGGCCTTGTTGCGCCGTATGGAGCTACCCGAAGCGCAACATATAAGCACTTTGGCGGACCTTAGTCTTAACCATGAAACCAAGGAGGTTTTTCGCAATAACGAACCTGTTAAACTCACAGCCACGGAGTTTCGCTTACTGGAATATTTGATGCGCAATAAGGGCAGATTGAAGACTCGAATGGATATCCTGGAAGAAGTTTGGGGCATGAGTTTCGATCCAAACACCAACATAGTAGATGTGTATATCAATTATTTGCGCAATAAAATTGACAAGCCTTTCGAGGAGAAACTGATTCACACCCATGTCGGGCTGGGCTTTATCTTAAAGAAATAACCACAACGCCATGCCTCTGCCAAAGCTTACCATTCGACAGCGACTCCCTTTGTTCATTTCTTTGTCGGCCCTCTTGATTCTGTTACTGGAAGGCTACTTTATCTATGCATTCTCGGTTCGGTTCTATGAACAGGAATTTCGGGAGCGGATACAAGAACGATTGGAGGAGGCTGATTCGCTCATCGCGCGTGATCCACTGCATCCATTTACTGCCCTCAATGCGATTCCACCTGGAGTACTGCCAGACGAAAAGATTATTTACGCCACCGACCCGGGCAAAATCGTGCTACCCAATGAAGAAAGGCACTTGGTGGACGTATTGGATACCGCACAGTTTGATTTGTGCAATTCCTGTTTTGCCCATGTTGGAAAACGCGATTATGGCATTCGACACGATCCAATTTCTCATCACACCTTGGTCGTCTCGGCAATTGACCGTTATGGCCAGAGTAAAATTCGCAACCTGCGTACCGGGATTATCTCCGGAATCCTCATCGGGGTGCTTTTATTGACGTTTGCAAGCTGGTTCTGGGTAAAAAAGATGCTACAGCCCATTGCTAACAAAATCAAAAAAGCCCGCGCAATTGGAGCTAAAAGCCTAAACCTGCGACTGGACGTTAAAAACAACCACGACGAACTGGGAGAGCTGGCGCTTACTTTCAATGAAATGCTGGAACGAATTGAGCAAGGATTTCGAAGCCAGCAGCAATTCATTCGCAATGCCTCGCATGAAATGCGCACCCCCCTTACTGCAATCACCGCAGAGGCCGATCTGGCTTTGATGGAAAACCGTACTCCTGAAAAATATCAACAGGCCTTGGAGAATGTACGCAAGCAAGCCGAAAACCTTACCGAATTGGTCGCAAAGCTTCTCCTCATGGCAAGCGTTGACTCCAACAACCATTTAAACGATCAGGTTTGCCCAGCCGATGAGGTACTGTTGCAAGCCCTGCATGCATTGCAGGTAAAATATCCGAAGACTGGTCATTCCGTCTATTTGGAAATTGAATCCCCGGACCCTTCCCTGTTTATAGTTCGCTGCGATCCGATTATTTTGCAGACGGCCTTTTTCAATTTGCTCGACAATGCCATCAAATACGGCAAAGGCCAGGCCGTGACCGTAAAACTCTTTCTCAAAGGACCGTCTATCTGCCTGCAAGTGGTGGATCATGGTATGGGCATCGCTCCCGATGAATTGGAACTCCTGTTCAAGCCTTTTTATCGGGGTAAACAAAGTAGCCATATCCAGGGCAGTGGTATCGGGCTTTCCTTGGTAAAAAGCATTGTAGAAAAATACAGTGGCAGCGTCTATTTAGAGTCAGAAGCCGGGAAAGGTACCCTCGCCCAAATTTTGTTGCCCCGTTCTGCTTAGGAACGCGGACGGAATAAGGTATAGTCAAGTTTGAGTGGTTTGGAACGGTTTGATGGTTTGAAGTCTTCGCTTTCAAGCATTTGTACCTATCTTTCGTTCAAAACCACTTTGCGTTGACTATAACAGTTCTGGGGATTTTATAAATCTAATGTAATTCTTAATCGGCTCTTATGCGTTTCTAATTCCCACCCTACCACCTTTGTTTCAAAATAAAACAGTTTTGAAACATGAAAATTATTAAGATCAATTTTATTGCTATCGCAGCCCTGGCCATGTTGATGGGTAGCTGCGCAACGGTCATGCCCGACCAAGTTGGGGTGAGACGGACTTTTGGAAAAATCGGAGATGGTGTGAAGCAACCTGGCATTGTAGGCTTCAATCCTTTTACCACCCGGGTTATTAGAGTGCCTATTCGGACCATGAACTTGGCCATCATTGAAAACCTGCCCTCTAAGGAAGGTCTGACGATACGGTCGGAAAGTTCGATTTTATACCGACTCAAGCCAAATGCGGTGCCTCAAATTCTGAAAGAAACTGGGATGGAATTTGAGGAAATGCTGATTCTGCCTGTCTTCCGCTCTGCAGCCTCGGATGTATGCTCCAAGTACGATGCCAAAAACATGCACAGCGCCAAGCGAGCCGAAATTGAAGAAGAGATTAAAAAGCGACTGATCGAAGTGTGCGCGCCCAAGGGATTTATCATCGAAGCTGTGCTTTTGAAAAGCATTACCCTGCCGGCCGGATTATCAAAATCCATAGAATCCAAACTGGAAGCAGAACAAGAGTCTTTGCGGATGCAGTTTATATTGGACCGCCAAAAACAGGAAGCCCAGCGCCAGATAATTGATGCCGAAGGTGCCAAAGAAATCGCCAGGATACAAGCAGAGGGCAAGAAAAACGCGACCATCATTGACGCTGAAGCCCGTGCCCGCGGTAATGAGATAGAAGCCGAGGGCATCAAAAAGGCGAATGACCTGATTAGTGTTAGCCTGACTCCGAATGTTCTGAAATTCAAACAAATAGAGGCATTCCAAAAACTTTCCGCTTCGCCGAATACCAAGACGATCATCACAGACGGTAAAACGCCGATCGTGAATATGTTAGGCAATGAAGGGAATTAGCCGTTGTGTTAAACAAAATCACCACCACACATGATAAAGCAATTTTTCCCATTGGTATTTGCAACCTGCATTTCCCTTTTGGCCTCAGCCTGCCAAACCGACAGTGACAAATCAAAAAACAAGCCTGAAACAAAACCCATAACCGATTCTAATGCCAAGGCATCTGCGACCGAACTTCCATATCCTTTGACCCCTGACGAAGCCATCGCGCGGCTCAAAGAAGGGAATGCACGATTCATCAACGATCAATCGGCGCACCCCAACCGCGATGATAATCGCAAGATTATACAGGCTGCAAAGCAAACCCCTTTTGCCAGTATCATGGGTTGTAGCGATAGCCGGGTGCCTTCAGAGATTATTTTCGACCAAGGCTTGGGCGACCTCTTTATTGTCCGCACAGCCGGCCAGGCTCCCGCAACCGCTTCTTTTGGGTCGCTCGAGTTCTCGGTAGCAGTGCTGGGTGTAAAAGTGATCGTCGTCCTGGGTCATGAAAAATGTGGTGCTGTTGCCGGCGCCATTGGCACTGCCAAGTTACCGGGTCATATCGAAGATTTGGTAAACATTATCAGGCCTGGTATCAAGGAATTCATCGGCAAACCGGAAAAACTGGAAGAGGCAGGCAAAGCCAACGTACTTGCAGAAGTGGAGTCGCTCAAAAAATTGGACCCTATCCTTTCTCAATATGTGAAGGAAGGTAAAATCAAGATTATCCCGGCTTATTATCATTTGGAGACAGGCCAGGTTGAGTTTCTTTAACCAGCAACCCTGATTATGAGTGATAAATATCAGTTTGATACAGATCGGAGCCAAGATTATAATACTCGACAGGAACTATATGGCCTGATCAAGTGGATAAGAGGCTTCCAAAATACCGAGCCAGAAGACGTGCTTGGCGTAAATAGCGCTCCCGTAGTCGGCTATAGATTTCAAAGGTCTGGTTTTTTTCACCAATTGGACAAGAATGGGTCGAGTGTTTATAGTACATCAAACCCATATACTAGTTCTATCCATTGAATTATACCTGTTTTAGAACAGGTGCAATTCGTATGGTTTTTCTTCATAGGTTTCATACAGTTTTTTTGGGTTTAGCAGCCGGATGCGAAGGCGCGTTCGGCTGCATTTTAAATAATTAACGGCATGCTCTTTCGCTTTTCATTTTTGGGGTTTTGTTGCCTTGCACTCTGCTGCTTTCCCAATTGCAAAAAAGAACCGGTACAGCCAGCACGCAGTACGAATCATTATGCCCTTTTACCAACTTATTACAGGAAATAATTTCTTTCAACATGCTTTTACGCTCCATTTGCGTCTTTTCATTGCTGGTTTCACTGGCAAACAGTTCAATAGCCCAAAACACCCGCATAAACGATTACAATAAAGTAGGCTGGTGGGCTGGTTTCGCTACCTTTAAGCTCAACAATAAATGGGGAATCCACACCGAGTACCAATGGCGGCGGGAAAATTTCGTGACCGACTGGCAGCAGGGGCTTTCACGGGTCGGCCTGAATTACCAAATTACGCCCAAAGTACAGTTACGTGCCGGTTATGCCTGGATCGAAACCTTTAACTACGGGGATTACCCGATCAATGGACTTGGAAGGGACTTCACGGAACATCGGGCATTTCAAATGGCGACCCTGACCGATAAACCTGGTCGCCTGGATGTGTCGCATCGGTTCATGCTCGAACAACGCTGGATAGGCAGATACACCAAACCAGAAGTGACCCGCGAAGATGAATACTTCTTCGTCAACCGCCTGCGCTATATGTTTCGGATGCAATGCCCGCTCCAGGGTAAAACGATAGATGACAAGGAGTTATACGCCGTCGCCTACGACGAAATTTTTATCGGGTTTGGGAAAAATGTGAACGAAAACGTATTCGACCAAAACCGTATCGGACTCTTGTTGGGCTATCGTTTTAGTAAAAGAATCCGCATCGAAGGCGGCTTTTTTAATCAAATACTCCAATTTCCTCGGGAAATCATGCTGCCCGACAGCCCCAATGGGCGCAATGTCTTTCAACACAATTCCGGCTTCATTATCAATACGCTGGTGAATATTGACTGTAGCCATAAAAAACAACATTGACACCGTTCCTTATCATTCAACCATTGTTCGCTATGAAATGTCCAAAATGCAACACTGTATTATCGATTTATGAACGTCAAGGGATTGAGATTGACTTCTGCCCAGATTGCCGCGGCGTATGGCTCGACCGAGGCGAACTCGATAAACTCATAGAGCGAGCCAATGAATCGACAACTCGCCAGAAAAGTGATTCCGACCATACCAACCCCGATGACAACCCTAATCCGAGAATGCCTGATTTCAGAAGACAAAACGAGCATTATGCACCAAGGGGCAAAAAGAAATCGATCCTTGGAGATCTGTTTGATTTTTGAACTGATTTTTAATGTGAATAAAATACAGAAAATGAACCATTGGCTCTTGATTGCCATTGCTACTTTAATGCTGTTGCCGGCAGAGCCGGCGCGGATAGGCAACGCGAGGGAGAGCCATCGCGCTAGCGCGTAGGTACCCGACGCGCCAGCGGCTTTGTGGTGGTGGATGGCCTGGGTGCCAGCGGGTCATTAGTCAGCAAGGTTTGCAAAAGGTCGTTTAGAGAATTCTGAAACAAACTTGGGCCGTTGTTGGCGTCCCCGCCAACAACAAGTAATCTCTATAACCACATACCCTTCACCCAAAAATCGTAACAAATTCCCAATATCCGCCTTCACTACCTTTATACGCAGAAGAATATTTGTACGCTTCCGGTCGTTCCGCTAATTGCCATTTTTCTGCACAAGGATTCCAGTGTATGTATTTTGCTTTTTGATAGAACACTTCGTCCTGATATATTGCAATAGACAAAGGATTCCTTTTCCAAAACTGATATTGCCTGTCGGCAAGGTCGACTTTGAATTTTTTCAGTTTCCGTGGATCGCTGGTGCTCAAAAATTTTTTAAACTGATGCGCTGTATAAGACAGCAAGGCTGATTGTACTTCCGACAGCGTATATGGCTCAGGGATGTGCCAGATCAAATGAATATGATTCGGCATCAGGACAAAATCATACACAATAGCGCGTTTTTCACGGACCAGAAACCGCAGTGAATCAATAATGACATCCTTCAAAGCATCATTTTCTAGTAGATGTTTCCATTCGTGTATGGTGGCCGTGGTGAAATAGAGGCCGAAGTAACAGTGATACATAGATGAAGCGGATTAGGCTTCAAATATAGGGATTTCGCACTTGTCCAAGGCCGTTGTTGGCGTCCCCGCCAACAACACGTAAGCAGCGGGTACTCATTCCACCGTTTGTTGTTGGCGGGGACGCCAACAACAAACGGTGGAATGAGTACCCGCTGCTTACGTGTTG
>Ga0163153_10006109_pt1 | contig 13775 bp, 9 predicted proteins | sample OliLakLV19MP6IB1_FD_148629 | JGI IMG/M metagenome (GOLD analysis project Ga0163153, IMG submission 148629) | Freshwater microbial mat bacterial communities from Lake Vanda, McMurdo Dry Valleys, Antarctica - Oligotrophic Lake LV.19.MP6.IB-1 | ecosystem: Environmental > Aquatic > Freshwater > Lake... | reverse complement strand
ATATAACTTAATAGAAATGTCAGTAATATAACTTAAAAGAAATGTCAGTAAAACGTCAGAATGGAGAGGCTAACGGAGGAAGTTTTATCCAGTGGTATTCCGAAATGTTTGCGAACTTTTTCAGAAAGGTTATATTTTTTCAAACTTTTCGGTCACCGACAACATTACGTTAACCCGAAATGAAAATTATCGATCAAGTGTGTAATATCCCAGAGAAGCGAGCAGATCATTTGCATCGTCTTTTGCTCGTGAAACTACTTTCATCGAATTCATAAAATAGTAAATGATGTAATTCACCTATTGTTAACGGATTTACAAAATGTTAGTATCATTCCTATAAACTCAACAACAAAACTAATATTGCTCAATTGATGAATACATTCTTAATGTTCAATTTTTTTCACATTGAACATTAAAAGTTGAAAAATTAACATTGAACAAAAGGGCGTTGATCGTTCCTGGTTCTCAGAAGTGGACTGTTTATAAAACAATTGATTAGATAATTTCTACCCGGATGAAATTTTTAAAAAGTGATGTTTTTATTTTTTTGCTGTTCATGCTGATCTGGTATTCGCTTTTCAGATATGCAGGAACATTTACTCAGGGATACAATATATATGAAGACAACCTGATCATCACGACTTGTGAAGATATTGATTCCACTTCTCTGTATGATGGATTTATCAATCTTGTTAAAAATGATATTAACGGAAGAGCGAGATTCAGACCAGTCTTTTCACTTCATCTGGCTGTAACTGTTTTCATGTTCCGAACTAACCTTACATCTCACACAGTCTACATGGTACTTCTCGGAGTGCTGACACTTTATTTATTTTACAAATTCGCGTTTAACATTGGTTTTAATAAATGGCAGTCTGTAATTTTTTCATTGCTTACACTTGCCGGATCATCAGCCATTGTATGGGGACAATTGCTGGACGCTGAAAATATAGGAATGTTCATGCTTTCACTGACATTGTATTTTATGTCGAAAAGTATTGTCTCGGATAAATACAAAACAACTTTTACATATACATTCATTCTATTCCTGTTTCTCGCAGCTTTATGCAAGGAAAGCTTTGCATTGACCATCCCTGCTGTCATATTTTTATACATCTGGCAAAAAAGTAATGTTAACAAAACTACAGTAATTCAATCCGCAAAGACAAGCTTAACGGTAATTATAATTCCGTTATTATATGTAATGCTTTTGTTCCTGTTTATTACGGTGACAATCGGCGTGAACAATCAGAACTACGCGGGTGTAGATTTTAAACTTCTGGTAAATAATTTTTTCCCGTTTTTTTTTAAAGAAGGGATACTGAATATTTTATTCTGCTTAAGTGCAGCCGGGATTTTAATACTTATGGCAGCTTCTTTCAAAAAAGATCTGATTACAAAGATCCACAAAAAGCAAATTTACTATTTATGTATCTGGTGGCTTCTTCTGGTCGTGCCACAGCTCGCGCTATACGCTAAAACAGGAATGGAAGAACGCTACTATCTTCCTTTTATGCTGGGTTTTAGTTTTATGAGTGTATTTGTTCTGAAGCAAATTTTTTCAGAGAAGAATATTCCTGAAGTTATAAAATATTCTTATCTGTTACTTGTATTTGCTTACATTCTTTTTCAATATGGGTTCAGGACAATTCCGACACTGGCAACTTTTGCTGATGAATGCAGAGCAACTTCGAATCTCCTGAACTCCATTTCTGAAAAGAATGACGATGAAACACTTCTGCTCGTAATGGACCCGGTACAGAATTTTCATGAAGCATATTCGCTTAAAACTTATATGGATCACGAAGGATCCCATAAAAATTACATGTATGAATTTTTGAGAAGCAGTTATATTCATCCTTTTTTTGCCTCATTTTATTCAGACAGTGTGGCATACAAAGAATACATTGATGGAGTTGTCGGACAATTAGGTGCAGGAAATATCACTGATCCTGAACATAGGTACGATTTCTCTGAAGTATTGATATTAGGAAATCTTGAGAAGGATTTTTTGGAGAAGAATTATAAGGGGTTCAATGCAAGCAGTTACATAAAGCAAGTTTACGGGAGATTTGTGTTGTATAAAAAAAAATAGTTCGGGTTATTTCACTTTAAGCAGTATCATCGTAAGGTCATCATGAACTTCGGCATATCCTCTGAACTTTGACACATCACTTAAAATATCATCTTTGATTTCCTGTGATGTTTTGTGTGAAGAGGCAAGAATAATTTGTTTGATCCTTTCAACACCAAGCTCAACTCTGTTCGCATTCATAGTTTCAGTCAGACCATCCGAGTAAAAAAGTATTATGTCATCCTGATTAACATTTATGATTACTTCCTCGAGTGAATTTTCAAACAGGATGCCGTTATTCAAACCAAGCGCCATTCCATTTTGCTTAACTTCTTCACAGGTTTGTGTTACCGAATTATAATAAAGCAGAGGATTATGACCTGCACGGCAGATCTTAAGCGTACGTCCGCAGACCTCAGCAAGCACTGCGCTCAGATACAATCCTTTTTTGATATGTTTGAACATGTTTTTATTAAGTGAAACAAGGGTTTGCTTCGGCGTTTCCGAAAACTCCGCGATATGCCTGAGCAAAAGTCTGACCTGCACCATGTACAAAGCCGCGGACATTCCTTTGCCTGATATATCACCGATGGCTATATAATATGAACCGTTTGCTTTTTTGGCAAAATCTATAAAGTCACCTCCGACTTCCTTTGCTGTCTCATAATGGCATGAAATGGAAAAGTTATTGTCCTCGGGCGAGTGAAGTGGGATCAGACTTGTCTGAACGTCCCGCGCGACATCAAGTTCATCGCGGGCTGTAAGCTTATCGGCAACTTCAAACACGAGCAATAGATTCATCACTACAAAAGAGAACACTGCAAGATTCCAGTCTGCTTTGAAATATGAGATTATAAAAGCAAATACTAACACGCTGTAAATTATTCTGATCAAAGGTGAGAGTCTGCGGAGAAATGCGAGAGAAAGATTTTTTATGAATGAACCTATTTCAACAAACTTATTTTTATGCTGACGCGGCTTGCTCATACTTTTGAGATAATACTTGTAACGTGTGGGAGTTTCTTTAAGGATCAGCTTTTCGAATTCCTGTGAAGTGAAATCATTTGAATAGAAGTCGTATACTTTTTTGAATATGCTTTCTTTCTCCAATGTGAAGTTGATTTGTTTTAACAAAAATACGGAAAATATGAGTTAAAGTTAAGCGGGGGACATCGGACGAGATGCTTCAGGTTTAGATTTTTAAAAAAAACTTACAAAACGGTCAGCAAAAACACAGAGAAAGAAAACTGTAATATTTCTCAGTGTTCTGCAGCCGTTGCAAAACTTTGATAAGGTCATCTTTTACTTTATGTAGAGCATTTTCTTTGTGACTTTGAAGTTATTTATTTCAAACGTGTAATCCATAACCCGCAGTTGTTAAAATATTTAGTTTACCGTCCTCATCAATATCAAATAATGAAGGTCTGAAAAATAATGTTGAATCTAATTTTTGGAAAAATATTTTGTCATATTGATAATTCGTTGATTTTTTAAACATATTAATATTTTCTATATACGTGGCAAAGGTCAATTTAGGAGCTGAGAATACCAATGTTAGAAAGTTGTCAACTCTTCCGGTATCTATTCCAAGATTTGGAATCCGTGCTAGTTGAGTCGTATCCCACCACATTGTCGAAAACTGATTTTGACCTGGACTGCCTGTATGTTTGATCACGCCGATTGAACCGGTGCCATATCCGATTCCGCATACTGTGATTTCCTTTGTGTTATCATTATCAAAATCCTTCATCAGTATCCATCCCCCCGAAACGGGAGCATTTGGCGTTATCTCCTTTAGTTGATATCCCCAGTTTGATGAAGAACCTGTTGAATCCAGATAATTTACAAAATCAGACGGTCCCTGAGTATCACCGATTATGATTTCATCTTTTCCGTCTTTGTCGATGTCTTCTACATCTATATCATATACATAACCGCCGAGTTCAATCGTCGGTGGAGATGAATAAAAATTAAACCCGTAAAAGTTTTTTTGCCTGAACATAAATTGTCTTATGCTTGTAACAATTCCGGGATTGGATGGATTTGAGAAGCATGCCCATACTCCGGAGTTACGAAGTGAATCAATGAAATACATTGTATCCTTTACGGTGATATCACTAATTCCACCCGGAAAATTTATATCAGATAAATAAAACCAGTGTTTCCCTTGACCCGTGCATTCCATGTGATGATAAGCAAGACCATTGAATACAGGAGTATATGAGCCGACCATACATTCCTTATTTCCGTCCCTGTCCAGATCCATAATAAACGGGAATGCATTATTACCACCTTCGGTAAGAAGTGTATTCCAGTCTATGCGGTAAAGATTATTTCCGTAAGATTCAAACACAACAATTCTTGTAGGCCTGAGAACCACCTGTGTATCATTCACCGGAAAAAAAGTATAAACCAATTCATTGTTTCCGTCATTACCTATATCACCTGGCGTAACCGTATACTGCGCCTGACCGTTGCGCTCGCTTCTCCAAACTTCCAGAAAATCCAGTGTATAAATAAAAACTTTCGGTTCTTCGAGAAAGCTTCTGTACAGAGCTTTTGAAATAGTATTATTATTAAGATTGTTTAATGTTCTGTTTGAAACAACTTCATTGGTTTGATCAGAATAAATTATGTTAAGCCCCGGATTCACCGGCATTAAATAATTGTACTGATCCGGCTTTGAGGGCTCAATTCTTAAAATAGTTTTCTTTGAATCTAATTCTTTAAACTGACAGAAATATCCATTGCCAAGATTTTTATACAAAATGATTTTATTACCGGCAGGATTATAAATTGCGGCATCTATGAATACATCCTCATTAGTAAAAAGCCCGAAAGCAAAATAATTTTCCCTGCCTGATGAATTGATTTGAAATTGATTTTTTGTAATTTTAGAACCGAGCTACTGTGGATTGTATGTGTCTTGTGAGAAACAACCCGGGGAAATTGATAGGATTAATAGCCAAACAAACAAAATTATAATTTTCAATTTGTAATCCTTAATTAAGGTGCAAAAGCTTAGTGAGAAATATTTTTATTAAATAATTAATAAATTGTTTAGTTTGCAAGTCATAAATCTTTAAATTTCAAATCCCCAATCCAAAAGATGTTCCTTGTAATAAAAATACGCTCCGTCCCCGCTGTGTCTCCCGCGATTGCTTAAATATAAAATTCGAAGTATTCCATTGCGGGGATAAAGCGGAGAGAGCTTTTGTATAATTTTAAAATACCCAGTTTGTCATTACCGCAATTTTTTGAGCGGGAATCCATTCAAAGGCGTAAACTCTTAACAATACATTTTAGGAATGCCAGAGTAACGCTAATGAATAGTGAATGGATCCCCGCCAGAAGCACGCGGGGATGACAAGTAATGGGAAGGTCCACAGTATTAAAATTTTACCGTTGTGTCTCCCGCGATTGCTTAACTACACAATTGATCACCAATACAAAAGATGTTCATTGTAATAAAAATTTAATAAGGTTATTTTTATTAAAATCAGACACAGACATAACATTTTAATGAGCGTTCTTAACATCACACCCCAGGATCAGACAATTTCACGGAAAGACAGGAATCAGTTATCAGGTAATAAATCATTTGTCATCTGGTTCACGGGATTGTCCGGTTCCGGAAAATCCACATTAGCCAACAAACTCGAGGAAAAACTTTTTGAAAAGAAGATCCCTACTTATCTTCTCGACGGAGATAACATAAGGCTCGGGCTCAATAAAGATCTTAGCTTTACTGAGCAAGACCGGAAGGAAAATATAAGAAGGATCGGGGAAGTTTCGAAATTGTTTGTTGACTCGGGAATTGTTGTTCTGACTGCATTCATTTCTCCTTTCCGTGCTGAAAGAAATTCAGTACGTGAACTTTTGGACAGCAATGATTTTATTGAGGTCTTTGTAAAATGTTCACTCGATGTCTGTGAAGACAGGGATGTGAAAGGTTTGTACAAAAAGGCACGCTCAGGTGAAATTAAAAATTTTACCGGCATTGATTCCCCATACGAAGAACCCGCAGATCCGGAGATAGTAATTGACACAAATAAAATGTCTCCTGAAGAATCAGTTGACTTATTAATGAAATTCATCGAACCAAGATTAAGCTTAAGGAATTAATGGAAAATTATAATTTAAGTTACATAAAAGAACTGGAATCAGAATCCATATTTATTATAAGGGAAGTTGCAGCTCAGTTTGAAAGACCTGCCTTACTTTTCTCCGGTGGAAAAGATTCAATAATACTTTCTCACCTGGCGCGTAAGGCATTTTATCCGGCGAAGATCCCATTCCCGCTGATACATATTGATACCGGACATAACTTTGCCGAGACAATTGTTTACAGAGATGAAATGATCAGCGAGCTTGGAGTAAAGCTTATTGTAGGGCTTGTTCAGGATTCCATAGATCAGGGAAAAGTGAAAGAGGAAACAGGATTGAATGCGAGCAGAAACGTTTTGCAGACAGTGACTTTACTTGAAACACTTGAGAAGTACAAGATCGATGCGGCAATGGGCGGTGCAAGAAGAGATGAAGAGAAGGCAAGAGCGAAGGAAAGATTTTTTTCACACAGGGACGAGTTCGGTCAGTGGGATCCAAAGAATCAACGCCCGGAGCTTTGGAATTTATTTAACGGGAAAAAGAATCCCGGCGAACATTTCCGGGTGTTCCCGATAAGCAACTGGACTGAAATGGATGTCTGGCAATATATTCATAGTGAAAATATCCGGATGCCAAGTCTTTATTTTACTCACGAAAGACTTATCATACATCGTGACGGAGCGATACTCGCATATTCTGATTTTATGAAGCTTAAAGAGAATGAAGATCCTGAAATGATGAGAGTAAGATTCCGCACGATCGGAGACATGACGTGTACGGGCGCTGTAATTTCCGAAGCTGCAACAATGGAAGATATCATCAGTGAAGTCTCAGCTTCGCGGCAGACAGAGAGAGGAACAAGATCGGATGATAAGCGATCTGATACTGCAATGGAAGACAGAAAACGTGAAGGATATTTTTGATTTTAGATGTTAGATTTTAGATTTTAGATTTTAGATTTTAGATTTTAGATTTTAGATTTTAGATTTTAGATTTTAGATTTTAGATTTTTTACAAATTGAGGAAACTATCTAATGAACATATTAACCATATAACTAATTGTTAGAATACAAATCAAATGAGCTGTTAAGATTTACAACAGCGGGAAGTGTAGATGACGGAAAAAGCACTCTTATCGGCAGACTGCTTTATGATTCCAAAGCTATTTTTGAAGATCAGCTTGAAGCTGTAAAGAAATCAAGTGAGTACAAAGGTCTGGATTATGTTGATCTTTCACTGCTTACGGACGGGTTGAAAGCTGAGCGCGAGCAAAGCATAACCATCGATGTTGCTTACAGATATTTTGCAACACCCAAAAGAAAATTTATCATAGCCGATACACCCGGTCACATTCAGTACACACGTAACATGGTCACAGGAGCCTCGACAGCTAACCTTGCAGTGATCCTTGTAGATGCACGTCACGGCATTATTGAACAGACGTGCAGACATTCGCTGATAGCATCGCTTCTTAAGATCTCGCACATTGTTCTTTGCATAAACAAAATGGATCTTGTTAATTATGATCAGGCAGTGTATGAAAAGATAGTTGAGGATTTTAAGAACTTTGCTTCTAAGCTTGAAGTAAAAGACATTCATTTCATACCTATAAGCGCGCTGGCGGGTGATAATGTAGTTGACCGTTCAGAAAAGATGTCCTGGTATGCCGGCTCCACACTTCTTTATCTGCTTGAGAACGTTCACATTGCCAGCGACAATAATCACATTGACTGCAGGTTTCCGGTTCAGTATGTAATAAGACCACAGTCTGATCTGCATCATGATTACCGCGGCTATGCGGGAAGAATTTCCAGCGGCATATTTAAACCCGGAGACGAAGTAATAATACTTCCGTCCGGTTTCAGTTCTAAAATAAAATCAATTGATACTTACGAAGGACCTGTTGAGGAAGCGTTTGCGCCGATGTCTGTGGCGATCACGCTTGAAGATGACATTGATGTAAGCCGCGGCGATATGATAGTAAGGGCAAATAACCGTCCTCAATCAAGACAGGACATTGATCTGATAATCTGCTGGCTCAATAATACTCCTCTGAACCCTTCCTCAAAATACATCATCATGCATACAACCAGAGAAGCGAAGGCAATGATAAAGGAGATCAACTATAAAATCGATATCAATACACTTCACAGGATGGAAGATGATAAAAACATTAGTATGAATGATATTGCAAGAGTAAGATTGAGAACGACACAGCCGCTCTTTTACGACAGCTATAACAGAAATAAATATACCGGAAGTGTAATACTAATCGATGAAGCTACAAAAGAAACCGTAGCAGCCGGTATGATAATTTAAAAATAGAAAATAAATAAATCTCTTGTCCGAAAAAAATTTAACTATAGATGATTTCAGCATCTGGAAAAATGATGCACTGAAAGTCAGGAAGGATACCAATTCCATACTTTCGAAAGATTTTAAAAACTTATTTACATCCGACAGATCACATCTTAAAGTTTTTTCCGATAATTATTTCGACCATAAGATCCTTGGCAGAAAAATTTTTGAGGACGATATCAGTATCGCTGAATATCAGAACCTGCTTGTATATACTTATGTAAAAGCAAATTTTCCTCCGGGAGCCACTATACTGGAAGTCGGAGGTATCAACAACGGCATCTCTGAGATATTAAGTCAGGAATATGAAGTCTGGGAACTGAAGAATACTGACGAGTTAAAATCACCACCAACACTCGGTACGGGGCATCTCACCATTACAAAAATTAATGAACCCGGCCGGAAATTCGAAAATTCCTATTCAGGTTTCGATTTTATTTTTTCAATATCCGGCTTTGAAGATCTTGTGTTTGATGATAAAGGAAAAGATTTTGGAAATATTATTTTCAATCTTGAGAAGCTTACCAAGCCGGGCGGACTTTCCTTATACAGTTTTCCTGCTGCATTAATTGCTGATACTGTAAGAAACAATCTTTTGTTTTATCACTTTTACAAAAATTTTTTTTCAAGAACCAAACTTCTTACAGGTTATGTTGATCCGGGTACATTAGCTACATTACCGGATCTTTTTCAAAAGCAAAACAACATAAATGACATACCGTTTTTCGGAAAAACCGGAAAACTAAAAGATACAACCGGTAAAGTGTTTACAATTAACCTTTTTTTAAAAAAGGATTTTCCACGGCTTTCCGTAGTTTCAGGAACAAGACCTCATGATTACTTAAAGCAAAACCCGGCGTACTTTTTTCATCATCTTATAAAATGCGGAGGATCATCGCTTGGGGTAGTGCTAAGCAAGTGGTTCAATTTTCAGAATGATCTGTTTGACAATGTAGACGGAAAAGTCGGTTATTCAGGAGAGCTGAATGAATTTGTTAAATATAAGTTCAATCTTGAGAATGTAAGCAGCGATACCTGCATACGCGGACATTTTCAACGGGACGGATTTTACCTTCATCAAAGGTATCCTGAGATCATGGGCAGAGAAGACATAAAGATCTTTACTTTCATAAGGGATCCGCTCAAGGTTCTGATATCACTATATTATTTTGGAAAGAAAAGGGATTATGATTATCATTCGATCACATTAAAACAATATCTCAAAACAACCAAAAATTTTCTTGCCTATCTTCTTCCATGCAATGAATCAAATTACAAGGAAGTGCTTGACAGATATTTTTTTATTGGAATTGTTGACAGGATGCAGGAATCATTTGATAAGCTTGCAGCAATATTAAAAAAGAAACCAATTGAAGTACCAACCTTTAACACAACAGAAAAAGATCATCAGGTGAAAGAGCTGACACCAGAAATCATTGCCGAGGTAAAGGAGAGAAATAAACTCGATTATATGATCTACAATTATGCAGTTGAAAAATTCAACAAACTTTGAAAACCCTTAGAAAAAAATTTCATTGAAAAGAAATATTCTAGCAACAATAAAATCAACTTTAAAGAAAAAATCCAAACCTGAGTTAAAGGAAACCGATAAACCGGTTCGCAGCTTTGACAGCACTTCTATGCCGATCGGCAATCTTCTGCTGCTATTCTATCATCTTTCAAAGAGAGGAATAAAGGGAAATTATATTCTAGATGTAGGCGCACATTCCACCGACTGGATAAGACTCGCAAAGAAAGCTTTTCCGGAGTCGGTCGCATATCTTATCGAACCGCTTCTTGAAATGGAACAGCATCTGAAAAAATTCTGCGATGAATATCCGGGTTCAAAATATTTTCTAAAAGGAGCAGGAGCAAATCCCGGCAAACTTTATCTTACACTGAATGATGTGTTGGAAGGAGCTAACTTCCTTCAGTCTGAAAATAATAATCTGAAACAAAAGGACATGCAGAGAGAAGTGGAAATAATTACAATTGATTCGCTGATCAATAAAAAAGAAATGGAGATCCCGGAGATCGTAAAGCTTGATGTTCAGGGCTTTGAGCTTGAAGTATTAAAAGGAGCAACAAAGCTTTTTGGAAGAACGGAGATTTTCATACTTGAAGTTTCTTTGTTTGAATTTATGAAAGGGATGCCTGTCTTTTCAGAAGTGATCAGTTTTATGGGTGAAAGAGGATACGAAGTTTATGACTTTCCGGGATTTCTGAGAAGACCATACGACGGGTCTTTAGGACAGATAGATGTGTGCTTTGTGAAGCGTGAAAGTATGTTGAGAGAGACCAATAACTGGTACAGTACCTGAGTTTAAGATTTTAAGTGATTTACTTTGATTTACTTTGATTTACTTAAACATATCTAGACAGTAAAAATTTTTAGTTTCGATTAAGTCCGCTTTCTTTTGATAAACCAAAAGAAAGCTTGGCAAAGAAAAGTTTCCCGCTGGTGATAAATTGCCGGAAATTCAGATCAATGTCGGCAGGAATTCCAACACGAAATGGGGTGATAACTTGAAGCAGGTGCTTGACTCGGGAATTCCTGCTTGTCGGCATTGCTCTGAATTTCTTTATCGGCAATTTCTCACAGGCGGGTTCTTTTAAGAATGATAAGAATGATAAGAATGATTAACTAATTGTTGATTAGTCTAAGACTTATTTAATGATAATGAAATTGTTTGGACAGCACTGTTATCTGAAGTTTTTTCTTACCTGAATTGAAGCAGCTATTCTCTCTGAGACATTAGAAACAGATCCGTAAATTATCCCCTCTTTTTTACCATTCACTTTAACAAAAATAATATCATCTACCTTACCATTTACCGGGAGGAGCGTTATGGCTTGTGAATAATTTCTGTCAGCAGTAAGACTTATCATAAAACCATCGGGCGCTGTGACTATAACAGGTGATGTAAGATTTTCGGTTATAATATTGTACCATGCGGGCGAATATTCGTTTCTAAGTTCAAGCGGACCTCCGGCAATATTTAACTCCTTCATCTGTGTAGCATCTTTATCTGCAAACAAAATCATTGAAGAATAAGGAGCGATCATTATAGGTCCGGAAACACTTTTCAGATTATTATCCAAAAAGTTGTATTCCGGATCAGGGTTTATAACGGCAGTATCATTATTCATGTTTTTAAAAATTTTCGGATTAGCAACTTCACTGCCCGAAACAAAAAATGAGTTACCGTCGATACTATTACCTGCGATCTTCTTCAGTTCATCAAGAGTATATTCTGCAATGCGGTTTGAAATTTCATATTTCAGGACTTTCTTATTGAATGGATAATAAAAATGATTATTATCAAATGAACCGGGTAAGAATCCCCTTTCGGGCGCATTGATGATAATTGCAATCTGGGAATTTTTGAGTCCGTAAAAATAATTACCGGACGTTACATTTCCGGTCATAGGCAGGTCTGTTTTATGAAAAAAGATCCCTGAATTATTATCAAAACAAATATTACCGCTTATGAGATTATTGTTGTTTGAATTATAAAGATTGATACCGGTAAGTTTACAGTTGACGATGGTATTGTTCAAAACTTTCATTGAGCTGCAGAACTCGTCCAGATATATGCCGCAGGCGTAATAATTTGATCCATAGGTAGCTTCAATATTTCCGGGCACATTGAATATGAAATTATTATTCCAGACCGAACCTTCATTTTTATTATCATAACTTTTAATTGCAGCTCCGTCATTATGAGTTTGCAGGGAATTTGAAATCACATTTTTTTCGATCACGTTTGATTTGCCAATGCAATTTATTCCGTCATGTCCTGAATAATTAAAATTGTTTTGAAAAATATGATTGTTGTCACTATATAGCACAATAAGAGCAGTATTACCGACAGCTTCCCCGGTTGTGCCATAGCCGGGTATCATTCCCGTATTCCGGAAAATGTTATTTGAAATTACAGAGTTGTTAGTTTTCAAGAGATAAACTGCTTTTCCGTTGATCGAATAAAAGCGGCAGTTGTTCACAGATAAATTTTTTGTTTTATTCACAAAAGTAATACCTGTCATCATTTGATTTTTGAATGTACAATTTTCGATCTTTACATTTTTATTGACACCCTGAAAGAATATTCCATCAACGGTTTGTCCTTTGATCTCAAGATCACGGATCATAACATTTGAAATTTGTGAAAAGCAATAGAAGCCATAAGCATAGACACTGCCTTCGATAAAAACATTTTCAGGATTAATATTTTCAGGAGGAAAAAAATACAAAGTCCCTTTTGCCGCCCCTTCATTTTTATAGTACCATTCCCTTTGGTTATCAAGTTCACTGAACAGATTATCAAAGTAATAGCCCCATCCGGTCTGAGCAGGATAATAAGTTTCTTTTTCGAGTATGATCTTATGATTGGAATAAGATTTTACGGGTGAATGTTCGTAAGCCCAGTTAATAGTTCTTAACCTAACATTTGCGCCGTTAAAGTATCCGTTAGGATTTTTTAGTTTATCATCTTTAAATCCGGATTTAGGATTTGATAACGTTCCGGTAATAGTAAGAAAGCCGGTATTCGGATAACGCGCTAATGTCATCTGCTGTCCGCCTACGAAAATATTTTTAACAATTGTGTCAACAGGTGCAGAATAGATTTTACCTTTATATGCTTTCCATTTTGTCAGAGGCATAGCACCGCTGATCACAGGATCGTTTCCTTCTCCGTAAGCTCCGAAGATTAGCGGACTGTTTTCATTGCCACCCTTGAGAATATTTATCTGCCCGACAAAGTAGCTTCCTCTTTCGAAAAGGATCACATCACCCGGCTTAACAGCCTTTAGAAGCAAATTTAAATTTGTTATTGACCTTTTGGGAGAGAAAATTGACAGCCCGTTATTTGCATCCCTTCCATAATTAGAAAAATAATAAGTTTCACAGAGTGAAATGTTTGACAATAGCGATAAGAACATTAAGAGAAGAAGATTTTTTAATATTGGCATAGGGATTATACTCAGAGCTTTAGCTTTAGCTGCTGTAAATAAGTTGAACTTAGTTGAACTGATTGCCGTCTAAAAAAGGAAAAAACTTGCCACGAATTTCACGAATGATCACGAATTAAAAATAGTTGTCACTAATTTTAAAAACAGAATTAACATAAATTTATTTGGACAGCATAAGTGATTGAATTTAAAATTATTTAAATTTTTCAAAAACATTTTGGACGGATGTGAGTTGAACTAAGTTATGAATACTGTTTTTATG
>Ga0163153_10006103_pt1 | contig 13782 bp, 17 predicted proteins | sample OliLakLV19MP6IB1_FD_148629 | JGI IMG/M metagenome (GOLD analysis project Ga0163153, IMG submission 148629) | Freshwater microbial mat bacterial communities from Lake Vanda, McMurdo Dry Valleys, Antarctica - Oligotrophic Lake LV.19.MP6.IB-1 | ecosystem: Environmental > Aquatic > Freshwater >... | reverse complement strand
GCCACAGGAACCCACCCTAGCGGTATCACGGGAATTTCTGTAGAATGTGCAGTAGGATTGTCTGTAGCAGAGTTAGCAGCAACAATCCCCCACGGACAAGTTGGTGTGACCACAGTAGGCGAGGTTCGATCGTCCGATGGAGATGTCATCCGTACTTCTGGCAGAAGTTCAAATCATGCAACTCTAACTGGATTAACAGCAGAGCAAGCAAGCCTTCTGCTGACACCAACAATTCCCAATCCAGCACAGCAACCATCTTGATGAGAGTATAATTATGAGTCACCCTAGAATTTTTGCCGACTTTCATAATGCCGATGAACAAGGTCGCCTTCGTCTGAATTGCGTTGGGACTATCGAAGATTTGAGCCGCCAAAATATTAAGTTGCAAAATGGTAAATTGCTTACCCTCTATAGCGAAGAATTAGAAGTAGACGGCGCGGTACAATATTCTGAAGAGGAAAGTCTTTGGGTTGCAGTAATTGATTGGAAACAGATTAGACAGGTAGACGATATTATTCTGAGCAATTCTAGCTTACCTGAGAGCGGCATAGCTGTACCAATATCCTGACCAGCCAAATTAGGTGCGTTTAATCAGTGCTCGCGAGAGCCACCCGACAGGAGAGAAGAAACTATGAGTCAGGAATCTGAAGAAACAGTCAATGACGATATGAAACCTGAATATGATTTTTCAGGCGGTGTCCGTGGCAAATACTATGAAGCTTATACGCAATCCAGTAATGTGGTGATTCTCGACCCAGATGTAGCAGAGATATTTCGAGACTCTGCTTCTGTAAATGAAGCGTTGCGATTACTTGCAAAAATTGCCAAATCAGTCACGGTCTAATTAACGGTTTCAAAATTCTGCTGATGAATCTGGGTGACTGACATTTATCGCGATCGCCCCACCAAGCATATTCCATTAACCCTCGTGTCACCCAACCTCTGTTTCCACCGACAATCCGCTCCATTTCCACCATTTCAAAGGGCGATGATTGCACACTGGGGCGTGAAGCGTAGCTATCCCGTAGGGCGATCGCCCAAGCAAGCAAACAAAGGGATCTCGCCCCTTTGTTAGACTGTAATTATGGTATAATAGGCAAAAATGACCTCCTCAATATTCCACTGAAATTATGCCTATTGACATAGAGATTTTTCAAACTATCGTCAAGATGCCAGAATCTCTAAAAACAGAGATATTGCATTATGCAAAATATCTACTTGAGAAACACGGAACAAGTGAATCATCTCAAGAAAAGCTTGAAGAAATTCATGGTTATGGCAGTTGGGTCGGTCAGATATTTATGTCTGATGATTTCGACCAACCACTCGAAGATTTAAAGGAATATATGTAACATGAAATTCCTTTTAGATACTCATGCTTTTCTTTGGTATTTACTTGGCGATCGCAATCTAGGTAGTAAAGCGAAAGAAGCGATTGATACTAAAACAGATTTGTATTTTAGTATTGCCAGCCTTTGGGAAATGTCCATTAAAATTAATATCGGTAAGCTTCAACTGAATCGACCATTTGAAGATTTGCCGAAGGAATTGCAATACCTTAACGTTCAGATTCTACCAATTACATTTGAAGACACTGAGTTTTATGTAAGTCTTCCTCTCCATCATCGAGATCCGTTCGATCGCATTCTGGTAGCACAGGCGATGAATCATTCTCTTGTTTTAATTAGTTGCGATTCGGCTTTTGATGCTTATCCCATTCAGCGGGTGTGGTCATAATCCAGGCGAAAATCTTGGAATCGCGATCGCCCCATCCGACATATTCCATTAACCCTCGTGTCACCCCAACCTGTTTTCCCACCGACAATCTGATCCATTTCCACCATCTCAAAGTGCGCTGATTGCACAGAGGGCGTGAAGCGTAGCTATCCCGTAGGCCGATCGCCCCAGCAAACAAAAGGGCGATTATTCTCATAACGCGAGAAAAGGAGGCTAAACTAGATGTATATAATCTTAAACAAACAATATGCCTCTCAGCGAACTTTTACCCACCGTTAACCAGCTATCTCATCAAGATAAACTTCGACTTATTCACTTTCTCCTGCTTGCAGTTGCCAAAGAAGAAGGATGCAGCCTAGAACCTAATGAAGATAGTAATTCAAAAAATATACTCCTGAATCAACTAGCATCAACCAGCGCAGTTGTATGGTCTCCACAGGCGGATAGTGAAGGAGTTAAAGCATTATCAGAACTTCTAGTTGCCGCCCAGGAATCAGCCAATGCTTAATGGTCAAAGATTTGCATTTACAGAACGAATTGATAGCCTTGGGCGATCGAGCATTCTGCCATATTTGCCCATCACACTCTCCAACGGCAGCAACTCTGTAGAAGTGATGGCATTGTTGGATACGGGCGAGAGTGTCAACGTCCTGCCCTATGAGATTGGTCTACAACTAGGCGTAATATGGGAACAGCAAACAGTTCCTATTCAGTTGAGCGGGAATTTGGCTAGCAACGAGGCACGGGGATTGGTGCTTTCGGGTACAGTTGCTCAGTTTTCGCCGATCTTACTTGCATTTGCCTGGAGTCGATCGACAGACGCACCCGTAATCCTTGGACACCTTAACTTTTTTGCGGAGTTTAATGTCTGTTTTTTTCGTCATGAGTTAGCTTTTGAGGTTTATCCAATAGAGAAATGAAGAGAGGCTGCACAGTCTTTTAAATGCGATCGCCCTCGGTGCAAAAAAGATCGATCGCCCTTTCCTACATATTCGCTTAACCCTCGTCTCACCCCAACCTCTCTTTCCACCGACAATCCGATCCATTTCCACCATTTCAAAGGGCGATGATTGCACGAAGGGCGTGAAGCGTAGCTATCCTGTAGGGCGATCGCCCAAGCAAACAAAGGGCGATCGTCCTCTGCGGTACAATATCAGTGTAGCGATCGCGAGGCGAGACTATGCAAACCATCCTTTTAAGCCGCGCAGAAGTGGCACGGCGTGCAAGACAATTGTACGAAAACAGCATCCGCCAACAAGTCGAGATAGAGGAAAACATCGGGAAGATGGTAATCATCGACTTTGAATCAGGAGACTACGAAGTAGATGAAACTGGGTTAAAAGCAGCCCGCAACCTGGGAGTAAAACATCCCAATGCTCGTCTATTCGGCATCCGTATTGGATACAATGTAGCTGTGTCATTCGGTGGAGTTATGGAGCGTGTATACAAATGATTTGGGGTATTGTGACTGATAGACACGCCACCGTCACTTTGACATTTATACTCCCCAACGGCTCAACCTTACCGATCGAATTTGTCATCGATACAGGATTCACAGGAGACCTTTGCTTGCCTCCAGAAGCCGTTTCATTATTAAGATTACCTTTTATATTCGATCTTCCAGCAAATTTGGCAGACAACAGCGAGGTTTTACTGCCAGTCCATGAAGCGGTTGTCATCTGGGATGGGGAAGAACGGGAAGTTCGTGTGATTGCTACAGGAAGGCGACCATTGCTAGGAACTGGTATGTTAGCCGATCGAGAACTGATCATTCAGTTCATCGAAGGCGGGTTGGTGACGATCGATGATTTGTAGTGCGTAGGCGATCGCCCATCTTCCATATTCGCTTAACCCTCGTGTCACCCCAACCCCTGTTTCCACCGACAATCCGATTCATTTCCACCCTCTCAAAGGGCGATGATTGCACCCAGGGCGTGAAGCGTAGCTATCCTGTAGGGCGATCGCCCCAGCAAACAAAGGGCGATCGCCCTTTCTTTTTTCTCATGAGCGATCGCCTAAAATTAAAGAGCGATCCACGCTACCTAATTGACAGCCAACAAACCAGACATATTCAGCGCTTTACTTTAAACAAAATATGCTTTTAAGACACCTTTATTGCCTTTTTTCTTCTTTTTTTATTCCATTCTTTTGCACTTTCTTTAAGTTCCTCTATCTGCTCAAAATCTACCTTCATCACAGCCGTTTTAAACTCCACACCTAAAGCAAAGCTAATCTCAAGTAGTTCCAAAAAACTAGCACTTTGATAACTTTTAGCCTCATGCTCTTTAATCCGCTGTTCATCAATTCCTAGCATTTCAGCTAGTTCTTTTTCGCTCATTTTGGCTGCAATTCTGGCTTTAATTAAAGCATCTGGCAGTTTATTCAAATTCTCTACTACAATTTCGATCGGTTCGCTTTTGTCACAATTAATCAATCTTTCATATTCCGCTAGTTCTTCATGTAACTGATCTAAATGGCATTGGATTGCACCTCTACCTGCGTCCCATTTGAGAAAGTCCTTTCTTTTTGCTTCTTCATCCCGCTCCATTGCTGCTATAGTTTTGTTGAATTTTTCAACCCATTCTTTGCTGACTTCATACTGTAATTCATCTTTGATCATGGTTCCCACCTCATTACATCTATAGCTATGATTCCTTTCTTGTTTTTATTTCTATCCTTTTGAAAAAACTCAAAAGAATTATCTCCGTAATTACCGACAGGTTGATCTGCTGGGAAAATCTCGCCTTTATATTTGGCTTTTTGGGCATTTTTGTCATAATGATTGAACAATCGAGGAGCATTAACTCTCAGATCGTCCATGTCTACAGTTTCGCGATCGTAACAAGCATCAAAGTCGTTAGGATCTGGTTTGCTGGTCACAAAACTACCATTAATATAAATAGTCCTACAACCTGCTGCTTTTAACTGAGTCATTGCTAGTTTCAAGCCATTTATCATGTTCTTTCTCTTGAAATTAGTACCAAATCTATCGTTAAACTCCTCCCATTCACAAAAATGAACCTAAGAGTGGTAGATTGCCGTTTTCATCGAATTCTGGAATCACTCTCTCACACTCTTTCGACAAATAAATTGTTCGTTTCTTAATACTATCATATTTATCTCGATCGCTCACCAGTATCCTCACAGCGGACTCGTCTCTATGCAATGGAAAAGTTGCGCGATCGCCCTTATAATTTTTTCCAACAAGGGCGATCGCCCCACCAAGCATATTCCATTAACCCTCGTGTCACCCCAACCTCTGTTTCCACTGACAATCCGATCCATTTCCACCATCTCAAAGGGCGTTGATTGCACAGAGGACGCGCGGCGCACTTTTTAACACTTCAGACTGTTTTTGATTGCCAAGAGTAGAATAAGGATTTAATCGGGATTTAGCGATCGAGTTTCCAAGGGAGAATCAAGGGTGTTAGACTACCACCTAAAAACAGTCCTGATTATTGTTACCTTTACCGAAGAAGCTAATATAAAAATCCCCAGAATAATAGCCGAAATTTCTGATAAAATGTAGCGCGTACCTGAATGAAACAGCCTACATTGTGGAAAAGATTCCAAACGAAGCCTTAGTAATTCGTGGCGGCCGTAATCGCCCAGAAGATATTCAACGCGCCACAGGAACCCACCCTAGCGGTATCACGGGAATTTCTGTAGAATGTGCAGTAGGATTGTCTGTAGCAGAGTTAGCAGCAACAATCCCCCACGGACAAGTTGGTGTGACCACAGTAGGCGAGGTTCGATCGTCCGATGGAGATGTCATCCGTACTTCTGGCAGAAGTTCAAATCATGCAACTCTAACTGGATTAACAGCAGAGCAAGCAAGCCTTCTGCTGACACCAACAATTCCCAATCCAGCACAGCAACCATCTTGATGAGAGTATAATTATGAGTCACCCTAGAATTTTTGCCGACTTTCATAATGCCGATGAACAAGGTCGCCTTCGTCTGAATTGCGTTGGGACTATCGAAGATTTGAGCCGCCAAAATATTAAGTTGCAAAATGGTAAATTGCTTACCCTCTATAGCGAAGAATTAGAAGTAGACGGCGCGGTACAATATTCTGAAGAGGAAAGTCTTTGGGTTGCAGTAATTGATTGGAAACAGATTAGACAGGTAGACGATATTATTCTGAGCAATTCTAGCTTACCTGAGAGCGGCATAGCTGTACCAATATCCTGACCAGCCAAATTAGGTGCGTTTAATCAGTGCTCGCGAGAGCCACCCGACAGGAGAGAAGAAACTATGAGTCAGGAATCTGAAGAAACAGTCAATGACGATATGAAACCTGAATATGATTTTTCAGGCGGTGTCCGTGGCAAATACTATGAAGCTTATACGCAATCCAGTAATGTGGTGATTCTCGACCCAGATGTAGCAGAGATATTTCGAGACTCTGCTTCTGTAAATGAAGCGTTGCGATTACTTGCAAAAATTGCCAAATCAGTCACGGTCTAATTAACGGTTTCAAAATTCTGCTGATGAATCTGGGTGACTGACATTTATCGCGATCGCCCCACCAAGCATATTCCATTAACCCTCGTGTCACCCAACCTCTGTTTCCACCGACAATCCGCTCCATTTCCACCATTTCAAAGGGCGATGATTGCACACTGGGGCGTGAAGCGTAGCTATCCCGTAGGGCGATCGCCCAAGCAAGCAAACAAAGGGATCTCGCCCCTTTGTTAGACTGTAATTATGGTATAATAGGCAAAAATGACCTCCTCAATATTCCACTGAAATTATGCCTATTGACATAGAGATTTTTCAAACTATCGTCAAGATGCCAGAATCTCTAAAAACAGAGATATTGCATTATGCAAAATATCTACTTGAGAAACACGGAACAAGTGAATCATCTCAAGAAAAGCTTGAAGAAATTCATGGTTATGGCAGTTGGGTCGGTCAGATATTTATGTCTGATGATTTCGACCAACCACTCGAAGATTTAAAGGAATATATGTAACATGAAATTCCTTTTAGATACTCATGCTTTTCTTTGGTATTTACTTGGCGATCGCAATCTAGGTAGTAAAGCGAAAGAAGCGATTGATACTAAAACAGATTTGTATTTTAGTATTGCCAGCCTTTGGGAAATGTCCATTAAAATTAATATCGGTAAGCTTCAACTGAATCGACCATTTGAAGATTTGCCGAAGGAATTGCAATACCTTAACGTTCAGATTCTACCAATTACATTTGAAGACACTGAGTTTTATGTAAGTCTTCCTCTCCATCATCGAGATCCGTTCGATCGCATTCTGGTAGCACAGGCGATGAATCATTCTCTTGTTTTAATTAGTTGCGATTCGGCTTTTGATGCTTATCCCATTCAGCGGGTGTGGTCATAATCCAGGCGAAAATCTTGGAATCGCGATCGCCCCATCCGACATATTCCATTAACCCTCGTGTCACCCCAACCTGTTTTCCCACCGACAATCTGATCCATTTCCACCATCTCAAAGTGCGCTGATTGCACAGAGGGCGTGAAGCGTAGCTATCCCGTAGGCCGATCGCCCCAGCAAACAAAAGGGCGATTATTCTCATAACGCGAGAAAAGGAGGCTAAACTAGATGTATATAATCTTAAACAAACAATATGCCTCTCAGCGAACTTTTACCCACCGTTAACCAGCTATCTCATCAAGATAAACTTCGACTTATTCACTTTCTCCTGCTTGCAGTTGCCAAAGAAGAAGGATGCAGCCTAGAACCTAATGAAGATAGTAATTCAAAAAATATACTCCTGAATCAACTAGCATCAACCAGCGCAGTTGTATGGTCTCCACAGGCGGATAGTGAAGGAGTTAAAGCATTATCAGAACTTCTAGTTGCCGCCCAGGAATCAGCCAATGCTTAATGGTCAAAGATTTGCATTTACAGAACGAATTGATAGCCTTGGGCGATCGAGCATTCTGCCATATTTGCCCATCACACTCTCCAACGGCAGCAACTCTGTAGAAGTGATGGCATTGTTGGATACGGGCGAGAGTGTCAACGTCCTGCCCTATGAGATTGGTCTACAACTAGGCGTAATATGGGAACAGCAAACAGTTCCTATTCAGTTGAGCGGGAATTTGGCTAGCAACGAGGCACGGGGATTGGTGCTTTCGGGTACAGTTGCTCAGTTTTCGCCGATCTTACTTGCATTTGCCTGGAGTCGATCGACAGACGCACCCGTAATCCTTGGACACCTTAACTTTTTTGCGGAGTTTAATGTCTGTTTTTTTCGTCATGAGTTAGCTTTTGAGGTTTATCCAATAGAGAAATGAAGAGAGGCTGCACAGTCTTTTAAATGCGATCGCCCTCGGTGCAAAAAAGATCGATCGCCCTTTCCTACATATTCGCTTAACCCTCGTCTCACCCCAACCTCTCTTTCCACCGACAATCCGATCCATTTCCACCATTTCAAAGGGCGATGATTGCACGAAGGGCGTGAAGCGTAGCTATCCTGTAGGGCGATCGCCCAAGCAAACAAAGGGCGATCGTCCTCTGCGGTACAATATCAGTGTAGCGATCGCGAGGCGAGACTATGCAAACCATCCTTTTAAGCCGCGCAGAAGTGGCACGGCGTGCAAGACAATTGTACGAAAACAGCATCCGCCAACAAGTCGAGATAGAGGAAAACATCGGGAAGATGGTAATCATCGACTTTGAATCAGGAGACTACGAAGTAGATGAAACTGGGTTAAAAGCAGCCCGCAACCTGGGAGTAAAACATCCCAATGCTCGTCTATTCGGCATCCGTATTGGATACAATGTAGCTGTGTCATTCGGTGGAGTTATGGAGCGTGTATACAAATGATTTGGGGTATTGTGACTGATAGACACGCCACCGTCACTTTGACATTTATACTCCCCAACGGCTCAACCTTACCGATCGAATTTGTCATCGATACAGGATTCACAGGAGACCTTTGCTTGCCTCCAGAAGCCGTTTCATTATTAAGATTACCTTTTATATTCGATCTTCCAGCAAATTTGGCAGACAACAGCGAGGTTTTACTGCCAGTCCATGAAGCGGTTGTCATCTGGGATGGGGAAGAACGGGAAGTTCGTGTGATTGCTACAGGAAGGCGACCATTGCTAGGAACTGGTATGTTAGCCGATCGAGAACTGATCATTCAGTTCATCGAAGGCGGGTTGGTGACGATCGATGATTTGTAGTGCGTAGGCGATCGCCCATCTTCCATATTCGCTTAACCCTCGTGTCACCCCAACCCCTGTTTCCACCGACAATCCGATTCATTTCCACCCTCTCAAAGGGCGATGATTGCACCCAGGGCGTGAAGCGTAGCTATCCTGTAGGGCGATCGCCCCAGCAAACAAAGGGCGATCGCACTTTACCTAATTGACTGCCAATAAACCCGACATATTCAGCACTTTCTCTGACCAAATCTTTGTTTCTTCCGCCAATCTATTTCGTTGTTCTGCATCCTCCCAAATCCTTGTCCAACGATACTGCCAGCAAGCTAACTGAACTTGTAACTCAACTAACTCAGCGGCTATTTCTACCTCTGCATCGAGAGCCGTCCACTCAATAAAAATCTTACTTTCTTGCAGCAAACCTTCAACCAGTTCGCCATTAGCTGAATTTTGACAGCGAGATTTAATTCGTGCCAAATTCGATGCTAAATTCCCCAAACGAATGGGTAGTTCGTCTCGTAAATAGCGTTCCTTTAAAGCATTCCAATCTCTCATAATCCTCCTAATAACTGTTGAACGATTTGAGCAACCTGTTCGCGAATAACCGGGTCTTGAATTTCCATTGAGCGATTGTTCTGACGTGGACGGATATTGATTAGAGATTCATAACCTACTTCTTGCGTCAGCGGATACCAGTCTGCTCCCCAGATATCTACCTGCTTGCTCCCGTTTTCCAGCAACAAAGCTTCGCAATCAGCGTGAAGTTCTCCACCACCTGTCAGAATTCGCCGTTCGATATCCACTGCCAGTTTAATATAACTGCCAAGGATTTCTAGCATTTCTTCAATTTGCTCTTTAGTTCCACGCTCTTGAATCAGATAAATCATCCCTGAATCAGCTTTAGATTTAATATAACGCTTCAATATTATACAGGTTAGCTAGTTTGTCAATACTTTATCCTATCGCTCGCTCTGATGGGCGTAGGCGAAGCCGGCCGTTGGCATCGCCCTTTCCTACATATTCGCTTAACCCTCGTGTCACCCAACCTCTTTTTCCACTGACAATCTGATCCATTTCCACCATTTCAAAGGGCGCTGATCGCACACAAGGGCGTGAAGCGTAGCTATCCCTCTTCGTGAGTCGCCCTAGCAAAACAAAGGGCGAGATCCTTTTTCTGCCTCGATCGCCTATAAAACGATCTTGACGATAATAGTGTTGATTGGGAAAAATAGGATCTATGATAGATTTAAGCAATTATTCTCAAAAACCTATGGAATACAATCAAATCATCACGATTGAACCTGGAAAACGCAGTGGCAAGCCGTGTATTCGGGGAATGCGAATTACTGTGTACGATATCCTAGAGTATCTAGCTGGTGGTATGACAGAGGAAGAAGTTTTAGAAGATTTTTCGGAACTCACTTCCCAAGATATCAAAGCTTGTCTTGCCTTTGCTGCTGACCGTGAGAAAAAACTATTTGTGGCATCTTTGTGAGACTACTACTGGACGAAAACCTGTCCGACATAATTGTTCGCAGGATTATCGATTTGTATCCCGACTCCGCTCATGTCTAAACTTTGGCACTTACGAATACTGATGATTCAATTATTTGGGAATATGCAAAGACGAATAATTTCGTGATTGTTTCCAAGGATTCTGATTTTCATCAACGGAGCTTGCTCTACGGTCATCCACCAAAATTTATCTACCTTCGCATTGGTAACAGTCCAATGTCCAAGATTGTTCAGATATTAAGAGATAATTTTGACATTATAATTCAATTTTGGAATAGCGAAGTAGAAAGTATCTTGGTATTGGCTTAGTGCGTTGCCGTTACCCCCAGAAAGCATCGCCCCAGCATATTCGCTTAACTCTTGTGTCACCCAACCTCTTTTTCTACTGACAATCCGATCCATTTCCACCATCTAAAAGGGCAATGATTGCACACAAGAGCGTGAAGCGTAGCCATCCCCTAGGGCGATCGCCCCAGCGAAAAAAGGGCGATCGTGCATCTTATATGTTGGGTTAACGCTCGTGCCACCGCAACCTCTTTTTCCACTTACAATCTTATCCATTTCCACAATTTTAAAGTGCGATCGCCTTTTGTTGCATTCGGACTGTTGAAAAGGCGAGTCACCCAATTCTCCCCCAGACGTAGCAGCCTCGTAAACCCCAGCCAACCTATAATGCGATCCTGTGGTTCGCCGTGACTTCTGAATCTTACCGATGATGCCACATCAACTATTCCTTCAATCAATTCAGCTTTTTTTACTGCGGCATTGCACTGTAAGGGCGATCGAATTCAGCGCGACTGAGGCGCCGATCGCCATTTTGCAAAGGAAGTACAGTTAAAAGAGGATTGAGTAATCGTGAACGTGTCATCATAATAGTTACAGTTCGCCATCAAAAAATTAAGTTTTAACATAAACATAGCCTTCCTTTCAGCAGATGTGAATACCCTCTCTTATCTCTGCTTTTTCTCTGTTTCCTCTGCGGTTCATAAAAAAAATCTCCTTCACAAATCTTGCAAAGATACGATAGAGATCGCAACAGACTTGGGATTGAATTTAACGCAAATACTCAATCCAAGCAGGCAAAACCTCCGGCGAACCGTACCACTTCCCCGGAGAACGAGGCGAATGCCAAACCCCCTCCAACACCAGATTTTCGGCCCCGTCCAAAACAGCAGCTTCCACCGGCGTAATTCCATCTCCCCAACTTTCGCCCTTCCCCACAGTCAACTCGTAACTTTTATAAGCCAGCCAAGTTCCAAAACCCCGCTTGCCAAAAACCGCCTTCCCAGCAGCGCACACGTAGCGCACCTGCGGGTGAAAAGCGCCCGGATAGTGAATTTTGACAAAATCTAGATTTTTGCGCGTCCAGCGCTCTTGAGAGACGTGCGGCGTGCCTAAAGTGATCAAAGTATTCACATAAGGGTGAGCTTCCCACAAACCCGCGTCCTCAAGCACGTCGCCGTGAATCGTGTAAGGCTTTTCGCCCAAATAGATGCGAGAAATCCAGCCGCCGGCGGAATGACCGACGAGATTGATCTGGGGAACGCCGTATTGCTGTAACATTTGTTTGACCGTGCGATCGAGCTGTCGCAAAATTGGCACCATCGACCGCCCGCCAAAAGTCGGCAACCAATCTCCCTTGCCCAGAGGCACTGTTACTGTTGGGAAACCTCGATCGACCAGAGACTTTTCTAATTCGCGATAGTCGGAAGCAGCAGCAAAATATCCTGGTAAAATCACGGTTGGTAATGGCATTGTCAATTTTAGATTTTAGATTTTAGATTTTAGATTTTAGATTTTGCGGCCGGAGTGCTACGATCTGTTTTTCAAGTTCAAAGACGCTTGCCGAAGCATCCTTTGAATTGCTAACATCTGCCGCTCGTTAAACCTTTTGCTTAGGGAATATCTACTTCTATGGCTCGCGAGCCGATTCAAACATGGTATTTTACCCTAGTTGTCGTTCACTTAGAAGACCGTTTTCTACTGGTACAAGAGCGCAAGTACGAGCAGCAGTGGTATCTCCCAGCAGGGCGAGTGGAAAAAGGGGAGACTTTGCTCGAAGCTGCTATGCGTAATACCCTTGAGGAAGCGGGCATTTCCGTCATCGTTGAGGGAATTCTCCGGGTAGAACACACAGTGATGCCTAGGGGCAATGTGCGCCTCCGAGTCATTTTTGTGGCTCGTCCACAAGATAAGACGCCGCCCAAGAGTAAGCCGGATGAGCATACTTTGTGCGCGGGCTGGTATTCTCTCAAGGAATTAGACCAGTTGTCGTTGCGGGGAGAGGAAGTTCGGGAAATGTTTCAATATATGGCAAGTGGTGCTCCAATTTATCCCATCGACTTGCTCACCATCGAGGGAGCTCCTTTTAAAAATTACCGCTATCGCTGGTGAATCAAGGGAGTTTGGAGATTGCCGCCCCAGCCGGCGCGTACAACGCGCAGCCACTCGATGAGTTTTGAGTTTTTTGATGCCGTAACCGAATTGGAAACGCCGATCGATCCGTTTGCTCGATCGTGTTTAATGAATTAGTGGCGCTCCAGATCCCGGAAAAAGACGGTATAGCAGCGGTGCAGTCTGTTTTTTAGATCCCCCCAGTCCGGCCCGCCTGACGCCCCCTGACCATTCTCAACAATACCTGAGAAAGCGCGTATAGGATTCGGCCAAAGGCATTCGGCAAGAAAAACAATGGTTTGAGCAATTAACAACGTCCTCACCCTATTTGCGGTTGCTATACCAGCGTGGAAGCAGGCAAAAAACCGGGTTTCTAAGCTTGAGTGCTTGATGTGAGGGTCGCGAAATCTTAATAAAAGTCGATCGGGCAATTTCGATACCGACCGTGCTAAAATTATACCTTTGAATTATCCAACAGCAACTTTTAAAATCACTCAAAAAAAATATCAATTAATAACTATTAACTTCCAATTCCCAATTATCAATTCTCAATTACCAATTACCAATTCCCCATTCCCCATAGTCATGACTGACTCTTCCTCCCTAGCCAACACCCTTTCCGAACCGCTGCGCCAGCCTTTTTGGTGGGCAGCCCTAGCTTCTGTCAGCCTCCACGGAGTGCTCGGAGCAACCGCCCCGACGCTCTCAAACATACTTTATGGTGGAAATTCCTCAAAAAATATCCCCGGTTCTGTCGGCTTGGTAGAACTAACTCCCGCAGAGGCCGGCCGCCTGCCACAAACCATACCACCGCGCCCGTCCAATAAGCCGTTTTTGATCGCACCAGTTCCCCTTCTGCCAGCGCCAAAGTTAGCCCCGCCCTTGCCCCCCGCACCTGATACCATCAACTTGCCCGCCATGCCGCCGGGAATGCCCCCTCCTGGATTCTTTTCCCCTCTGCCTTATTCCCCTCTCCCGC
>Ga0163153_10006102_pt1 | contig 13784 bp, 11 predicted proteins | sample OliLakLV19MP6IB1_FD_148629 | JGI IMG/M metagenome (GOLD analysis project Ga0163153, IMG submission 148629) | Freshwater microbial mat bacterial communities from Lake Vanda, McMurdo Dry Valleys, Antarctica - Oligotrophic Lake LV.19.MP6.IB-1 | ecosystem: Environmental > Aquatic > Freshwater >... | reverse complement strand
ACTAATTACTAATTACTAATTACTAACTTTTAACTTTTAACTTTCAACTTTTAACTTTTAACTTTCAACTTTCAACTTTTAACTTTTAACTTTCAACTTTTAACTTTCAACTTTCAACTTTTAACTTTTAACTTTCAACTTAATTAATCTCTTTAATACAAAATTAATCTTAAGTATTTTCACTAATTATTAAAATAACGACAACTAATGCGCGCAGTAAAATTAATTATTCTTATAACACTAATTGTAACAAACATAAGTTTTGCACAGAAAAAAAAGATAGCATACTGTTCTAATGATACTCCAACCGGATTTTTACAGGTCTTTACGATGAATGAAGACGGCTCCGATAAGAAGCAGGTTTCTGACATTCCCGAGAACTGCATGAAGCCGCGATGGTCGCCGGATGGAAAGCAGATCGTATTCTATTCAGACAGAGGATTTGTATATCTCATTCGTGACGCCGGTCTGGACAAGAAAGAAACATTCCTCGTATGGGGCGGAATAAATCCAACCTTTATGCCGGGTGGTGAGCAGATCCTTTTTAACAACGAATATGAAGATGTGCTATCGATATTTGTGATAGACACCACTGCCTACGGAGTCGAGCCGCAGCTGATCTCTGACGGATCATACTCAAACATGCAGGTGCTCTCAACCGGCGGCGATAAGCTTGTATTCTCCTCGTTCGATGACGGCACAAAAGCGATCATGATGGCGGACCTTAACGATACCACGGACAATTATATTTCAGAAGTGAGTATGAATAATGAAGCTAATCTTGAGCCGGACATTTCATCAGATGATAGTAAAATAATTTATTCCAGTTTTGATAACAACCTTAAAGGAACAGTAAAGATTAATGAAAATGGAAAAGAGACCGCACTGAGCAAAGGTTTGCCAAGTTCAAATGTTCCAAGGTTTTCTCCCGACGGAAGCATGATCGCCTTTGCAGTGATCGACAACAGCAGTGTATCGTTATATGTAATGGATGTTAACGGTGGTAGCCGCAAAGAGCTTGATTTTAAAGGCGGCAGTCTAGGAACATTTCAGTGGATCGATAATGACAGGATCCTTTATGACGCGGGTTCGGATACGAAATCCAGTGTAGGCATTGTAAATATTAAGTCGGGAAAGAATGATGTAATAGCTGACGGCGGATTTAATTTGCAGGCATGGATACAGAAGTAGCTTTATAGTGTGTTGAGTGAGTTGAGTGAGTTGAGTGAGTTGAGTGTGTTGAGTTTCAAGACTAACGTTTCACATTTGACGTTTGACGTTTCACGTTTCACGTTTCACGTTTCACGTTTGAGGTTTGACGTATTACTAATTTAAACTAAATAATGAGAGTAACAGAACATTTAGAGAAAGCAACAGATCCGCTGATAAGTTTTGAGATCATACCAATGCTTAGAGGCGGGGATATAAAACAATTGTTCAGGGTAGTGGATGAGCTGATGAAGTACAAGCCGCCCTTCATTGATGTGACATCGCATTCAGCGCAGGTTTATTATGAAGAAACTCCTACAGGCATCCGTAAAAAGATCAAACGTAAGCGTCCCGGAACCATAGGTATCAGTGTTGCGATAAAAAATAAATACAATGTTGATACAGTACCGCACGTGCTTTGCAAAGGTTTTACAAAGGAAGAAACTGAGGACGCGCTGATTGAGCTTAATTATCTTGGAATTGAAAATGTACTTGCTGTACAGGGTGATGACCACGGATACAAGAAGCCGATTCCCGAAGGTCGCTCGTGCAATTTATTCGCTCTCGATCTTGTGAATCAGGTGAAGGCAATGAATATTGGGAAATATCTGGAGGAGGATCTTCTTGACGCGTCGCCGACAAACTTCTGCATAGGAGTGGGCGGATATCCTGAGAAACATTTTGAAGCTCCGAATCTGAATGCTGACATTAAGTTCGCAAAAGATAAAGTTGCTTCAGGTGCTGACTATATTGTGACACAGATGTTTTACAATAACAAACATTACTTTGATTATGTAAAAAAATGCAGGGAGCTGGATATCAATGTTCCGATTATTCCCGGCTTAAAAATATTAACTACCAAAAATCAGATCACTTCACTACCGAAAAACTTTTTCATAGAAATTCCCAACGAACTTTCATCCGAAGTGCTTGAAGCAAAGAAGGAGCATGTCACGGATATCGGCATAGAATGGGCTGTAAAGCAGTGTGAAGAGCTGCTTAATAACGGCGTGCCGTCACTTCATTTTTATATCAAGCAGGATACAAAGCCGATAGATAAGCTGTTCAAAAAGCTAAAGATGTAACGGGTTGCTTCAGAGGATTGGTTTACAAGACTAGTTGCGGCGAAATAAAAACGATTATTCCGGTTGTTAGAATTAATTTTTCTGAATTTGAAATACTTTATGGATATTATGAACTGACAAGTGAAGGGCTGGAGTTTATGATGAGGGGTGAGTAAGGGGGATCGTAGGGGCAACCCTTGTGGTTGCCCTGAAGAGACATCTTAATAAATTTTTTCAAAATAATTGTATCATCTTTCAACTTTTAACTTTCAACTTTTAACTTTTAACCTTTAACTTTTAACCTTAAGGTCTTATCACGCTCACAAAATCATTAGAATTATTAAATGCTGTAACAAGATCGGTAACGTCGACAAAATCATCTCCGGTAAGATCTGTCACTACATATCCTGATACAAAATTATTTGAGGCATTAATATATTTACAACATCAGTGACATCAATCGTGCCATCTTTATTTACATCACCACTGAAGAGTCCATATCTGACGGGTGATGTATCAACTAATTTCATATTATTTCCAAAAGCACTTGATGAATCAGTTTTAAAAATAAAGTTTGCTTCTGAATTATTGAACTTAACAGAAGTACTGCTCCATGTTTCGATTGTATTACGATGATTTAAAACAAGATAGTAAGGAACATTGTCAGATGCATTTGCAAAACTCAGAGGACAGATTCCGTTAAAACTAGTAAATGCAACTGATGAATCAATTATTGAATAAGGAGAATTGAAATTTCTCAGGAATGCTTTAACAGTATCACCGACTGTCATTCTGTTTAATGTTTCACTGTAAAAGCCCTGATAATAGACTGAACAATCGAGATCCTTCTGTCGAATAGTTTGATTATTTATCTGAATCCCCCAGGAATATAAAATTCCTATATCTCCCGCCGCAACATCCCTTACAATAAGCGTCCATAATCCATTCGGATTATCTCCCGAAAAAACTGAATTCAAACTGTTCTCCGGTTTGATCTGAATATAAAAGGAAGAATATCTTCCATCAATTAATGAACTGTCGGCGTGATCATCAAACATAGTTATAATATTATTGTCTTCGGAATTAGAAATTTTATTATCAAAAACTTTTACAGAATCATTCTTTGGTCCTTTTAAAACGATTTCGAGATTAGAAGAATTAGTATGATTCAAAGCAACAAATAAATTAATATCCGTTATAACAGTTGAGTTTAAATTTACAAAATTGCTATTACTTAAAGTTCCCGATGTTCCTGATAAAGGAATATTCTGAGATACGAAATTTATATAAAATCCATTAGTAAAATTGTTTGATACATTTCTGTTTACAGGAGACTCCGGTTGATTTGGTATTCCGGCAGGGTGGCTGAATCTTGCATTATTTCTGAAAAAAAGTTTTGGTCCTAAATCCTCAGTATTATCTAACAAACATCCATTGAGTCCATAGGAAACATCAAAAGTTGAATTATTCGGATCAATAGAAGCATCAATTGATTTAAACATATTGCTTTGAAATTCCGACAAATTTTTTGCGTAATTAGAAATGCGAACTTCATCAATGTATCCGTTCAGATCATTTGTAATACCTGGTATTCCTCCTATATAAAGAGAATCAGAATTGCTATTGATACTACCTACGCTGTTGTTTACATAACTGATAAGTGCACCGGTATTAATTAATATTTTTACACTGTCTGACGCATTATCATAAGTAAATACAATATATGACCATTTATTCGCAATTAATGTGGAAGTAGAAGTAAAAGAAATTCCATTTATTAAGACCATTACTTCATTATTAAAAGCTGTAAGTGAATAACTGTTTCCTTTAGAAATGAAAGTATAAGTTCCCAAAGATCTTGGATACAGCCAGCATTCAACAGTAATTGCAGATACCGGTGCTACAGTTGAATTACTTTTTCCGGCAAGGTAATCATCTGTTCCGTCAAATTCCGCACATTCATTCTGTGAAATAGTATTAAGAGGTTAAAGCCTTCATCAAAGCCGGTTACATTTCTTACTTTTCCGTTATTTCCATTATCGGAATAATCTTTCACAGATAATCTTGTACCAGCCGAACTTTCTTTCTGAAAAGGCATAGATAATGAAAGTCCGTTGTAAATTCCGCTGGAGGTTCAAATAGATGATCTGAAATACCTTCCAACTTCTGTAGAGCTCAAATCCCGATTCCAGATTCTTACTTCGTCCAATATACCTGCAAAAGGCGTGGAGCTTCCCGATATTCCTATGAATAAAGAATCTGTGTTTGAAGGAGGAGCTGCTGATACTACTACTGATACGGTATCAAGGACTCAGTTTATATACATCCTGAAAATACTCGAAGAAGAATTATATGTTGCCGATATATGTGTCCAACTGTTAACAGGTATGAGACTCGTCGTTTTGCTTACAAGTCTCGAAGTTCCGTTTGTAATTATTGATGCTCTAGAATTTTGTATTCTGATTGCATATTCAGTAGTTGCCCCTAATGCACCGCCTTTAGCAATCACAACTTTTGTTGAAGTATTGGAAGGGTTTACCCAGGCTTCCAGAGTAAAACTTCCGGTCAGATTAAGTTCTGTTGAATTTGGTACAGAAATATAACTTGTACTGTTTCCGGCAAATGAAGCTGTCTGGTTCCAGAACATTTGAGCTACACTTGATTCAGGATTGAAGATTATAAGAATTAAGATTGTAAAAAGTGAGAGGTTAAACATTAAAAACAAATTGTTTGGTTTCATTTTTTTCTTTGTTATAATTTAATTCAAAAAAAGTCTGACTGATAAATCAGGTCAGCAAAACTCCTTAACCAAAAAGGAGTTTTGCAATAACTGCCATCATCCCTATAGATGGTTAAATTATAAGTAAGAAAAAATTTGTCATTAGGGATGATGTACTAAATTCTTTAACTGTTTACAAAAATATATGCATGAATCAAATTTCCAAAACCAAACATTCTCAATTTTTAGTCAGAAATATTCCTGAACAAAATTAAAATATTGAATTCATGATTGTTTTGAGGATTTTAACTAAAATTTTTCAAAACATCCTTAGTCTCCGTGACATATTCGTATGTCTTATGATACTCAGGATAGATCCCCGATCGAAACCAAAATCTAAAAAGTTGGTGGCTTTAGAAAATGTAAATAAAAATACTTAGCCATTATAAGGGTGGGTGCAATACAGAGGTTCGGAGAAGTATGGATATTATGAACTGACAAGCGAAGGGCTTGAGTTTATGGAGGGGAAAGGAGATTACTGCTTACTTAGATGGAGATTTGCGCGTTGGTGACCAAAAAATTGAAACAGATATATTTCAATTGTCAGCCGACTTTTGCAATTTTTTGGAACACCAACGCGGGCGAGAAAAAAGATTATTGAAATTTAAATAAATAAACCCCGAAGGGGTAATAGTATTTCCCTTCAATAATAATTTCACCCCTTCGGGGTTCATTGGATTTACGATAATGTTTCTATAATAATTACATCCCTTCGGGATTATTGTGATTTTATCAGATCATACGATTATCATAATTTATTTTCTTAGATTGAATGTAAAAGCAAAAAGTGGTAAATTGTAATTATTCAAAGGACAGGTAGCTCAGTTGGTAGAGCAACGGCCTGAAAAGCCGTGTGTCGCCGGTTCAAGCCCGGCTCTGTCCACAAATTCAATTATCAATTATTAATGTTCAATTAGTAATGTTCAATTGTTAATGTTCATTTGGAATTGAAATAATTAAGATCCAAAATTTGCCATTGAGCGAAGTTATACTTCGCTCTTTTTATTTGTTAAAATTAAATATTTTTCAATTGGGCTTTGATTCACAAATAATCTTTCTTAAAGTAAATGACCTTAATGTATCTTCGGATTTTTACATTAAGAATTTCGGATTTGAGTTGGTTTTAGATCAGGGTAAATGCAGAATTTTCAGAGCTCCCGGTAAATCCTGCATTGGGTTTTGTCAGGGCAGAACAAAAGAAGTCGATAAAAATGTTGTCCTTACTTTTGTGACTGATGAAGTTGATGAAATTTACATTAAGCTGCGGAATGAAAATGTAATCGTAATCAAAGAACCCGGAGTTAATAAAGAATTCAGAATTTATAATTGCTTCGTTGAAGATCCGGATGGATATGTTTTGGAAATACAAAAATTTCTTGATGTGAAATGGAATGAAACAAAACTGAAGTTTGATCTCATTAATAATTTATGAAAATATATGCTAAATGATCTTATAGAATTTTCTGACGAAGTGCGGGAAGCTATTGCCGGACATAAGCCAATTGTAGCTTTGGAGTCAACTATCATTTCACACGGTATGCCTTATCCGCAGAATTTAGAAACTGCTTTGCGGGTGGAAAAAATAGTAAGAGATAATAATGCAACTCCCGCAACGATGGCGATCATTAAAGGAGTAATCAGGATAGGACTGAACCAAAATGATCTCGAGTTTCTGTCGGACACGAGTGACAAAGAAATTCTTAAAGCATCAAGACGTGATCTTCCTGTGATCATATCAAAAAAGCTTAACGCCGCTACAACAGTTTCAGCAACAATGATATGTGCTTCGCTTGCAGGAATAAAAATGTTCGCTACCGGTGGCATAGGAGGCGTTCATCGAAATGCTCAACAGACATTTGATATTTCTGCGGATCTTACCGAGCTTGCAAATACAAATGTCGCTGTCGTTTCCGCCGGGGTAAAATCAATTCTCGATATCGGACTTACACTGGAGTATCTCGAAACAATGGGTGTTCCTGTCATTGGCTATAAGACTGATGAATTTCCCGCATTCTACACGAGGCAGTCAGGTTTCAAAGTTAATTACAAGCTTGACACTGCAAAAGAAATCGCAGAAGCATTGAATTCAAAATGGAAGCTCGGACTTAACGGCGGTGCGCTGATCGCAAATCCAATCCCTGAAGAATTTTCCATGGACAAAGTGGTTATTGACCAAGTTATTTATGAAGCATTAAAAAAAGCTGATACTCTCAACATTAAAGGTAAGGACATTACACCTTTTTTACTTTCAGAGATCAAAAACCTTACAAAAGGTAAAAGTCTGGAATCAAATATCGAACTTGTTTGCAGTAATGCAAAGCTTGCGGCAGAGATTGCTATTGAATTGAATAAAAATAACTATTGCTAAAATATAAGCTTTTGCCCGATCGTCCAAAAGCTTTGCCACTAATTACACGATGCTCTTGCTCTTTGCCGTTCATCAAAAAGCTTTTGCCACTAATTACACGAATGATCACGAATTTCAAAATAATTTTTCTTATCAAACATAAAAAATTATTCGTGTGAATTTGTGCAATTCGTGGCTGATACTTTTGCTTTAAATGTTTGTTCGCACTTCATAGAATAATTTTTGAAATTACTTTTTGAATTTATTAAAATTATTTTGAAGTGACGAATTAAATAACTTAAAACAAACTAATAATGAGATTTTTAAGAAACCATTTTTTGGGATTAATATTTTTGTCTCTTATATTAATTTTTGGTTGTTCAAAAAATGAGAGTAATAATTCAGAAAATAAATCTACCGAACAAAAGACAGAAGTGTCTTCAGGAAACCGAGAACAGGTCAATCAAACCAATGCAACCGGCGAATCCATTGAAGTTAGGCTCCCGACAATGCAGTGCGGAACTTGCAAGAAGAATATTGAAACTGCAGTGAAGAAGCTCGACGGGATTAACTCTGTGAATGTAGTTGTCAAAGACAAGGTCGCGAAAGTTAATTTTGATAAAAACAAAACTGATCTCACTAAGATTGAAGGCGCAATTGTAATGGCAGGATATCAGGCAAACGAAAAGCCCGGAGACAAGAAGGCTTATGATAATCTTGAAGCATGTTGTAAGGTAGGAGGAGGACACTGATTCAATTATCAATTATTAATTATCAATGTTCAATTATTAATTATCAATGTTCAATGTTTTATTCTCACTTCTAACGCATGAGTTCTCAAACTTTTCCAGCCGGACATTCCGCGCACCAGATATTTTACATTAATTGCAATAGAAATAATTTTTCTTAAACTCTTTTGGTAAAAGTGTGCAAAGAGTTGAATTAATTCATAGAATTCAAAAAAGAATTTCTATATATTTATTCATAACAATTCAACACACCTAATGAAAAATTTTTTACTCGATTACAACCTCAAAGTTCGTATTCCTATTTTAGTTTTTGTTGTTTTAGCAGTATTTGTAATAACATATTATGCATCTTATGCTGAGAGAAACGGTGTTGGATATCAGCCCGATCAGCCGATAGCATTTTCACATAAGCTTCATGCCGGCGATATGAAAATTGACTGCCGGTATTGTCACAGCGACGTCGAAAAATCCAGACAAGCCAACGTTCCTTCCGCGAAAGTCTGCATGAACTGCCACTCACAGGTAAAAAAAGAGTCTCCCGAAATTCAAAGACTTACAGATTATTATAATAAAGGCACTCCCATAGAATGGAAACGCGTTCACCGTGTTCCGGACTTTGCATATTTTAACCACAGTGTTCATGTTAATAAAGGTATAGATTGCTCTAATTGTCACGGAAATGTTGCAGATATGGAAAAAGTCGAGCAGGTTAAGGACTTTTCTATGAAGGCTTGTATTGATTGTCACAGAAATCCTCACGAGAATATTAAAAACATAATTCAGGGAAAGCAAAATATTCAGATCAACAATGGTCCGACGAATTGTTCATCCTGTCACAGATAAAATTGAGAATGAATACAACTATCATAAAAGATCAGACCGCAAGTAACCGCAAAATCAAGCGGACAAAGTTTTTCCTGTTTTCAGGAGCGATGGTTTTTGGAATGACGGCTTTATTAAAAAATCCCCTGAAGATATTTGAAAAAGGATCTTCTCCGGAAAAATCAAAGCATACCCCGCTAAGTGTTGCGCGTCATCCCAAATCTGTCAGCAGAAATTCAAAAGAATTAAATGGATAAAAAGATCTTTGATATCAGTGAAAATGTTTTAGATAATGCAGCGACGGTTGTTCCGGAGCCGCCGAAGCAGGAAATGAATTACTGGCGAAGTTTTCGTGAACTGCATAATGATCCCGAATTTTTAAAAGAAAAGAAAAATGAATTTTCAAAGGATGAGCTTGAAAGCCCTTCAGGAACTTCATTTTTAAAAGTTAACCGGAGAAAATTCCTCGCCTTACTTAGCGCATCCGCTGCTGTTGCAGCTTCAGGATGCTCTAATTTCAGGGATAAGGGAGTGATCATACCTTATAATAATAAACCTGAATCGGTAACTATTGGCAATCCTACTTACTTTGCATCTACCTGCACCGGCTGCTCAAGTGCCTGCGGGATTTTAATTAAAACAATTGAAGGGCGTCCCATAAAAGTGGACGGAAATCCCGACCATCCTGTCAGCAAAGGAAAGGTCTGCGCGATCGCACTGGCAAGTGTTATGAACCTTTATGATCCGGAACGTCTACAGCAGCCACACGAACGACCGAACAAGACAGGTCGTAATGTCATAAGCTGGGCTGAAGTTGATGATAAGATCATTCCGATATTGAAATCTGCAGTTTCATCAGGAAAAGAAATTTCAATTTTAACAAATACCATAAACTCGCCTTCACAAAAGAAACTGCTCGACGAATTTAAGACTGTATATCCGACAAGTAAAGTTTACTCGTTTGAATTATTCGATGAGTCCCCCAAAACATCTGCCTGGGAAAAATGTTACGGAACAAAAACTCTCCCGATAGTTCAGTGGGATAAAGCAAACATAATTCTTGCGCTTGAGTCCGACTTCCTTGGAGCCGAAGGTAATAAAGTTGAAACATCAAGGTTGTATTCACAAAGAAGAGATGCATTCAACGGAAAAGAATTCAACAGATTATATGCAGTAGAAGGAAACGCAAGCGCCACAGGTATGAATGCGGATTACAGGATGATACTCAGAACAGATGCTATCGAAGAATTCGTAATGTGTCTTCTGAATGAATTTGTATCGAAACAAAAAATTTCTGCCTTTGCTTCGGATGCATCAGTAGGTTCGAAATTATCAAAGTATAATTTAGAAGAGTTTTCTGTAAAACATAATTTAACAAAAGAAGTAATCGAACATCTGGTCTCGGATCTTAAGAAGAATCAGGGCAGTTCATACGTGAGCGCGGGTTCAATGCTTCCGGAGTCAACTCAGATTGCTGTGAATCTTCTTAATGAAGTTCTTGGCAGCTCAAAATTATATTCAACTGAAGAGTCTTCAGTAACACAAATACCTTTAAGTACAAAAGTTGATATTGAAAATCTTGTATCTGACATGAAGTCAGGCAAGACCGCGGTAGTAATTCATCTTGATTCAAACCCTGTTTATATTCTATCCGGTGATTACGGATATGCAGATGCAATCAAGAATGTTCCGAATGTAATTACAATGACCGAAGGCGATACAGAATCTTCGGATGTGAGCAACTTTGTATTGCCGGTAAACACAATGTTCGAGTCATGGGGTGATTATCAGACAAGAAGCAACTTCTACAGTCTGCAGCAGCCTGTTATCGCACCACTCTATAATACCAGACAGAAGGAAGAGATATTATTAACATGGATAAAGGGAACGAAGGATGCATTCAATACTGAAATGTATCAGCAATATGTAAGAGATAACTGGAAAGCCGGAGCTTTGTCGCAATTCACGGATGAAACGAAGTTCGCACAGGCATGGTTCGCAGCGCTTAATGACGGTGTTGTAAGCGCTAAAGCAACAACGAAGTCAACGGTAATTGCAACAGCAGACAGTACAGGTTCTGCATTAACTACAAACTCAGCTTCAACTTCCCCTTCAGCATTCAAACCGGAATCATTTTCAAATTTAAATTCAAAAACCGAACAGAGTAACGATTTTGTTTTACTGCTTACAAAAAGCGGCAAACTCGGTGACGGAAGATTTGCTAACAACGGATGGCTTCAGGAATTGCCGACATCATTATCGAGAGTCAGCTGGGATAATTATGCAGCGATATCAGTGCAGACATCGAAGGCGCTCGGACTAGAACAAAATGATAATGTAACTATCACAACCTCAGCAGGAAAGCTTGAGATACCGGTGTTCGTACAGCCGGGACTTGCCGAAGGTGTAATTGTGATCGAGCTGGGTTACGGAAGAAGCGTCTGCGGAGTGGTCGGAAAGGATGTCGGATTTTATGCGAATAAATTAATGACAAAGAATGCATCACTGTCTCCATGGATGTATAATGACGCGAAGATCGAGAAATTAGCAGGTACGTATGAAGTTGTAACTGTTCAGGATTATTATGCTTTTGAAGAGCCATTGTATAAAGACATTCAGTACAGAAGAGAAATTATTCAGGAAGGAACATTCCTTCAGTATCAGGAGAATCCGAATTTTCTGCATGACAGACATAATAAGTATACCGCCGAAGAAGAAGCAAAGCTTAAGGTCGGAAGTATCAATGAGCAATACAAGCACACCGGCGTCAAGTGGGGAATGGTCATTGACCTTAATAAATGCACAGGATGCAATGAATGTGTAGCTGCATGTAATGTAGAAAATAATATTCCAATAGTTGGTAAAGATCAGATCGGAAAGCACCGTGCGATGCACTGGTTGAGGATTGACAGGTATTATTCCGGAACTCCGGAAGTTCCAAAGTCGAGTTTCCAGCCGATGCTTTGTCAGCATTGCGACTTTGCTCCGTGCGAAAATGTATGCCCGGTCGCAGCGACTACTCATAGCGCCGATGGTATCAACGGTATGGCTTACAACAGATGTGTCGGAACAAGATACTGTTCCAACAATTGTCCTTACAAAGTCAGAAGATTCAATTACTTTAATTTCAGAGACAGATTCCGTGATTCAATTCAGGAAAAAGAATCATATTCGTTAATGCAGAATCCTGAAGTAACGGTGAGATCAAGAGGAGTGATGGAGAAATGCACATTCTGCCTGCAGAGAATAATGGATGAAAGACAGAAAGCGATACAGGAAAACAGACAGGTCAAGGGTTCTAATGTAACAACAGCGTGTCAGGACGCCTGCAATACGAGTGCGATCTCATTTGGCGACCAAAATGATGTAGAGTCTGAATTTTACAAGCTGAATAACAGCAAGCTTGGCTACACTGTACTTGAAGAGATCAAAGTGAAACCGAACGTAACTTATCTTGCGAAATTAAGAAATGTTTATGAAATGCCGGAAGCTGAAAGTCATCATTGATGGATAGCTAAAGATTTTGCTATGAATGAAAAGTAAATAAAAATTTTCTAGTAATGATGAAATTTATAAGACTATTTTTAAAAAATAATATCTTCAAATACTCCTATTTATTACTTTTATTTTGTGCCGTATCTTCGTGTGAGCAAAATCAAACAGTTTTTGGCCCAAGTTCTAAACCTAGATATAGTGTATTTGCCGATAAAATGAATATAAATTATGCATTCAATTACAATCATACCCCATTAGGAACACAGCCTATAAAGAATGTATTTATAAGTGACAGTCTATGGCAAAGTCCCAAAGTTAATATGTATCTTAAAACATCTGCGACTTCAGCAATTGAAAATCAATTAAATGTAAATAGTTTTAGAAGTTTTTTAAATTTTTTTAGCAATTATCTAGAAAGAAATGACTTAAGTTTGAATAATAATGAAATATTATCCTTAACACATTCTTTTGGTGTTGCGAATGTGTCAAATACTTCTTCCAATACGGTGGGATTGGCTACCGCCTATTATTATAATGAATTTGAAGATTCAATTTTACTTGGATATCCATCTATGAATTTCGTCCTTGTAGCTAAAATGCAATCCATGTTTGTAAGTCAACCTATAGATTTGGTATAAAAAATATATTGAAGCGACAACTGTTCATGAGATAATTCACTCAAGAGGTCTTATTTCGTTGGGTAGTTATGATCATACTCATAACTGTCACCTTAATGAAAATAATGTTTTTCAAAATTGTGTAATGGAAAATGCTTATTTATTTTTTACATACCCTGAAAGATATTATCCTCCACGACTTTGTTTTGTTCATAGAAAAATAATTCAAGATAGTTTAAGAAATATTATAACAACAGGGTTGATGTTGCGCAATCAGTGTCCTTAAATAAATTTTTTAAATTTTTAAATGAAAAAGAATATATCTATATTTTTCACAGCCTTAATTGTATTAACTTCAACATTTTGGTTTTTCCTTATTCAATCTAAAACAAAGGGGGATCAAAATCCGGAAAATATTATTTTTACTATTTCTTGTGAAGACTCTGAATACTTAAGTGGAGAAGCTATATGGGTTAATGTTAAAGTTATTAACAATTCTGAAATGGATTTCTATTTTAACGGTGAACTAATTTTAGGTTCTAATCTAAACTTTAAAGTTTTCAATTCTAATGATGAATTAGTTGATAGAATTTTTTTAAATTTTTCCACAGCTATTGATGACTCTATTCTTCTTTCTCCGGGCGATACTTTAGAAAATGATCAAACATTAAATTGGTTTAGATTAAATTTACAAAACAGAAC
>Ga0163153_10006100_pt1 | contig 13785 bp, 13 predicted proteins | sample OliLakLV19MP6IB1_FD_148629 | JGI IMG/M metagenome (GOLD analysis project Ga0163153, IMG submission 148629) | Freshwater microbial mat bacterial communities from Lake Vanda, McMurdo Dry Valleys, Antarctica - Oligotrophic Lake LV.19.MP6.IB-1 | ecosystem: Environmental > Aquatic > Freshwater >... | reverse complement strand
GGCTTGGGCGGCGCGGGCCATGCTCAAGAAGGACGTGCGCTGGGCCATTTACACGGCCAGCCACCGCCTGTCGGAGAACATCGTCTGTTTTCCGCGCGCCCTCGCCGCCCAAGCCATGCTGCGGCGGCGCGGCGTCGCCACCACGCTGTACTACGGCGCCTCGCGCACGCCCGGCAAGGGCCTGAACGCCCACGTCTGGCTCCAGGACGGCGACGAGGGCGTCGTCGGCATCCGCGCCGCCCCCGGCTACGCAGTGCTGGCGCGCTACCCCGCCCCGTAGAGACGGCTCCGGGCCGCAGTAGCTGCGCGGCTAAACCACCCCAAAATAATGAGTGTACCGACTACACAAATTAAGCGTTTTGGGTATATACTCTCCTCATAGCTGCAACCACTCTTAGAGGAGAAGATTGCATGAACAGCCTGCGCAAGGAATTCAATACCACCACGCTCGTCCTCATCCCGGTCGCCATCGCCATCAACATCGCCATTGGGCATACCATCTACATCCTCAAACTGCCCTTCTACCTGGACTCCATCGGCACCATCCTGGTCGGCGTGCTGGCCGGGCCGTGGGCTGGCGCGCTCACTGGCCTGCTGTCGAACCTCATTTGGGGCTTCACCGGCCTGAATCCGGCCTACGCGCCCTTCGCCGCCGTCGCCGCCGTCATCGGCATGCTAGCCGGCCTCGCCGCACAGGCGGGTTGGGTCAGCAGTTGGTGGAAGGCTCTCATCACCGGCCTGGTCGTTGGCGTCATCTCGGCCGCCGTCTCGGCCCCGATTTCTGCCTATGTCTTCGGTGGCGTCACCGGCTCCGGCAACGACGCCCTCGTCGCCATGTTCCGCTCGTTCGGCGCCAGCGTGCTGCCTGCCAGTTTCGCCCAGGGCGCGCTCACCGACCCGGTGGATAAGGCCATCAGCTTCGTGCTCGTCTGGCTAATTATTATGGCACTGCCCATGCGCTTCCGCGCCCGCTTCCCGCAAGGGCAGATGCAGACCTAAGTCTCCCACGCCACTGGCCTATTCGCGCGGCGGACCCGCCTCACTAGGCGGAGGTCCGCCGCGCGCTGGTTGTGTCCGAACAGTTCAGCATCTTCCAAAGCCGGCCCAGCCGGCTGCACGCCTTACACCCGGTCACCAAGCTGGTTCTCACGTTCTGCCTGCTGGCCGCCGCGCTGCTGCTGCCCGGCTTGTGGACCAACTATCTGCTCTTCGCGCTCGCCATCCTGCCGCTGGCGACGCTGGGGCAGGTAACCGGGCCGCTGCTGCGGGCGGTGTGGCCCACGGTGCTGCCCTTCGCCATCTCGGTCTTTCTCATCCAGGGCATCATCTATCCCCACGGCACACCGTTGTTCAGCCTCGGCCCGCTCACACTCAAGCGCGAGGGGCTACTGCTGGCGATCTCGGGCACCGGCCGCATTTTGATGGTCGTCAGCAACTTTATCCTCTTCGCGCTGATCACCCGGCCCGATACGCTCATGCTCAGCCTGGTGCAGCGCGGCGTGCCGGGCGGCCTGGCCTACATCGTCGTCGCCAGCATCCAGCTCGTGCCGCGCTTCCGCGCCCGCGCCGCCGCCATCCTCGACGCCCAGCACGCGCGCGGCCTGGAGACGACCGGCTCGCTGCGGCGGCGGTTGAGCGCCATCGTGCCGCTGGTGGTGCCGCTGATCCTCAGCAGTTTGGTGGATGTGGAGGAACGGGCGCTGGCGATTGAAGCCCGCGCCTTCAACCACCCCGGCCCCAAGACCAGCCTGATCGAGATCACCGAGGCCGGCTGGGAGCGCCCCGCGCGCTGGCTGCTGCTGTTGACCGTGCCGGTGAGCCTCGGCCTGCGGCTGTGGCTGGGCTAGGGCCGCCATGCTCACCCTCGACCACGTCACCTACCGCTACCCCAACACCGAGCGCCCCGCCCTGCGCGACCTGAGCCTGACCATTCCGGCCGGCCAGTTCTGCGCCGTGGTGGGCGCGAATGGCGCTGGCAAATCCACCCTGGCCTACACCCTGGCCGGCTTCGTGCCACACTTCTACCACGGCACCCTCACCGGGGCCGTGACCGTGGCCGGGCTGAACACCGCCAGCGTCACCCTGGCCGACCTCGTGCGGCGCGTGGGGCTGGTGTTTCAGAACCCCTACAACCAAATCTCCGGCACCAAGTTCACCGTGCGCGAGGAGGTGGCCTTTGGGCTGGAGAACCTGGGCGTGCCCCGGGCCGAGATGCTGGAGCGCATCGCCGCCACCATGCAGCTGACCGGCATCGCCGCCCTGGCCGAGCGCTCGCCGCTGACCCTCTCCGGCGGGCAGATGCAGCGCGTGGCGCTGGCCTCAGTGCTGGCGATGCAGCCGCAGGTGCTGGTGCTCGATGAGCCGGCCTCGCAGCTTGACCCCATCGGCACGCGCGAGGTGCTGGCCGCCGTGCAGGCGCTGGCCGCCAGCCGCCGCATCACGGTGGTGCTGATCGAGCACAAGCTGGAATGGGTGGCCGCCTTCGCCGACCGCGTGCTGGTGCTGGCCGACGGCGCGCTGGTGGCCGACGGCCCCCCGGCCGAGGTGCTCGCCAGCGATGTGCTCTTGACCCATGCCGCCGGGCAGACGCGCTACACCCAGGCCGCCCGCCTGGCCCGTGCGCAAGGCGGCTGGCCGGCTAATCAGCCGCTGCCGGTGACGCTGCCGCAAGCAGTGGCGGCCTTTCAGGCGGCCCGGCCTTAGCGCATGGACATCGTGCTCGAGGCGCTCACGCACACTTACCCCGGCGGCGTCACGGCCTTGCAGGATGTGTCGTTCACGCTGCGCGCTGGAGAGGCGGTCGCCATCGTGGGGCAGAACGGGGCGGGCAAGACCACACTGGTCAAGCATCTAAACGGCCTGCTGCTGCCCACCAGCGGCACGGTGCGCCTGGGCGAGACCGACACCCGCCGCCGCAGCGTGGCGCAGATGGCGGCGCAGGTGGGCTACGTCTTCCAGAACCCGGACGACCAGTTGTTTCAGCCGACGGTGGCGCGCGAGGTGGCCTTTGGGCCGCACAACCTGCGTTGGCCCGCCGCCCGCGCCGTCGCCGCCACCGCCGCCGCGCTGGAAGCCGCCGGCCTGACCGCTGTGGCCGACCGGCACCCCTACGACCTGGCCCCCAGTGAGCGCAAGCGCGTGGCGCTGGCGGCCGTGCTGGCGATGGAAACGCCGATCATCGTCCTGGACGAGCCGACCACTGGCCAGGATTATGCCGGCGTGGCCCGCATCGGCGGCCTGGTGGACGACCTGATCGCCCACGGCCGCACCGTCATCACCGTCACCCACGACCTGGACTTCTGCGCCGAGCACTTTGCCCGCGTCATCGTCATGGGCCAGGGCCGGGTGCTGCTCGACGGCCCGGCCCGCGCCGTGCTGGCGCAGGCCGACGTGCTGGCGCAAACCGATGTCGAGCCGCCGCAGTTGATGCGCCTGGCCGCCCAACTGCCCTGGGGCGACGCCCCGCTGCCGCTGACGGTGGCCGACTTCGTGGCGACGTGGATTGGGCGGTCGTAGGAGCGGGCAGCAAAATGACGTATTGCGTATTGGGTATCCGGAACACGCAATACGTTTACACCTCGCGCGGACGCCACATGGCCGTCAGCCCGCCCTCGGTCGCCAGCGACACCTGCGCCCAATCGCTCAATGCCAGCGTCACCTGCGCCACCGCTCCGGCGCTAAACGGCTCGTCCTCGCCCGTCAGTTCCGCCAACAACTCCTCCACGCCCGGGTTATGCGCCACCAGCAGCGCCACGTTGACGCCCGCCGGCAGCCGCGCCAGCGCCTCGAAATAGCCTTCCGGCGCGTCGTGGTACAGCCCGGCGTGAAAGCTGATCTCGCCGCCAAAGCCGCAGGCCTCGGCCACAGCCGCCGCCGTCTCGCGCGCCCGCAGCGCTGTGGAGCTGAGTACCGCGTCGGGCGTCAGCCCGTGTTGGCGCAACAGCGTGCCCATCGCGGGGGCGTCGCGCCGGCCGCGCTTGTTGAGCGGGCGCTCGTGGTCGGCCAAGTCGGCCTCTTTCCAACTCGATTTGGCATGGCGCATAATCAGGAGGGTTTTTGGCATGGCGACCTGTTCTAACCCGCCCGGCGCTTAAACGCAAACCGGCCCGGCCGCACACAAGTTTGTGCGCGGCCGGGCCGGTGACGTTCAGACTGCCTAGCCCCAACCCGCCGGCCCGCCCTAGCCGGGTGTGCCCCGTGGGCAGACAGGGCCAACCCCGGCCAATGGCACCGGCGGCGGTGTAAGAGCAATACGCAACTTCGCGGAAAATAATCGGCGGCGGGCAAAATCCCCTGATATATCGGGCCTACGGCGCGGAGGGCAGGTCACCAACCCGCCAGGCCACGCGCCCAGCCACTTGCCCTGAAAAGGAATATGCCCAGATTGCTAAAAATCACGCGCTGGTGGCCCGCCAGGGGGCGTCTACATGGCTTCCACAGGCCGCCCGCGCCCATTGGTCGAAACCAATGCCATAGGCTGCCCCACCAACCCGCCGCAAGCCCGTACATCCAGCAGCCATGCCAAAACGCCAAGACCGGGGGGCCAAAGGGGTCGAATTTCCAGCGAAAAACACAGGCGCGCCGGAAAGTTCTGTGGAAAACACCGACTTTGGCCGATTGTGGCCCACCGCGCCCAGCCCACCCTGCCCGGCGCGCCTCGCGCAGCGCGCTGATCAGGACAAGACCGAGCCAGTTAAAAGTCCGTTGCCCTGCCCCCACGTCGTCGTTCAGGCCGGAAAAGCCGCCTTTTCCGTGTTGTCACCCCGAGAAAAGTGCGGAGGCCGGCCAGGAGGCCAAGCGTCCTCACCTCACCCGGAATGACATAGGAGTTACGCAGTTGAGATCTGCCAACCGTACCTGTGGCGGGTACATCGTTCGTTTACCCGCCAGATGTGGCACCACGATGCGCTTGGAGGTGGCAACTGCGTAAGTCCTATGACAACCAACCCGTGATTCAGTGGCGCGTCGGCGGCCCGGCATGCTTGCGCACAGCGGGCCGCCAACGCCGCCTGGAGGGCCGGCGGGCCGGATGAAACCATCATCCAGCGCGCCGGCCACCTCCATCCGATAGCAATCCGATAGCGTTCGTTTATGAAAACCCTAGCCGAGCAAACTGAGCTGTTGCAGCCGCCGCAGGCCGCGGTGCTTGTGCTGCCGCACCAGGGCCTCGGTGATCGCCATTTGGGTGGCGATCTCGGCCAGGCTGTCGCCCGCCAGGTAGCGCTGGAGCACCTGCCGCCGGGGGGCGGGCAGTTGTTCCAGCCCGGCGTGCAGCGCGTGCTGCGCCTCGCGCGCCTCCAGCGCCCGTTCCAGGGCGCGCGGCGCGGCGTCGGCGGCCAGGTAGACCACCTCGTCCAGCGGGGCCCAGCGGCGGGAGCGCCGGCGCGCTTCGCGGATCTTGTTGCGCGCGATGCCTTTGACGTAGGCGGTGAAGGGGACGCCGGCGCGTTGTGCGTAGCGTCCGCGCTCCACCTCCACATAGGCGGTAATCAGGGCCTCCTGGAGGATGTCCTCATCTAGTTCGGCCGTGTTGTTCGTGGTGCGGATGAACTTGAGCACGGCCGGGCCGCCGAGCTGCCCATGCCATTCTGCCCAGGCATGGGCGCGGTCGTCGGGATCAGGGTTGGCGCTGGGGAGCAGCCGTTTGACCAGGGCTTCATCGGAGTCCGGTTGAACCATCATCGGCTGTTTGCCTTTCTATACACAGTGACACTCAGGGGTAACCTGATGGCCTGTTGACGTTTGGGGTCCAACGAAGTTGCGTATGCGGTTGTCAAGGTCGCTGAGACGGCCGCGCGGCTAACGTCTCACTCAGGTCTCTTCATGCGTCTGCCGGCATTTTTGTGACAAACACGTGCTGACGCACGCAAGGCGAGGTTTAAGTATAGCATCGGCTGTCAAGCTGGCAGCGGATTTTGTAGCCCCTTCGGGTGTAACGGGCCGAGCGCCGAAAATACCTTTCATACAAGGTTTCTCGCGTGCCACACCCTTATTCTCGATAGAGTCTAAGGTGACATTGTCAAAGTAGTTACCTATTGTTTATCAAGGATCAAGAGGTCAGGTAACTTGACTGTGACCATCAATTCGCATATATTCCGCTGTCACACAAACCTGGTTCTCACACACCCATCCCATGCCCAAACCTACTCGTGGTGAAATCGAAGCCGCACTGGCCAACGCCATCATCCAGTTCGAAAAAGAACACCTGGGCCGTGGCCCGCTGGAAGCTCGGGTGTTCATCATCCAAGACATGATTCTTGTTCGCCTGCGCGGGGTGTTGACGCCCGCCGAAGTGAAACTGGCGCAAGACCCAGACGGTCACAACCTGATCAAGCAGGTGCGGCGGCAACTCCTGGAGGGTTCCCGCTCGTTGCTGGACGAGATTGTGCAACAGGCGACCGGCAGCCGTGTGGTTAGCCTGCATACCGACATCAGCGTCAAGACAAGCGAGCGGGTGATTGTGTTCACGCTGGCTGACAATCTGGAGGAGTTGTTTGGCTGGAACCAACGATAAGCAGTCTCCAGCATACAGTTTGGCTGATCGCAACCTGACGGCAGGCTGACGGTTCGGTAGCCACCAAAATAGTGACCAATAACCCGGTATAATCACACCGTACTGAAAACCATACTCTCCAATCGGTGGACGGGGCAAAGGGTTCCCACGAAGGGAACCGGTTGCCCGGTAGGCCGGCATCAACTTCTAGCAGGAAGGTGCCGGCCTTTTTTATTCTTGTACCAGGCGTTGCCAGTGCGGAATCACCCTGCTCGCCAACCGGGGGGAACCAGATCACCGCCGCGCTCCAAACCGTGTTGAACTGCCATGGTTGGTTCGGCCTGGTCGGCATGATGGCCAAAGAGAATGCAACCAGCCTTACCCCAAGTGAAGTCACCCTCGGCCTGGCCGACTGGACGTTGCTGGCCTTGCCCGGTGCGCCCCCGGTCCGAAAATTTGTCGGCGGGTTGGATGCCGCAATCGCCCCCCTGTGTTAGTTCGGTTTGCGTTGATTGGCCAGGGCGATGCCGTCGGCTATGCATGGCCCCTGATCAGCGGCCGGGTCAAGCAGTTCGCTCCCCGGTTGCTTGCAGCCTTTGGGGCACTGCGCGGCCTCGGGTCGATTGGGCGGCGGCAGATCCAACCACGCCGGCGCCCAGCACTCGCGCCCGTGCGGGCCGACGACCGGGACTGATCAGGTGATCATCAGCAGTGAACTTGGTTGAACTTCGGAGGTTACCATGAATCCGAACCCTAAACGTCGCCGGCTGGGCCACTATTTCGACCTTCCGCCGCGTTGGCGCTGGGTGTTCTGGCCGGTAGTTGCCGTCAGCGGCGGCGGAACAGTCCTCGCCCTCTGGTTGGAAGAGAAAGCCATCGCCGTAGCCGAATGTGCGCCGCTGGCCGCACTGCCCGGCATGGCCGCGTTGCTGTATTGGTTCAATCAGCTTGTCTTCAAGGCGACCCAGCCGCGCCGGGAAGACTTATCGGACAAAACTACTTCAGGAGAGAAGAATCTATGAGACCTTCACCCAAAGAGTCAACGCCGCACTGGCATACCCTGCCCAGCGAAACAGTATTCTCCTTCCTGAACGCCACGCCCGCTGGGTTGACCGCGGCTGAGGCGGTTCAGCGCCTGGCGGAACATGGCCCAAATGAACTGCAAGCCGCTCGCCGCATCTCACCGTGGGTGTTGCTCTTCGAGCAGTTCAAGAATGTGCTGATTATCCTGTTGCTGGTCGCAACAGCGCTCTCGGCCTTCCTCGGCCACTGGACCGAAGCCATCGCCATTGGCGTGATCGTGCTCTTTGCGGTGCTGTTGGGGTTTGTGCAGGAATACCGCGCCGAACGCGCCATCGAGGCCTTGCGCCAAATGGCCGCGCCCACGGCCACTGTGCTGCGAGATGGCGAAGAAGCAGAAGTGCCAGCCCGCGACCTCGTGTCGGGCGATGTTATTCTCTTGCGCGCCGGTGACAAAATCCCCGCCGACGTCCGCCTCATTGAAGCGATCAATTTGCAAATCGAAGAGGCCGCGCTCACGGGCGAGTCGGTTCCAGTGGAAAAACACGCCGCGCCCATTCCCGGCCACGATATCGCCGTGGGGGATCGCAAGAACATGGGCTACGCCGGCACCGCCGCCACCTATGGCCGGGGCCGCGCGATGGTCGTCGCCACCGGCATGCACACCGAGTTCGGCAAGATTGCCCAATTGCTCCAAACGGTGGAAACCGGCAAAACCCCACTGCAAGAAAATCTGGATAAGGTCGGTCACATGCTGGCGCGCGCCGCCATCGTGATTGTGGCGATCATTGTCGGCCTCGGCCTGTTCCGCGGTCAGCCCCTCATCGAAATGCTCATCTTCGGCATTGCCTTGGCAGTGGCCGTCGTCCCGGAAGCCCTGCCCGCCGTGGTCACCATCTCGCTGGCCCTGGGCGTGCAGCGGATGGCCAAGCGCAATGCGCTCATGCGCCGCCTACCGGCAGTCGAAACGCTCGGCAGCACCTCGGTAATCTGCTCCGACAAGACCGGCACACTGACGAAGGATGAGATGACGGCCCGCCGCATCATGGTGGCCGGGCAAGTGCTGGAAGTGTCCGGGGCGGGCTATGAGCCGCGCGGCCAGTTCTCGCGCAATGGTTCCACCTTCGAACCATCCAACCCGTTGAAACTGCTGCTGCGGGCCGCCACGCTGGCCTCCGACGCCCACATCGCCCAGAGCCAGACCGACGGCCGCTGGCACGTTAAAGGCGACCCGACCGAGGGCGCGTTGGTGGTGGCCGCTGCCAAAGCCGGGTTACACAAGGCCGACCTCGACACGCAATTCCCGCGCGTGAATGAAATCCCGTTCACGTCCGAAACCAAACGCATGACCACGCTCCACACCGCGCCGGAGGGGGCCGTCGCCTATTCCAAAGGCGCGCCGGAAGTCATCCTCGACTCGTGTACGCGGCAGCTAACAGAAGCAGGGGCGACGGCGCTTGACGCCGCGAGTCGCGAGGCCATTCTAGAATCGGCCCGCCAGATGGCGAGCGAGGCCCTGCGCGTGCTAGCGGTGGCCTCCAAAGCGGGCGGGACACTGGAAACCGCCGAACACGACATGACCTTCCTCGGGTTAGTGGGGATGATTGACCCGCCGCGCCCCGAGGCCAAGGCCGCCATTCAAACGTGCGAGCAGGCGGGTATCAAGGTCGTGATGATCACGGGCGACCATCCGCTCACCGCGCAAGCCGTGGCCCGCGAATTGAATCTATTGAAGACTGGCCGCGTCGTCACCGGTGTGGAACTAGAGGCGATGAGCGCGGCCGACTTTGAGCGCGAGGTGGAAAACATCGAGGTCTATGCCCGCGTGTCACCGGCGCACAAACTGCGCGTGGTCACAGCGCTACAAAAGAACGACCACATTGTGGCGATGACGGGCGACGGGGTGAACGACGCGCCCGCCCTCAAGAAGGCCGACATCGGCATCGCCATGGGCATCACCGGCACGGACGTGACCAAAGAGGCCTCCGCCATGACGCTCACCGACGACAACTTTGCGTCCATCGTCGCGGCCGTGGAAGAAGGGCGGGGCGTCTTTGGCAACATCAAAAAATACCTGATGTACCTGCTGTCGTCGAACATCGGCGAGATTGCCCTGATGTTCGGGGCCACGCTGTTGGGCCTGCCTCTCCCGCTGACCGCCGTGCAAATCCTGTACGTCAATCTCGCCACGGACGGCCTGCCCGCCCTGGCCTTGGCGGTGGACCCACCCGAAGCGGACCTGATGCGCCGCAAGCCGCGCAACCCGCGCACCGGCATCTTCACCCGGCCCGTAGTCACTCTCATGGTGGTCGGCGGACTGTGGTCGGCGCTGGTCAACCTGGGCTTGTTCACTTGGGCGCTGAACTCTGGCCGCAGCCTTGAAGAAGCCATTACGATGACATTTGTCTCGCTAGTGCTGATTCAATTCTTCAAAGCCTACAACTTCCGTTCCGACCGGCACTCCGTGCTGAATCGGCCGTTTGCCAACAAATGGTTGAACTGGGCGATTCTGTGGGAAGTCGTCCTGTTAGTCTTAATCATCTATGTGCCTTTCCTGCACGATGCCTTCGGCACCTACTATCTGCCGCTAGTGGATTGGGCCATCATCATTCCCTTAGCCTTCACCATTTCGCCCGTGCTGGAAGTGGCGAAGTGGATGGAGCGGCGCGGGTGGTTTGGGAAGATGGCCTAATGGACAACACCATCCCGCGAAGCGCAGGCGAGTAGTTGAAGATGGAGGCTAAAGTCATGGAGCTCATAAACCTACAGAAACACATCCGCACACTGGCAACTCTGGAAGAAACCGATTCGCCCGTCATCAGTTTCTATCTCAACCTGGAGGCGGGCGCCACCGAGCAGCGCCATGTCCTAAAGGAACGGGCACTTTGGGTAAGACAGGCTCTATCAGGCAAAGCGCGGCAGGAGTTTGAGGAGGCGCTGGGCAGAATTGAGGCTTTCATTGCCACAGCGCTGCTCCCTGATGCACAAGGGGCGGTCATGTTCGCGCGCGGCGGTCCGCAACCCTTTTTCCTGCCGCTTCAGTTTCGGGTGCCATTGCCCAATTGGATGGCGGTCAACTCCACGCCCAATCTCTATCATCTGGTCGAACTTAAGGATACGTACCACCGCTTCGTGGTGCTGATTGCCACTGAAGCAAGCGCGCGCATTCTGGAGGTCAACCTGGGCGCAGTGACGGAAGAACTTTGGCGACAGCGACCGGAATTGCGCCAGCGCGTGGGCCGCGGCTGGTCCAAAGAACGCTATCAAAATCATCGCCGAGAACGAACCAACCAGCTCATCAAGGAAACGGTCAAGGCCCTGGAGCAACTGATGGCAGCGGGCGGACACACGCACCTGATCCTGGCTGGTGATCCGCGGATGACGGCCTGGGTGCGGCAGGCCTTGCCCCAACGTCTGGCAGCCGGGCTGATTGATACAGTTGTCGCCGCCAACAGTGCCGAGACCTCGGACGTTGTGGCGGCCACCATCGCCGCCTTTGTTGAAGAAGAAGAACAGGAATCCCTGGCTATCGTAGACGTGCTCCAGCGGGAGGTCAAGACTGGCGGACTAGCGGCCATCGGCCCCGAGGGCAGTTTGGAGGCCCTGAAGCGGGGCCAGGCCGATGTACTCGTGTTGGCCAAAGGCATGTTGGATGTCAGGCTCAAAGAAGAGCTGGTTAGGCTGGCGGAACAGAACCAGTGCCAGGTTGAGGTCGTGAATCACAGCGACTTTTTGATGGAGTTTGGAGGAGCGGGCTGCTTACTGCGCTATCTCATGCCAGAACAATACGCTAGCCAGTAAGGAGAAACCAAGTGTATGGCCGAATTTGCAGACCAAGTACGGCTCTTCCTGGAGCAAATCATTGCCCGGCTGGGCTACGGCGGCATCGTACTGGCGGCCATTCTCGAAACCGCGTTTCCGCCCTTGCCCTCCGATCTCGTGGTGCCCGCGGCCGGCCTGCTGGCCGCGCGCGGCGAGCTGCACATGGCCGGGATTGTCATGGCCGCCACCTGCGGCTCACTCATCGGCGCGTTGGTGTTGTATGCGGTTGGCCGACGCGCCGGGGAACCGCTCACCCGGAAGCTCATCCGCCGTTACGGGCGCTGGCTATTGCTGCGCGAAACCGCTCTGGACAAAGTCAACCTACGCATGCCGACAACCCTAAACTCGCGGCCACAATACAGGATCGGCTGCTTTCCGCCCTATGTTACACGCCCTGACGGGCGCAAACGGATAAAGTCTAGCTTGAAAAGGAGCAACCAATGAGACGCTCAACCGTACCGAACGAACCCGGATTGGCAGATTTTCTTGATCCGGAACAGCTCTCCAAGATTCTGCGCTACTGGCTGTCGCCCCGCCTGATTTGGGCCTTACTGATCGGCGTGGTGGCCCTGTGGCTGCTCTCCGGCTTCTATATGGTCGGGCCGGGCGAGCGCGGCCTCGTGCTCACGTTTGGCCGGTTGACCGGCCAAAGCGAATCCGGGCTGCACTACCGCCTCCCGGCGCCCATCCAGTCCAACGTTGTAGTAGACACGGCGCGTGTGCGCACCGCTGAGGTTGGCTACATCACCGAGGCCGGCAACCAGAATGTGGTGCTCGCAGAGGCGCAGATGCTCACCGGCGACGAGAACATGGTCGTGGTGCAGCTATTCATCCAATACCTGGTGCAGGATCCGGTGGCCTACGTTTTCTACGTGAAAGACGCCGAAGCCGTGCTCAAAGCCTCGGCCGAGATCGCGCTGCGCTCCGCCGTCGGACAAAACACGATTGACTTTACGATGACCGAGGGGCGGGTGCAGGCGCAGGAACAGGTTAAGACGCTCCTGCAGATGCTGCTCGACCAGTACCGAACCGGGCTGCTGGTCACCGAGGCCCGGCTGCTGGCCGTAGACCCACCCTCCGATGTGCGCGATGCCTTTGACGACGTCGTGCGCGCCTTCGAGGACCGGGAGCGGCTGGTTAAGGAAGCCGAGGGCTATGCCGAGCAGGTGGTGCCGGCGGCGCGCGGCGAGGCGGCCCAGATGGTACTCGAGGCCGAAGCCTACCGCGAGCAACGCTTGATCCGCGCGGAGGGCGACGCCGCCCGCTTCCTGACCCTGCTGGCCGAATACCAAAAAGCGCCCGAAGTGATGCGCGAGCGGCTGTACCTCGAAAGCATCGAACGGGTTCTGTCGGGCGCGGACATTTTTATATTGGATACGGGCAGCGGCGGCGTCTTGCCGTTCCTGCCGCTGACTGCTGTGACCCCGCCAGCCGAGCCAGTGATCGTTCCAACCGAACCAGCGCCGGCCCCATAACAGTCAATCAGAAAGTTAATGAGGAAGCCCATGAAGAAACTCATCGTCGTCGGCATATTGGCCGTGGTAGTCTTGGCCGCGTTCCAGTCAGTGTATATTGTTGGTGAGGGGCAGCAAGGCCTGGCGTTTCAGTTTGGCGATCCGGTGCGCGTCGTGCGCGATCCCGGCCTGTACTTCAAGGCACCATTCATCCATGATATTGTCCTGCTCGAAAAGCGCGTGCTGGGCACTGAACCCCAAAGCGCCGAGTACCTGACTCTGGATAAGAAGCGGTTGCTGGTGGATCACGTCTCGCGCTGGCAGATTACTGACCCCTTGCTGTTCTACCGCACCATGCGCAACGAGACCGGGGCCATGGCGCGTCTGGATCAGATCATCGCCGGCCGCTTGCGGGAGGAGATCGCCAGCCACAACTTCATTGACATCGTGCGCGAGAAGCGCGAGGCGATCGTGGCGACGGTGACCGTCGGCGCGCAAGAGGCGGCCGGATCGTTTGGCATCAGTCTGCTGGACGTGCGCATCCGGCGCATTGACCTGCCCACCGATGTGCAGGAAAGCGTCTTCGCCCGCATGCAAGCCGAGCGCGACCGGATCGCCAAACGCTACCGGGCGGAGGGCGAGGAACAGGCGCTGGAAATCCGAGCGGCGGCCGAGAAAGAACGAGAGATCATCCTGGCCACCGCGTATGCCCAGAGCCAGGTGCTGCGGGGCGAAGGCGACGCGCAGGCCGCGTTGGTGACTGCCAATGCCTTTGGTCAGGACCTGGAGTTCTACGGCCTGGTGCGGCGGCTGCAGGTGTACGAGACAATCCTGGGCGAGGGATCAACGATCATCCTGCCGCCGGACTCAGATCTCCTGCGCTACCTGGAATCGCCAGTGTTGGTGCCGCCCGCTGACGTGGAAGCGGTGACGGCGGGCGACTGACGCCAGACGCCAGTCTATCCGTGGCCGAGCGCGTAGGGCCAAACCGCCCCT
>Ga0163153_10006099_pt1 | contig 13785 bp, 10 predicted proteins | sample OliLakLV19MP6IB1_FD_148629 | JGI IMG/M metagenome (GOLD analysis project Ga0163153, IMG submission 148629) | Freshwater microbial mat bacterial communities from Lake Vanda, McMurdo Dry Valleys, Antarctica - Oligotrophic Lake LV.19.MP6.IB-1 | ecosystem: Environmental > Aquatic > Freshwater >... | reverse complement strand
TTGACTGCCGCTTGCCCGCCGGCAGCGCGAGCGCGCTCGTGTCTCTCGGAACGGCTCGGGCGCTTCGCCCGGCCGCGTCCCTGTCTGCGTCCGCCGGGCATGGTGTGAGGGTAGCGGCGGAAACCCGGACGACAGGCTGAACGTCCGTCAACGACGCTTCGGCACGAACGGATCGCGCGAAGCGCGCAGGAAAATCGAAGGTCGAGCGCGGCGGGGTTTCCGCGATATGCGCTTCCATCGCGGAAACCTCGCCGCGCTCGAGCTAGCGAGCCCCTTCAGGATCAGGCGAAGCCTGCAGAAGAATCGGAAGGTTTAGCGTGGGTGGGTTTCAGCGATACGCTCTTCCATCGCGGAAACCCACCCACGCTAAACCTTCAAAAAGCGGCGCAAGGTCATGCCAGAACCGAGTGCTCCCACGCCGAGTCCGACGGCGACCAGCGCAAGAGCGGTGAGGCCGAACGAGAGCGCCTGGACGTCGTCGGTCGTGTCGATGTGCCCGAGGATTGCCGGGAGCGCGACCTGCTTACCGATGAAGAGCAGGAACACGGCGGCGATCGAGCCGACGAGCCCGCATAACAGCCCCTCGAGCATGAACGGGCCGCGGACGAACCAGTTCGTCGCGCCAACGAGCTTCATCACCTCGATCTCACGGCGTCGAGAGAAGATCGAGAGTCGGATCGTGTTCGCGATCAGGATCACCGAGGCGACGAGCAACACGACGACCATCACGACGAAGACGTACGAGATCCATTTGCCGACCTGGAGAATACGCTCGGAGGTCTGCTGACCGTCCTTGATCTTCTCCACACCCACAAACTTCTGGTTGCGGAGATCGACGGCGATCACCTTGACATCGTTGGCGTTCGCCGGAGTGACTTCAAAGGAGGCGGGGAGTGGATTGGACGGGAGGTTGGCCGTCAGCTGCGGATACTTCCTCTTCATCCGCTTCAGCGCCTCGGTCTTCGAGACGAACTGGTACTCCTTGACGGTGCCTGCTTGCTGCTCCTTGGTGAGGTAACCCCCGACCGCGTTGACCTGCTTGGGCGTGACACCCTCGACAAAGAAGACCTGCACCTGTAGCTCCGACTTGACGTGGTTCGACCACGAGACCACCCAGCTGCCGAGAGCGATCGAGAGACCAAGGAGGAGCATCCCGATGAGCACGGTCATCGTCGCTGCGATGGACGTGGAGAGGTTCGCCCCGATCGAGCGGACAGCCTCGGAGAAGACAAGCTTGAAGCGGGTCATTCGGTCTCGTACCCCCCACGCCGCTCGTCGCGCATGAGCTTGCCCTGATCGAGCGCGATCACGCGTTTGCGCATCTTGTCGACCATCTCCCGGTCGTGCGTGACCATCAGGATCGTCGTGCCCGCGGTATTGATGCGATGGAGAAGCTGCATGATCCCGACCGACGTGTCCGGGTCGAGGTTGCCCGTGGGCTCGTCGCAGATCAGGAGCGGCGGATGGTTGACGACCGCGCGGGCGATCGAGACGCGCTGCTGCTCGCCGCCCGAGAGCTCTTCCGGCTTCGAACTCATCTTGTGGGAGAGACCGACGAGGTTGAGCACCTCGGGCACCTTCCGTCGAATCGATGCGACCGGCTCGCCCTGCACGCGGAGGGCATAGGCGACATTCTCGGACGCGGTGCGGTTCGGGAGGAGCTTGAAATCCTGGAAGACGCAGCCGACGTTCCGACGCAGCATCGGCACGCGTGAGTGCTTCAACCGCCCAAGATCCCGGCCACCGACGAGGATCCGGCCCGACGTGGGCTCCATCTCCTTGAGGAGCAGACGAATGATCGTCGACTTGCCCGAGCCGGAGGCGCCCACGACGAAGACGAACTCGCCCTTGTCGATCACGAACGAGACGCCGTCGAGCGCCGTCACCTTGGGCTCGTACACCTTGCGGACGTTCTCGAGCACGATCATCGAGGAGCCGCTCACGGCAGCGGCGCCACCAACCCCGTCCGCGTATGCGGGCGAGGGATCGGCGGGGGCCGTCACGGGGGCTGTCAGCTGAAGATCGTCCTGCACCGGATCACGAGAAGAAGAGGGCCGCGGTGGCCGCTCCGGGTCGGATTGAGTCTCCACTGTAGCTGACACGGCTCAGACGACCTTCCCGGCGGCCTTTGCGAGGAGGTACGCGCGCACGAAGCCGTCGAGCGCGCCGTCGAGCACGCCCTGGGCGTTTCCCGCCTCGAAATCGGTGCGGTGATCCTTCACCATCTGGTACGGATGCAACACGTAGGAGCGAATTTGACTTCCGAAGCCGATGTCCTGCGTCGCCCCGCGCTCACGCGCGATCTCGGCCTCACGCTGCTCCTCCTGGAGCTCGATCAGCCTCGACTTGAGAATCCGCATCGCTGTCGCCTTGTTCGACGTCTGCGACCGCTCGTTCTGGCACTGCACGACGATACCCGTCGGCAGGTGGGTCAGCCTGACGGCCGAGTCGGTCTTGTTGACGTGCTGGCCCCCCGCGCCGCTTGCCCGGTAGGTGTCCACGCGAAGGTCGCTCTCGTCGATCTCGACGTCCTCGTCATCCGGGAGGAGCGGTGCAACAACGACCTGCGCGAACGCCGTGTGGCGACGGTGAGCAGAGTCGAACGGCGACTGCCGCACGAGGCGGTGCACGCCTCGCTCGGCCTTGTAGGCGCCGTAGGCGTTCTCACCCTTCACCGTCATCGTGACGGACTTGAGACCCGCTTCCTCACCGGGACTCGCCTCGACGAGTGCGGTCTCATAGCCGCGGTCAGACGACCAGCGGAGGTACATCCGCAGCATCATCTCTGCCCAGTCCTGCGCGTCCGTGCCGCCCGTGCCCGCGTTGATCGAGACGACCGCGTCGCCCGTGTCATACGTGCCGTTGAAGAGCGCGTCCTCCTGGAGGCGGGACAGCTCGGCCGAGATCGGCGCGAGCTGCGCCCTCAGCTCGTCCTCCAGCGTGGGGTCCATCTCGAAGAGCTCCGCTGCCTCCTCGACCTCGCCGCTGAGGCGCTTGTAGGTGTCGAGCCTCCGCGTCACGCGCGCGTGCTCGGTCGAGATCCGGGCCGCCTGCTGCTGGTCGTCCCAGAACCCCGGCGCGCCCATCGCCGATTCGAGCTCCTCTTGCCTGGCCGTCAGTTGAGCAGGGTCAAAGGTACTCACGAACCCAGTCAAGCTGGGCTCCGAGCTCCTCGAGCAGATGCGCGAGAGGTTGATTTTCCTGGTCGGCCACGGCTCGATGGTAGCTGTGAGGCAGACCCGCTGAGGCGGGCTGAGGCCCGTCAGCGGCCCTCACACGCGAGCACGACGAAGACCACGAGGCCGACGACCAGGAGCGCGGCCTCGACAACGAGATAGGTCTTCGGACGGGTTCGCTCGACGCCCGAGGAGTCGGTCACGTCGCTCAGATGGACTCGCACAACGCGGACAAGGGAGGTTTCACAGGGAACCGGAGGTTCCCGGCTTCAGGATCCGCGCGCAGCGCGGCAGCAAGCATCGGCGTAGGAGAGCCGCGATACGCTCCTCCATCGCGGCTCTCCTACGCTCCGTGACACTTCTTGTACTTCTTGCCCGAGCCGCACCAGCATGGGTCGTTGCGGCCGACATCGCGCTCGTCGTCCTTGACGACCTGGCGGTGGACGGGGGCGGGCGAAGCGACGGTCGCCCCGACATCGAGTCCGCCGGCTGCAGCGATAGCGTCGGCTCCAGCGGAGACCTGGTGCTCGTAGGCGAGCGCCTGCGGCGCCTCCGCCGGCTGCAGTGCCTCCTCGGCGTCCTGCTGTTGCACTTCGACGTGGAACAGGGTCACGACGACCTCTTCGCGGATAGCGCGGCTGAGCTCCTCGAACATGATGTGGCCCTCGCCGCGGTACTCGACGAGCGGATCCTTCTGGGCCATGGCGCGTAGGTGCACGCCCTCCCGGAGGTAGTCCATCGATTCGAGATGCTCGCGCCAGCGCGTGTCGACGACCTGGAGGATCACGAACCGCTCGATCTCACGGGCCAATTCGGACCCGAACCCGGCCTCGCGGTCGTTGTACGTCTCGAGCGCGTCCTCGCTGAACTCGGCGATCAGCGACTCGCGCGACATGTCGACCTCCTCCCGCAGCTCCTCGACCGTGATGTCGGATCCGTAGAGCGACTCCATCTGCACCACCAGGCCTTCGAGATCCCACTCTGTCGGATCGGTGGCCTCGGTGAACAGGATCACGTTCTGTGCCGCGACCTCCTCGATCCAGCCGAGAATCACCTCGGACGTATCGTCGCCGTTGAGCACACTGCGTCGCTGTTCGTAGATCACCATGCGCTGCGTGTTCATGACGTCGTCGTACTTGAGGACGTTCTTCCGGGCAACGAAGTTCTGCTCCTCGACCTTCTTCTGCGCTCCCTCGATCTGGCGCGAGAGGATCGATGCCTCCATGGGCTGATCGTCCGGGATCTTGAAGCGCTCCATGATCCCGTGAATCCGGTCGCCCGCGAAGAGCCGCACGAGATCGTCCTGCGCCGAGAGGTAGAAGCGAGTCTCACCCGCGTCACCCTGACGGCCGGAACGACCCCGGAGCTGGTTGTCGATGCGCCTCGACTCATGGCGCTCCGTCCCGAGCACGTAGAGGCCACCAAGCTCGCGCACCTCGTCGTCGATCTTGATGTCGACGCCGCGGCCGGCCATGTTCGTGGCGATCGTGACCGCGCCCTTCAGGCCTGCGTCGACGATGATCTCACTCTCGCGCTCGTGCTCCTTGGCGTTGAGGACGTTGTGTGGGATGCCGCGACGCGTGAGGAGCTCGGAGAGATACTCCGACGTCTCGACCGCGATCGTTCCGACGAGAACCGGCTGGCCCTTCTCGTGACGCTCGACGAGATCCTCGGCGACCGCGTTCCATTTCGCTTCCTTGCTCTTGAAGATGTAGTCGTTCTCGTCCTTGCGGGCCACGACGACGTTGGTCGGGATCTCGATCACGTTGAGGTTGTAGATCTCGACGAACTCCTTCTCCTCCGTCTTCGCCGTACCCGTCATGCCACCGAGCTTCTCGTAGAGGCGAAAATAGTTCTGCAGCGTGATCGTGGCGAGCGTGACGTTCTCCTCTCGGATCTCGACGCCCTCCTTGGCCTCGATCGCCTGGTGCAGGCCCTCGCTCCAGCGGCGCCCTTCCATGATCCGGCCCGTGTACTCGTCGACGATCTTCACCTCGCCGTCCTCGATCACGTAGTCGACATCGCGCTTGTAGAGCGCCTCGGCCTTGAGCGCCTGGCTGAGATGGTTCACGAGCTGCACGTGGCGCGGGTCGTAGAGGTTCTCGACCCCGAGCGCATGCTCGACGGCGTCGAGGGCAGTCTGTGCCGGCGAGACGGTCTTGTGCTTCTCGTCGTAGAGGTAGTCCGCGCCGGAGAGCTCCGTCTCGTCCTCGCCCTTGGTGGACTTGCGTGTCGCTGGCGCACCATGAAGCTCCTTGACGATGCGCGCGAAGTCGTAGTACGTGCTCGCCGCGGTCTCGGGCTCACCGGAGATGATCAGCGGCGTCCGCGCCTCGTCGACCAGGATCGAGTCGACCTCGTCCACGATCGCGAACGCATGGCTCCGTTGGACGCAGTTGTCCAGCGAGGTCGCCATGTTGTCGCGGAGGTAGTCGAACCCGAACTCCGAGTTCGTGCCGTACGTGATGTCGGCGTCGTATGCCTGCTTCCGGAGATCGAACGGCATCATGTTCTGGATCGATCCGACGGTCATCCCGAGGCGCTCGAAGACACCCCTGTTCCACTCTGCGTCGCGCTTCGCGAGATAGTCGTTGACCGTGACGAGATGGACGCCCGTCGCAGGTAGGGCATTGAGGTAGAGCGCCGTCGAGGCAACGAACGTCTTGCCCTCACCGGTCTTCATCTCGGCGATGTCGCCCTCGTGGAGGACGATGCCGCCCATCATCTGCACGTCGAACATCCGTTGCTCGGACTCGCGCCAGCGCGCCTCGCGCACCGCTGCGAATGCCTCGAAGAGGAGCTCCTCGAGCGTCTCACCGTTCTCGAGGCGTTGCCGGAACTCGGCCGTCTTCGAGCGAAGCTCGTCGTCAGAAAGGCCCTGGAGCTCCGGCTCGAGCGTCGCGATGAATGCCGCCTGCTGCTTCAGCCGCTTCACGCGCCGCCCCTCGCCGATGCGTAGGACCTTCTCGAATTTGCCTAGATCGGTAGTGGACATCGTCAGGAGAGCGTACCCGGAGGGCCGCACGCCCTGATTGATTCTTCACGAATTGCGCGTACCCTTCAGCACCTTGCCCGAAGAAGGCTCACCGAGGGCATCAACCATGGAGGCGAGCGAAGCGTGACGCAACGCAATGCATTCGTGATCGTCGCGAATCGCCTCCCCGTCGACGAGGAGATCACCGCGGACGGTCGGCGTTGGCGGGCAAGTCCCGGCGGCCTCGTAACGGCGCTCGGCCCCGTGGCCCGAGCGCATCGAGGAGCCTGGGTCGGCTGGGGCGGCACCGTAGGCTCCGCGCCCGAGCCGTTCGACCATGATGGGATCCGACTACATCCCGTAGAGCTCAGCGCATCCGACATCGAATGCTTCTACGAGGGAGAGTCGAACTCGACCATCTGGCCCCTGTACCACGACGCCGTCGAACCGCCTGCCTTCGATCGCAGGTGGCGCGACGCGTACCGCACCGTGAACGGCCGCTTCGCGGACGCGGCGTCGAGCGTCGCTGCACACGGCGCCACGGTCTGGGTCCACGACTACCAGCTTCAGCTCGTGCCGGCAATGCTGCGAGCTCGTCGGCCCGATCTGCGGATCGGCTTCTTTCTTCATATTCCCTTCCCGCCGATCGAGTTGTTCATGCAAATGCCGTTGCGGGCCGAAATCCTTCGTGGCTTGCTCGGTGCCGACCTCGTCGGCTTCCAGCAGAAGCTCGCAGCGCAGAACTTCGTTCGGCTCGCCCGGCACCTCCTCGGTCTGCGATACAGCGGCACGACCATCGACGTCGATGGTCGCGGCGTAAAGGCCGGCGCGTTTCCGATCTCCATCGACCCGAAGGAGATGGAACAGCTCGCGGCTACCGAGGAGATCCGAACTCGAGCACGACAGATCCGCGTCGAGCTCGGAAACCCGAAGACGCTGATCCTGGGAGTCGACAGGCTCGACTACACCAAGGGAATCGAGCTCCGGCTCGGCGCGTTCCGAGAGCTGCTCGAGGACGGAACGCTCACCGTGCCCGAGACGACGCTCGTGCAGGTGGCGACGCCGAGCCGCGAGCGGGTCGAGCACTACGAGCTGCTTCGGACGAGGGTTGAGCGTGAGGTGGGTCGAATCAACGGTGAGTTCAGCCGGGTCGGCATCCCGGCCGTCCACTACCTCCACCAGTCCTACAGCAGAGCCGAGCTGGCAGCCCTCTACTGTGCTGCCGATGTGATGATGGTGACGCCGCTGCGGGACGGGATGAACCTCGTTGCGAAGGAGTACGTGGCGGCCCGGATCGACCATGGCGGAGCTCTCGTTCTGAGCGAGTTTGCAGGGGCCGCCGCCGAGCTACGGCATGCGTTTCTCTGCAACCCACACGATCCCGACGCCGTCAAGGAGGCCCTCGTCCGGGCAATCACCGTCGGCCGCACCGACGGGCGCCGCCGCATGCAGACCATGCAGCGGTACCTCCGAGCCCATGACGTGGATCGCTGGGCCCGCTCGTTCATCGAAACCCTCGAGGCACGGGAAACGAACGGGTGACCGGGCGCACGGGACATTCCGGCCGGTTCGATCGGGAGCTGGCCGAGGCACTCGGCAGCATCGCACGGGTGCCGCATCTCCTCATCGGATGCGACTACGACGGGACGCTTGCGCCGATCGTCGATGACCCCTCCGAGGCTGAGCCACTCACCGAAGCGGTTGCGGCGATTCGCTCGCTCGCCTCGCTGCCCCAGACAACGGTGGCCGTTGTCTCCGGCCGCTCACTCCGCGACCTGGCGACGCTTTCGCGGCTACCGAGCGAGATCCATCTCGTGGGGAGCCACGGATCGGAGTTCGACCTCGGATTCCTCCATCGTCTCGCCCCGGACCTCGTCGAGCTCCAGAGACGGCTGGTTGCGGAACTCACTCGCATTGCAAGCGAGTGCGAGGGGGTGCGAATCGAGGTGAAGCCCGCCGCTGTCGCGTTCCACGTGCGGGGCATCGATCGCTCGGTTGCCGATCGTGCGCTCGATGCAGTCCGTTGTGGTCCCGCCACGTGGCCCGACATGTACGTGACCTCGGGCAAGGATGTGATCGAGCTCTCGGTCGTGGCGACCGACAAGGGAGCCGCGGTGGCCACGCTGCGTACGCATACGTCGGCGAGCGCCGTCCTCTACCTCGGCGACGACGTCACCGATGAGAACGCGTTCGCGGAGCTCCACGGACCGGATGTCGGGATCAAGATCGGGCCTGGAGAGACCCTCGCACGGCACCGCCTCGGCGAGCCGATCGATGCGGCACGCGCACTCGGATTCGTCCTCGAGACACGGCGACACTGGCTGTACGGCGAGCACGCGGTACCCATCGAACGCCACACGATGCTCTCGAATGGCTCCACCGTCGCGCTGCTCACACCCGACGCTCGCGTGAGTTGGCTGTGTCACCCACGGCCCGACTCCGCGGCCGTCTTCGCGGACATCGTCGGCGGCAGCCGGGCCGGGTACTTCTCAGTCGTGCCGGCGCGCGGCGGCTTTCCGCTGGGTCAGCGATACCGCCCGGGAACGATGACCGTCGAGACACGTTGGTCGGGGGTCACTGTGACCGACTGGCTGGAAGGTGACGTGAGCGTCATCGACGGCGAGACCGGAACGACGGCGCTGACTGCCCCGTGCTCGACGATGGTGCGGGTGCTCACCGGGACCGGCACGGTCCGGGTTGAGTTCGCGCCGCGACCCGAGTTCGGCCAGGTGGCGATCAATCTCGAACCGCTCGAGAACGGGCTCCTCGTACTTGGCTCGAACGAGCCGATCACCCTCATGGCCCCGGGCGTCGAGTGGGAGGTGTTCGAGGACGGCGGGCATGACACCGCGCGCGCCGTCGTCGATCTCGCCGCGCATGCTGGTCAGGCGGTGATCGAGCTACGGTTCGGCACCGAGAACTGCGCACCGCACCCTCTGGCGATCGCCGAGCGTCAGGCTCTTGTCGAGGAGCCGTGGACGGAGTGGGCATCGCGCCTGCAGCCCCCGTCCACCGCATCGAAGGACGTGCTGCGTAGCGCGCTGACGCTCCGCGGTCTCTGCCACTTCCCGACGGGATCGATCCTCGCTGCCGCGACGACCTCGCTTCCGGAGGAGCTCGGAGGCGGCCGCAACTGGGACTACCGATATTGCTGGCTCCGTGATGCCGCAATGTCGGCCCGGGCGCTCGTCGACCTCGGCTCGCTCACCGAGGCCGAGGCGTTGCTGCGCTGGGTGGACGGTTGCATCGAGCGCACCGGGGGCCATCCGGAGCGGCTCCACCCGCTGTACACGGTCGATGGTCTCGAGCTCGGCCCCGAGGCCGTCATCGACACGCTGCCCGGATACGCGGGCTCGCGGCCCGTACGCATCGGCAACGCAGCCAATCGTCAGATCCAGCTCGATGTCTTCGGCCCCATCGCCGATCTCCAGGCGGCCGTCGTCGCCCGACGCGGCACGCTGTTCGACAAGGACTGGGAGTGCATCGAGGCGATGGTGACCGCGGTCGAGCGACGCTGGCAGGATCCAGACCACGGCATCTGGGAGGCTCGGCTGACTCCACGGCATCACGTGTACTCGAAGGTGATGTGCTGGCTGACCGTGGACCGCGCGCTGCAGGTGCAGGCACTTCGTGATGAGGCGCCGAAGGCGAGCTGGATCGAGCTGCGCGACCGGATCCGCGACGACGTACTCGAGCACGGGTGGAACGAGGCGGCCGGTGCCTACTCCGTTGCCTACGGAGATCCGGAGATCGACGCATCGTCTCTCTGGATCGGTCTCTCCGGCCTCGTGCCCGATGACGACCCCCGGTTCCTCGCAACGATCCTGAAGGTCGAGGCCGAGTTGCGAAGCGGCGCCGTCGTCTACCGCTACCGCTGGGACGACGGGCTGGCGGGATCCGAGGGAGGGTTCCACCTCTGCACGGCGTGGCTGATCGAGGCGTATGTCATGACGGGGAGGCTCAACGACGCGGAGGAGCTCTTCCAGCAGATGCTCGACACCGCTGGCCCCACGGGCCTGCTTCCGGAACAGTACGACCCGGTGGCCGAGCGCGGACTGGGGAACCATCCCCAGGCCTACAGCCATCTCGGAGTTATCCGTTCTGCGATCGTGCTCGACGCGACGCGGGACGATCCCGCGGGCACGACCCCCGACTGAGAGTCAGGCCCCGGGCTCGTTCTGCGGCGCCTCGACCTGCGCCGACGCCGGCTCAGAAACCAGATGCTGTGAGCGTCGCCGTTGCTCGAGGGTACGCTTGTCGCGGTAGCGCTCGACCTGTCGCTCGAGCTTGTCCAGCAGACGGTCGATGGCTGCCTCGTAGGTCGTGGCCGACTCGTGCGCGACGATCGAGGGGCCTTTCGTATGGATCACCGCGTCGACCGTGTGATCGGAGGCGATCGAGGGATTGTGCTCCTGGGAGAACGTCACCTCGACGAGCGTCAGGTCGTTGAGACGTCGGTCGAGCTTCGAGAGCTTCCGCTCGGCGTACCGGCGAACGCTGTCGTCGAGGTGCTCGTGACGGGCGGTGAGCTTGAGCTGCATGATCTCCCTCCCTCTCTGTCGTCTCCGACCAATTCTACCGCACCGCACGCGCCAGACAGACCACGCTCACGTGCGTGGCGCCCTCGCGGCGGAGGGCAGTCGCGCACGCCGTGACCGTCGACCCGGTCGTGTAGATGTCGTCGACCAGGCAGATCCGCCGGGGCGCGGCCCCTGTGGCAGTGAAAGCGTGTGCAACGTTCCGCCGCCGCTCGGTTCGCGGGAGATCCCGTTGACGCTGGACTCCGGGCCGCCGCACGAGCAGCTGACGAAACGGAAGCGCCCAGAGCTCCGATAGCGATGCGGCCAGGGATGCCGCCGGCACGTGTCCCCTCCGCAGGCCACGATCGCGGTCTCCGGGCACGAAGGTGATGACGTCCACATCGGGTCGCGGCACCGACTCCGAGACGAGGCATGCCGCGGCGGATGCAAGATCGCGGCGCCCCCGCTCCTTCCACGCCGACACGAGCGTTCGCGCGCGTGTCTCGTAGACGAGCGCCGCACGAGCGCTCGCGAACGCCAACCGCCTGCCGCTGCACTCGGCGCAGCGACGCACGGGCCACGGCCCCGGGGCACCGCACAGTTCACACAGCGGCGGCGCGCACCGCACGAGACACCGCCTGCAGCCTCCGCACAGCGCTTCGCCGACTCGACCACAGACGCAACAGCGAACCGGGAGGATCAGCTGCAGCACATCCATGCCCTCGACGGTAGGCGACGATCGATGACGGGTGTGTGCCGGGTTCGGGCCGAAAGTGTGCCAGACATCCGCCGACCGGATCCCCCGGACGGGCTACGAGCCCGGCGTCGTCGACGCGTCGAGCATCTCCCGGAGAAGCGGCTGCATGGCTTCGAGATCCACAGGCGCCTTCACCGGGAGAAACCGCCCTCTCGGTCCCGATCGGGGAACGACGACGTAGGTCGTCGCTACATGCGCGGAGAGCTCGTGGTACAGCCTCTCGAACTGGATCACGGGTTCGCCGTCGACGTCCTTCTGGACGACGAGCCAGGTGAGCTCGCCGGGGTTGGCGAGTGCCTCGACCGTGATCAGCGACGTGTTCGTGTTGAAGACAGGAACGGTGTTCTGGTCGAACTCCGGCGGGAACTGAAACGCCTCGAGGAGCCTGGGGCGACCATCGACCCGGGCCGGGGCGCCGCCGGTGTCACGCTCCTTCGGCACGACCTCGACCGTGAACGGCGTTCCGGCGAGGACGTGCGTGCCCACGATCGCCGGGTCGACCCGGGCAGCGAGATTATCCACGTTCGAGACCATCACCGACCGCACCCCGGCCCTGACGAGCGCGTCGAGGACTCCCGACGTCCTCAGCGTCGCGAACAGGTCTCCGTGGCCCTGGCCGTACAACGACGGTCTCCCCTCGGTATCGAGAAAGAGGCTTCCGTCAGGACGGAGGCGTGGCGCCGCGGGCTGGACGAACCGGAGCGGTTCGCCGAGGCCACGGTCGACGAGATGCGTGCCGATTGCGTCGTCCGTCGCGAAGCTCGTCATCAGGCTTTCGGGGATCGTGCACCCGAGCGCGTTCGCAAGCCGTTGCGTCTCACCGAGTTTCACGTCGAGGAAGCTCCGTGCGTCGATCGCCTCTGCGACCGCTTTGACGCCGCCGCCGAAGCGCGTCGCCATGCCGCCCGCGAGGACGACGGTCGCGATCGACCCGACACGAAGCGCCTCCGTTCCCGCGGTGAGCGCTTCCTCGAAGCCGACGTCTCCCGGACCGGGCACGGATGTGAGATCGGTGGGGTGCGGGGCCTCGACAAGGCCCGGAACGACGTTCAGGCCGGGCGTCAGCTCACCCACGATCAGCGCAGTCCGGAGCCGATCGAACGTCTCCGCGTCGAACGCATGCCGCTCGAGCACCCGCCGCGTCTCGGCATCGACATCGTCGAGGATCACCGCGACCTCACCGGCGACGGCAGCGAGACACCGAAGGGAGCACGGTGGATTCCCTCTTCGGTCACAATCGCCGTGATCAACGCGGCCGGCGTCATGTCGAAGGCGGGGTTCCGCGCCGTAAACCGATCTGTCACCTCCGCCCCGTCGCGCTCCTCGATCGGAATCGCCGCTCCGTCCGGCGTTCCGGGGTCGATCGTCGACGTGGGTGCCACGATCAGGAACGGGATGCCGTGGTGACGTGCGAGCACCGCGAGGCCGTACGTGCCGATCTTGTTCGCCGAGTCGCCGTTTGCGGCGATCCGGTCGGCGCCCGTGATCACGATGTCGACCTCACCCGCAGCCATTCGCGATGCGGCCGCGCCGTCCACGATCACCGCGTACGGAATCCCGAGCGCTTCCATCTCGAACGCAGTCAGGCGCGCTCCCTGCAGCAGCGGTCGCGTCTCGTCGACCCAGACGTGGTCGACGCTCCCGCGCTCCCAGGCGGCGCGAATTGCCCCGACGGCCGACCCGTAACCGCCGGTCGCAAGTCCGCCGGCGTTGCAGTGCGTGAGAATCCGGGCGGAGGAAGGTACGAGCTCTGCCGCGTACGCGCCCATCCGTCGGCAGCGCTCGACCTCGTCGTCGTGGATGCGCTGCGCGCGCTCGCGCGTCGGGTCGGGGCGCATCTCGTCGAGTGCCCACCTGAGGTTGATCGCGGTCGGGCGTGCAGCGGCCAACGTCTCGTAGGCCTGGTTCAGGTCATCGCCTCGGGCGGCGGCGAGCGCCATCCCGTACGCGGCCGCGACGCCGATCGCCGGAGCCCCGCGCACGGCGAGCATCCTGATTGCGTCGGCGAGCTCGCCCGCGTCATGACAGCGGAGATCGACGAGAGTGTCCGGAAGCCGCCTCTGATCGAGCACAACCACGGCATCGTCCTCGAGCCGGACGATCCGCTCGGGTTCGAGAGCCTCTCGGAGCCGCTCAGCCACGACGACGCCTCGTTTCCGGCCTCAACGGTCGCGTTCCGGCCGCCCGTAGCGGTCGTCGAGCCGCACGACGTCATCGAGATGTGGCGTGGAGACCTCGAGGATCGTCGTGTCGTCAATCGCCGTCACGCGGTGCACCGTGCCGGGGCGATACCGGAAGCAGTCGCCCTCACCGATCTCGTAGGCCGTCAGCTCGCCACCGACCTCGCCGAGCTCGAGC
>Ga0163153_10006098_pt1 | contig 13786 bp, 9 predicted proteins | sample OliLakLV19MP6IB1_FD_148629 | JGI IMG/M metagenome (GOLD analysis project Ga0163153, IMG submission 148629) | Freshwater microbial mat bacterial communities from Lake Vanda, McMurdo Dry Valleys, Antarctica - Oligotrophic Lake LV.19.MP6.IB-1 | ecosystem: Environmental > Aquatic > Freshwater > Lake... | reverse complement strand
CGTACGCGCGCGGCGCTGAAGAAGAACGACGCGTCGGCCGCGCTGACCGCCAGCCGCCGCTGCCGCGAGCTGGCCGCGCCGCTGGGCGACTGGTGGGGCGCGCAGATGGGCTGGGAAGCGGAAGCGCGCGCGCACGACGCGCTGGGCGCGAAGGAAGAGGCGCTGGGAGGGTGGTCGCGCGTGCGGATGGTCGCGCGCACGCTGTCGCTCGTGGGCGACGAGTACGAGGCCACGTCGCGCGTCGCCCACCTGGCCGCGGAGCTCGGGCGCAGCGAACGAGCCCGGGCCGCGATCGACGCGGCGCTCGCGCTGGCGAAGGAGGTGGGCGACGAGAAGGGCCGCGCGTCCCTCGAGGCGCTGAACAGCGCGAAGTAGTCGATACGGTGCCGGGGACGACTTCGACAGGTTCGTCGCTCGAAAGCGGTCAGGTCGCGCGCATCAAGGCGCGACGTCGAAGCCGACCACGTTCGTGACCGAGCTCGGCGCCGGTCCGATCACCGCGGCCCAGTCGATGCGGCGCCCGACGAGCGGCACGAGCGCGCCCGGCCCGGCGACGAACCCCGCGGCGGCGCGGCCGGACGCGTCGAGCGCGCCGATCGTCCCCGGGAACGGCGGCAGGCCGGCGCGAGCGAAGCTGCGCACGAGGAAGCGATCGCGGTTCAGCGGCAGGTGGACGCCCTGGAACACGAAGCCCGGCACGGTGCCCGAGCTCGTGCCGAGGACGAGGTAGCCGACGCCCGCGGACGGCGTGCCGAGGTCGAGCGTGAGCGGCACCGTCGCGCCCGCCGTCGCGCTGACCGCAATGAACCCGCAGAAGAGCGGCGTCGGCACGTCCGCGCGCACCTCGAGGTTCGGCCACAGGCGCACGTGCGAGCCGTCGCCCTGCGTCACCGTGATCTGCCAGCGCCCGTTCCCGACCTGGCCGTTCGACGTCAACGTGAAGCGCAATCGCCCGCCGCCCAGGTCGATAGCCGGGCTGGCGACGGCAACCTGCGACCCGGGCGCGTCGAGCGACTGGATCACGAGCTGCGGCTGGAACGGATCGATCGGCTGATCGTCGATGTTGCGCAGCTCGACGTCGACGACCGCGCTCGACGCGCCGTCGGCCGGGATCACTTGCGCGCTCGGAGTGACGCGCGTCAGCAGGTGGTCGGCGCGCCCGGCCAGCGACCCGCGCCAGAACGGCACGGCCTGATTCGCCATGCGCACGACCGGATCCTGGCCGTTGGGCGGCCCGTCGATGACGCGGAGGTCGCACCAGTACTGGCCGTTCGCGCAGCCCTGCCCGGCGTTGCACGTGCCGTCCTGGTCGCCCAGGCGCGCGATCACCATGAAGGCCGTCGCGGCCGAGTAGAAGGGCTCGGGCGGCGGCGCGCCGCACGCCTGCGGGGTCAGCTGCGAGCACGAGCAGCGCCCGTCGCCGCCCATGTCGCGCGCCGCGAGCATCGCCGCCATCATGCGCGTGGGCAGGTCGCCGCTCGACGCCAGCAGGGCCTGCTCCGCGTTCGTGACGACGATCGTCCCGGTCAGGATGTTGCCCTGGATCGCGTACGACAGGTCGCCGGTCGTGCCGCTGACGCCGAAGCGCGCGTTGCCGCACTGCGTGCCCGTGAACGTCGTCGGCCCGCCGCGCAGCGAGACGATGCCGTACTGGCGCCGCTGGTGCTGCGTGTCCCCCGCCGCCAGGATGTTCAGGATCTGGTCCGGATCCGTGCCGTTCTGCAGCTCGTTCCAGATCGTCATGCGGTTCACGCCGGTCTGGTCGATCACCGACTGCGCCGCGGCGGCGCCTTCGCCGACGCGCAGCACGCACAGCGCCGGCTTCAGGTCGAAGCCGCCGATGCAGGTGGCCGACGCGACGCCAACCTCGCCCGTTCTGTGGTTCACGATCACGATCGACCAGGTGGCGCGCGCGGCGGATGCGAGGGCCAGGACGGCGAGGGCGGCTGTGAGGGGGCGTTTCATGAGCTGGAGTCGCACTCGGCGACTCCTCCAGCTTACTGCGCCCGGCCCGGCGCGGGTCAGCCCGTCTGGCCCGCCGGCACGAGCGTGACCAGCTTCGCCCCGGCGGACACCGCCTGCCCGGCCGTGACGTGGATCTCCTGCACCACGCCGTCCGCCGGCGCCCCGATCTCGTTCTGCATCTTCATCGCCGAGAGGATCAGTAGCGGCGCGCCCTTCGCGACGGTCTGGCCCTTCGCCGCCAGGATCTCGATCACGACGCCGGGCATGATCGCGTTCAGCACGCCGCCCGTCTTGCCGCTGGCGCGCTCGGCTGCGTGGGCCGCGCGCTCGCGCTCGTCCTCCAATTGCACGTCGTGACGGTGACCGGCGAGCGTCACCGTCACGGCGCTCTCGTCGCCCTCGATCGAGAGCCCGAAGCTCTTGCCGCCGTGCATCACGATGACCTGGCCCAGGTCGTCGACCTCGGTGTACGACAGGTCGTACGGCTTGCCCGCGACCGTGATCTCGAGCTGGCCCAGCCTCTCGACGACGTCGACCTCACGCAGCGTGCCGTTCACGGTGACGAAATACTTCACGTCGTGCCCTCGGGTCCGCTCGTGCGCGGCGGGTGGATGCCGAGCGTCCGGCGGCTGCGCGCGAGCCACGCGCCGCGGCCGCTCGAGTCGGTGCCGAGCGCCTTGCGCCGCGCCAGGTGGTGGCGGAACACCGACGCGGCGGCAGCGACGAGGTCGGCGTGCTCGCGCGGACCCTGCGTGAGGTCGAGCGACTCGAGGAAGTGCGTGTCGAACTGGCCGGCGCGGAAGCGCGCGTCCTCCAGCACCGTCAGCGCGGCCGGCAGGCTCGTGCGCACGCCGCCGACGTTGATCTCCTGCAGCGCGCGGCGCAGGCGGTCGATCGCCTCGTCGCGCGTCGCGCCCCAGGCGATCAGCTTGCCCAGCATCGGGTCGTAGTCGACGCCGACCTCCATGCCGCGGTACATGCCCAGATCGAGCCGCACGAACGGTCCGCCCGGCATGCGCAGGTTCCGGATCGTGCCGACCGACGGCAGGAATCCGTTGCGCGGATCCTCGGCGTTGATGCGCACTTCGATCGCCCAGCCGTTCCAGCGCACGGCGTCCTGGCCGTAGCCGAGCTTCTCGCCGCGCGCGATGCGGATCTGCTCGCGCACGAGGTCGAGGCCCGTGACCATCTCGGTCACCGGGTGCTCGACCTGCAGCCGCGTGTTCATCTCCAGGAAGTAGAATTGGCCCTTGGACCACAGGAACTCGACGGTTCCGGCGTTCTGGTAGCCGACCGCGCGGCCGGCGCGCAGGGCCACGGCGCCCATCGCCTCGCGCGTCTTCGCGTCGACGACGACGGACGGGCACTCCTCGATCAGCTTCTGGTGACGGCGCTGGATCGAGCATTCGCGCACGCCCAGGTGCACGCCGTTCTCGTGCTGGTCGAAGAGCACCTGCACCTCGATGTGGCGCGGCTCGTCCAGGTAGCGCTCCATGTAGACGCGACCGTCGCCGAAGCTCGACAGCGCCTCGCCCGACGCGGCCTTGAACGCGCTCTCGATCGCGCTCGGTTCGCGCACGATGCGGATGCCCTTGCCGCCGCCGCCGGCCGAGGCCTTGATCGCGATCGGGTAACCGATCTCCGCCGCGGCCTTCTTCGCCGCAGCCGGATCCGAGAGCGGCTCGACGAGCCCGGGCACCACCGGCACGTCGGCGTCGCGCATGCGCTTGCGTGCGCGGATCTTGTCGCCCATGGCTTCGATGGCCTCGGGCGGCGGCCCGATCCACACGAGACCGGCGTCGCGCACGGCGCGCGCGAACGCGGCGTTCTCGGACAGGAACCCGTAGCCGGGGTGGATCGCCTGCGCGCCGCTCTTCCGTGCGGCGTCGAGGATCTTGTCCGCGCGCAGGTACGTGTCGCGCGGCACGCTGCCGCCCAGCGGCATCGCCGCGTGCGCCATGCGCGTGTGCAGCGCCTTCTGGTCCCAGTCGGAATAGATCGCGACCGTCTCGAGGCCCATCTCGCGCGCGGTGCGGATGACGCGCAGGGCGATCTCGCCGCGGTTGGCGATCAGGATGCGTTGCAGCATGGGTCCGCAGAGGAGAACAGACGGCCGGACCGCGCGCCAGCGCACAGCGCAGCGAGCCTGCGAGCGCGCCACCAGGACGCCGCAGCGAGCTTGCGAGCGCGCGACCAGGACGCCGCAGCGAGCTTGCGAGCGCGCGACCAGGACGCCGCAGCGAGCTTGCGAGCGCGCGACCAGGACGCCGCAGCGAGCTTGCGAGCGCGCCACCAGGACGCCGCAGCGAGCTTGCGAGCGCGCCACCAGGACTTCCGTGGGACCGATGCTAGCATCGACGCCATCGTTGCCACCGGCGAGCTGGAACGTCGAGAAACACGGCCTTGCTGCACAAAGTCCACCACCGATTCCGGGTCTACGACGGCCCCGTGCCCGAGGCCAGCCGTCAGCTCGAGCGCGACGGCTACGCGCACGTCGCCGGTTTCCTGCGCCCGGACGAGGTGGCGGCGCTGCGGGCCGACATCCTCGCGGTCGCCTGCCACGTGGGCATCAGCACGGAGGCGGAGCGGATGGGCCGCACCGGACCGGGCGTCACTGCCACCCTCCGTCGAAAACGTACTCCGGCGTCGCGCCGGCGCGCAGATCGACCTCGCGGTCCTTGTTCCCGCCGGGGCGCGTGGACATGCGCAGCCTCGAGCGTCCGATCGGCGCGGTGATCTCGAGCGTCTGCCCTGCCGCGATCATGTGGAAGTCGAGCCCTGTGTCGCCGCGCATCACGAACAAGTAGGCCTGCTCGGTCGGACCCACGAACTTCACCCGCGCGCGCACGCCCGGCTCGAGCACGAGATCGATGGCAGCCCCTTCGGTGGCCGACAACTCGACGCCCTCGCGCACGGCGATGCGCCCGTCGCCGGTGGAGGCGACGACGTTCCACCTGCCCGGCTTCTGTTTCTCGAACACGGCCATGCCATCCGGGCCCGTGATCTGGGCCGTCACATCGCCCGGTCCTGCCGGCATCGCGCTGACCTTGACACCGGCAACCGGTGCCCCCTGCGCGTCGAGGATCCGCGCGCTCAGCGTGCTTCCGGCCGCGATCCGCAGGACCACGTCGCGCGCGCCCGCCGCGACCGTCACCGGGTTCGACTTGACGAAGCTCCCTGAAGCTGCGGCGCTCAGCGCCCACTCGCCGGCGACGAGCGGTCCGAGCTGGAACTCGCCCGTCGGCGCCGAATGCGCGTCGATGTGCTGGGCCGTGCCGATGCGCCAGGCCTGGATCCACGCGAACGCAGCCGGTCGTCCGGCCGGGTCGAGGACTCGGCCGGAGATCAGCACACCGCGCTCGACCACGATGTCGACCAGGATCTCGGGGAGCCCCGGCGCGATCACGATGTGCTGGGCGACCGGCGCGGGGTCGCTTGCGGGATCGCGCTCGGCGGAAGGGCCCGGCCCGACGGACCAGTTCCCCACCGGCACGGTATCGAAGCGGAACGAGCCGTTCGCGTCGACCTTCGTCCTGCGCGCGCTGGTCGAGTCGAGGTACATGAAGAACGCGGCCTCGGCCGCGCGCGCGGGCGCGAGCCAGATCTCGACGCCCTCGGCCGGCCGCCCGTCGGCTTCGCGCGCGCGTCCCACGATCTGCGCGCCGGATTCGATCCGGCAGTCGATCGTGCGCGCTTCGCCGGGCGCCAGGACGATCGGTTGCACGATCGACCAGACCTCCGTGGTCCCCTCGAGAACCATCAGGTTGAGCGGCGCGCCGGCCGTGAGGCTCGGGAAGTGCGCCGTTCCGTCGGCCCCGCTCACGGATTCCCAGCTCGTGGTCCCGACGCCGTCGATCCAGGCCCCCGACGGGCGCACGAGGTCGAACGCGCTCGCGCGCAACGCGACGGTGTGCCCGAGGATGCCCGAGCCGTCCGCGCGCAGCACGCGGGCCGTGATCGAAGCACCGCGGTCCAGCAGGATCTCCAGCGCGCGCGCCGGCGTCTCGTGGCCCGGGACGATCCGCACGAGCGCGCGGCCATGGGTCGCAGCATCGATCTGAAGCGCCTTCGCGAGCCACGATCGCAAGTCGATCTGGAACGATCCGTCGCCGCGCGAGACCACGACATCCTCCTGCCCGCCTTCGCGCGCGTCGATCGGCACGATCTGCGCATTCGCCACGGGGGCCTTCGAGTCGCGGTCGAGGATGCGGCCGCAGAAGACGAGATCCGGACCCGATGCGACGAGCAGCGTGACCTCGCGCCGCTCCCCCGGCGCGAGCGCGACGACCGGCAGCGTCGCGTTGCCCGCGCGCGCGCCTTCGCCCTGCGCGCTGACGAGCAGATCGATGCCCGCGGGAACCTGGATGTCGGCCATGCCCTCCCCGTCGGTCAGGATGGCCTGCCCCGAAGCCAGCACGGTTCCGCCGTCCCTCCACGCGCTGACATGGACGTGCTCGAGAGGATGCCCGTCCTCCTTGGCCTTCACGCTCACACGCAGGACCGCCGTGTCGATGCGCGGCGCGGTCGATCCCGGATCGGCCGCAGCGGGCAGTGCCGGCGCAGAGCGCGAACCCGCGCGCTCGGCGGACCCCGCCAGCTCGAGCGGCGTCTGGATTCCCGGCGCGGCGGACGTCGCGACGGAGCTCGCGCCGAGCTCGGGTGCGAGGCCGACACTGTCAGGCCCGCTGCGGCTCACCCACCAGACGGTCAGAGCGAGCAGAAGTGCGACGCCGACGAGGGCGAGAACGCCACGACCGCGCATCAGCACCACGCCACGGGGGTCGCGATGCTCTGGGGAGCGAACATGAGGTGCTCAGACTACTGCACCGCGCGCGCCGCCCGCTGCGATCACCATCCGATCCGCTCGCGATCACGGAAGAAGCCGCCGTCCGGGCCCTCGCGCGGCAAGGTGGCGAGCCAGACGATCACCGCCGCGCCTTCGTCCGGGGATCGGTCCGCGCCCAGACCGCCCATGCGCGTGCGGACCCAGCCCGGGCTGCAGGCGTTGACCTTGACGTCGCCGCTGGTCGTGCGCGCGAGGACCAGGCTCAGCGCGTTGAGCGCCGCCTTCGTGATCGAGTAGCTGGCCGGCCCTTCGAGCCCTTCGGCGAAGGAGCCCCAACCCGACGAGACGTTGACGACGCGTCCGTAGTTGCGCTTCACCATGCCGGGGACGAAAGCGCGGCTGCACCACAGGGCGCCCAGAAGGTTGACCTCGAGGGCGGCGCGGAAGTGATCGGAGGGCGTGGTGAGAACGTCGCCGTCGAAGAGGACGCCCCCGTTGTTGACGAGCGCGTCGATCTGTATGCCGGCCTTGTCGAGCCGCGCGGCGCAGGCTTGAACGGAAGCCTCGCTGGCGAGATCGATCTCCTCGGGGATGACGACGAGCCCCTCGATCTCCGGATCGCGCGCCGCGGCCTCGGCGTCCTGGAGTCGGCGCGCCGTCAGCACCACGCGCAGACCGGCCGTCGCCAGAGCGCTGCAGGCCGCGAGGCCGATGCCGCGGTTGGCGCCGGTGACGAGGGCGGTGCGGGTCGTCGCGCTGGATTGGTTCATCGACCGCAGACGGTATCCGGACGCGCGCGGTCGCGCAGCCGCTTTGCTGAGCCGCCCCTGGCGATGTCAGCATGCGGACATGCGCAGTGTGGCTTCGATCCTCTGGCGCCGCCTCGACCGCCCGGGTCACGACCCGTGTCGCCTGGAGCAGCACGGCACCGGTTGGCAGCTCGACGGCGTCGAGCGCGACCTCGAGCAGCGCCGCGTGGCCGAAACGCGGTCTCGTGCGCCGCTATCCCGACCTGTGGGAGGCCGAGCCGTGATCCTCAGAGCGGAATGTTTCCGTGCTTCCGCACCGGCCGCGCCTCGTGCTTCGTCTTCAAGAGCTCGAGCGCGCGGATCAGCATCGGCCGCGTCTTGCGCGCCTCGATCACGTCGTCGATGTAGCCGCGCGCGGCTGCGCGGTACGGGTTGTTGAACAGCCGCTCGTACTCGGCCGTCTTCTGAGCGGTCATAGCGGCCTTGTCCGGCGCCTTGTCGATCTCGCGCTTGTAGATGATGTTCGCGGCGCCCGCGCCGCCCATCACGGCCACGACGCCGCCCGGCCAGGCCAGGTTCAGGTCGGCGCGCATGCGCTTGCTGCCCATCACGGCGTACGAGCCGCCGTAGCCCTTGCGCGTGATCACGACGATCTTCGGCACCGTGGCCTCGGCGTAGGCGTACATCAGCTTGGCGCCGTGCCGGATGATGCCGCCGAACTCCTGGACCGTGCCCGGCAGGAAGCCGGGCACGTCCTCCAGCGTCACGATCGGGATGTTGAACGCGTCGCAGAAACGGATGAAGCGCGCGGCCTTGATCGACGCGTCGATGTCGACGCAGCCGGCCAGGACCGACGGCTGGTTCGCGATGATGCCTGCCACGCGACCGCCCAGGCGCGAGAAGCCGATGATGATGTTCTGGGCCCACTCGGGCTGGACCTCGAGCCACGAGCCGCGGTCGACGATGCGCTCGATCAGGCGCTTCATGTCGTACGGCTTCGAGGGGTCGGCCGGCACGATCGTGTCGAGCTCGGGGTCCTCGCGGTCGTGCGGGTCGTCGGTGGGGACGTAGGGCGGGTCCTCGGCGTTGTTCAGCGGCAGGAACGACAGGAGCCGGCGCAGGAGCATCATCGCGCTCTTGTCCGTCGGCGAGGTGAAGTGCGCGACGCCGGAGCGGCCGGCGTGCACCTTGGCGCCGCCGACTTCCTCGCTCGTCACCTCCTCGTGCGTGACCGCCTTGATCACGTCGGGCCCGGTGATGTGCATGTAGGAGGTGCCCTCGACCATCAGGATGAAGTCCGTGATGGCCGGGCTGTACACGGCGCCGCCGGCGCACGGGCCCAGGATCGCGCTGATCTGCGGCACGACGCCCGACGTCTGCACGTTGCGCCAGAAGATGTCGGAGTAGCCGCCCAGCGAATCGACGCCCTCCTGGATGCGAGCGCCGCCGGAATCGTTGAGCCCCAGCATGGGTATGCCCACGCGCGTGGCCATGTCCATGACCTTGCAGATCTTCGCGGCGTGCATCTCCCCCAGCGAGCCGCCCAACACCGTGAAATCCTGGCTGAACAGGCACACGGGCCGTCCGTCGATCAAAGCGTGGCCGGTGACGACGCCGTCACCCAGGACCTGGTTCTCCTGCATGCCGAAGTCAGTGCAGCGGCTCGTGACGAAGCGGTCGAGCTCGACGAAGCTGCCCTCGTCGACCAGGAAGTCGATGCGCTCGCGCGCGGTCAGCTTGCCCTTCTTGTGCTGCGCGGCGATGCGATCGGGGCCACCGCCCAGGAGCGTCTGCTCACGCAACGCCTGCAGCCGCGCGGTCGGCGTGTCGGGGCTCGCGCCCTTCGGCTGCGCGGGGTCGTTCTTGGGAGCGTCCTTCGTCGTCATCGTGTTCGTTCTCGCGCGGTGCGCGTCAAGCGTAGCTCTCGAGCACTCCGCAGCGCGGACAACGCCACACGCTCACCTTGAGCATTTTCTTGCCCTTGGTCTTGATCCCCAAGTTCATGCCCAGCCACGTCGTCTCCTCGGGAGGTCCTTCCATCCACTGGGCCTGCGTTTGCGAATTGTGGTGTCCGCGGTCCATGAGGAAGCCTTCCTCCATCGGAGCGCGACAACGCCCGCACGTCGGTGATCGGCTCATCGCACGGTCCTCGCACAGGATCCGCAGGTGTTCGAGGTCAGGTCCATTTCGAGGGCTTTCCTTGCGCGCCTCAGCGCGCGAATTCCTGCAGCATGCCGCACTGCGTGCAACGCCACGATTCGATCGTGCGGCGCTTTGAGCTGTTTCTGGGCCATCCGCTCAGCGCGCAGCGCGCGGCTCCTGGACCAGCTCCATCAGCACGCCGCCCGTCGACTTCGGGTGCACGAACGCGATCAGGCAGCCGTGCGCGCCCGGCACGCCCACCTCGTCGATCAAGCGGATCCCGAGCGACTTCAGGTGCGCCAGCGCCGAGGCCATGTCGTCCACGCGCCAGGCCAGGTGGTGCACGCCGCCGCCGGTGCGTTCCAGGAACTTCGTGACGTGGGAATCGGGCGAGGAAGGCTCCACGAGCTCGATCCGCTGCGTGCCGGCGTAGAGCACCAGCACGTTGACCTTCTGGCCCGGGACGAACTCGAGCTCGGTCGCCGACAGGCCCAGCGCCTGCTCGTAGGCCTTGCGCGCTTCCGCGATGCTCTTCACCGCGATGGCGACGTGGTGCAGTTCCTTGACGACGCCGCGCAGCGCGGGCGGGACGGTGTGAGTGGACATCGCTACAGGACCTCCGGCGGCTTGTACTTCCCGAAGACCTGCTCGAGCCGGCCGCAGATCTCGCCGACCGTCGCGTCGACCTCGACCGCCGCGAGGATCGGGATCATCAGGTTGTCGGGACCGCGCGCCGCGCGCTCGAGCTGCGCCAGCGCGGCCTCCACGCGCGCGGGATCGCGTCGCCGCCGCACTTCGTGCAGGTCGCGCAACACCTGACGGCGCGCTTCCTCGTTCGCCTGGAAGATGACCGGCGTCTCTTCGGGGATCTGGAAGCGGTTCACGCCCACGACGACCTCGTCGCCGCTCTCGGCGGCGCGCAGCCAGGTCATCGCGCTGCGCTGGATCTCACGCTGGACCCAGCCCGATTCGATCGCGGCGACGGGCCCGCCGCGTCGGTCGACCTCGGCCATCAGGTCGAGCGCGCGTTCCTCCAGCTCGTCGGTGAGCGCTTCGACGAACGGAGCGCCGCCCAGCGGGTCGACGACATCCGCGACGCCGGTTTCGTAGCCCAGGACCTGCTGCGTCCGCAGCGCGAGCCGCGCCGTCTTCTCGGTCGGCAGCGACAGCGCCTCGTCCATCGAGTTCGTGTGGAGCGACTGCGTGCCGCCCAGGACGGCCGCCAGAGCCTGGATCGTGACGCGCACGACGTTGGTCTCGGGCTGCTGGCTGGTCAACGTGGATCCGGCCGTCTGCGTGTGGAAGCGCAGCATCCACGAGCGTTCGTCCTGCGCGCCGAACTCCTCGCGCATGATCCGCGCCCACATGCGGCGCGCGGCGCGGAACTTGGCCACTTCCTCGAACAGGTTGTTGTGCGCGTTGAAGAAGAACGACAAGCGCGGCGCAAAATCGTCGACGGCCAGCCCGGCCGCGATCGCCGCGCGCACGTAGGCCCGGCCGTTGCCGAGCGTGAACGCCAGCTCCTGCGCCGCGGTCGATCCCGCCTCGCGGATGTGGTAGCCGCTGATCGAGATCGTGTTCCACTGCGGCACCTCGCGCGCGCAGAACGCCATGAGGTCCGTCGTCAGGCGCATCGACGGCCCGGCCGGGAAGCGGTAGTTCCCGCGCGCGGCGTACTCCTTCAGAATGTCGTTCTGCACGGTCCCGCGCAGCTTCGCGAGCGGGATGCCGCGCTTCTTCGCCAGCGCGCAGTAGAGCGCCAAGAGCACCGGCGCCGTCGCGTTGATCGTCATCGACGTCGACACGTTCTCGAGCGGGATGCCCTCGAAGAGCAGCTCCATGTCGAGCAGCGAGTTGATCGGCACGCCCACGCGGCCGCTCTCGGCCTGCGCCAGCGGATGGTCCGAGTCGTAGCCGATCTGCGTCGGCAGGTCGAAAGCGGTCGACAGCCCGGTCTGCCCGCTCTGCAGGAGCAGCTTGAAGCGCGCGTTCGTCTCGCGCGCGCTGGTGAACCCGGCGTACTGCCGCATGGTCCACAGGTGCCCGCGGTACATGCTGGGCCGGATCCCGCGCGTGAAGGGGTATTCCCCCGGCATCCCGCCGTCGGCCGCCGCGCCGTAGACCGGGTCGAGAGGGATGCCCGAGCTCGTGGCGAAATGCGCGCGCCGTTCGGGACTCTTGGTCACCGCCTTGGCGTAGACGTCCTCGCGCCAGCGGCGCGTGGCCTCGGACGGCGCCGGGGCGTCGTCGGCGGGGCGCGGACCGGCGGCCTTGGGCCTCGCGTCGTGGGTCATGGGGCAGCGGGCGCGGGGGTGCCGCGAGTCGGATGAGTCTAGCGGCGGCGGGCGTGACCCGGGCTTGCAGGGGTTTTTCGCGGCTTGTGCGGCGAGCGGGTCGAAGGCCTGCGCTTCCAGGCAGTAGCATCGAACTCCCGACGCCGCCCGCGTCTCTGGTTTCTCGAAACGGCCCTCGGCCGCGAGACTCCGGTTGGCACGCGCCCGACCATCGGAACCCCGTTCTCTACGCCGCGCTCGACAGCCTCCCCATGAAGCGCCCCCTCGTTCTGGCCCTCGTCCTGGTCCTCGTCGCCGCGAGCGTCGTGGGACTCGTCACCTGGCTCTCCTTCGGTCCCCCGGGCCGGGCGCCATCGCCCGGCTCCGGGCGTGACGCCACGACGGCCTCGGCGGCCGAGGACGCGCGCGCCGACGGCGTCGCGCCGGACGCGCCCGCGGACCTGGCCGCGCCGGGCGCGGAGGCGGCCGAGCGGGCCGCCGCTGCCGCTGCTGTCGCCGACTCCGGCCCGCGCGTCGCCATCGAGGGTCGCGTCACGCCGCCGTCGGGTTGCACGGTCGACGACCGCGTCGAGGTCTTCGCGCTCGACCGCGAAGTGGACGTCGAGGACGCGCTGGAGGCCGTCGATCACTCGGTCAAGCCGCGCGCCGAGAAGCCGCGCGAGCGCGACCCCTTCGGCTTCGCGACCGAGGTGGACCTCGTGGTCCCCGACCGGCCGCGCTTGCTGGGACGGGCGCAGATGGCCGCCGACGGCCGCTTCCGCCTCGAGGTGCCGGAGAGCACGCCGACGGCGCACGTGATCGCGGTCGGCCGCTCGTGGTACGGCAAGCGGACCGAGCCGCTCGACGTCGGCGCGAATGGCGCGCGCGTCGACCTCGTGACGCTGTGCGGCGCCTGGATCGAGGGCGTCGCCGCCGTGCCCGCGGGACGCGACGCGAGCGAGGTGGAGGACCTCGAGGTCAAGCTGCGCACGGCCGTGGACGGACTGCGCGGGAACATGCGGGATTTCGAGGGCATTTCGCGCTCTGCGCGCGTCACCGGCGGTCGCTTCGAGCTCGTCGCGCTGGACGCGGCCCTGACCTACGACGTCTCGGCCGAGCCCGAGCGGCTCGCGGCTGGCAAGGCCAAGGCGAAGGACCTCACGGCGGGTCACGCCTACCCGCTGCGGCTCGAGTTCCTGCAAGGCGGCACCGTGCGCGGCGTCGTGCGCGGTGCCGACGGCAGGCCCCTCGACGCGGCCAAGGTCTCGGCCAACCAGAAGGGCAACTGGTTCGGCTTCGACGACAACTCGATCCGCGACGGCCAGACGGGCGCGGACGGCGCGTTCGAGCTGGTCGGCGTCGCGCCCGGCAAGGTGGAGCTGAAGGCGGCCGCGGACGGCTGGCTCTTCGACAAGGCCGTCAAGGTCGAGGTCCAGGACGGCGGCGTCACCGAGGGCGTCGTGCTGGCGCTGACGCGCGGCGCGGCGATCGCGGGCACGCTGCACTGGGCGGACGGCAAGCCGGGCGTCGACATCGTGGTCGACGTCTCGTTCGACCGCTCGCAGATGGCCGGGATGGGCGCGTTCAACGCGCTGAAGGGCGCGCGCGGCGAGGCGCGCACCGACGCCGAAGGACGCTTCCGCGTGCAGGGCCTCGGTCCCGGGCCGTTCAACGTCGAGGCGCGCAAGCTCGCTCCAGAAGACGAGGCCGAGTGGAAGGACAAGCCCGTCCTGGAGCGCCGCCGCCACGAGCACCGCGCACGCGCCGAGGGTGTGAAGCCCGGGACCGAGGAGTTGGCGCTCGTGCTGCGTCCACCCAGCGGCATTCGCGGTCGCGTCGTCGATGCGGCCGACGTGCCGGTCGCGAAGTTC
>Ga0163153_10006094_pt1 | contig 13788 bp, 9 predicted proteins | sample OliLakLV19MP6IB1_FD_148629 | JGI IMG/M metagenome (GOLD analysis project Ga0163153, IMG submission 148629) | Freshwater microbial mat bacterial communities from Lake Vanda, McMurdo Dry Valleys, Antarctica - Oligotrophic Lake LV.19.MP6.IB-1 | ecosystem: Environmental > Aquatic > Freshwater > Lake... | reverse complement strand
GGCTCGCGGCGCGCCTGCACGCGCAGAGCGCGTCGCAGTCGCTGCCGTGCGTCGAGCGCCGCACGTTCCACCTGTTCGGCCTGCCCGAGGGCGGCTTCGCCGACATGGCCGGCCCGTGGATGGCGCGCGACGCGAACCCGCTCGTGGGCGTCACGGCCAGCGGCGGGCGGCTGACCGTCTCCGTGCGCGCCGAGGCGCCCGCGCGCGAGGCTGCGCGCAAGCTGGCCGACGCGCGCGCGAACGAGATCCGCGCGCGCTTCGCGCCGTGGTTGTTCAGCGAGGACGAGCCCGACCTGGCGCACGCCGTCGGGCTGCAACTGGTCGCGCGCGGCGTGAGCATCGCCATCGCCGAGTCGTGCACGGGCGGCCTCGTCACCGAGCGGCTCACCCGCGTGCCCGGCATCAGCGCGGTCTTCGAGTACGGCTTCGTGACCTACGCCAACCGCGCCAAGACGGACTTGCTGGGCGTCGACCCGACGCTGTTCCAGCGCCAGGGCGCGGTCTCGCCCGAGGTCGCCGCGGCGATGGTCCAGGGCGCCGCGCGACGCTCCGGCGCGCGCCTCGCCGTCTCGGTCACCGGCATCGCCGGACCGGGCGGGGGCAGCGCGGAGAAGCCCGTGGGCCTCGTCTGGTTCGGGCTCGCAGCCGACGGCGTCGTCACCACGGAGGAGAGGCGGTTCCTCGACCTGGGCCGCGACCTGATCCGCGATTTCGCGGCCAATACGGCCTACGACCTCGTGCGCCGAGCCCTCGCGACGCTGCCCGATCGGCCGTCCGGGTCTCGTTGACCGACCTGGACACGGCCGATAGGATCTCCGCCCACGTTACCCCGTGGTGTAATCGGTAACACAACAGGTTTTGGTCCTGTTATTTCTGGTTCGAGTCCAGACGGGGTAACCAACAAGCCGCGACCTCGGGAGCGGCTCACCGGTACTTCCGGGTCTGGGCGCCGGCGCCGGACTCGCAGGAATTCCTGCAGCTGCCGAGCGTCCGGGTCGGCCCGTCCTGCCTCCGGAGCCTGCTCATGATCCACTTCAGGTTGGCGTCGATCCTCTTCGCCGCGTCGTGTTGCGTCGCTCCGGCGGCGGCGCAGGGGATGGTGCAGCTCACGCTCTCGGGCGAGGTCGACCGCACCGGCGGCGCGCGCGCCGAGGTCGAGGTCACGTTCGTGAACGGGAATACGAACAACGAGGCGCGCACGGTCGCGTTCGGGATGTTCCTGGCCGAGCGCACGAGCGCCGCCGACCTGGCCGTGCTGCTCGAGAAGCGCTTCGTCTCCGCCGGCGCGCGCGCCGTGAACACGAGCCAGGGCCAGCCCGCGCGCGGGGTCACCTGCTTGTTCATCGAGGACGTGCTGGGCGTCTCGCTGCGTCTGGGCCAGGGCCTGCGCGCGACGGTGACCCTGTCCGAGGATCGCCCGCTGTCCGTGCGCATCGTGCCGCCCGAGGACGCCAAGCAGGACGCGATCCTGCGCGTGACCGCCTCGACGTGGTTCCCGCACGAACGTCTGCACAAGCGCGCCGAGATGGAGACCCGGCTCGACCCGACGCTGACCACGACGCGCATCGCCGACCTGCTGGCGAACCAGGCGATCCGCTCCGGCTGGCCCAGCGAGGTCGATCGCCACGAAACCTGGCTGCCGGGCACCACGGCCTCCGCCGGCGTGATCGAGGGGGCCAGCTTCGATCTGATCACCTCCGGCGACTGGCGCCTGGAGATCGCGCTGGCGCCGCGGCGGCAGGACCGCTGAACGAGCCTCGCATTGCCACCGCGCGAGGCTACTCGACCCGTGTTTGACCCTGAACGGCCACCTGCCGTAAGCTGAGGGGCTCCCCGAACGGCCCCAGGATCACCGGTACTCCATGGAAACATCCCTGCCCCAGCGTCTCCAGAAGTCCGTCTCCGGCTCGTTCCACAAGACGGCCCTCCTGCAGAAGCGCGTGCGCGAGCTGATCCGTGGCTCCGCGCCTCTGATCGAGACGCGCGAAGTGAACCCGATCAAGATCGCGTTCCTGGAGATGGAGCGCGGCCTGATCGAGCTGATTCCCGAAGAGGAATCGCCGGCCAGCATGTGAGACAACGGTGTCAGACACCTTCTCCCACAACGGTGTCAGACACCTTCTCCCGGTGTCCGACGCCGACGTGCACGGTGGACAAGGGTGTCAGACACCTTTTCCCGCGGAGAGCGCGCTCAATGCCTCCGCAGGCATTCTCTCCACGGTCTCCGACACCTGGGCGCCACCGACGCTGTGTCCGAGAACTCTGACTCGTTCCGTGCCGAGTCGATTCGCGCAGAAACTGCGCGGCGACGAGGTGCTAGGCCGCTCGACCCGGCATTTCGGAGCGATGGGGAGTGCTGAACATGGCGAGCCTGAGCAGCGTCCTTCTTGAGTGCCTGGTGCCACTGCTCGTGCAGGACGCCCCCGCGTCCGCGCCGCAGAAGCAGCCCGATCCACCCTGGGTCATCGTCGACTGGCCGCTCTCCGATCAGCACACCAGTGTCGAGGGTCTCCAGCTCGTCGTCTTGAGCGACGGGACCTACGTCGGGTCCTACCAGCTCACCGGACATGCCGTGAACCTGGGCACCAGCCTCGTGCGCTCGCGCGACCACGGCGTGACGTGGACTCGCATCGCGATGTTCGAGGACCTCCACAGCGTCAGCCTGATCGAGCACGACGACGTGGTCTGGCTGGTGGGGATCCAGGGTGAATCGCCTTCGTATCCGGGACCCGTGGTCGTGAAGTGCCTGAGCGATTCCGCCGGTCGGTGGCAGGGTGGCACGAGCGTCGTTCGACGCGCGGAAAGCTACGGATGGGCTTTGGATACGGTCCAGCACGCTGGCCGTGTGTGGCGCTCCTTCTCGCGCGGCCTGGGCGAGCATGATCTCGACCTGCGCAGCCAAGCCTTCGTCGCGAGCGCGCCGCTCGGATGGAACTTGCAGGACCCGGCAAGCTGGCGATGGTCGGGAGAGATGGCCTCGGATGGCTGGCAGACGATGCACCTCGTGCCGGCTCCCTCCGGCGATCCGACCCTCCTGAGCTTCGATGGACGCGGCACGCTCAGCGGGCTGGCCGATCTGACGGAGAACGGCGGATTGCTGACGCCGAGAGCCGAGGTGCCGGGCTGGACCTTGCCGCCAAGGCAGGCTTCGTGTCTCGTGCGAGACCCGATCGATGGCCGGATCCACGCGCTCTGCACCGACTCGGGCACGGATGCGCACCTGCTGGACAACGCGCCACGAAACGCGTTGGCCGTGGTGTCATCGACCGATCTGCTCACGTGGACCTCGCGCACGCTTCTCCATCACGCGGAGCGGAGGCCGCTCCGGTACGGGTACGCCGCGGCGCTGATCGAAGGCGAGGACCTCGCCGCCCTGATCTCCTACGAACAGCCGCCCACGGCGAAGGAAGGCGAGCCCCGGATCCCGCTCACGATCGCCTTCCTGCGCGCCCCGAAATTCCGCGAGCGCTCGGTCGACGCTCCACCGATGTGGGGCCCGCCGATCCCGCGGTAGACAGCGGTGTCAGACACCCTTGCCCGCCTTCGCGGCGAGAACGTGTCGGACACCGCTGTCGAAGTTCCGCGAGCGCACGCACGACGATCGGCCGCTCTGGGAACCGTCGATTCCTCGGTCGTCAGCGCGGGAGAAGGTGTCTGACACCCTTGTCTACTTCAGGGTCGCGAGCAGCGCCTTGTTCAGGCGCGTGTACTCTTCCTTGATCGCGCCCTCGGCCTTCGAGGCCATCTCGAGCGACTTGTTGGCCGCTTCCGCCGCGCCCTTCTTGTCGCCCATCTTCGCGAGGATCAGGCCCTTGCGGTACATCATCCAGAACGCCTCGGGCTGCTCCGCGAGGCCCGCATCCATCCACGTGATCGCCTTCTTCAGGTCGAGGTTGTTGCCGTAATAGAACATCGCCGCCTGGAAGTAGGGCTTCTTGCCGTCGGCCGCCATCGCGGCTTCGATCTGCGGGACGAGCACCTTCACCAGGTCCGTCTCGACCTTCACGGGCACGCGGGTCTTGTCCCACGACAGTTGCAGCGTGGCGGTCGAGTCCTTCACGTCGGCCCAGCCGATCTCGAACGTCTCGACCATCTCGGCCAGCGCGACGGGCTTCACCTTCACGCGCATCTGGTCGTTCTTCTCGTCGTAGCTGTACGAGCCCCACTGGCCCGTCACCTTGTTCAGGATGATCGTCCACTCGGTCGGCGTCGGGATCGTGAACAGCGCGTAGGAGCCGGCCGGCACGTCGGCGCCGCCGATCTTCACGGGCGTGCTGAACGTGATCTTGGTCGCGTCGTTCGCGCCCGTGCGCCACACCTCGCCGTGCGGCACGAGATCGCCGAAGATCTTGCGGCCCTTCACGCCGGGGCGGGCATAGACCACCTCGATGTCGGTCAGGCCGACGCGCTGCTGCACGGTCGCGGTCGGGCTCGCGGCGGGGAACTCGACCTTGGGAGCGGCCGGAGTTTGCGCGCCGAGACCGGCGGCGAGAAAAGTGGTGGCCAGGAAGGAGACGGCGGGGCGGAGGAGGTCGATCATGGGAGTGGGGTGGAGTCGGAGGTCGGCGCCAGGGGCTCGAAGGCGAAGAGTTGAGCAGGGCTCGCGCTCACGGTCCAGGATCGGTGCTGGGGGCCGGGTTCAGCGCGCGCGCCGCTGCGGGCCGTGATCGGCGCGCACGAGCAGCCTGGATCCGCGGCGCGAACGCGGGCATCCTCCTGCGTTCCTGCCGGGCGGCCGATCGACCGGGGCCCGCCGCCCTCCGATGCCCACGGCGCGCACAACTCCGCCTGAACCGATCGAGAACCGCCTCGCGCGTCGCGGCGGCGCGGTCGAGCTCCTGCGCGCGCCGGCGGCGCTCTTCGCGGCCGCGGCGATCGCGCGGCGCGCGGCGTACGACCTCGGGATCGCGCCTTCGACGCGCTTGTCGGTGCCGGTGATCTCAATCGGCAACTTGACCGCGGGCGGCACGGGCAAGACGCCGGCGGCGGCGTGGCTCGTCGGCCTTTTGCAGCGGCGCGGGCTCGCGCCGGGATTGCTCTCGCGCGGATATGGCGCGGTGCAGGGCGAGGCGAACGACGAGGCACGGCTGCTCGAGCGATTGTGTCCCGGCGTGCCGCACGTCCAGGATCCGCGGCGAGCGCGCGGCGGGGCGAAGCTGGTCGAGCGCGGCGTGCAGGCGATCGTGCTCGACGACGGGTTCCAGCACCGTCAGCTCGCGCGCGATCTCGACCTCGTGCTCGTCGACGCGACGAGGCCGTGGGGCTTGCCATCGGTCGATGGCGCGGAGCCCGTGTGCGCGCTCCTGCCGCGCGGATTGCTGCGCGAGCCGCGCAGCTCGCTGGCGCGCGCGGACGCGATCGTCGTCACGCGCTCGGACCAGGTCGCGCCCGCGGTGCTCGCACGGCTCGAGGCCGACCTCGCGCGTTTCGCGCCGGGTCGCCCGCTGGCGCGGGCGGTGCACGCTCCGCGCGCGTGGCGCACCGAGTCGGGCGCGGAACGGCCGCTCGCGGAGCTCGCGGGCCGCGAGGTCGACGTCGCCAGCGCACTCGGCAACCCGCAGGCCTTCGAGGCGACGGTGCGCGCGCTCGGGCTCACGGTGCGGGAGCACCGCGTCTTCCCCGACCACCATCGCTACGAGCGCGCGGAGCTGGAAGGCCTCGGCGGCGCGCGCCCGCTCGTCGTCAGCGCGAAGGACGCGGTGAAGCTCGCGCCGCTCGGCATCCCGCACTGGTGCCTCGACGTCGAGTTCCGCATCGTTTCCGGCATGGCTCCGATCGAGGCGCTGCTCGACGGCCTGCTGCACCCGGATCACGTGGCCGGCCGGTGAAGCGCAGGCCCGGATCCCTCCTGCCGGCTTCGCTCAGCGCGGACTGGCCCGTTCCGCCGCAAGAAGTCTTGGGCGCGCGCGGCGGCGCGCTGGCGTGGCTCGAGTACGCCGCGGCGCGTGGGCTGATGGGCGTGCTGTCGCGTCTGCCCGACGGCCCGCGCGAAGCGTTCATCGACGGTTTCGCGCGTCTGGCGATGCGCGTCGACCGCTCGCACTCGAATGCGGCGCGCGAGTTCCTGCGCGCCGCGTTCGGCCCGACGCTCGTCGGCGACGCGCTCGAGGCGCGCGTGCTGCAGGCCTGGCGCCACTTCCTGCGCGTCACGATCGAGAGTTCGGGCTTCTCGCATCGCGTGTCGTTCGAACGTCTCGGTCAGCACCTGGACGAGGTCGTGCTGCACCCCGACGCCGAGCGCCTGCGCGCGCAGAAGAAGGGCGCGATTTTCGTCACCGCGCACCTGGGCGACTGGGAAGCGGGTTCCGCCGCGCTGGCGCACCTGGGTTTCGACCCGCTCTACGTCGTCGCGAAGCCGCCCAAGAACCGGCCCTTGTCGGCGCACCTGCAGGACCTGCGCGAAGCGCGCGGCCTGCGCGTCCTGCCGCGGCGCGGAGCGATGCAGCACGCCAGCCAGATCCTGCGCGGCGGCGGCTACATGGCGATGGTGCTCGACCAGCGCGCGCGGTTGCGGCCGGTCCTGGCGCCGTTCTTCGGGCGCATGGCGCGCTGCGACCGCAGCGCCGGCGTGCTGATGCGGCGGCTGCGCACACCGATCCTGGTGGGCGCGTGCTTTCGAACGGGGCCTTGGCGCTGGCGCGTCAAGATCCCGACCGTGATCCACCCGGACGAGCTCGCCGGCGCGTCGCCCGAGGACGTCGTCACGCGCCTGAACCGCGAGTTCGAGGCGCGGATCCTCGAGGTCCCTGACCAGTACTTCTGGCTGCACGACCGCTACCGCGGCGCGGATCCCGAGACCTTGGCGCGCGAGGCCGCCGAGCAGGCCGCCCGCGGCGACGATGGAGAGGCCTGGAGAAACCGATCGTAGGCCTCTCGGACTCTGGTGGCGCCGCGCGGAACCGCGCGCGGGAGAGGCCTAGAGAAACCGATCGTAGGCCTCTCGGACTCTGGTGGCGCCGCGCGGAACCGCGCGCGGCGGGGGGCGGACTCTGACAAGCGCCCTTGCGAGCCGCTACCCTCCCCGGATGGTCGACTTGGCAACGGGCCGCGTGCTCGTGACGGGCGGCGCGGGCTTCATCGGCAGCGCGCTGGTCTGGGCTCTGAACCGGCGCGGGATCCGGGACGTCGTCGTCTCGGACTTCCTGGGCGAGTCGGAGAAGTGGCGCAACCTCGTGCCGCTCGCGTACGCCGACTACCTCGAGGCCGACGACCTGCACGCGCTCGTGAAGGCCGACTCCGGGCGACTGCGCGACGTCCGCACCGTGTTCCATCTGGGCGCGTGCAGCGCGACGACGGAGCGCGACGCGGCGTACCTCGTGCGCAACAACTTCGAGTACACGAAGGACATGGCGACGTGGGCCTTGTCGCACGGCGCGCGCTTCGTCTACGCCAGCTCGGCCGCGACGTACGGCGACGGGTCGGCGGGCATGTCGGACGAGGCTGAGTTGGCGACGCTGCGGCCGCTCAACATGTACGGCTACTCGAAGCAGATGTTCGACCAGTGGGCGCGCGGCCAGGGCCTGCTCGATCGCATCGTCGGCTTGAAGTATTTCAACGTGTTCGGGCCGAACGAGGACCACAAGGGCGACATGAAGAGCCTCGTGCACAAGGCCTACCACCAGGTGCTCGAGACGGGCCGCATCCGACTCTTCAAGAGCCACCGGCCCGACTATCAGGACGGCGAGCAGAAGCGCGACTTCGTGTACGTCAAGGACGCGGTCGAGATGACGCTGCACCTGGCCGAGTCGCAGCGCGCCGGCGGCCTCTTCAACATCGGCAGCGGGCGCGCGGCGACCTGGAACCAGCTCGCGCGTGCCGTGTTCGCCGCGCTCGAGCGTCCGGAAAGCATCGAGTACATCGACATGCCCGAGTCGCTGCGCGGCAAGTACCAGTACTTCACCGAGGCGCGCATCGACCGTTTGCGCGCGGCCGGCTACGCCGCGCCCGTCACGGCGCTCGCGCCGGCCGTCAGCGACTACGTGCGCGACTACCTCGTGCCCGACCGCCGGCTGGGCGATGGCGCGAGCGAGGGGAGGGGCGCGTGAACGGCCGCGAGCTGGAAGCCATCCTCACGCAGCGCGGCCGGCCGCGTGTGCTGATCGTCGGCGACTTGATCCTGGATCGCTACGTGTCCGGCGACGTCGCGCGCATCTCGCCCGAGGCGCCGATCCCCGTGCTGACCGCGCGGCGCTCGGAGGAGAAGCTGGGCGGCGCGGGCAACGTGGCCGCGAACCTCGTGGCGATGGGAGCGGTCGTCGACATCGCCGGCGTGCTGGGCGACGACGGCTGGGGGCGCGCGCTGCGCAAATTGCTCGAGGATCTGGGCATCGAGACGACCGGTTGCGCGGTCGACGCGTCGCGCCCCACGGTGCAGAAGACGCGCATGATGAGTGGTTCCCAGCAGATGCTGCGCGTCGACTGGGAGGACGCGCGGCCGGTGTCGGGCGCGGCGCGCGACCAGCTCGTCGCGAGCCTGCCGGCGCGCGTGAAAACTGCGCGGGCCGTCGTTCTGTCGGACTACGGCAAGGGCGTGCTCGTGCCCGAGGTCATCGCCGCGGTGCTGAAGGCCGCGAAGAGCGCCAACGTGCCCGTGCTGGTCGACCCCAAGGGCGAGGACTACGCGCGCTACCGCGGCGCGACGCTCGTGACGCCGAACCGCAAGGAGGCCGAGCAGGCGGTCGGGCGCAAGCTCGCGAAGCTCGAGGACTTGCCTTCGGGCGCCGACGAGCTGATCCAGAAGAGCGGGCTCGACGCGGCCGTGATCACCCTGGGCGCCGACGGCATCTACTGGCGCGACAAGCGCGGCGCATCCGGCCACGTGCCGGCGCAAGCGCGCGCCGTGTTCGACGTGACCGGCGCCGGCGACACGGTCGTGGCGCAGCTCGCGTTCTACATGGCCGACGGCGTCGGCCTCGGTCCCGCGGTCGAGCTCGCGAACCAGGCCGCCGCGATCACGGTCGCGCGTCTCGGCACGCACGCCGTGTCGCGCGCCGAGCTGGCCGCGCACCTGGCCGAGAGCCACCCGCACGGCGGCAAGGTCGTGCGCGGCGGCGAGGTCGAGGCGCTGCTCGCGCAGTGGCGCCGCGAAGGCAAGCGCATCGTGTTCACGAACGGCTGCTTCGACGTGCTGCACGTCGGGCATGTCGATTACCTGCGCTTCGCGAAACAGAAGGGCGACGTGTTGATCGTCGGCGTGAACGACGACGCCAGCGTGAAGCGACTCAAGGGCGCGGGTCGGCCCGTGAACCCTCTCGACGATCGCATGGAGATGCTGGCCGCGCTCGAGATGGTCGACGCGGTCACGAGTTTCGCCGAGGACACACCCGCGAAGATCGTCGAGCGCGTGACCCCGAACGTGCTCGTGAAGGGCCAGGACTGGGCCGAGAAGGGCGTCGTCGGCCGCGAGTGGGTCGAGTCGCACGGCGGCGTCGTGCATCTCGCGCCGATGGTGCCGGGCAAGTCGACGACGTCGATCCTGGACCGGGCGCAGGGCGGGGCGGAGTTGCCGAGCTGCTGATCGTGCTCGTGGCTGAAATTTCAGCGAAATCGTCCACGAGGTGGCTGAAATCACAGCGATTCGAGCCGGCTTCTCAGCGCGCCGTACCGCGCCGGTCCGTGTCCAAGTGCGTCAGCACCTCGACCATCCGCTCCAGCAGGTGCGCGTCGCCGGGCGCTCCGAAGTTCTTCTGTACGACCTCCTTCGCGAAGAGGTGCACGAGGTAGCGCAGCCGGCGCGCCTCGACGCTCTCGACCGCCAGGTAGTCCCTGTGCCCCGAGTTGAACTCCCACGCCGGGCCGAGGAGGCGTGAGCGCCACGCTTCCGCCGGCGCGTACACGGCGGCGGGCTCGGGGATCCCGGCGGCGCGCTCGGCCCCGGCGAGTTCGGTGAGCACTTCGACCGGGATCGTCGCTTCGGCGGAATCGCGAGCGCTCTCGGCGCGCACGACGATCCGCGCCGTGCCGGGCTCGACGGCGGCGGAGAAGCGCGCCTCGTGGCCGTGCCATACGAGTTCGCCCGGGCCTTCGAGCCGCCAGCTCCACTCGAATCCGGGATCGGCCGCGCGCCCGTCGCCGTCGAGCGCGACGGCGCGCAGCGTGCGTTGGGCTCCCGGCGCGACCCGCAGTCGCGGGGGCGTCACGCGCAGGCGCGCCACGGGGCCGGGCGGGAAGAGCCGGTCGTCTTCCGTGGTCGGGGATGCACGCTCGGGCTTGATCGAGCCGGTCGGCTCGTGCGGCATCGCGGCCTCGGGCAGGACGGCTCCCGCGCGCGCCGGCTCAGAGTCGGATCCCTCGCCCTCCCCGCTCTCGAGGCGCGCACCAGGGCGTGCCGGGCCTTCCGCGACGCGGTCCGCGCCCGCGCTCGTCGCGGCCGCGCGAACGGGAACCAGCTCGTACTCGGGCAGCAGCGCCACGCGCCGGAACGCGCGCCTGATCTCGCTCGCGACGGTCTTCGATTTCTGGGCGGCGTGAGCGACCTCGTCTTCGGAGATCACGGCGGCGAGCGTGATCTCGATCCGCGGCAGCGCGCCGAGGAGTGCCGCCGCCGCCGCGTCGGGCACGAAACCGCGCCGCGTGCTGGGGGATACCTCGAGATCGGGGAAATCCACGAAGCCCTCGAGCCGGCCGCTGTCCCACGGAGGGCGCGGACCCTCCTCGGGCGCGACCGCGGCGAGATCGTCGAGCACCGTCGAACCGCCGCAGGTGAGCTGCACGACGCCGCGCCGATCGTCCTCGGCCGGCACGAGGTACAGCTCGAGCCGTGCGTCCTCGAAGCCCTCGATCGCCAAGGTGCGGAACTCGGGCAGGTGCCGGCCCAGGTAACGCGGCGGTCGCACGACGAAGTGCTTGTGCGCGCTGCCGCGCGAAACGCGATCGTGGATGTGGATCTCGACGTCCTCGCGGCCCAGCAGTTGACCGCGCAGCTCGGCCGCGAGGTAGGCCTGCAAACGTCCGGGCTTGATCTGGCGCGCAGCGACGTCGTGCACGCCGCGGATCAGGACCTCGGTCGAGGTCTCGTGCTCGTCGAGGCGCCGGGCGCGCGAACGCGCGATCTCGCCCGACGCGCGATCCTCCTCGAGCCGCAGAACCAGCGCCTCGGATCCGGCGACGCGGCTCCTGATCTCCATGTGCCGCCCGACGCTCCAGAAACCGAGCAGTCCGATGCCGTACTTGCCCAGCGCCATCTCCCTTTGGCGTTGTTCCGGCGTGAGCGAACGCTTGTGCGAGTGCCCGATCGTCGTCGCGATCCGGCGCAGTGCATCCTCGCGCGGCAGATCGGGGAAGACCCCACGACCGTCGTCCACGATCCGCAGGGTCCGTGCACCACCCTCGTTGGCCCACGCGATCTCCACGCGGCGCGCGCCGGCGTCCAGCGAGTTCTGGACCAGCTCGGCGACAGCCTTGCGCGGATCGCTCTGGCTGCGCGCGAGCAGTCGGATCAAGTCGAACGGATCGGCCGGCTTCAGTGCGACGCGTTTCGAGGCGGATTTCTTGCTGTTGCGTGCCATGTCAGGGAGTCGGGCGGAGCAGCCAGCGCTCGATCGCGGCCAACTGCACGGACTTCCAGTGGTTCGACTGTGCCGGATTCGTGACGCCGTGGCGCTGCTTGGGGTAGAGCGCCAGCTCGAACGACTTGCCGGCCTTCTGCAGCGCGTAGGCGAGCTGCATCGTGTTGCCGGGGTGCACGTTGTCGTCGATCGCGCCGTGCGCCAGCACGAGGTGGCCGTGCAGCTTGTCCGCGGCGGCCACGACCGACGTCCGCGCGTAACCGTCCTTGTTGTTCGCGGGCGTGCGCATGAAGCGCTCGGTGTAGATCGTGTCGTAGTTCCGCCAATCGGTCACCGATCCGCCGGCGAGCCCGAGCGCGAACGTCTTCGAGTGCGTCAGCGCGTAGCTCGTCATGAACCCGCCGTAGCTCCAGCCGGTGATTCCGATGCGATCGGGATCGGCGATGCCCTGGTCCACGAGCCACTTCACGCCGTCCTCGAGGTCGGCCAACTCGCTCTCGCCCAGTCGCTGGTAGCAGGGCCACGTCGCTACGCCGCCCTTGCCGCTCGACGTGCGGCCGTCGCAGCTCCACACGACGACGCCGCGCTGCGCCAGGAGCTGCTGGAACATCCCGCCTGATCCGCCCCAGGCGTTCTTCACGGTCTGCGCGTGAGGTCCCCAGTAGCCGAAGACCATGACGGGGTAGCGGTGCGCCGGGTCGTAGTCGGGCGGCAGGATGCGCATCGCTTCCATCTTGAAGCCGTCGCGCGTCTCGACCTGCAGCAGCTCGGGCGGCGTGAACTGGTACTCCGCCAGCGCGGGCACCGGGTTCGCGTCGACCAGGCGCACTTCCGAGCCGTCGCTCGCGCGGTGGAGGCGGCGCTGCGTCGGCGTCGTGATGTCGCTCCATTTGTCGAGGAACAGCGCGAAATCCGGGTTGAAGCTGACCGCGTGCGTGCCGGCGCGCTGCGTCAGGCGCTCGAGCGCCTTCCCGTCGAGCCGGACCGAGTACGCGTCCGACCCGATGGGGGAGCGCTGGGTCCCGCTGAAGTAGACGAGGCCGTTCTTCTCGTCGACGCCGTGCACGTCGCGCACTTCCCACTCGCCTTCGGTCACGGGGCCGAGGCACTCGCTGTCCTTGTAGCGGTAGAGGTGGCGCCATCCGCTGCGCTCGCTGGTCCACAGCCACGTGCCGTCGGCGAGCCAGCGCGGCGAATCCGTGCGATCGACCCACGCTGGAGTCGTCTCGCGCAGGAGCCGCGTGTCGCTCGTTCCGTCCGGCGCGCAGATGCGCAGGTCGAGCCAGCGCTGCTCGCGGTCCTGCACCTGGTAGACGAGGCGGTTGTCGGGGCTCCACGCGACCTCGACGACGATCGGCTCCTCCGCCGCGTAGGCCGATAGGTCGACGTTCGCCGACGCCGCGCTGGCCACGTCTGCGACGCGCAGCGCGACGGTCGGGTTGCCTTCGCCCGAGCGCGGGTAGGGCGACGTCTCGACCTTGACCTCGTACGTCGCGTCGTCGACCAGCGTGTAGTTCGGCACGCCGGACTGGTCCAGCCGCAGGTACGCGAGACGCGCGGAGTCCGGGCTCCACCAGAACGCGCGGAACGTGCCGCGACCGAAGACCTCCTCCTGGTAGAGCCAGTCGAGCTTGCCGTTCAGCACCATGTCGGAGCCGTCGGTGGTCAGGCGCTTCGCGTTGCCCAGCTTCGCGTCGGCGACGTACAGGTCGTTCTTGGCGACGAACGCGACGCGCGTGCCGTCGGGGCTGAACGTGGCCTCCTCCTCCTCGACGTCGGGCGTCGCGGTCAGGCGCACGGGCGCGGCGGCGTCGAAGCGCACGATCCACAGGTCGTCGGCGACGTCCACGAGCACTGCTTCGCGCCTGGCGTCCATGCTCGACGTGTCCGTGAGGGAGCGCTTCGCGATGCCCTCGATCTCGTCCTCGTCCACGCCCGGGATCTGCTTCACCGCGGCCGCAAACTTCTTCCCATCGAGGTAGGGCTTCGTAGCGCCCGTCACGGCGTCGACCACGCTCCAGGGCGACTCCTTCGCGTCCGGGCTCGTTTCGAGCTGGATCCAGTGACCCGCATCGATCCATGTCGCGCCCGGAGCCTGCTTGCCGCTGAAGTCGACCTTCTTGGCCTTGTCGAGCGAGTAGAGCACCTCGAAGGTCAGCGGCTTCTTGCCGTTCGAACCGGGCTTCGCCGCCTGCGCCGTTTCCGGCGCACGCGCCAGCGCGATGTCGGCCGGCGCGCTGCTGCACGCGGCCGCGGCGAGCGCCGCGGCCGCGTGCAGCAG
>Ga0163153_10006092_pt1 | contig 13789 bp, 12 predicted proteins | sample OliLakLV19MP6IB1_FD_148629 | JGI IMG/M metagenome (GOLD analysis project Ga0163153, IMG submission 148629) | Freshwater microbial mat bacterial communities from Lake Vanda, McMurdo Dry Valleys, Antarctica - Oligotrophic Lake LV.19.MP6.IB-1 | ecosystem: Environmental > Aquatic > Freshwater >... | reverse complement strand
CGGCCTTTGGGCGCGACTGCTCACGCCCCTACCGAATTGCAATGCAGTAGGAATCCGCCCTGCTTCCGCCTAGCAAAATACTACGAAAATCACCTCAATATATCGTTTCCACTGCATCGATACGGCTGAGCCTACTCACGACAGGCCGGACGGGTTGATTCGGCGGGTATTTTGAAAACCGGTCCAGCGGCCCAGTCCCACCTACTGGCACAGTAAGATTGGTGGAGCGCGTTGCCCTCAACGCGCTATTTAACTGCCGTTCGCAGAAAGCGCGCTGGGGACAGCACGCTCCACCCCAAGGCAGTTGGCCCTCACGGCGTCCCAGCCCTCCACGCGCCCACCTGACACACTCCGGGCTCGCCACCCTCGGGCCCTCCCGGCTGACTCTGCGCCCATGTCGCGCGTGCTTACCCTGCTCACGAACGCCTTTCCCGCTTGGGTTTTGGCCGGCGGCATCATCGCGCTTTTCCAGCCGGCGTGGTTCACCTGGTTCAGCGGTCCGTGGATCGTGTGGGGCCTCGCCGTCATCATGCTCGGCATGGGGCTGACGCTGACCTTCGACGATTTCCGTGCCGTCGGCCGGATGCCGAAGGCTGTAGTCCTGGGCTTCGTGGCGCAGTTCACCATCATGCCGTTGCTCGGCTGGCTCATGGGCCGGCTCTTCGCCCTGCCGACGCCGTTTGCCGTGGGGCTCATCCTCGTGGCCTGCTGCCCGGGCGGCACGGCGTCCAATGTCGTGACCTACCTCGCCAAGGCCAACGTCAGCCTGTCGGTCGTCATGACAATGTGCTCCACCTTCGCCGCCGTGATCATGACGCCGCTGCTGACTTCCTGGCTGGCCGGTGCGCTGGTGCAGGTGGACGCGTGGGGCCTGTTCTGGAGCACCTGCCAGGTGGTGATCCTGCCGGTCGTGCTCGGCCTGTGGATCAACCGGCTGGCGCCGCGCCTCGTGCAACGCGCGCAGCTCGTGCTGCCGCTGGTCTCGGTCCTCGTCATCGCCCTCATCTGCGCGAGCATCATCGGCGGCAGCGCCGTGGCGGTGCGCGAAGCCGGCTTCCGGCTGCTCGGCGCCGTCTTCGGCCTGCACGCGGGCGGCTTCGCGCTGGGCTATGGGCTGGCCCGGCTGACGCGCTTCGACGAAACGGTCGCCCGCACCGTGTCGATCGAGGTGGGCATGCAGAATTCCGGCCTCGGCGTCGTGCTGGCCCGCAAGCATTTCGCCGACCCGCTGACGGCGGTGCCCTGCGCCATCTCCAGCGTGTTTCACTCCGTGATCGGCAGTGTGCTCGCCGGCTGGTGGCGTTGGCGCAGCCGCCCGGCGCGTTAGTTCAGGCCCAGCTCCGCGAGCGACGGGGCGCAGTGGACTTCACCGCCGCCGAAGCGCTTGACCAGTCCGTCCGCCGCGGCCTGCAGCCGTTCGCGGCGCCGGGCGAAAGCGTCGTCCGTCTCGTCCGGACCCTCGATCAGCAGGAAGCTCACCAGCGTGCGGCGGGTGGAAAGCGCCACGACCCTGATCGGAGTCAGGCGAAATTTCTCAGGCGAAGGGCCGGCGTGGAGGTCGACCACGCCGGTCCCGGCGCTCGTTTCCAGATCCACGACCTGCTCGCCCTCGGACGTCAGCGCCCACCAGCGGCCGCGCTGGAGCATGAGCCGCTCGCACCAGCCGGCGGTCCACTTGGGCAGGTTCTCGATGTCGGCCAGAAAATTGAAAACGGTGTCGCGCGGGGCGGACACGGTGACGGTGAGTGGATGGATGTTCATGGGTATGATCACGTCTGAGGGTTGAAGAGAAATCACCGGACCAGTTCTGCCGACCGCGCGAAGGCGAGACCGGCGATGAGCCGGCCCAGCATGGGGACCGGGCGGAAGGTGGGGGATTCAAGCATGCCCGATCCTACCAGAAGCTCCTGACAACCCTATGTCAGGAGCGACCAAACGCGCTTATTTTGCGTGCAACCGCGCGATTTTTTCGGCCTCTGCCCGCACCAGGGACCTCAGCTTGGGCGGCGCCAGCGCCTCGGCGCGGTCGCCGAACGACAACAGCCACCGCGCCATCCACTCGAGCGACCACGCATAGAGTGCGAATTCCGCGCCGCCGTCCCGCGCCTTCTCCTCGATGAGCGTGGCGAAGCTCTCGCGCTGCGCGCGTTCCTGCGCCGTGCGGTGGAACCACACGCGCACCGGCAGGGTTTTCTCCCGGGCGGAGGATTCCTCCATGTGTTCCCTGAACGAGAATCCCTCGCGCATCTCGAACTTCTCGGGCGTGAGCTCGAGCCGGCGGATGCGGTCGATCCGGAAATGCCGGTAGTCCGTCCGCAGCCGGCACCACGCCACCAAATACCACGCGCCGCCGTAGAAGACCACGCCCAGCGGCTCGACGTCGCGCGCCGTCTCCTCCGTGCGCTCGCGCCCCTGGTAGCACATCCGCAGCACGCGCCGCAGCACCACGCCCTGCTGCACCAGCAGCAGCCAGCGCTGGCCCGCCGCCTCCGGCGCGGTCTTGCGGGACGACTGGCCGTAGACCACCGTACGCGCCACCAGCCGCTCGACATGGTCCTGCCGGTCGCGCGGCAGCACCGCCCGGAGCTTGTCGAGCGCCGAAATCATCGGCGCCTGCAACGAGGCGTCGGTGAACTGCTTCACCAGCTCGCCGCCGACGAACAGCGACACCGCCTCGTCCGCCGTGAACATGACCGGCGGCAGCTGGTAGCCCTTGAGCAGGCTGTAGCCGACCCCGGCCTCGCCCGAGATGGGTACGCCGGCCTCGCCCAACGCGGCAATGTCGCGATAGACGGTGCGCTCCGTGATGCTGAAGTGCTCCGCCAGCTCCGACGCACGCACGACGCGCCGCCCCTGCAGGTGCAGCACCATCGCGACAAGCCGGTCGGTCCGATTCATGCCCGACAGCACAAGGGCGCCGGGCGGGGGCGGCGAGATTTTCCTGCCAAAAAACGGTAACCCTGCCGGCCCCGCTCGGTCTGATGTGGGAATGAAGCCTTCCCTCCGCCTCAAGCGGGCCCGCCAGCGTGTCAACGTCCTGGTCACGGCCCTGCGCTCCGTCCCCCGTGGCCGTTACCTCGCCATCCTCGCCGCCCTGCTGGGCCTGGTCATCCTGCGTTCCTCCATCGGGGCGCTGAAGCCCAGCACTTGGCTGCTGGAAAACGCCCCGGTGCTGCTCGGCCTGCTGTCCCTCTGGGCGACCTACCGGGTCATGCCGCTTTCCCGGGTGAGCTACAGCCTGATCCTGCTTTTCCTGTGCCTGCATGAAACCGGGGCGCACTGGACCTACGCCAAGGTCCCCTACGACGAATGGTGGCGGTCCGTGTTTGGCGTGACCCTGAATTCGCACTTCAAATTCGACCGGAACCACTTCGACCGGCTGGTGCATTTCTCCTACGGCTTCCTCATGGCCTACCCCATCCGGGAGGTTTTCCTGCGCGTCGCCAATGTGCGCGGTTTCTGGGGCTATTTCCTGCCCCTCGATTTCACCATGAGCACGTCGGCGTTCTACGAGATCCTGGAGTGGGCCACGGCCGCGGTGGTCGGCAGCACGGCCAGCAACGACTATCTCGGTTCCCAGGGCGACGTCTGGGACTCGCAAAAGGACATGGCGATGGCCTCGCTCGGCGCACTGCTGGCGATGACCATCATCGCGCTGATCACCTGGCACTACAAACGCGACTTCGCCCGGGAGTTCGGCGAAAGCCTCCGGGTCAAGAGCAGTGCGCCGCTGGGGGAGGACGAGATCGCCCGGATCCAGCAGGGCAAAACCGGGTGACGCGGGAGGGTATTGAGGTGGGAGGGGCTTTACGCCCCGACGGGATTCCAGTCACGCCTGGCAGATTCGGGGTATAAAACCCCTCCCACCTTCATCCCCCTTGGCCGAACGGCCCAGTTGGCAGCAGGCAAGCTACACCGGCCCATCACCCGCCCTCAAAGCCGTGCCCGTAACCGGGCTTTAAGTTGCACCGCCCCGCCCCCCGGGTAGGCTCCGATTCAACGTGAACTCAGCCGCCCTCTCCTCCGCTCCCGTCAACCGCGGCACCCCGGTCTTTCACGTGCGCGGCCTGACCAAGGTCTACGGCTCCGGCACCGCCGAGGTGCGCGCCTTGGCCGGCGTGGACCTGGACCTCAACGCCGGCGAACTCGTCGTCCTGCTCGGTCCCTCCGGCTCCGGCAAAACCACCCTGCTTAACCAGCTCGGCGGCCTCGACATCCCCACGGCCGGCACGCTGCGCTACCGCGACATCGATCTCACCCACGCCAACGAGGAGCAGCTCACCCGCTACCGGCGCGAGTCGGTCGGCTTCATCTTCCAGTTCTACAATCTCATCCCCAGCCTCACCGCCCGCGAGAACGTCGGTCTCATCACCGAGATCGCCAGCAACCCGCTCACCCCGGAGGCCGCGCTGGGCCTGGTCGGGCTCTCCCCGCGCCTGGACCATTTTCCCGCCCAGCTCTCCGGCGGCGAACAGCAGCGCGTCGCCATCGCCCGCGCCATCGCCAAGCGCCCCGAGGTGCTGCTCTGCGACGAACCCACCGGCGCCCTCGACGTGAAGACCGGCATCGTCGTCCTCGAGGCCATCCAGCGCGCCAACCGCGAGCTCGGCACGCTCACCGTCATCATCACCCACAACGCCGTCATGGCCGACATGGCCGACCGCGTCATTCGCTTCTCTGACGGCCGCGTGCAGTCGGAAGAGCGGAACGCCGCCCCCGCGGCCCCGGCGACACTGCGCTGGTAGCGCAGCGAAAGCTCCAAGCACTCCAACCTCCCAGCTCCAATGCAACCCCAATCCCCAAGCACCATCTCCGAGTCTTTCGTGATTGTTTCCGTTTGGCGCTTCTCTGGAGCTGGGAGGTTGGCGCTTGGAACTTTCTAGCATGCTCCCGCACCTCGACCGCAAGCTCCTCCGCGACCTGACGCGCCTCAAGGGCCAGGCCGCCGCGGTCTCGCTGGTCATGGCCTGCGGCCTCGCCATGCTCATCATGGCGCGCAGCCTCATCCACTCGCTCGAGACGACGCGCGACGAGTATTATCAGGCCAACCATTTCGCCGAGGTGTTCGCCTCGCTCAAGCGCGCGCCCAACGACCTCGGCGCCCGCATCGCCGCCCTGCCCGGCGTCGCCACCGTCCAGGCCGGCCTCGCGGTGCCGGTCACGCTCGACCTGCCGGGCTTGGCCGAGCCCGCCAGCGGCCTCGTGCGCTCGCTGCCCGACTTCGGCCCGCCCGAGCTGAACCGGCTCTTCCTCCGCCGCGGCGCGTGGCTGGCCCCCGGGGTGCGCGGCGAGGTGCTCGTGGGCGAGGCCTTTGCCAAGGCCAACTTACTGAACCCCGGCGACTCGCTGACCATGTTGCTCAACGGCCGGCGCCAGACGTTCCGCGTCGCGGGCATCGTCCTCTCGCCGGAATACATCTTCGAATCGCGCCCGGGCGCCGCCCTGCCCGACAACCGCACCTACGGCATCTTCTGGATGACCTACAAGGAGGTCGCCACCGCGTGGGACCTCTACGGCGCCTTCAACCACGTCGCCGTCACCCTCGCGCCCGGCGCCAGCACCCAGGCCGTCATCGCCGAGCTCGACCGCCTGCTGCGCCCCTACGGCGGCCTCGGCGCCTACGGCCGCAAGGACCACCCGTCGCACATCCGCGTGACCGACGAGATTCGCGTGCTCGCGATCCTTTCCATCGGATTCCCCTCCATCTTCCTCAGCGTCGCCGCGTTCATGACCAACGCCGTGCTCTCGCGCCTGCTCGCCCTGCAGCGCGAGCAGATCGCCATCCTCAAGGCCTTCGGCTTCACCAACCGCGCGATCGTCACGCACTACCTGAAGTTTGCCTTCGTGCTGGTCGCCGCGGGCGTGGTCTTCGGCGTGCTCGGCGGCCTCGTCCTGGGCCACAAGCTCGTCGTCATGTATGAGCTGTTTTTCAAGTTTCCCGACCTCGTCTTCCAGCTCGACGGCACCGCCGTCGCCATCGCGCTCACCGTCGGCCTCGGCGCCGTGACCCTCGGGGTCTTCAGCTCCGTCCGCAAGGCCGCGCGCCTGCCGCCGGCCGAGGCGATGCGCCCGGAGCCGCCGGCCAGTTACCAGCCTTCCTACCTGGAGCGCCTCGGGCTGAAGCGCCTGCTCTCCCACTCCACCCGCATCGCCGTCCGCAACCTCGAGCGCCGCCCCATCCAGGCGCTGTTCACCGTCACCGGCCTTTCGCTTGCCACCGCCCTGCTCATTCTGCCCAACACCTTCAAGGCCGGCATCGCCGACATCCTCGACTTCAAATGGGACGTCGTGCAGCGGCAGGACCTCAACCTCGGCCTCGTCGAGCCTTCCTCGGCCCGCATCGCCCACGAGCTGGCGCAGCTGCCGGGGGTCACCCGCCTCGAACCGTCGCGCTCCGCCGCCGTGCGCATCCACTTCCAGGGTCGCAGCCGCCAGATCGGCCTGCGCAGCCTGATCCCGGGCTCGATGCACAGCCGCGCCGTGGATCACTCCGGCCGCGAGATCTACCCGCCGACGGAAGGCCTGATCGTGTCGGCCAAGCTCGCTCAGGTGCTCGGCGCGCAGCTCGGCGACCTGCTCGTGGTCGAGGCGCTCGAGGGCCGCCGCCCCGTCAAGACTCTGCCGCTCGTCGGCCTGGCCGAGGATTTCACCGGCATCGCCGCCTACATGGAGCTGCACGCCATCAACCGCTTCCTTGGCGAAGGCGACGTCATCACCGGCGCCAGCCTCGGGCTCGATATGTCGAAACGTGCTGAATTTCTCGCGGCGCTGAAGGAGATCCCGCGCGTCAGCAGCATCGCGATCAAGGAGACCATGCGGAAGAGCTTTCGCGAGACGACCGCCCAGATGATGGGCCTCATCCAGAGCATCTACCTGATGTTCTCCGTGGTCGTGGCCTTCGGCGTCATCTACAACAACGCCCGCATCTCGCTGGCCGAGCGGGCGCGCGAGCTGGCCACCCTGCGCGTCGTCGGCATGACGCAGCGCGAAGTCGGCGCCATCATCGTGATCGAGCTGGTCATTCTCGCCGTGCTGGCGGTGCCCCTCGGCCTCGCGCTCGGCACGGGTTTTGCCACCGTCATCATCTCGTCGGTGAACACCGAGACTGTGCGCCTGCCGCTGGTCTTCACCGGTTACACCTACTCCTTCGCGGTCATCGTCGTCGCCACCGCTTCCGTCTTTTCCGCCCTCGTCGTCCTCCGCAAACTCAAGCAGCTCGACCTCATCGCCACCCTCAAGGCCCCGGAGTGAGTCCCAAACCGGTTAACCACTAATCTTCACTCATCCCTCACTAATTCCAAACCTCAGAATCATTAGTGTCCCATTAGTGTGCATTAGTGGTTACTTCAGGTCTCAGGTTTCAAGTTTCAGGTTTCCTCTTATGAATCCCTCCTCCGCTCCCACCAAACGCCGCTGGCTGCCCTACCTCCTCGGTCTGGCGCTGATCGTCGCCCTCGGCTTCGGCCTGCGCCCCAAGCCTGCCCCGGTCGAGACCGCCCTCGCCGCCACCGGCCCGCTGCGCGCCACGGTCAGCGAGGAAGGCAAGACCCGCATCAAGCAGCGCTACGTCGTCTCTTCGCCCGTCACCGGCCAGCTGCGCCGCGTGCCCTTCAAGCCGGGCGCCTCCGTCGCCGCCGGCGATGTCGTCGCCGTCATCGAGCCCATGGCCGCCACCCCGCTCGACCCCCGCAGCCGCGCGCTGGCCGAGGCGCGCCGTGATTCCGCCGTGGCCTCGCTGGAAAAGACCCGGGCCGCCCACGCCCTGGCCATCAGCGAGCTCAAGCGCGTGCAGCGCATGTTCGATGCGGGCACCGTCTCACCCCAGGACATCGAGAACGCCCAGCTGCGCGAGACGACCGCCTCCCGGGAGATCGTCGCCACCGAGGGTGCCCTGCGCGCCGCCGTGGCCGAGCTGGCCTTTGGCATTTCTGGAGGGCCGGTCTCCCGACCGGCCGCGGTCGGCCGGGAGGCCGACCCGCCAACCAACAACCTCATCGAAGTCCGCGCCCCCGTCGCCGGCCGCGTGCTGCATGTCTTTCAGGAAAGCGAACGCCCTGTCTCCGCTGGCACCCCGCTGCTCGACGCGGGCGACCCCGCCGACCTGGAGGTCGTCATCGAATTGCTCTCGCGCGACGCCGCCGCGCTGGTGCCCGGCGCTCGCGTCGAGTTGGAGCAATGGGGCGGCCCGAAGCCGCTTGAGGCCCGCGTGCGGCTGGTCGAGCCCGCCGCCTTCACCAAGATTTCCGCCCTCGGCGTCGAGGAGCAGCGCGTCAACGTCGTGGCCGACATCATCACGCCCGTGGCCGAACGCGCGTCGCTCGGCGACAACTTCCGCGTCGAGGCCCGCGTGGTGGTCTGGGAGAGCGAGAATGTATTGAAAGTGCCCGTCTCCGCTCTGTTCCGCCAAGGCAGCCAGTCGGCCGCCTATGTCGTCCGCGGCGGCAAGGCCGTGCTCGTGCCCATCGAGGCCGGACAGTCCAGCGGCCGCGAGGTGCAGGTCCTCAAGGGCCTGGCCGAGGGCGACGAGGTCATCCTCTACCCCGGCGACCGGGTGAAGGACGGCCAGCGGGTAAAGCCGGTGAAGATCTGAAGGTAGGGCGGCGAGTCCCTTCGCCGCCAAGCGCGGAGCGGAGTCCGCGCCCTACCCGCCATTGCCGCCCAAAGCCCAACTAGACCAAACCTGATACCGCGTTAATTTCCCGGGCATGAAGCTGGCCGGCCTAGAAGAGAAAGTGCAAAGCCTCTCCCCCGAGGAATTGCGCGCTTTTGCCCTCTGGGTTGAGGAATACACCGCCAGACAATGGGATGAGCATATCGTCCGCGACGTCACTGCGGACAAACTCGATAAACTGGGCCGAAAAGCTGATGCGGCGTTCGACGCCGGTCGGTGCACCGAGCCGTGAGGCATTTTGCTTCGCCTGATTTCTGGCCTCACTACCGGCAGCTGCCGGAGCATATCCGTGGGCTGGCTGACAAGAACTTTGTCCTGTTGAAAGCCAACCCCGCCGTCCCTCGCTTCGCCTGAAGAAATCCGGCCCATTCTGGTCCGCGCGGGTCGGCTTGGGCTATCGGACACTCGGCCAAGACCGGCCGGAAGGCATCGTCTGGTTCTGGATCGGCACACACGCGGAATATGCTGATTTGCTTAAATGATTACATCACTAAGACCATTACTCGTCCCGGCGACCGCGTGTCCGATGGCCAGCGGGGGACGCCGGTGAAGATTTGAGGAGTAATAACATGCCTAAGCTAGACAAACGCAGTGTGCCTCTAACCAAGACTGAAATTGAAGAATTTTTTATTCCACCGTTTGATCACCTCAAGTATCGGCTCACGATGCTGGTCTCATTGAAAGAGCGACTCGAAGCAAAGGAGTCGATCAGCGACCGAAGCATGGTTTGTGAATTTGAAGCAGCCCTCGTTGCCAGCAGAATGTTTGTTCAGTTTCTCGGGCTTCGAACCGAGCACAAACCGCAGCTGCGCCTCATAGAGGACCGAAGTTACTTCACCAAGGACGGGAGATCAGACGAGGTGAAAATTGCTGATCTTGGGGGGAACTTTGTAGCTATCTCACGCGATCTCACCGTGGATGAAGCTGCCTTACTTGCTAGAGCACATCATGCAGCCAGTAAAGCCACTGCGCATCTTACATATAACTCGAACCATGGTTTTAAGCCGGAGGAATTGCTAGTTGGGGCAGATTTAATTGTCCGCCTTTTGAAGAGCCACCTCTACGATCGTGTGCATCGCTCGATTAGGAGATAGGGTTAATACTCGATCCCCACGGCAAAATGGCTGTCTCTTGCGCGCTTTGCGGGTTTGCCAAGTAAGGAGGCGAGCGTAGCGTCTCGGCATGATTCGCGTTACATCTCCTCTCCGCGGTGCCGCTGTTGCGGTGCTGCTGGCCGCGACGTCGATTGCCTTCGCCGCCGATGCCAATCCCACGCAGGAACGCGCCGACCGCTTCCTGCTCCTCGTCAACTCGGCCTACAAGTCCCTCGTTACCCTCGAAGGCAACGCCCAGTGGAAGGCCCTCACCGACGTCTCCCCGATCCACGACGCCGGCTCGGAGGCCGCCAGCAAATCCCGCGCGGCCTTCACCGGCGACCCTGTCCTCATCAACGAGGCCAAGGCCCTCCTCCTCAAGCGCCACGAACTGAACGAGCTCACCATCCGCGAACTCCAGCAATTGCTCCTCGCCGCCGCCGAAGGCCCGATGACCAACCCGAAGCTTGTCGCTGACCGCATCGACGCCGAGGTCGCGCAGGCGTCCACGCTTAACGGCTTCGAGTTCAAGCTGGCCGGCAAGCCGATCACGGTAAACGAAATCGACAACCTCCTCAACGCGAGCACCGACCTGAAGGAGCGCCAAGCCGTCTGGGAGGCTTCGAAGGAATCCGGCAAGGCCCTCAAGACCGGCCTCATCAAGCTCCGCGATCTCCGCAACGGCGTCGCGAAGGAACTCAATTATCCCGACTACTTCGCCCTGCAGGTCGCCGGTTACGGCATGACGACCGAGGAGATGATCAAGCTGCAGGACGAATTCTTGCGCGAGCTGCGCCCGCTCTATCTGCAGCTCCACACGTGGGTGAAATACAAGCTCGCCGAGAAATACCAGCAGCCCGTGCCGAAGCGCATCCCGGCCCACTGGATCAACAACCGCTGGTCGCAGGAATGGGGCGGCCTCTCCGAGGGCGCCGACCTCACGCCGTTCTTCAAGGACAAGACCCCCGAGTGGGTCGCGAAGTCCTCCGAGCAATTCTACGTCGGCCTCGGCTTTCCCGCCCTGCCGCAGTCATTCTGGGAAAAGTCCGACCTCTACCCGGTGCCCGCCGGTGAGAAGCGCAAGAAGAACACCCACGCCTCCGCCTGGCACGTGGACCTCGAGAGCGACCTGCGCTCGCTGCAGAGCATCGAGGCCAATCCGTGGTGGTTCTCGACCAACCACCATGAGTTCGGCCACATCTATTATTTCATGGGTTACACGCGGCCCGAGGTACCCGCCCTGCTCCGCACCGGCGCGAACCCGGCCTTCCACGAAGGCTTCGGCGAGCTGACCGCGCTGGCCTCCGGCATGGCACCCTACCTCAAGTCGCTCGGCATCCTGCCCGCCGACTTCAAGGTCGATGAAAACGCCTTCCTGCTCAACAACGCCCTCGTCCCTGGCGTGCCGTTCATCTTCTGGTCCTCCGGTGTCATGGCGCATTGGGAGGCCGACGTCTACGCGAAGAACCTGCCCGCCGACCAGTGGAACACCCGCTGGTGGCAATACGTGCGCGACTTCCAAGGTGTCGAGCCGCCGACGGAACGCGGCGAGGAGTGGTGCGACGCCGCCACCAAGACGCACATCAACGACACGCCGTGCTACTATTACAGCTACGCCATCGCGCAGGTTTTCAAATACCAGCTGAACGACTACATCGCGAAGAAGATCCTCAAGCAGCCCCCGCAGCGCTGCAATTACGCGAACAACAAGGAAGTCGGCGACTTCTTCCGCAAGATCATGGAGAAGGGCAAGACCGAGGACTGGCGCAAGGTCATCAAGGAAGCCACCGGCGAGGAACTGAGCACGCGCGCCATGGTGGAATACTACGCCCCCCTGATGAAGTGGTTGCAGGAGCAGAACAAGGGCCGCCAGATCGGCTGGGATTGATTCAGTTTTTTGGCGGGCCGGTCTCCTGACCGGCCGCGGTCGACCGGGCGGCCGGCCCGCCACCCTGCCCAACCCCATTAGGCCATCAAATCGTACCCCGGCCCACGCCGGGGTTTTGCTTATACCGGCTGCGGTGTATCTCCCTCGGAAATGGCAAGAAATGCGCCTTTTCCGGCAAGCCCGGCCTTTACCAATCCGCCCATGTAGGACATAGTATCTGCTATGGTCAGTCCTACTACCCCAGGACCCCTGGACGCTCTCCAGCGCCTCTCGGGTGAAACCCCTTCCATTCCCGACGTTGTCATCCGGCTCGCGGGCAATTCCCAAGACGGGATCCAGGCCGTCGGCGGCTTCCTCGCCCGCCTCGCCGGCCGCTCCGACCAGGAGGTCATGACCTACATGACCATCCCGTCGACGATCTCCGGCGGCCCGTCGATCTTCCAGGTCCGCATGGGCTCCGGCGAGATCCTCTCCTCCGGCGACCGCGCCGATGTGCTCGTGGCCTTCTACCAGCACAGCTACGAGAGCCACCGCGCCTCGCTCCGCCCGGGCGGCGTGCTGCTCTACGACACCGACCACGTCACGCCAAATCCCGACGACAAGGAGATCACCGCCGTCGGTGTGCCCATGACTTCGGCGACCGTCGAGGCCGTGGGCGGCTCCACCAAGGAGAAGGGCAAGAACATGTACGTGCTCGGCCTGCTCGCCCGCATGTTCGACCTCGATGTCGAGAAACTCACGCAGCTCATCAAGGAGCGCTTCGGCGGCAAGAGCGAGGACATCGTCCGCAATGCCCTCCTCGTGTTCGACGCCGGCTACGCCTACCCCGCCGAAAACCTCCGGTACCGCCTCGAAAAATCCGCCGCCCCCGCCGCCGGCGCCCGTCCGCAGGTCACCACCGACGGCAACACCGCCCTCGCCTACGGCCTCATCGCCGCCGGCGTCCGCCACGGCGCCGCCTACCCGATCACGCCATGGTCCTCCATCATGGAGACCCTCCGCGTCGAGCTGCCGAAATACGGCGGCATCTTCGTGCAGTGCGAGGATGAGATCGCCGCCGCCTCCACCGCACTGGGCTTCTCTTATGGCGGTCACCTCGCCGTTACCGGCTCTTCCGGCCCCGGCCTCTCTCTGAAGATGGAGGCCCTCGGCTGGGCCACCATGGCCGAGATGCCGCTGATCGTGATCAACGTCCAGCGTGGCGGCCCTTCCACCGGCATGCCGACCAACATCGAGCAGAGCGACCTGATGCAGGCCATCTACGGCTCGCACGGCGACTGCCCGCGTGTCGTCCTCGCCCCGAAGAACGTCGAGGATTGCTTCTACCTCGCGCTCGAGGCCGGGCGCATCGCCCGCGAATACAGCACCCCGGTCATCATCCTCTCTGACCAGGCCATCGCGACCCGCATCGAGGCCTTCCCCGAGCCTGAGCTCGCCAAGCTCATGGGCCCGACCAAGCCCGACGTGGCGCCGCGTGATGCGACCTACAAGGCCTACCCGCTCGACGCCATCACCCACCACGCCCCCCCGGGCTCTGTGATGGGCTCCGGCAAATACCCGACCGTCACCGGCCTCGAACACGACGAACTCGGCCACCCGACCGCCAATCCCGGCCTGCACATGAAGATGACGGCCAAGCGCCGCGACAAATTGAAGAAGCTCGCCGCCACCCTGTCCGCCCCCGAGCTGGCCGGCGACCAGTCCGGCGACGTCCTCCTGGTCGGCTGGGGCTGCACCTACGGCCCGATCCGCGAAGCCATGGGCCGCCTCCGCGGCGCCGGCGCCACGGTCGGCCACATGCAGATGCGCCACATCCATCCCCTGGCCCCGGGCCTCGCCGAGACCTTCGCCCGCTATAAACACATCATCGTGGTCGAGATCAACGACGAGGGCCTCTACGGTTTTGGCCAGCTCACCACGCTCCTCCGCGGCTGCTTCTGCAACCCGGCCATCGAGAGCATCACCAAGACCGACGGCCTCACCTACAAGGTTAGCGAGATCGTCGAGCGCGTCGCCCAGAAGCTCGGCCTCGCCGACACCACCGTCGGCATGCGCAAGCAAAGCGTCCTCGCCCTCCCCCAACGCGGCTGAGCCCACCGGCTCCAACCCTCCCCGCCAACTCCCAACTTCCCGCCC
>Ga0163153_10006091_pt1 | contig 13792 bp, 11 predicted proteins | sample OliLakLV19MP6IB1_FD_148629 | JGI IMG/M metagenome (GOLD analysis project Ga0163153, IMG submission 148629) | Freshwater microbial mat bacterial communities from Lake Vanda, McMurdo Dry Valleys, Antarctica - Oligotrophic Lake LV.19.MP6.IB-1 | ecosystem: Environmental > Aquatic > Freshwater >... | reverse complement strand
CCATGCCCCCACCAGAAAACCCGTCACCCATGTCAACTTGGCTGCCAGTGTAATCCCTGCGCCCGCTAACACAAAGAGTTCTCCCAAGTAGAAGCCCAGCGGTGCCTGGATCATAAAGGTGGGATAGCCGTAGCCTTGAATGTGATGCATGGCCCAGCGCGGCCAGAGCGCACCGGAACGGAACGAGGCATCAAACATCTGCAAATAAAAGACGCTATGACGGCCATCATGCGCCTCATAAAAATAACCAGGGGCCATCAAAGGCGTCAACGCCAGTACGCTCAACCCGAGCAACAGCGCCAAATACCAATCAACCCTGACCGCAGCCGATTTCAACAACGCACGTAAACGAGTAAGCATGAGAACCCTTGTCCCGTAGGAACACTTGATTTTAGATAATGAGCGATCTCTCGATATCGATTCCGATCAGGGGGTGGTTGGCGGGGCACGTGGCCTAAAGTCAAGTGTCCCTACGGGACAGGAAATCAAAATCCGCTTGAACATCAGTCGGCGCTGAGTAGAGAAGAAGTGACGCCCCACTGGTCGCTAAAGACAAAGTCGGTGAGGGGGCGGCGGGTGCGCGCTGTCAATTCACCTTCGCGGTGGCGGTCAGCCAGCGCTTCGGGGTCGCCCAGATAACCCAGCGCAAACATGGTCACGGCTTCATACTCGGCAGGAATGGCGAAAAGTTCACGCGCTTTATCGGCGAAAAAGCCACCCATCATGTGGAGCGATAGATCAAGCGCCGTCGCTTGGATGGCAAGACTGTGGAGCGCCATACCGACATCGTGCCAGGCATGGCGATTGCGCACTTCCGGCTTACGAAAAAGATTGGCAATCGCAATCCCTAAGATAGGCGCTTGTGGCGCCCAGGAAAGATTGCCTTCCGTCAAGCAGTTGACCATGCGTTCAAAGCTTGACGCATCCTGATCTTTGCGTGCAATCAGAAAAGACCAGGGCTGGAGATTGCTGGAAGAAGGCGCCCAGCGCGCCGCTTCCAAAACACTGCGCAACTTTTCGGCTTCGACTGGTCTGTCCGCAAAGGCGCGCGGACTCCAGCGTGTGCGCAACAATTCATGGATCGGGTAATGCGTCTGCGCCTGTTTAATGGCAATGGCTTTTTCACGCAACTCAGATGTCATAGATACTGTTCCTTTTTTCTTGTACATTCTTGGACATCCAAGTTTGTCCAAGAAAAATCGATTCGCTTTACGGTTAGACAAACTTCAGCAACAAATCCGCGCTACCTGAATCCGCGCCCCTACCGCCGTCGTCTTGGCTCCAACAGATCATATTTCAACACCTGTATCAGCGCCGGCGGCGCCACTTGCCCTATGCTCGTGATGCTTGGCCCCAGTCCACGGCGATCCCACCAAGCGACAGGCGGGGGCGGCCACAACTCCATGGGCCACTCGCCACTGACTACCTGCAAGGGCGGCCACGCGGCCAGTTCGGCTGGTCGTGTACCTGGGCGGACAAAACGCAATTGCACGCCTTGCTCCGCTTGGTCGGCCCAGACATGCAACCACCACTGTGCCGTGCAGTATAGCCCATGTAACATTGGCAACCGATGATATTCCATCCACACCTGTACCATTTGCGCAAAGGCTGCTTCTAGATTGACAATTCGCCCCGGCGTGGTCACCCATTGCTGAAGTTGGCTAATCCCTGGCATCTGTTGACAAAGACGCCAATAGTAGTCGCTTAGCGCCACGCCGAGAGCAGCCGGCTGAACTATACCTGGGGTGGGCAGCACATTCGCTACTGTCGTCAATTGTAGAGGCCCACTAATACCGCGCCAACTCGTCCCAATGGCTTCGGCACACCACCGATTGCCGGCATAGAAGACGGCAGGACGTTGGCCGGGAGACAAGCGCTCCAATGCCTGGCCGACGATGCGCCCAAGGTGCAACACCCACTGTTGCGCGTCCGTCTCCGGTGTATCATAGCCGCCCACAAAGACCAGCGCTTCTGGGTGCGTCTCGATTAGTTGACCGGCTACCTGTGCACTGGTGGGTATGGCGGTCAGGGTGGTAATGCCAACCACTTGTAAGGGCGCGCTGGCGAGGGCGCGCCGCGCGGCGGCCACACTGCCACCCTCGCTCAGGCCGACCAACCAGATGCGCATACGCGGTCGTGGCGACATGGCAATAGCGACATGCTCCAGCGCCGGTTGGGCAATCGGATCAGCACTGGTCAGCAGCGGTCCATTCGTTGGCTCATCCCATAGCGCGCGCCCCATTTGTTCACCCAAACGCTGGCAGAGGGTGACGCATTGATGCGAGGGCGGGACGCCTGCCTCCCTTGGCACGGCATCCCAGCCAGCCAAACGGTAGTGACCACTAATATTTTCCAGCAAGCAGAGGGTGATCTTGTCCAGCGCAATGCCAAAGGTCAGTAGTGTACCTGTTACTTTACTCAACGGCGAAGCACTCTCACTCATCATGCCCACCCCACCAACAGTTGCCAGATGCGATCAGCCACTTGCCAAAGCCAGCTTTTCTGGAAGGTGAGCAATAGAAATTGAAAACGCGCAATCAATAAGCTCAAATGGGCAGCCAGCAGACGCGCAAAGATAACACCGGCGGCAAACCAAAGCGCCCGTTTGCCAAGTCCCCCCCACCACACCAGCAGTTGTTGCAGCCACCAGGGTTGATACACGGGTTGATCGGCAGTAAGCTGAGAGGTCGGCATCGTCCAATGAAGTAAGGCAGCCGTCGTAAGCAGCAGCACCAGCACACTGACCAAAGATTCGGCAACGGAGGTTGACCAAAACTGGGGCCATAAAGAACCTTGCAACAACCCCAATAGCACGGCTGATACACTGACGCCGAGCATCAGGGCCGTAGGGATAACGCCGATACTTTGCAGAAAGGTGTGGCTGTTTTGTCGGCGATTGGAAGATGGCACGCCCGGTCGGGGTCGTAACCACAACTGTCCAGCCGCCGCCACCCAGAGCAGCAGCCCCAACAACAACCCAAGCCACAAACGCCACTGGCCCAAAGGCGCTTCCCAGAGTGGCGTAAACAGGCGCGGACGCAGCACATGCTGCACTAGTAACACACCCAGATAGCCCAGGCTAACCCCAACCAGCAGATATTGGGCAAATTTTGCCGGTGCATAGTTGCCCGCCAGCAATGTACACAACAACAGAGAAAAGAGAAAGGCAATCCACAGTGCCCAATCCTGACCCAGCAAAGCAAGGCTGACACTATCCACGTGTGCCTCCCCTTCCCCAGGCGGCAAGATTGCCTAGCAGGAGGAGCAGCAGCACAGCAAAGTGCCCCCAATTTTGCAAAGCTAGGTGCCGATTTAACAATGCTTCTTCGGCTACAGCCAGCTTAATCGTGCGTAATTGCTGATAGGCAAAGGCGCCATCAAAACCGCTCACCAACCCACTGAGCTGACCGCTAGCCAGATAGGGGCGCAGGATCGGGTCGGCGCCGGCGCTGGTAAAAGCCAGTGTAGGCGTATATTGCAGAGGTTGCCCTTGTTCCAACCACTGTTGCACCGCTTCGGCCTGTGCCGCCACCACAATGGTCAAGGCCGGTCGCGCCAGGGCAACGTCAGTCCGCAAGAAATCCGTCGCCGATGCTGGGACATGCCGTGTTAACGCCGTGGCCGGGTCTTGCGCCACCCAGGAGAGCAAAGCTGCACCGCCCGGCAGATAGCCGGCCTGGATCGCTAGCGCACGATCAGCCGGCAATTGCACCCCATCGTCGGCCAACAGACCCGCGGTGGCGCGATCAAAAAGACGCTGTGCCATTGCCGGACCACCCGGCAGTTGACTGACAACCATGGGTTGAATGCCGCGCGCCAATAGATGGGAGACCAGCGGCAGCGCAAGCAGATCCATCTCCCCAGCCGTCGCAGCATCATAGGCCCAGATCACCAGCGCTGTCGTATCAGCGGGCAGTGTATCGATTAGGGTATGGGCCTCTGCCACGCCTGGCCACTGCACGGGTGCGCCAATCGGGCCAAAGAGATCCAGCAAAATGGGCAAGGCGACCGCCAACGTAAGAAGGATCATAAGCCAGGGCAGGTGCAGACGGTTGGGCGGCTGATAATTGACTGTTCCTGGCCTATCTAGCAGCACAGGATCATTCGTCAATAAGCCGCGGATGCGCCGTACCTGTTCCATGCTCATGGCAAATGGCTCAGCGGTGACTGGTAGCGCAAGCGTTTCCGGCTGATCGCTCCCCTCATTGGCAATTTGTAATGGGTCTAAAAGACCTTCAATCCCAGCCACCAGACGACGGGTCGTTGTAGCAGTGGGCGAGACTGACGAAGGTGAATTGTTAGCTGGCGCGTTTGCAGCTTGCTCTTCCTCTACCGGAAATTCAGCCCGCTCCCCGGCTTCGTTGGGTTCGGCATCCGGCCATTTCCCAACATCGGGCTGGCGCGTACGGCTCGTGGGCAAAGGTGCAATAGGCGATGGCGATGAAGTCGCTCCCACTGTGCGCTCATCACTGTTCAGGTTGACCCCACAGCGGTTGCAAAAATTAGAGCCGACGCGATTGGTCGTGCCACAATGGGGGCAATGCATCACGTTCATAGACGGCTCCTGCCCAGGATAAAACGTAGACCCAAGAGCAAGAGCGACAGGGTGCTCCCCAAAATGGCCCCGCGCACTGTCGCCATCACCGGCACTTGAAGAAGCCAACCCACCCATTCGTCATAGACCGCTGGCAGAACCGTGCGGCTAGCCGGCATCTGTGCCACCAGCACCAGCAGCGCGCCGGCCAACATCCAGCGACCGGCCGGTTGGGTCACGCGTAGATAGTGGTAGGCGGCGGCAGCCATAAAAAAGAAGAACAAGGCATAGAGCGTGGCCTGACCAGGGGCGATCAACGCGTTAAAGATCCATTCCACCGTAGGGCTGGTGACACCGGAAGGTTGGATCAGCCCGGCCACCAAGACAGCGCTACAGGCGGTCACCAAAACCAGGCTATAGGTCCAATCGCGCTGGCCTTGTTGAATTCGATGCAGGTGTGTGATCAAGAGATGGACAATGCCTAACAAGAGGGCAAAGCTTGCCAACAACAGCAGCCATTCATAGAGGATGACAACAATGGTATGCACTGCCGGCAGTACGCCCGATCGATCCAGCGCGATCAAAATAAAACAGGAGGCAGCAATCAGTAGGGTCAAGTAGTTGGCAATAAAACGCGGCGGCAAAATCATGAACAATTCTTTTGATGAGCAACTAAATAAAAAGAGCGCTGACGATCAACCCAATGACAACCAAAAGTGCGAGCCACGGCAACATTGGTTCCTCTGCTTGGTCTATTGGTACAGTTGTAGGCTCAGGCGTGGCCGCAGACGGCTGGCTTTGCGCGCCCATCACAAAAGGCATGGATGACCAAAGCGGCTTTACACCAAGCTGGGTTTCGGGCAGCAAAGAAGCGTGCAGGCCAACCGGCAATCCCGTCGCGCGATGGCGTCGCGTATGCGCAGACGGGCTAGGCAATGTCGCCAGCGTTGCCATGTAGGTGGCTACGTCAGCCCCACCATATAGGGGCGCGAATTCCGCTGATTGCCCAACAGGGCTACCAGCGGTGCGCATAGCAGCAGCCCACGCCACCCCGTCCCCTCCTATCAACAACCAGGGCGTTAGCAGAGCAGAGTGCTTGGCAAACGCATCAAGCGCCACCAACGCTGGCATATTATCTAAGACACGGCTACCCACGCCAAGTTCCAGCGTCAACGCCTCGCCCGCTTCCAAGCTTTCGCTCATCTGGGCTTGCCACGCCGTGCGGATCGCTCTGCTATCATGATGGTAACTCATGTCGCCTTCCCTTTTTTGGCAAAGAAACTCCCAACAAGAGGAGCAATGGCGTTAAAAGCAGGCGCAATTGCCCCAGAAAAAAGGGCACAGCCAGATAACCGGCGCTGAGCAATAAAACCGGCTCCAATAATTCGCGCTGTTGCAATGCATTGATGGCGACGTCCAGTTGATCGGCCGCTTCGCTCTGGCGCGGCTGACTATCGGGTAGCACAGGGGGAAACACGTCACTAGACATAGAGATGATACCTTTGACAATTCATTGATTGCATTTCCATTTCAGGGCGAGTTGCGGAGACCGCTGGCGAATTCGCCAGCGGTATTAAACTCGACATGCAGCCTAATCCAGTAGACTTTATGCCGATTTGTAATTTACCCTTTGCGACTCGCTTACCCATCAAGCAACACGTGACGACTCCAACGGTTAAAACCCGTTGGCTTCTACAGTCTTTCAACTGAAACCGGGGGCCTGGGGGCGCGTCCTAGTGTTTTTATTATGGTCTTCACCCAGAGGGTACCCGTGTCGTCTCGCGTACCTGTCTTTGCGACTTTCAGGTTAGTTTTTGCAACTGCACCAGTACACACACGCGCCCAGAGGGCACCCGCACCAAGCGTCGAATATTTTACGTGGGCAACGATTCTACCCACAACGCCCTATATTCGGTTGTCAATGTACAGGTATATTTTACCATATTTACTTGTAGTGAGCTTGTCGAACTTACACATGTACGTCAAGTGAAACTATCTCCCAGCGCGCCTAGAAGCGGGGGCCGGGGGGCGCGGCTGGACGGCTTATATCCCACGACTAAATGTCGAGGGCTTTACGCCGAAAGGATCGTAACACGAATCAATCACACATCACTAAGCAAAGCATATTCTACCACAAATTAGATTATGGTATACTAATCACATCTTGCTTACTGTCCAGTAAAATCGTCAAGCACAAAAAATGGTACTATGTCTTAGCTATACACAAATGATGGCATAGTACCCAAAAACAGGTAATTTGCACTCTATGCGTCGTACTCTATGTTTTCAACCGCTTGTCTTGCTCTCCTTCCTTGTGATGTTAAGTGTAGTGGCGTGCAGTGGCCCTGCTGCGGTGCCCACGGCCACACCTACCAAAACACCCCAACCCGTCGGTGATGCGGCGGCGCAACCGGCCACCAATACGCAACCGGAAGCGCCAACTGATACGCCGATGCCGCCAACTGCAACCCCAGCGCCGGCTGAGCCAACCGCGATACCCACACCCGTGCCGGGTGATATTGCGCCTTTTACTGGTCTACCGGCGCAAAACCCAGAAAATCTACGCCAGCGTCCGATCATGATCTGTGTCAACAACGACCCCGTTGGCCGTAGCGCCCACTACGGTCTTAGCCAGGCCGATCTCGTTTATGAATACATAGTCGATGGCTTTAGTATGACACGTCTTACCGCGCTTTACCAGAGCCGCAATGCCGACCGCGTTGGCCCGGTTCGTTCCGCACGTTTTCCCAATATTTGGATGACTTATATGTATGATGGCGCCCTGGCTTGCTCCGGCGGCAGCGATCACATTCGTTATCTGTTAAAAAATGAAGTCGGCTTTCCTTATTTGGACGCCGACATTGACGACCCTTCCCAAACCCGCTATTTCTCCAGCATCGGCACCGACTACCGCACCCGCATGCAGAGTAGCACGGACGGTGTTCGCCGTTGGTTGATGGATAGCGGTAAAGGCAAAGAGTGGAGCCGGCCAGGCTTTGAATTTAGCCCAGAGCCGCCCGCCAATAGCGCCGGGGCCGCCACGGTGATCAGTATTGCCTACCCCGGCGGTAACGGCGTAGAGTGGCGTTATGATGGCGCGGCCGGCGGCTATTGGCGCTGGCAAGGGGGTCAACAACAGAGCGATCCGGCCACAGGTCAGCCCATTGTGGCGCAAAATGTTGTCATCATGGCGGCTGCGCACCAGCTCACCGATATTATCGAAGATAGTTTGGGCACCAAGGGTGTCGATATCACGCTCTATGGCTTTGGCGATTTTCGAATTTTCCGTGATGGTCAGGTCTATGAAGGCACCTGGCGCGCTGACCCGGAAACGCCACCCCGCTGGCTTGGCCCCGGCGAGATTATTGTCAAAATGAAACCCGGCCAAAGCTGGATTCAAGTCGTACAACAGCTTACGGATGTTAGTTATTAATAATTAGGAATTAGGAATGACACTCCAATTAATTCCTAATTCCTAATTCCTAATTCTTTCAACCCAGGAGGAAAAAATGAAGTTTTCATTAGCAATTCACCGGCTGCACCGATTTCAGAAGCGACAACAGCCTACCCTGAACACACGGCTCCTCTTGGGGTTGATGATACTAGGCGCAGGGTGCGTTCTTGCCCTTATGCTATTTTCTTTTTCTACTATCCCTGTTCGGGCCCAATCTGATAGTCAACCGGCGGAGCAGGCAGAAAATGGCTATACCTACACCGTTCAACGGGGTGACAACTGGTACTCGGTTGCCGCGCGCACAGGGTTGAGCATTGCGGAATTGCGGGAAGCCAATCCCCAAGCCGTACGTGGGAGCGGTTGGTTGATTACGGGTGAAAAGCTTTTTATCCCCGCACACCAGACGATGGCCAAGACTACCTATGTCGTACAGCGCGGTGAGTCGTGGAGCGTCATTGCCAAGAAATTTGGCATCTCCATGCAACTTCTCAAAGCTGCCAACCCCCAGGCAATTCGCTACGATGATGTGCTACGGCGCAATGAGACGCTGATTATTCCGCTACCGGAGGATGCGATCATCCCAGAAGGCACATCCGTCATCACTGGGAGTGGCACTACAGCGGCAACGGCCAACGGAGCAGTAGCGACAACCACCGTAACTACCACCGTAACTACGACAGTGTCAGCATCAGTATCGGCAGCAGTGTCAGAAACGGTAGCAACTACTGACACAGCCGACACGACCACGCCGCCGCAAGCGGAAGCCGGTGCTACCTCCGCAGCCATCGAAGAGCCGCCGGCAACCATAGAGCTAACCACAGAGCCGACCGCTACTGAAACAGCGACATCAGAGCCGACCCCTACAGAGACCGCAACTGAGACCGCAACTGAGACTGCCACAGAGACTGCCACAGAGACTGCCACAGAGACGCCTACAGAAACGGCCACATCGGAACCGACTGCCACAGAAACCGCAACGCCTGAAAATACCGCAACAGAAACCAGTACGCCCGAACCAGTTGCGCCGACAGTAGCACCGACGGTAGCACCGGCTGCCCAATGTCCCAGTGATTTTGCCGACTACCCGACGGCTGTGCTCACAACCCTGGCTGAAACGGGCGGCGTCGAAGCCCTTCAGCGCTTTTTGACCGATTGCAACGCCGTGTCATCGGCCCCCTTGACACTACAGGATCTGACAGGTGACGGGGCTGATGATCTGGTTTTGCTCTACCAAAACCCCAATGCAGACCTACCCCAGCCGGTTATGGATTTGCTGATTCTAAATGGGGGCGCCAACGGCTTTACCGTTGGCTATCAGGCGCGCGCGGAAAGTGAAGTCAATCTTTTAGGGGCGCTCGACATCAATGGCGATGGACAAAATGACGTTGCCTGGATCGAAACGACCTGTGGGAGCGACACCTGCTTTGATACGGTCCAGATCTACAGTTGGGCCGACAACACCTGGCGCAATTGGACGGCAACGAAGATTACGATGGCTAACGCCGAAACACGTCTGGAAGATCAAAATCCAGCCGGCCAGAGTCTCGACATTGTGCTCAATGGCGGTGAATATAGCAACCCAGCGGCTGGACCGCAACGGAGTCGCACTGAGCTTTGGGGCAGCGTTGGCGGTGCCCCCTATACGTTGCTAGAAAAAAGCTATGCGTCCAGCACCTGTCTCTATCATACGGTGATCGATGCCAACGCCGCCTTTCAAAATGGCGCCACTGGTAACTTTGCTGCTGCCGAAACTCTCTACACCCAGGCGGCTACGGATAGTGCATTAATTGCCTGCGGGAAGCGTGAAAATGAGCTGGCCGAGCTACAAAGCTTTAGCCTCTACCGTCTGGCCCTGATCGCGGCCTATCGTGGTCAACCCGATGTGGCTGCCGATCTGGTCGGCACCATTGCCAGCAGCTATCCGGATAGCACCTATGCGCGTGTCGGCCAAAGCTGGCTGAGCGCCTATAGTGCAGGCGGCAACATGGAGGCTGCCTGTACTGCCGTGACTCAATATGCAGAAAGTGATCCCGAAGCCAGTGCGGTGCTTGGCGATTATGGCTATGCTAACCCAAGCTTCAGCGCCACCGAGATCTGTCCCGTCCTCGACATTGCTGTACCAGCATCGGCGCCAACAGAAACAACAGCCGCCAGCACAGAAATAACGACTACGCGTGACGTAACGACTACGCCGACAGGTGGGACAAGCGAAGAGAGTGCCACTAAAGCGGCGGCCACGGCCATCACCGCTACAGTCACCGCGACAACCACCGCGACGCTCACAGACACGACAGCCGTCACCACGACGCAGGTTGTTACGGCAACGTCTGGCACTGAACTCATCGGCTGCCCAACTGATCTGGCGGGCTATGTCGATTCATTACCGATGCTTTTGAACAGCGCCCAGCAAAATAATGCGGCTATCGAAAGTTGGTTGCGGAGCTGTAATGCCCTGGATAATCAACGGGGTGCATTTCGCTTGGCCGATCTAAACGAAGATGGCGAACAAGATGCGCTCTTCCTGCCCACCATTGTCAGTGATCGCGGGGTTGGGCCAGAGGGTGCGCAAGGCGCTGTGTTAATCTATCATGGTATTACTACTGGTGGCTATCAATTGGCGGCGAAACCTGAAATTTACGGTCTGCCTACCCTCTTAACCGTCGAAGACCTCAACGCCGACCAGCGCACCGACATCGCCTGGAGTGTGGAAGGCTGCGCGACCTCCTGTGTCAGCGAAGTGCAAATTGTCACCTGGAATGGCTCTGTCTATACCTCTACCATTGAGCCAGGTGCGACCATTGCCGAAGGAAGCGCCACCTTTACCCAGATTGCCGCCGGCGATCCGGGCCGCGGCAAACAGTTGGTGCTGGTGGGAGGCGTCAGTAACACCGAGGAGAGTGGTCTCGCCGTTCCCCATACGGAGATTTGGCAGAGTGTCCAGCGCCAACCGTTCCAGCGCATCCGCTGGACCTATGACCGCACCGTCGAAGGGGCAAACTGTCTGGGGCTGCGCTTGATCGAAGCCGATGTGACCCTCCAAGCTTCGGCCGCGCTTGGCTATGAACCGGCCATCAATCTCTACACGAAGGCGATCGATCCAAGCCTGCAAGCCTGTAGTATTTTTGGCATGGCAGCAGATAAAGAGTTGCCACTACTCCAAGGACTGGCCAGCTTCCGGCTGATTCAGGCCCATGCCTTGGATGGCGATTTTGTCGCTGCCGGCACGGTGCTCACCAGCCTAAGCCAGGGCCAGCCCGACAGCGATTATACCAAAGCCGCGCAACAGTGGCTTGACACCTATGAAACCAATGGCGACGCCGCCGCTGCCTGCGTCGCCATTCAGCCCGTCTTCAACGCAAACACCGACCTCTGGCAAATCACTGACCACTATGGCTTCAATCACCCCGCGTTGGCCGCGGAACAGATTTGCTATACACCGTAGGGAGTGCGGAGTGGGGAGTGCGAAATGTTATGGGTCCATTTCATTTGAGTTGGAGGAGGAGTTCGCACGCCCACGTGCGAGCGCTCTCCATCTCGTAAACGTTTCTAAAGTCAAGCGTCCCTACGGGACGGAACTACTGGCGTTACTCGTAACTACCGGTGTGCCGGCTTGCATGGCTTCGATGACCATCAGGCCAAAGCCTTCATAGAGGCTGGGAAAGAGATAGGCAGTAGCAAGGGCATAGAAGGCCGGTTTATCGGCTTCGTCGATCCAGCCGCAGAATTGAACCTGAGTGAGGTTTAATTCTGCGGCGATTTTTTGGGGGTCCGGCGTAAAGGGGCTGTCCTGAGTGGGTAAGGCGCCGGCAATCACCAAGCGCACGGTTGGATCACCATTGCGATCCAAGTAAAGGCGATAGGCTTGGAGCGTAGTGGTCACATTTTTCCGCACATCAAAGCCGCCTAGATAGAGAAAAAATCGCTCTGGTAACGCATATTTCTGCCGCACTTTGGTCAATCTATCGTGCGGAGCAGCACCGTGCAAAGCGAGGTTACTTTGATTGGCTCCATTGTAAACCACATGCACACGTTCAGCCGGTATCCGTAGGTGAGTAACAATGTCACGCGCCGCGGCGTGGCTGACGGTGATCACTGCTGCGGCGCGTTGTGCCGTATAGCTGACAAGGCTTGTGTAGAGTCTCTGCAACCTGCCGCCACGATAAGCCGGCAATAGATGGTGAATAATATCATGCACCGTCACCACCGCGGGGCAGGGGTGCCAAAGTGGCGCGGCCCAGTACGGAATCCAAAGCAGATCAGCCTGGAAGCGTTGGGCCGCTCGTGGCATGGTAATCTGTTCCCACCAAAGTTTACGAAGATGCAGCGGTAACCGCGGTAATTTGACACGCTGCATGATCGCCCCAGGCCATAAGTCACGCTGGCTGGCGTTTTGCGCTGTCGCCGGGTAGAGCACGGTAAAACGCACTTTGGCTTCCGGCGCGATTGTCCCAGGTGCCAACTGTGCCATCAGTTGATGTAGATATTGTCCGCTGCCACTGGTAAGCTGATTCAGAAACCAGCCGTTGATGAGAATATGCATGGAAAGAGTAAATCTCTCAATCTCTCAATCTCTTCTCTCAAGGCAAGAGATTGAGAGATTGAGAGATTAGATAAAATCAAGTACCAATTACTTTTGTTGTCGCATCCAAGCCACCACACGCCGCAAGCCTTCGACTAGGCTGATTTGGGCTTCCCAACCAAGCTGCGCCTTGGCCTTGCTACTATCCAGGTAGGTCGCCAACACTTCACCGACCGGGCGTGAGGTGTAGTCGGCTTGCTGTTGATAGCCGGTAAGCTCGGTCAGCACGGCATGGATTTGGTTAATGTCGGTGGGTATGCCCGTGCCAACATTAAAGATGCCAGTCGCCGTACTTTCGAGCGCCAGCCGATTGGCGCGGGCCACATCGCCAACATAGGTAAAGTCACGTGTCTGTTTGCCGTCACCGCTGATTTTGGTCGGTTTACCTTCGAGCATAGCCCCGGCCAAGATCGCGACGACACCCGCTTCGCCTTTGCTATCCTGGCGCGGGCCATAGACATTAGGATAGCGCAGCACCACATAGTTCAGGCCATAATTAGCCTGATAGAGATCAAGATGAAACTCCATACTCAGTTTGTTGGCGCCATAGTTATCTTTGGGCTGGGGCCAGAACTTCTCCGTAAAAGGTAATTTGCTGCCATCGGCGCTATGCCCTTCCCCATAAACGGCGCCACCGGTGCTGGCAAAGACAATCTTATGACACTGATGTTTGCGCGCCTGTTCCAGCAGGACTAGTGTCCCCAACACATTGGTGGTAGCATAGGGTATCGGGTCGTTCATGCTCTCACGCACATTGGCGCGCGCTGCCTGATGTGAAATCGCGTCGATCTGTTCTGTGTCAAAGATGCGCGCCAGGGCTGTCGCATCACAGATATCCGCTTCATAAAAGGTGGCACCCGTCGGCACATTATGACGATGGCCGGTATGGAGGCTGTCAACAATTATAACCCGATGACCTGCGGCCAACAATTCATCGGCGATATGGCTGCCAATAAAACCAGCGCCGCCAGTAACTAATAAATTCATACTTTTCTCCCAGCAAATTGTTTATTACAAAGTTGTTATTGCATGTGCCATTATATGTTTTTTTACGCCAAATAAATGTTTCGTTATCTTTGCAAATTTTGGGTGGAATTGGCTTGACAATCGGCCAAGAATCCAGTAGCATCAGAACAGGTCGCGATGCACGCCTTTGTGCATGTCATAGCCGCAAGCTTGTTACACTCCGCACAAAGGTTGTACCGTAAGATAGGTTGGGTGACGC
>Ga0163153_10006090_pt1 | contig 13792 bp, 12 predicted proteins | sample OliLakLV19MP6IB1_FD_148629 | JGI IMG/M metagenome (GOLD analysis project Ga0163153, IMG submission 148629) | Freshwater microbial mat bacterial communities from Lake Vanda, McMurdo Dry Valleys, Antarctica - Oligotrophic Lake LV.19.MP6.IB-1 | ecosystem: Environmental > Aquatic > Freshwater >... | reverse complement strand
GCGGAGGGCGTGGGTGGGGCCGCGCCGCAGGCTCTGTGGGTGAGCGGCGATGCGGGGCGCCTCACACAGGCGGTCACGAACCTGCTCACCAACGCGGTGAAGTTCACGCCCAAGGGTGGGCGAGTGACGGTGCGCATCGAGCGCGGCAAGGACGCCGCGAGCGGTTCGGGCGGGGACATCGCCCGCATCGTGGTGACAGACACCGGCATGGGGATCGACGCTGCGTTCCTGCCCTACGCCTTTGATCGCTTCAAGCAGGGGGGCGAAGGGACTACGCGTGCCTACGGCGGCCTGGGGCTGGGGTTGTCGGTGGTGCGGCACATCATCGAAGCCCACAGCGGGACCGCGCAAGCGGCGAGCGAGGGAGAGGGCAAAGGCGCGACCTTCACGCTGGAACTGCCCACCACGCCGCAGACCGCGGCCGCGCCGGGCGCGGACACCCTGCCCGCCGCGCACGTGCCGCGCCTGGACGGCGTACGCGTCCTGGTGGTGGACGATGAGGAGGACGCCCGGATGATGGTGGCCACGGTCCTGGAAAAGGCCGGGGCCCAGGTGCTGCTGGCCGCATCGGCGGAGGAGGGGCACCGGCAGGCGGTCAAGGCCAGCGAATCGGCACACATGCTGCACGTGATGGTCAGCGACATCGGCATGCCCGGCGAAGACGGCTACTCGATGATGCGCCGCGTGCGCGAGGCCCGGGCCGGCAAAGACCTCCCCGCCGTGGCTGTGACCGCCTTCGCGGCCCCCGAAGATAAACGCCGCGCTCTCGTGGCGGGCTTTCAAGCCCACATTGCCAAGCCCCTGGACCCGCACGAACTGGTCGCCACCGTGGCGGGGCTGGTGGGGAAAATCGCGCTTTGAGCCGGGGCCGGGTGGCCCGCCTTGCCCAGCACGAGAGGGCGAGCCATAGAGAGGTGTTTGGGGATCATCCATCGGGATGGGGAATCGTCACGATTCCGCCGAACGGTGGCAAGACCAACTATGTGTGGATGCGGTGGGTATCGCCCACCGGCGAACGCGGGCCGTGGAGCGAGCAGGCGCAGGCGACGATCGCGGCGTAAGTGCTTCGGCTGCAACAACTGAATAGGTATCACCAACGGCCCCGGCACACGCTCGGGCCGTTTGTGTTTGTGCCGGAGTGCTTAGTGTGCAAGTTCGACGGGCTTCTCCGTGAGGTGGACCATGCTCTGTGGGGGGGCGGGTTGACCTTCTTGATCGACCACCCCCCCACGTCCGGCACGTTGGCCGGGCCGAAGAAGCGGTGCGCCGCGTCCGAGGTCCCGATGCGGGCCAATGAGATGATCGCGGCGATGGAGGCCAAGGGCATGTGGACCAGCCCCGGCGGCAAGACCCCCGAGGCCACGCTCTACGCCGCCATCATCCGCGAGATCGCCGCCAAGGGCGCCGCAGCCCGCTTCAAGAAGCACGAACGCGGTGTATTTGTGGTCGGCAATAGAGCCTGAAATCACTCGATTCCTACGACGGCCTATGGTTTTCTGAGTCGATGGCAGGGAGACAACAATCCGGTGGTCGGTGGTCGGTGGTCGGTGGGCGCGACGGTCGCGAGATCACCGCGGATTTATCTCGCCAAGTTCGCGATTCAGTGCATCAGCTCGAAAATCGAAGATGCGCCCGACGTCTCGCCGGACGATGAGCGGATGGCTGAGCCAGTGCAGCGGAGCAACGTACTCGACCTCATCAATGACCCGTGTGCCCTGTGCGCACGGCTCGAAGCGGTGTTCGTGATGCCACCAGCGGTACGGACCTTTCAACTGGACGTCGATGAACCGGTGTGGGGGTTCCCACGAGATGATCTGTGTGCGCCAGCGGATCGGAACGCCGTGGATTCTGATGCTGTAGTCGATGAGCGCCCCCACGCGCATCTCGATTGGCGAGGGCGTAAGGATCTTGAATCCCACCCAGGAAGGCGTCAGCCGATCAAGGTTGCGGGCATCGGCGAAGAAAGCGAAGGACTCGTCCACTGTGCGAGGGACGATCATCTTCCGAGCGAGCAACTCCAGCCCGCGTTCCGGGCGCGGCGGCAGCGAACCGGGCGCTTTGCTGGTACTGTTTCTTCGACTCAAGAATCCAGCGAGCATGCGAGCGCCTCGTAATCAGGTCTTCCGGCCGCGGATTGGTGGATGATCCGACGCAGCACTATGCCGCGATGAACGATCGCGGTGCCCGGCATCTGACGAGGATCTCCCGCGACCCGCCCGATGCCGTGACCCTCCATCGCCGCGCGGAGGCCCGCCCACAGGACGCGAGGGCTCAACAGTTGGTGCAGTTGGCCGCGGCCGATCTCGAGGGCGCGGTAGCCGAGCCGATCCGGATCAGCGATCCATGCGGCGGCGGAAAGCCCATACCGATCGCCCAGTCGCCGCATCTGCGAGGTCGATTCCGACATGCCGATCACGGCGATGCCAATGCCCTTGGCGGCTATCGAACCCTGGCAACGCGCCAGGTCCGAAAGCGTCTGGCGGCAGAACGTGCATCCAGCATGGCGGAGGAGTACGACCAGCGTCGGGCGCTCGTTGCAGATGCTCCGGAGGGTTCGGCCGGTGTCGTCGGTTAGCCCGTCAAGAGCGTCATCGAGTGAAACAGGCGTGATCGCCCCGGAGGATGCCTGCTGGCCCGCGACATCCCGAGCGGGAACACCGGATCGCAGTGCCGGCCCGCGGCTGACCACAGTATTGACGCTGCGGTTCATCAGTCACCTTTGGAAGCGGCGTGCGCTGGAGCGATCGACTCATCGGGGCCGGAGAACCGGACGGGGAGTTGCACCTCTGCCCATTTGTTCCAGAACATCAGGGTGGGGCCGTTGTAGTACAGGGCCCGCCATTCTCCGGCCTGCTGCCAACTCGGGTTGGCCGCAAGCCATTCCTCGATCTGGATCTTGCCGCGTTGGACCAGGCGCATGGAGTAGTCGCCCTTCAGGCCGACCGAAAGAACGGTGACTGGCTCCGAATCGCGGACGATGACGGGTCCGTCCTCGCCGGTCTCGTTCATGTCAGCGCGGCGGTACAGGAACGCCATGGACCATGCTTCCGGCGCGGCGCCCTGCGTGGACTCGAGGCCTCGATAGTTCATCTCGACCGGAGAAGTCATGGCGATGTCGTGCTTCTTAATGTGGTTGAACAGCGGCCAGAACGCGCGGTTCATGCCGCGATCCGGATCGCCGGAGCCGGAGAACTCGGCCAGACGCACGGACGGGTAGGTCTTGAGGTCGATCGCCCCGGGCGGCGTGGGCTTGGGATAGCCGACCGGGAGCGGGGTATCGACGCGGACTGATGCAGCGCGGTAGTCGCCGTCGGACCCGATCACAGACACTTCAACGTTCCCGCCCACACGGGTCGAGTCGCCCGGAGGCGGCGTAGTAGTCGGACAGGCAGAACGATAAGTGGAGGGCGTCATGGCGGAGTTCTCCTGCGACAGTGTTCGAGATTCCGTGGTTCCACCGTCTGATCGGCAGCCGGACACGGACAACGCGCAACACGCGATCGAGCACAGGATGAACCACTCGGGCGAAGGACGCTGGTGTGGCATTGGGCGGATCCTTGATAAAACGACCAAAACAGTCATTTGAAATGTATAACTGGTACGCCCCAAGATCAACGGCAGACCAAAAAGTCCACAAATGGTCCAAATATTTTCGACTACGCCGATCTTGACATCGTGTCCGTGAGTAGTATTATCGTTCAAATCGTTCTTTCTGATCTCGGATAAGTATTCCGCGATCAATCACGCCGAGGTCGTGTCCGATCCGGCCAAGGACCCCGCCCGGGGCGCGGGAGTCTCAAGTACACCAGCCCCCTTTTAGGAGTCGAAGATGAAGATCTCGAAGCAGTTGGGTTCAGCGTGTGCGTTGGCAGTGTTCGCGTCGGCGGCATTCGGATTCATGTCGGGCTTTGCCGCGCAGGACTCAGATTGGAAGGCGACGAACGGCAAGGCCGTCGGCGATCACCAACCGACGGCCGATATCGTGGACACGGCCGTGGCCGCCGGTTCTTTCAAGACTCTGGCCGCGGCGCTCCAGGCCGCGGGTCTGGTGGACACGCTCAAGGGCAACGGTCCCTTCACCGTGTTCGCACCGACGGACGAGGCGTTCGCCAAACTGCCCGCCGGCACGGTTGAGACGCTTCTCAAGCCGGAGAACAAGTCGAAACTGGTGTCGATCCTGACCTACCACGTCGTTTCGGGGAGTGTCTTGGCGAAGCAGGTTGTGACTCTCAAGAACGCCACGAGCGTGAACGGCCAGCGGGTCGGCATCTCGGTCATGGGCGGCCAGGTGAAGCTCGACGGCAAGGCCACCGTCGTCAAGACCGACATCGCCTGCACGAACGGCGTCATCCACGTGATCGACTCCGTGATCATGCCCGTGCAGAAGAACATTCTGGAGGTCGCTGGCGAAGCCGGCTCGTTCTCCACATTGGCCGCGGCTATCAAGGCAGCGGGGCTGACCGAAGCCCTTTCGGGCAAGGGGCCGTTCACGGTCTTCGCGCCGACGGATGAGGCGTTCCAGAAGCTGCCGGCTGGCACGCTTGAGAACCTCCTCAAGCCCGAGAACAAGGAGAAGCTCGCCTCGATCCTGAAGTTCCACGTCATCTCCGGCGCGGTCTACGCGGATCAGGTTGTGAAGATGACCGAGAGCACGAAGACCCTCCAGGGTCAGACGTTCCAGATCAAGGTGAAGGACGGCAAGGTGACCATCGGCAACAGCGCCGCAATGGCCGGCGTCACCGGTACGGACGTACAGGCCGCCAACGGCGTCATCCACGTCATCGACACCGTCCTCATGCCCAAGTGACGGGCCCCGGACCACGTGATCACCATTTATGTTCGGCCCCGGTCGGAAACGACGGGGCCGGGTTTATGAAGCGGAGCATTCGGGCCAACATCGCATGAAGACCGGTGAACGTCAGATCCTGACCAGCCGCCAGTTCGCAGAAGCCCTGGGCGTCAGCGAGTCGTCGGTCAAGCGCTGGGTGGACGACGGCACGATCGCGGCCATCCGTACGGCTGGCGGCCATCGGCGCATCCCGATGGCCGCCGCGGTCCGCTTCATGCGGCTGCACCGAATGAGCCTTCAACGGCCAGAAGCCATGCCGCTCTCAACAGCGCCCTCGCTTGGAGCGGTCGATCTCCAAGCGGCGGATGCGTGCTATGAGGCGTTGCTGAGCGACGATGCGGATCGGGCACGAGCGATCATCATGGGGCGGTACATCTCCGGGGCGGACATCGCCAGGATCGGTGATGGGCTGGTCCGCCCGGCTCTGGAGCGTCTGGGAGAACTCTGGAAACACGATTCCCATGCGATTCTGGTGGAACATCGAGCCGTGGACACCTGCATCCGGGCCTTGGCAGACCTGCTTGCCTGGTTGCCTCCCACGCTGCCTGGCGCACCGGTCGCGATCACCGCGGCCGGTCCCGGCGACCCGTATATCCTCCCGCCGATGCTCGCTTCAATGACCCTCCAGGAGCACGGGAGCCACGCTCGCAACCTGGGCCCGTCGACGCCCCTCGAGACGATCGGCTTGGCGGCCGAGCGTTATGGTGCAATCATCTGCAGCCTGAGCGTGAGTTCGGTTCAAGACCGGAAGCATCATGCCGAGTGGATCAGGCTCGCGGACCGCTTGAAGATCACCCGAACGAGGCTTGTCGTCGGGGGTCGGTGTGTGGAGTCCCTCTCGACCGAGTTCCTGGCCCGCGCCCACCTCTGCGGTTCAATGGCTGAGCTTGGTTCCTACGCAGTGGGTGTCTACGGGGGGTGGGCAAGCTCAGTGTCGCTCTGAGACCTATTCTCGAAATTGTCAAGATCCTAAGTCATGAGCGGCCCCTAGCTGATCAAGCAGACTGTTGTGTGTTGTGCGGCGAGACCAGGATCCGGATGACGGAGCGGGATTGCCGTCCAAGGAGATTCCATCAGAATGAGCAAGTTCGCAGGCAAGCGTGTTTGGTTGACGGGTGCGAGCACAGGTATCGGCCGCGCAGTCGCACTCGAGCTTTCCGCGCAGGGCGCGGTGACCGGCCTGACCTCTCGAAACGAGCACGCTCTGCGGGACCTTCGCGACGAAATCGAACGCATGGGCGGACGCGCGATCGTATTGCCGGGCGACGTTACCGATCCGATCCGTATGAAGGCAATCGCGGCGGAGTTCGAGGCCCAAGCGGGCGCGATCGACATCCTGATTGCCAGCGCGGGGAGCCATCTGTTCACTCGACCCGAGCGGTTCGACGCTCGCGAGTACCTCGGCCTGATGGATCTGAACTACGGCGGAATGCTTCGATGCATCGAGGCGGTTCTGCCCGGCATGCTCGAGCGTCGCGCCGGACACATAGTCGGCATCGCAAGCCTGGCGGGCTACCGGGGCGTGCCTCGGGCCGCCGCCTATGGCGCCAGCAAGGCGGCGATGATCAGCTTCCTGGAAAGCCTCCGATTCCATGTCACGCGCAGCAACGTGAAGGTCACGATCGTCAATCCCGGGTTCGTTCGGACGCCACTGACCGACAAGAACGATTTTCAGATGCCCTTCCTCATGGAGGTGGGACCGGCCGCGCGCGTCATCTGCTCCGGAATCGCCCGTGGAAAGGATGAGATTGCGTTTCCTGTCCCATTCAGCTGGATGATCAAGGCTATGAGGATCATCCCCTTTCCACTTTACAAGTTGATAATGTCCAGGGCAGTATGGATACCGTAGCACCCAGCCTTCGGATCGCCGTTGTTGGCGCGGGCATCGCGGGGATCACCGCAGCCTATCTGCTTGGCAAGCGCCACGATGTCACGCTGATCGAGCGAAACAACTACATCGGCGGGCACACCAACACCATCGCGGTCGAGGACCAGCCCGGCGCCACCATTCCGATCGACACCGGCTTCATCGTTTGCAATCCAAAAACCTATCCCTTGTTCTATCGATTGCTCGACGAGTGGGGCGTGAGGCTTCGCGACAGCGACATGTCTTTCGGGTACTTCTGCGAGCGAACGCGCATCGGCTACGTCGGCCCGTCCCTGCTGGGGTTGCTCCGTGGGTACCGAAACACCTTCAGTCTGGCCTTCCTTCGGCTGATCCTTGAGCGACGGCGCTTCAATCGGCGAGCTTCGTTCGACATCAATCAAGGCCTTCTGGATGACGTGCGACTCGATGCGTACCTGGAGCGGGTGGGTGCCAATCCGTACTTTGTGACCCACTATCTCCTCCCGCTGGCCGCCGCCGTGTGGTCCAGCCCAGACGCGGACATGCTCCAGTTCCCCGCCCGCGCCTTTCTCCAGTTCCTCCAGAATCACGGGATGCTCGCCGTCGGGCGGCGTCCGCAATGGCAAACCGTGGTCGGGGGAAGCCAGGCGTACGTACGCGCGTTCCGATCAAAGTTCCGGGGAAAGATCATCGAGAATGCGCCTGCGCACTCGATCAAGCGTCATACCGAATCGGTCAGTGTTCACCTGCAAAACCGCGAGCCAATGATATTCGATCATGTGGTGATGGCGGCACATGCGGACGAATCCCTGGCGATGCTCACCGACGCGACCAGCGCGGAACAAGAGCTCCTTTCGGCGTGGAACTACCACAGCAACAGCGCTCAGCTGCATACCGACGCAAGCGTGATGCCGCGCAACCGGCGGCTTTGGGCGTCATGGAACTACCGTCGCGCGCAGGTCTGCTCGTCGCGAGCGCCGATCTCGGTCACCTACCACATGAACCGGCTCCAAGGCCTTCGGGCGAGGCGCGACTATTTCGTGTCCCTGAATGCGGGGAGCGCGGTCCATCCCGCTTCGGTCATCTACTCGGCCAACTATTCGCACCCTGCGTATTCCTCTCGTGCCTTTGCGGCCCAAAGGGAACTGCACCGGCTCAATGGATCACGTCGCACGCACTTCTGTGGAAGCTACATGGGCTACGGCTTTCATGAAGATGCGGTGGCATCCGCCGTCGCCGTCGCCGGAAAGCTGGGTGTGGCGCTATGAGGTCTCGAATCATCCGTGGCGAGACGTACCATTCCCGCCTTCGCCCGCGCCGGCATTCTTTCCGCTATCGCATGTTCTGGCTGTACCTCGATCTTGACGAACTCGTCGAAATCGACCGGAGCGTGCGCTGGTTTGGCTACAACCGCCGCTCGCTCGTCTCGATCAGCGACGCCCACTACGCGGGCGCAGAACCTGGCACTGTTCGAGACAAGGTGGTGCGCCGGTTGCAACGCGAAGGTGTGTCCGAGCCGATTGCCCGAGTCGTGCTGGTCACCTTGCCGAAGGTGTGCGGCTACGGGTTCAATCCCGTGAGCTTCTTTCTGTGTTATCTTTCGGACGGAGCTCTCGCGGCGATGGTGGCCGAGGTCCGCAACACGTTCGGCGAAACGCACCACTACGTCCTTCGCCCCGACGATCCCGGCGCCTCCCAGACCGACGCCATCCGGTTTCGAGTCGCAAAGGCCTTTTATGTATCCCCGTTCCTCGATGTCTCCGGAGAGTACGAGGTACTGCTTGCCGAGCGTGCGGACGAGTTCTCGCTGACAATCTCGCTGCAACAGGGTGGTCAACTCGTATTCTCAGCGACCATGTCTGGGCGCGGCGCCGATCTGACGGGCCGGCAGCTGGCGACGGAACTGTGCCGCCTGCCCTTCAGCGCGGCCACGGTGATGGTCCGCATCCACTGGCAGGCGCTGCAGTTGTACATGCTGAAGCGCCTCCCGGTTTTTGCCAGAGCCCAGGCCACGCGAGGAAGCACCAGCGTCGCGACTCGTTCGAACTTCTGGTATTGGATGAGAGAGCGCTTTGTGCGACGAGCGTCCAAAAAGCAAGATACTTGCGCGGGCTCGTCCGCGCGAACGTTCTAAGAGGAGAACTGCTGATGTCAACAACCTCAGTAGCATTCGGTAATCCCAGCGACAGGTCGAGGTCGCCGTCCGACATACCTTGGGGCATCGAGGTTCGGGATGAGAGCGTGATCCGTCGAGTTGCTCGCGAGGGAATCCTCGGGCTTGGAGAGGCGTACCTCAAGGATCACTGGACCGCGGATCGTCTGGATGAGGTGATTTACAGAGCGTTCACCCACCCGGTGCCTCGTCCGTCGCCGATCGCCCGCCTCAGGTGGGTTCTGATGGTGGCCGAACAGAGGCTCTTCAATCGCCAGTCGGGCCCTCGGGCGTTCAACATCGGAGTCCGGCACTACGATCTCGGAAACGACCTGTTCCGATGCATGCTTGACGAGAGCATGACCTACACCTGCGGCTACTGGGCTAACGCCCGGACCTTGAACGAAGCCCAGGAGGCAAAGCTCGAACTGGTGTGCCGCAAGCTCAGGCTCCGCCCAGGCCTTCATGTTCTCGACATCGGCTGCGGATGGGGAAACTTCGCTCGATACGCGGCCCAGCGATACGGCGTGCGCGTCACCGGCATCACGGTCTCGCGCCAGCAGGCCGAGTTTGCACGCCAGCGCTGCCAGGGGCTCCCTGTCGAGATCCGGCTGCAGGACTACCGAGAGGTCTCCGAGACCTTCGACCGCATCGTGTCCATCGAGATGATCGAGGCGGTTGGCCGCAAGAACATCCCGACGTTCTACCGGGTCGTCGATCGGTGCCTGAAGCACGACGGGTTGTTCGTGCTCCAAGCGATCTCCGCGAACACGTTGTCGCGATCGTCCGATTGGCGGCTGGACCAATTTGCGCTGTGGTTGCTCAAGTACATCTTCCCGGACGGCTACCTGCCCAAGCAGTCCGAGTTGGTTGAACTCGAGGGGACATCACTGCGAATCGAAGACCGTGAGAGTTTCGGCCTCGATTACGATCGCACGCTGCTGGCCTGGGCCAGCAACTTTAACGCTGGGTGGGATCAGCTCAAGGACCAGTACGACGATGAGTTCCGACGGCGCTGGAACTTTTACCTGCACGGGTGCGCGGCCGCATTCCGCGCGCGGCTCATACACCTCTACCAGATCGTCTACGCCAAGGACGGCTCGCGACAAATCGGCCACGCGCCTCGATGAGGTGACCGATGCTCGAAACGGTCTGCGAGCGGGCGAGCGCCACATGGCGTCCATTTGTGTCTTGCGGTTGATGCGAAATCTCGGAACCCAACTTCCTTGGAGAAGTCCAATGCGCAAAACGATAGGTTTGCTGGCGGCCGGAGTGGTGGTCATGGCCGCGGCCATTGGCTACGGACTTCTGTCCGGAGATCTGCGGGGCGAAGCCATGGTCCTGTTCAACTATCCATGGTTTCACGTATCGATGATCGATCTGTACACCGGATTCTTGCTCTTCAGTGGATGGATCGTCTCCCGCGAGAAGTCTCGGCGGGTCGCCGCCATCTGGATCGTGCTGCTCCTGACACTCGGGAACCTCGCCGCGTGCGCGTATGCGCTCGCGGCTGCCATTCGCGCCCGGGGAGACTGGACCGTGTTCTGGCTCGGCAAGCAGGCGACGGCAGTTCGGCAGGCGGGGACGAGGGATGTGCGGCATCGCTGACGGCCCGCACCCGCGTATCGCTCCACTCACGATGATACCAGATCCAACCCTTTCCGCTGCTGGCCCGATGGGGTCAACATGTGGGGGGGCGGCGAGAAGGGGCCGTGGTCGGAGCTGTATAGCGCGACGGTGGCGGCGTAAAACTCTGCTGCGCTGGAAAAGCCAACGGCCGTTCACCACCGCGCACACCGCCGAAGCGGCAGGCCACAGCGCCGAAGCGGCGGGAGCACAGAGCACACAGAAGAAGGCATCGGATTTCGCCCCCGCGGGGCGCAGGGGTGTAGCCACGGGTGGCGCGACGCGACCGCACAGCGGGCCGACGCGGAAACCGTGGGGAGCTGTTGTGTGTTCTCACACGCCCCGGCGGGGCGTAGGAAGTTCACGGGCGCGGAAACCCGCCGATCACGGACATACTTCCGAGCGCGTTGGACGTTTGCGCCGCGCATGCCAGCCCCCCATAGGGCGGCTGCCCTCTCCGGCACCTCACCCGCAAAGAGCAAGACCGCCCGCCGCGCTGGTCGTGCGCTCCGAGTGCCTTGAGCGGGGGTGGTGCTGGCCGCACGGGCGGAAAGAGGGGCGGCAGGCCCGGCAGCCGAGACTCCCAACCCTGCCCCTTTGACAGAGGCGGGACTGACGCCGCGTATACTCCGATTGGATGGTCACGGGACCAAAGCCGTCTGAGCCGGCCCGGCGTCTTTCGGGCTATCCATTGACCGAACCAAGGAGCAACGCCTTCGCCGACACCAACGCTAGAACCAAACACTCGGAAGACGAGAAACTCGCGATCCTCGGACTGCTTGCAGATACCGAGTTGCCGCGCGATGCTCTGCCCTACACGGAACAGTTCGACAAACTGAAGGCCGCCTACGAGAAGAAGTTCAGGGCCACAATCAAGGACGTGGACTTCTGGCGGATGATGTCGAGCATCGGCAAAGGCGGCGGACTGGCAAAGAAGGGCGGAAAGAAGAAAGCGCCGCGCACGCCCACCTTGACCGACGATGAGCAGTTGGAGATTCTGCGGCTCCTGCCGGACGGGATCGGCACCAGGGACCGTCTGCCGTACACGCCCAAGTTTGAGGAGATGCACAAGCGTTTCGCGAAACTGACCGGCAAGAAGCTCGACAAGCACGAGTTCTGGCGCGGCGTGTCGCGGGTCGCGAAGCTCTCCAAGAAGCCCAAGCCGATCTATGAAACGATCCCCCTGGGAAATCTTGATGCTCAGACGGTGGCGTTTCTTGAACGAAACAACCCGTGGTGGCGTGGCAACGCTGTGCGCAGCCTTGACGAGTATCGACGATGGGCGTTTGCGGAGGTCATTCGGCGGCTGCGATCCAAGCTCGCGCGGATCGTTGTCATTCGCGGGTCTCGCCGGGTGGGCAAGAGCGTCATTGTCAGACAACTCATCGAGGAACTGAGATTCTTTGGGCTCCGTGGAGATGCGCGACGCCCCGTCGCGCCCGCCAGGATTCTCGCAGTGCAGTTCGATGACGCCCCATGGCTAAAAAATCTGCCCGATCCCATAGAATCAATCGTTCGTTGGTATGAAGACAACATCCTGAAGATGACGCTCAATGAAGCATCTCGGCGGGGCAAACCCGCGTATCTGTTGTTCGACGAGGTTCAGAACCTCGACCACTGGTCGGTCGAACTCAAGATCATCGCAGATCATTCCGATGCGAACATTGTGGTCACGGGCAGTTCGGCTCTGCGCATCGCTGCGGGGCAGGACAATCTTGCCGGTCGCATGACCGTCACGGATCTTGGCCCGCTACGACTCTCCGAGGTTGCTGGCATCCGCGCGTTGGGAAACTTGCCGGTCTATGCCCCCGATGCTCCGCTCGAAGAGTGGAAGAAGCGGGACTTCTGGCTCGGGCTCATCGCACACGGGAAGAAGCACGCCAAACTGCGCGATGAGGCGTTTCGGTTCTTCTCAGAGTTCGGCGGCTACCCCCTGTGCCACAATAAGGCCGGAATCGACGCCAACACGCTGCGGCACCAGGTCATCAACGAGGTCATCACCAAGACGATCCAGCATGACCCCGGTCATCGTCCGCACGCCCCGGCGCTGGACTCGGCGTTGATCGCCGAGGTGTTCAAGATCGCGTGCCGCTACGCCGGCAGGTCCGTCGCGCCCAAACGGTTTGCCGAAGAGATACAGGCCGTTCTGGGGACGCCGGTGGCACACGCGAAGATCACCGATGCCCTCTCGTTCCTCGCCGACTCGCTCTTGTTGTATCACGTCCCGCCGCTCGAGATGCTCGGCAAGAAAGGGGGACACCCGCCCAAGCTTTGCATCTGTGACCACTTCGTCCGCAACGGCATTCTTCAGGAGACCGTTCCGCTCGATCCTGCCGCGCTGAAGGAATGTGACAACGCCGTAGGCACCCAGGCGGGCTTTCTGATCGAAAGCGTACTGGGCTACTTTCTCAAGGGCATTCCGGGTGTAGAACTCTCGTGGTTCCCTGAGCGCACCAAAGAGCCGGAGGTCGATTTCGTACTCACGATCGGCACGAGCCGGATCCCGCTAGAGGTCAAATATCGCCGCGACACGCCCGGCATAGCCGAGGTCAAGGGGCTTGAGTCTTTCTGTGCCAACTCCGCGTACGCGGCGTCCTTCGGTGTCATTGTCACCCAGAGCGCTGAGGGGCCGGCCGGCGACTGCGCCCTTGCGGTCCCGGCATCGACTTTCCTGCTATTGAAGTAAGTCGCTTACACCGCCACCGTCGCGCTACAAATCTCCGACCTCGGCCCCTTCTCGACGCGTGTGTTGATCCAGCGGGCCAACTCCTCCCACGCCCCGCCGTGGCGGCCCCATGAACCATCACGCCTTCCACATGCGTCAGCCGCTGCCGCCATCCACCCGCGCCCGCGGCGGTTCCGCTCTGGGCAGAGAGGACCACCGGGCGGAGCGGCCAGCCCACTTCTGAATCAGCGGCCAGACAGCCCTGGAGGCCTGCCCGGAACAGCCGTACAAACCCCTTGCATTCCCCTCGACCTTCGAGTACACTCCCTCCTCGCGGGGGGGGAACAAGGTGGGGGACACCGAATCCACGTCCGAGCAGCATCCCTGCGCTGTCACTCCGCCCACTCCGCCTCCCGCCCCGCCCGTCCGAACCGGCACTCGCCACCCGCGCCTCAAGGGCGCAAGCCTCGAGTTCCTCATTGCACTCGCCGCGCGCCGCAACCGCCGCGGCCTGCCCACGGTCTACGCCCTCCGCGCCGCTTCCCGCCTCCTCGGCGACATCATGCGCGAGGAGCGCCGCCTGCATCGCAACCGCAAGGGCATCGCCCAGATGCAGGCCGCCGTCTACTTCCCGCGCCAGGCGATGGCTAAGTG
>Ga0163153_10006089_pt1 | contig 13793 bp, 11 predicted proteins | sample OliLakLV19MP6IB1_FD_148629 | JGI IMG/M metagenome (GOLD analysis project Ga0163153, IMG submission 148629) | Freshwater microbial mat bacterial communities from Lake Vanda, McMurdo Dry Valleys, Antarctica - Oligotrophic Lake LV.19.MP6.IB-1 | ecosystem: Environmental > Aquatic > Freshwater >... | reverse complement strand
GGCTCGGCATGGCTCGACGTCGCCCACGATATGGACCCGCACGCCCTCGACCGCGACAAGTTGCTTAAAAGGCTCTGGGAGACCACCAAGTCGACGCTCGTGACGATCGCGGCCGCCGAGGGGTCGCGAGGCGCTCAAGCGCTCCATGAGTTACACACGCGAGCGGGCGGCACCACCCAGCAGGGCGTCGCTCAAGCCGCGTCCGACGCACCCGGAGTGCCGCCAGAGAGGCCGCAAGCCGACACCGCGAAGAAGGCGCCGGCAAACGCCGCCGGCGAAGCGAACGCTCCCGGGCCTGCGAGTCCGATCGGCGACTTCCGAACGCGACCGAGCGACACGCGGCGAACAGCCGAGGCGTCCGCCGAGCCGACGGGACCGACCACAACGCGCCGGACGGAAACAATAAACGAGCCGGCGAATCGTTCGGATCCGACGGCGAAATCAGCGATAGACTCGCCGACGACCGATGCACGTTCGAACGCCGTACCTTCGAACACCGCCGGGCGGAACGCAGCAGACGGCGCTTCGAGCGACGAGGGGAAGCCACCGACTCGGCTCGCCGGCGAATCGCTCATCGAGCGTTGGAACTCGACCGCCGCCGGGTCCGATCGGTTCGAGCGGCCAACTCTGTCGCGGCAATACTACGACCTGGGTGGCCGCCGCCGGATGATGACGGATGAGCAGGCGGAACTTTACGAGCGCCTGACTGATGATACCGCCGGCAGGTTGATCGAAGCGTACGGCTTCGACGAGCATGCGCTCGCGAACGGTCGGCAGCACGGATCGCCCCCTTCCGCAGACGAAATGCGCAGGCTCGGCACCATATTGGAAAGATCGCGTCGGGAGGCGCTATCCGTCATCAAGCACGATGCCGGACAAACGGTCGACCCGGAAACGATGTCGACGTTGCTTCGCGAAGCTCGCATCCAGTCGTTGCGAGAGCAGATCCGAGCGGCCAGAAAATTCAAGAAAGAAGCGAACGGGGCGGATCCCGATGTCGCTCGGCAACTTGAAGCCGCGGAAGCCCGCAGCAAGGCGGCCACGACGGAACTACGCCGAACAAACGCCGGTCTCAGGACCTCGAATCGCCCAGTCGATCCGGCAGTCTCGCGGACGAGTGACGCGGACGCGCGGTACTCGACACCGAAAACGACCCGTCGGGCGCCGCCGCGGACAACAACCACCGAACTGGGGGAAACCGTCTATCCGGATGGCGCTGTTCTCAAGAACTGGAAAGGCCAAGACGTCATCGTACCGACAAATCACGTCATGAGCTTGAGAGATCCGCCAATGGATGCGCCTCCCATCGTCAGGCGTGGCGGCTTGAAAAAGGCACGTGGTTTCACGGATGCGGAGAGGGAAGGATTTCTTGCCGGTAACGATGGCGGTACATTGGTAACGCCGCACCACCGCCATCAATTGCCGATACGCGACGGCGGCGTTATTGACGAATTGCCGAGATTCGGTCATCCGGAAGGCAACGTTCACCTCGGCGGCGACCCTCTCCGCCATCCGAACAACGGAAAAAACGGGCGAAATGGAACGGCATTCGACGGTCGCAAAGGCGCAGCATTGCGTGCGCAAGAAGTCAAAACGTTCTTTGTCGAAAAGGGCACGCGTCTAATCCGGGATAGGAAAACGCGTCTGTGGGTTGATCTCTCTGGCGCTTAAGAATGGAGCATTCAAGTGACTAAAGGAAATGTGTCCGAGAGCCTGCGTTCGGCAAATCTAACTGATAACGAATTGCGTTTGTTTGCGTGCCAATGCTGTGAACGCCTGTTGAATGTGTTCGACCAACCCATGATGCATGAGCTGTTAGAGATGGGTAGGCGACGAGTCCGCGGCAGCGTAAGCGAATCGGATATTGACGCAGTTCGCAAAAAATCGGTAGCGCTTTACGACTCGCTGTATCCCGGATATGGCGAACCATCGGCGGACGTTCTTGCACTGAGTGCCGCCGGTGAAGTCGCCTTTACCGAGAATCCGTTGACGGCGGCTCTGAATGCATCCGGTTTTGCCGTCCAGGCCGTTGCCGAGCATTCGGTGAGCACATTGGATGAGGGCGATGACGGCGGAAAGATGATGAAAAAAATATTGAACCAGGAACACGACGCGCAAAACAGGCTTTTGTCGGACATGATCCGTCAGTCAAAGGCACCAAAGCCAAAATCAAAGTGAGATGTTCGTTTGCGTCGAAGTTGCCAAGACGTGAGGACGCTCGATGCCTGCCACGTTTGCCGAGTTTCTCAAATTTGTCCCGCCGGAGCGCGGCTCCGGCGTTCCTCTCGGTGGTCCGAAGCTCGCCAAGGCCGTCAAAAAGCAATTCGGCATCCCGGTGCCGGATAAACTGGTGGAATTCTGGTCGGAGGTCGGCGCCGGCTACTTCGCCGATCGAGAGCTGTACGTATTCGGCGACCAGGCGGGCGCGCCGCGGAACACGACCAAAGGCGCGGTTGGTTTGAGAACACTTACCGGGTAAAAGTACCTTGCTGACTACGTGGAGTTCCGAAACGCGAAACGGCCCGAATAGGATTCGGAATGCGGGTGTAGCAAGTAACGTGACATGAAGCCAAAAAAGCAACGATAAAGCAACGATACTGTCTCATCGTCCATGCCAGAGCCGACGAGAAGACGAGCGCGGAGCAACGACATACGAGGTTCTTCGAGGGTATCAAGCAACTGCCGGCACCGTGGGGGGGAGATCGGCCCGCTCCTCGCGCCCCGAACGTTCAACACGGTACGATGGACGCCGTCGGATTCACAAAGTTCTTTGGCGGTGCCGTCAAATCGGCCATGGTGACGTATTGTCCGCGTGAGAGGCTGACTGACGAAGGGTATTCAGACGACCGCTTGTTTGTCGATATCGACCCGGCGAAATTGGACCTGAAGCAATTCGCGTTGGAGGTGATTCCGCGGTATATCGAGGCCTTCGGCGGTTATCGAGCGGAGTTCTATGACGAGCAGTTTGCGGAAGCCGCTTACGAGGTTCGAGAAGAGCCAGGACGTATCGTCTATTCACCGAAATCGAAAGAGCACGTTAATCTCCGGTTCCAGGTTCGTGAAGTAATGCCGATCAGCTACTTCGACGAACTTCTCTGCCGGCGGGCGTTCAATCTCACACCCGCCGAAGTTGTGAAGCGAGTGCACGGCAAAGTCGAGCACGCTTATTTACTCAACGGCGGAGCATATCTGGTCGGCAGCACTCGAGCGCTACCCTTTGAAGAGGCCCAATCTCTCTCTGAGGAGATGACGCGAACGCTCCTCGGTTGATCGACGCATCGGCCTCATTGAAACGTCAACCGGCCCAACGGAGCTCATTGCGACTCGGGTACGTTAACGCCGCGCCCCATAAATGGTGAAGGGTTCCTCGTACGCATGTCGTACGCCAACCTATCGCCGGCCGGCCATCGTTCGATTTCGACTCTTGTCGTTGCTGTGGCCCGCGCTTGGCGTAGGCGTTCCGTCGAGCACAGCGTCTGAGTCGACGTCCAAAGCTCAGGTCGCCCGCCGCCGAGAACCGCGCGCGAGATTCTCGCCGACGCGTTTCGCGGTCAGCGTGTCACCGACAACGGCGACGGTTCGTTTCGCGTTGATCTCCGCAGCGGCCGGTGGTTCACGGTCCGGACCGTCGACGACATCGCAGTAAGCCGATCGGCGGCCGAGCGGAGCCACGGCCGGCCGATGACCGACGCCGAGTTCTCCCGTTGGCAGGCGCACGGCGCCTGGTCGATCTCCACCGACGACGGTCGCAAGCTCGACGGAGAAGGCTTGATGCGGCTCGTCAACGGGCGGGCCGACGACAAGACCGTCCGGCACGGGCCGCTACACACGGCCCGCGGACCGGCAATCGGCCGTCGTAGCCGAACTTGATTGGAGCCGCGGTGCACCCTTGTTCGCCGACGGGCTCCCTCCTGCTGCACTGGGGTTGGATGCGAGGCTAAAGCGCGGCCGCGCGAGTTCTCGCCTTGGAACCGGATCGCCAAACGCCGCTTGGCCCACTCCGTAAGACGCCTGCCGGCCATGGCAGGCCGGCTTCGCGGCGCTCACCTCCAGGCCGCAATCCCCCGAATCGCAGCGCGAAGATGCTCCTCCCGAAAATATATTTCCACGAGTTCGTATCACCGGCTGCACACTCTCAGTACATCGTCAGTACATCGTTATTACACTCGCGCAACAATGGCACTTCGTCTCAGAGGCGCAAAACGCAGCCCGCTGGACGTTTCAGCGAGTCCCCTCGCAGCAGTCGCGCGGGGTCATGGGCTTTGCCAAAATCACCTTCGCGCAGCGGTTGTGCGCGTTGGTCAAAAGCGCCGCGCGAGAGGGCCCCAACCTATTTCATTTCGCCACCCTCGTTCGTATAAATCTTTCGAAGGGCCAAGCAAAGGTGCTTGGCCTGGATGAGCCTGGCAGGTCTCTCGAATGCTCAATCGCTTCGAGAGACTTAATCTCCAAAAAGGCGTAGGCGCGGGATGAACCTGCGGCGTGTTGCCAAGCACGCTATCGCGTAACCCATGTTTGATCAATTTACTCTCTGAAGCAGGCGTCCGGCGGTTCGCCGCGGCCGCCAACGCAGAATGGCGCAACCTGCGCTCCCTGCGCGAAAACCGCATCGACCACCTCAAGCAGTTTTGCGGACAGTGGTACGGCGGCGGAGCCTCCGACGAATCGGTCCCCGAGCCGTTTCTCACCACCCTCGTCGAAACACTCTCGAACAATCTGGCGGCCAATACGCCCCAGTGCTCGATCACCACGCCGGTGTTCGAGCTGAAATCTTCGGCCTTCGAGCTCGAACTCGGCGTCAACCAGGCGCTCGAGGAAATGGGCTTCAAGACCTGGGCCCAGCGCACGCTGCGCGAATCGCTGTTCGGCATCGGCGTCATGGTGATCGGCGTTTCCGAGTTCGATCGCGGCTTCGGCGAACGGCGGGGCGACGTCTTCGCCGAAACGGTCGACCCCGATGATTGGATCCAAGACACCACCGCCAAGGTCTGGGAACATGCCAAGTTTCTCGGCTACCGCGTGCGGACCCCCATCTCCGACGTCGTCGACGATCCGTCGTACGACCAAGACTGGCGAGCCGAGCTAGCCAAGGCGCCCGAAGCGCACGCCGTCGATCGGAGCCAAGATGCCGAACGGGCAGCCGACATCGGCAGCCATCGCAGCGACCCGTCTGAAACCGAAGTCGAAGATTGCCTCGACCTGTGGCACTTCTGGCTCCCGCGCGAAGGGCTGATTGTCTCGCTGCCGGGCGTTCGCGCCGGTGTCGATGAAGTGGTCGAGGCCCGCGTGGTGCGCATTGCCGAAAACACCGGGCCGCGGACCGGGCCGTTCGAAATCTTGCGCACCGGCGAAGTGCCGGGCAACTGCCTGCCGCTGCCGCTGGTGGCCAAAATTCGCGACGCGCACGACCTGCTGAACACCGTGGCCGCCAACAACGGCGAAGACGCCTCGGCCGAGCTGAGCGTGTTGGCCTACGAGCGGACCGCCGCCAAAGACGCCGACAACCTGCTCGACGCGCCCCGCAACGGCACCGTGGCCGTCGATAAGCTCGACAAGTTGAAAGCGTTTCGCTGGGGCGGCATCCAACCCGCGAACCTCGCGGTGCAAGACGCGCTGCGGCGCGACATCAACTACTACGCCGGCAATATCGAAGTGCTCGGCGGCCAGGCCGTGCAGGCCGACACCCTCGGCCAGGAGCGGATGGTCAAGGAATCGGCGTCAACCCAGATCAACGCCATCCGGATCGCCTTCGCCGACTTTGTGACGCGGTGCATCAAGCGCGTGGCGTATTACGAGCTGACCGATCCGCTGTTAGACCGCGTGGTCCGCCGCCGCATCGGCGGGACCGATCGCTACCACGAGATCCGGTTGTCGCCGGAGCGGCTGGCGCCGTTGGAGAGCCGGTTCCACGAGCTGAACTTCCGAATCAAGCCGTACACGATGGAGTCGCGAACTCCGGAAGAGCAGTTTCTCTCGCTCGGCCGGCTGATGGCCGTGGCCGCGCAGGCGGGGCAACTCTCCGAGCTGCTCGGCCCGCAAGGAATTCAACCCCGGTTCGACGGACTGCTGCGAACGGGGGCTCGCGCGCTGGGGCTCGAAGACCTGCTCGACGACGCCTTCGACTTCGCCGCGCCGCCGACCGGGCCGGTGCAAACGCTCCGCGGCCGCGACCCGCGCACGCCGCAACAAATTACCCGGCAAACCATTCACACGCACTTGGCGCCGCCGCGCCGGCCCGACCCGGGACCGAGCATTGCCGACCTGATGGCGATGCAACCGCCTTTGGCACCGGACGGGAACGAGCCCGCGGCGGCCGCCTCGCACACGGCGTCGCCAGGCGCGGGAGCACAGCGCTCCGCGCCGCAATGGTCGGCCGCGCAAACGTAGGGTGGGCCAAGCGGAGGCGGAGCAACCACCGGCTCAACCGATTGCCCGCGCGGCCCACGCTGCAACTGACAACTGACAACTGACAACTGACAACTGACAACTGACAACCGGCTACCAACCATGCCCCGCGCCGTCTCAAGACCATCTCGCGAGTACGCAGCCAACTTCGCAGCCATTTTCGGAAACGGCCGGAAGCCGCCGGCGGAGCGAGCCCGCAGCTTCACCGTGTACGACCCGCAACGAAAGCAGTGGGTGGCCGTCGAAGACCGCCCGCCGGCCGAGCGGCGCGTATCGCTCTGGCCCATACGGTCCGACGCGTTCGGCGTGCATCCCTCGCAGGCGGCCGAGGCGTATCGCGAGAGCGTTGCCGCCGGTGTGCCCACCGAGTTCGACCCGCAAACCGGGCAAGCCATTTTTCGCGACCGTCACCACCGCAAACGGGCCGTCGAGGCGTTGTCGCCTATGTACGACCTGGACGGCGGATATTCCGATCCCCAGCCCCGAGGAGTTTATTTGAATGGCGACTGACACCACGAACACGATCACCAACGCCGCGGTCGACAGCATGACTTTCGACGAGCTCGACGTTCGCACGGATCCGAACGGCCCCGCCGCCGGCGACGAAAAGGCGCTCGCCGCCTTTTTCGACGGCGAACAGAGCGACGAGGGCGAAGTTTCGGCCGAAGAGCTCGACCTGCGGCGGGCCGAGGGGCTCACCGCGTCGTTCGACGATGATGACGACGACCTGGACGAAGACCTCCGCCAGGCCTCCAAAACGCCGCGCGATGCCAAAGACGGAAAAAACGGCGACACCACCGACGGAGCGGCGCCTGCCGAGTCCGAACCGACAGACGCCGACTCGGAAACCGCCGAGCAAGCGGACGTCGGTAAAGCGACCGTCGAGCCCGCCTCGGACGACGCCGCGTCGCGCCGGCTGATCGAGACCGCCGTGCGCTACGGGCTCGACGTCAAGCAGTTTCCGAACCGCGCGGCGCTCGCGGCAAGCGTGGCGGCGATGGACCGGATGTTCCACGATGTGGGCGCGGCGGCCATGCAGGCCGAAGCGGCACCCCACACAGGCACACCGCAGGAAAGCGAGCCCTACGACGGCTTTCCGCAAAAGGCGCCGCCCTACAAGAAATCGCGGCACGAGCAACCGCCGAACGAACGCGGGCCGCACGACGGCGCCCCGCCGGCCGATCCCGCGGCCGAACCGTTCAAGGTCGATCGGCTCGATCGGAGCGAGTATGCCCCGGAGCTGATCGAGGCGCTCGACGAGATGCGGCACGTCATCGCCGAGCTGCGGAGCGAGCAGCAGGTCGACCGCCGGCACCGCGAGGCCTCCGCCAACCAGGCGGCCGAGCGGGAGATCGACTCGTTCTTCACCGAACTCTCTCAAGACAATCCGGTATGGACGGATCTGTTCGGAACGGCCCCAGCCACCGAACTGCTCCGCACCGCCGAAGGACGGCAGCTGTTTGAGAATCGCATGAACGTCTTGCGTGCGCGAGACAACTATGCGGCGGGCCTCGAGTCGCGGCGACAGCCGACCCCCGCTTCGAGAAAGCTGCTGGAATCGGGCCTGGCCCTCGCCTTCCGCGAGAAGCTGGGCGAAGCGGCCGAGCGCAAGCTGGCCCAACGCCTGCACGGTCGACACTCGGGGGCTCCCCCGCGACCGACGCAGCGACAGTCGCCGCGACGCGACGGCGGTTCCGCACTGCGGGATGCGCTCAAACGTCACGGCATGCACGCGGATACGGAAGAATGACGTTCGAATCGCCTAACCCTGAACGGCCCGCGCACGCGCGCCTTCGTCATTAGGTCATTTAAGAATTCGTCATTCATTCGTCATTAGGCATTCGTCATTACTTACACACCTTCAAACCCTATCGAGATCGATAACCAATGAGTCAACCTTCCCAACTCCGGACGAGCCAAATCCTCGATTTGCTCAGCTCGGCCTACCAAGATTTCAAACCGCGGCAGATCACCTCCATCGCCGCCAATCTTCAAGAGTACGAGGCCATGCCTCGGATCATGAAGAACGAAAAGGAAACCTACTCGGGGCCGCACGGCGCTTCATGGAAAGTGAACACGCAAATTCACGAAGTCTACCGACGCGAGGCGCTGCATCCGCGCCGCGATTACGCCGGCAAGGACGTGATGAAAGACGCCAACGCGCCCTGGGTGTACGCCAACACCTACAGCTCGTACGAGCGGCGTGAGTTCAAGATGAACATGGGCGACAAGCGGATCTTCAAGCTGTTGGAGTTGGGCGAATACAACGCCATGCTCTCGGCCGCCGAAGGAATCGAGACCGATTTCTGGAGTTGCCCGTCCGACACCACGGACGACCTCAAGCCGTTCGGCGTTTTCTACTGGCTCACCTACTCGGCCTCGAGCGGGTTCAACGGCGGCAACCACCCGAACTTCACGGCCGGCAAGGGGGGCATCAGCTCGACGGTCTATCCGAACTGGAAAAACCGCACCGAGCAGTACTCGGCGATCACCTCGAGCGACGCCTGCCTCAAGATCCGCAACTCCCTGAGCGACTGCAAGTGGAAGTCGCCGGTGAACAAGGCCCAGTTCCGCGGCACCACCGGCGACCGCCGGCGGATTTACGGAGCGAGCTACACGGTGCGCGGGTTTGAGAACGCGGCCATGGCCCAGAACGACCGCCTCGGCGGCGACCTGGGAGCCATGGACGGCGTGACCACCGTGCGCAAGGTGCCGTTCGTCGAGGCTCGCCAGTTGGACGGCATGACGACCAGCTCACCGATCGTGGGCATCAACTGGGACGATTTCAAATTCGCCGTGCCTGACGGCGGGGCCGTGTTCCGTCACGATCCGCGGTTCCTCTCGGATCAGCCGAACACGTGCGTCACCGACATCGACTTCCAGTATCAGATCGTGGCGTTCAACCTGCGAACGCACTTCCTGATCGCCAAAGCCGACCCGATCAGCGACCTGTAATCGGGGTGATCTCCTCTCCCCGCGCACAAGCCGTTTTTACACGACGGCTCGATCGGGGAGATGGAGCAACTGAGGCCGCCGAGCGATAGCGAGGAGCAAGGTCGAAGGCGGTAGCAGCACCGGCTAACGTTCGGATTCGCCCCACTGAAAGAAGCTGAGGCTGTGGCCGAAGGCCGGTGAGGGCTAGTTGTAGGGAACGCCCTCCGCGGCGTTCCGCGTGGCGCGTGGTCTGCGCATCACGCTGCGCTCACCCTCCGCGTTTTGGTTTTTGGAATTTTCGTCTGCTTTGTTTGGGATTTGGAGTTTGGAATTTGGAATTTGGAATTTTGCACCGTCACGCGAGTCGAGCAATCGGCTCACCGTAACTCGACTCAACACGTCACCAACCAGAAAGAGAAACCAATGGGATTCAAGCATCGATCGAACAACGACGGGCGTTTCAGCGACGCCATTTGGGCCGACCTGCCCGAGGAGCTGCCGCTCGATCCGACGGTCGGCATTTACGCCTGCGACACGTTCTCGAACTTCGGCCTCACCGCGGCCGTGGCCTCGAACGTCGGTCGTTACGCGAGCCGCGTCGGCGTGTACAAGTCGTACGAAGACACCGGCGGCGCCATCACGCAGTTGGCCACGGCGCTCGGCCGGTTGTCCATCAACACGGCCGCGACCGACAACAACGAGTGCTGGCTGCAATCGAACGGCGGCCTCGGTGTGCTGGGGAAAATCGCCGCCAGCTCGCCGCGCAAACTCTGGTTCGAGGCCCGCGTGGCGACCTCGCAAATCGCCGCCCAGAACTTTTTCGTCGGCCTCTCCGAAGAGGGCCTGGCGGCGGCCAACACCCAGGCTGACAGCGGCGGCGCGATGGCCGACAAAGATTACGTCGGCTTCCGCGTGACGGAGGATGCTCCGTCGGCGGTCGACATCGTGTTCCGCAAGGCGGGCGCCGGCGGCGAAGTGGAAGTCTTGGCCGAAGCCCACACGCTCGCGGCCGGCACGTTCGTGAACCTCGGTTTCGTCTTCGACCCCACGGTGGGCACCGGCCAGCGGATTCGCTTTTACGTCAACGGCGTGAAGCAGGGGAGCTACGTCACGGCGGCCCAAGTTGCCGGAGCAACGTTCCCCAACGGCGAGGAGCTGGCGTTGCTCATCGGCGGCAAGAACAACAACGCCGACAACACCTACCTCTGCGAAGGCTGGCGATTCGCGCAGTTGTTTTAGTAGGGAGGGTCAAGCGAGCGCCACGGCGACCATGTGTTAATGGTCGACCGAGCGCGGACCCGCCGTTCGTTTGAGCCCGCGCCCGCTCTTGCAGACGAAGTACGACCGACGTCGGCTGCATGAATGCGTGGTCTACTCCGATGCCATATCGGCAACGAGTTACGGCAGCCGGTTCAGGGTTCAGGATGCGTCCTGAGCCCTGATCAGGCCCCGTATGCGTAGGGTGGGCCAAGCGGATGTGCGGCGACCATTGCCGATGAACATCGCCCGCGCGGCCCACGCTGTAACGTCGGAATCAAATGTCGGCAAGCTAGAACCCCGAACCCGAATCCCCAAACACCAGTGTTGCTGAGGTACTGAAGTACCCTGGCCAAACACCCAACCCTGAACCCAAACCATGACCCAATCAACCTTAGGCACCGAGTTCGCCGAGCTCGAGAAGATCACCGGCGACTATTTGAACTGGGGGCGTTCCGACTGGGACGCCGCCACCACGGAGCGGCTCGACGAGATCATCAAGAGCGCCTACCGCCGGTACTTGGCGGGCCGTCCGCTCGACGGCGACGACAAGGGTCACGACTGGACCTGGCTGACGCCGATCCGCTCGATCACCACGGTTGCGGGGCAGGGCGATTACGACTTGCCTGAAGACTTCGGGGCGATTCTGGGTCCGCTCACCTGGAGCAGTGCGAGCGGCAACAGCCGCATTGAGATCCCGATCGTGGGCGAGGGAATGATCCGCGCCGCGCGGCAGGGAAACACGACGACCGGGCGGCCCGTTCGCGCGGCCGAACGGCTGAAGAATCACGATCCGCAGTTCGGCACGCGGCACGAGCTGCTGTTCGATCCGATTCCCGACGGCGAGTACGCGTTTTCTTACGCCTCTTCGATCATCCCCAACAAGCTCGACGCCGTGAACAAGTATCCGCTCGGCGGCCCGCAGTTCAGCGAGCTGTTAATTGCGGCCTGCTTAGCGGTAGCCGAATCGCGGTACCGACGAGGCGAGACGGATAAGCGGGCGGAGTACGACCGCGCTTTGCAGGCCTCGATCCACGTCGACCTGCGGAACGTGCCCGACCACCTCGGCAGTTTTGCAAAGCCGGTTGGAAGCCGAGGAGGCCACGCGAGCCGCCGGATGACGACGGGCAACTATTACTACAACGGCAACCTCATTCAGTAGCGGTAGGGTGGGTCGAGCGAGCAAGACGGCGACCATCGCACTCCGCGCGATCGAGCGCTGCCCCGCCGTTCGTTTGAGCCGGTACCCGTTCTCGCAGCCAAGGTTCATTCGAAACACGAAACACTTTCTCAATCCTGAGACTTGAACGAAAGAGGATTTCCATGTCGATCATTCGATTTCAGACGGCGAGCGACGAGGTCCCGAACAACCGAACGGTGACGGCGGCAACGTCGGTGGAGATCTCCACCGAGATTGATATCCGCGACTTCGCCGGCGGCGGCATTGTGCTGCCGTCCTTCGGCTCGGCGACGACGCTGACGTATTACGTGGCGTCGAAACCGGGCGGAACCTATCAGCCGCTCTACGACCGCGACAACGCGGCCGTCACTCAGGCGATCACCTCGGAGAAGTCCTACCCGCTCCCCGACGAAATCTACGGCTTCGGGGCGCTCAAGATCACGGCCGACAACGAATCGCTTTCTGTTGTCATCAGCCTAAAGGGATAACGATGGCAATGAACCAAAGACTGATGCGACCGAAGCGACGATTTCGCCGGGCAATTCCTTCCATTGCCATCACAACGCCCGGCGAGTTAGCCGTTACCGAGTCGTTTTATGTCGGCCAAATGACCGAAGGGACCGTGTTCTTTTCGGATGGCTCGGCGAGCGGCGAAGTAACATTTTTCGGCAATGCCTCGACGGCCGAAACGACTCCAAGCGGCTACTCGCTAGGAAGTCCTCTTGGTCCTAGTTCTCTTCCCTATAACGCGACGATGCCAGGCGCAATGCCTGACATGGTGATGACCGGCGTCAGCGAGGGGGCCAATGGCCCGGGCATCGTCCAAGTGACTCAAGGCTTAGATGGCGTATCCCAGATTCTGCACCTGTCGTTCGACGGAGCAACTGGCGGCACGCTCAAGATCAACGGCAGCGTAGTAATCAACTGGGACGACGGTGCGGCGGCAGTTGAGGCGGCCCTGGAAGGTGCAATCGGTTCTGGCGTCTCAGTATCAGGGTCCGCCGGAGAGTTCGATGTCACGTACGACGACCTCGGGCCGTACGATTTGCTGCTGGTGACCGAGAACCTCTTGACGAAATAAACCGATGCACCACCGCTCCCACGACAACGACGGCGACAAGACCGGCGAGAACTGCCGGAACAATACTGTGCTCGCGTTGCGTCTCTGGCTCGCTCAACGAGAGCAGAATGCTTTCAACGAGCGGCTTGCTTTGCGCGTATCTCGCAATGGCACCCTCCCCGTTGCATTCGAAGAACAAGATCACAGCGGATTTTTTGAACGTGAAGCCGTAGAGTTCGCCGGCGTATGTTCCGTCCGCCGTCTGGAATCCCCGTGCTGCGCGTCTGCCGTTGATCATTACTTGTCGACCTTCGCCGCGGCCGACGTTTGGCGGCGTCGCCCTCTCCAGGCACTCCCAAAGGACCTTATACACTTCGTCGTTGCGTGTCTGCGGCGTGTCGAGCGTGAGCACGTCGGGCACGATCCACATAGCGACGAAACTGCGGCCATCCGGAGCGGCGATATTACAGACGCTGTTTGCCTCCATGCTCGGCCGGACCTGCCACGACGATGGGTAGCGAAACGTCAAATGTACGCCAGTTTTTCGCGGGCTTTGGTCCGTCGAATAGGTCGCGTCCAGCGGCTGCGCAATCACGGCGGCGATAAGTGCGGCGATCATGCGTTCCATGGTCGTAGCGGTGCGACGAACTGTCAACAACTCCGAGGATAAGCCATGCGTAGAAACCCATCCCGCCGGCGGTCGAGGGGCGAACGCCCTACCGCCCCAGGTCCCACTCAGGCGCCTCAGGCGGCAGCTGGCGCGCCAGTGCTCGAAGACGCAGTACCGGAAGACGCAGTACCGCAAGACGCCGCACCGCAAGACGCAGTACCGCAAGACGCAGTACCGCAAGACGCAGTACCGCAAGACGCAGTACCGCAAGACGCCGCACCGGGCAACACCGCACCGGGCAACACCGCACCGGGCAACACCGCACCGGGCAACGCGGTATCGGACAA
>Ga0163153_10006088_pt1 | contig 13794 bp, 11 predicted proteins | sample OliLakLV19MP6IB1_FD_148629 | JGI IMG/M metagenome (GOLD analysis project Ga0163153, IMG submission 148629) | Freshwater microbial mat bacterial communities from Lake Vanda, McMurdo Dry Valleys, Antarctica - Oligotrophic Lake LV.19.MP6.IB-1 | ecosystem: Environmental > Aquatic > Freshwater >... | reverse complement strand
CGCTTGGCGCTTCTCTCACAGTGTGCGAGTCTTCTTCATGGCGGTTTCTCCTATGGTTTAGCGACCCCGTCCCTAACGGGACGGAGAAGAAACCGCCACTTTCTTCAACTCAGAGTTTCAACAGCTTCCGGGACATTCCCGTCCTGGCGCTTCTCTAGGAGTAACCTAAATGTCCAGCATGCTGTTTATTTACCAGGGCGCGAACACACCCTACGCCATCTTGCAGCGGGTTGCAGATAGCTTTGTTCGCAATGCATCCACTGGGGCTTACACAGATTACGTAGGTGCGAATCGCAGTGTTTACGCGGAGGCATTGGCGTTAGTTGGGGACAGCACTGACCAGTACGAATTCGTGTTTGATACGGCGGACTTTCAGGGCTACGTTACTGTCTACACGCACACCGGAACGGCTGCCGACGGCGACACTCTCTTAGAGGGGCCTTATCCGGTAACTTACGATTTTAGTGCGGATACACTCACGGACGGACTCGGTGCTAATGCAATTGTGGATAGCGCGGCGATTGCTGCGGCTGTTTTGGAGGAGTTTAACACGAACACCAAACAACTGACGCAACAGCGAGCCGTGGCCGCCTTGATCGGCAACGACGCAACCACACAACTCGTCACGACCAACGCACCGAAAAACCCGATCGCCTTGCCTACGACTGGCGACGCAACGGTAACAGTGCTCGTTACGATGACCACGGCAGCAGGAGTCGCGATCGAGGCGGACAATCTCACCTTTACCGTAAGCAGCGGCGACGGCACGGGCACGCCAGTCGTCACACTAGTAGGAGATGTTGATGACGGCGTAGCGACCGTAACGGTGGCCCACGACCAAGCGGGCACGTACCGAATCAACTTCGAGGCGGCCAGCGCGGGCCCGCCGTATCTACGGTCTGGGCTATGTCTGATAGTGAGCGATTACGCGAATAGGCCTTTTATCCCGCCTATCCGCCGATCCCGGGTTGTAATGATCGAAGGCGAATCGAGCGACACGCCATTGAAGCTTCTGGAGAAAGTCGGGCGCGAGTTTGTCCGATATCGAACTTTCGGAGTCTCTGGCAATGATGGCCAGCGCCGCAACGTTCTGGGTGAAGTGGTCGCTCAACCGATTTTCCAGGATGACCATGATGCAATGTATAAATACCTCTCCGTGGGTACATGTCCTCCTTGCCCTCCAAGGCGCTCCGCGTTCGGTTTGCCGCACAATTACTTTTTCAAGAGTCTGTCGGCGACGAATCAAAACATTAAAGCGGAAGTCACCCCGAACACGCATGACAGGCGAGCGAGTCCGTTCCTTATTCACATTCACGCACCAGCCACTGCAATTCCGATTGCAATCTGCACAGTGTTGCCAAGTGAGTATTTGCCCTCAGGCGAGTCAATTCGCGTTTCGGACACTTCGTCTGGTCACGCACTGACACGACGTCGATTCGCAGCGTCAAGACAGAGCCTACCAGCTGACTTTTATCAGCCCATTCACAGTTTTTTGGATCGGTTCCTGAAACGCAGTGCGTTGACGGAGTCATTCGGTATGATCCAGCAAGTGAGGCCCACTGATGGCTGACACACAGCGGTTACAATTCAGCATTGGGCCCGTGCAGGGGTTTGTTGCGCAGTCGCGGCGGACGAGGGACCTCTGGGCCAGCTCGTTTATGCTGTCGCACCTTGCGGCAACCGCGATTGAAGCTGTGCGAACGTCTGGCGGCACACTCGTATTGCCCGCATGGGACGAGGAAACTCGTGGAGCTTGCCAGAACCATTATTTCGGGACGGTTCCGAATCGCTTTGTGGCAGATTTTTTTGCTGACGATGCCGAGTCCGCGAAACAAGACGCAAAAGTTGCGGCCGACGCAGCACAGCAGTCGCTGCTGGCAGTGTGGAACCAAATCACCAATGTCATTCGCGATAAGTTCGTTTCACCCGTTGTGGGCGCTGGTGATGGCACGCTTGAAATCTGGGAACGGCAGGTGGCAAATTTCTGGGAGATCACATGGATTGTTTGTTCGGTCGAAGAATCAAGCACACTGTTGGCCGCTCGCAAGAACTGGCGGACGACACCTGCGACCGTCGAACCGGGCGACCATTGCACGATGATGAGCGATCGGCAGGAATTGTCCGGCTGGATTCGCTCGCAGGCAAGTCGCAAGCAGGACGAGTTCTGGAAGGTACTGCGTTCGAAGCTCGGGCCGCTTGATCTGGCCGACGATGAGCGACTCTGCGCGATTGCTCTGATCAAGAGGATGTTTCCAAAGGTCGCGGAACAAGTGATCGACCGGAAGCTGGACCACAAAAGCTGGCCGTCCACAGCCTACATCGCTGCAATTCCCTGGCTGATCGCAGTCGCAGAGAACCCTGACACACAGGCTGCAGCTGCCGCATTCGCAGTCCAGGTGAAATCGCTCGCAGAGAATTCCCTTGGTGAACGGCAGACTCGGATTCCGAAACTTCAAACATTGAAGCAGCAGCGACGGACGGGCGACTTCCTGAGTCTTGATGGCAACTTCTTTCAGCGAGCGGCGATCTCAAATCCGAAAGTCACACCGTACGATCCGCCTTTGGACGATGCCGCCGACAAGCAGGCTCGACGAGACTTGCAGACATCCCTGAAGAAATTGTGCGACGACGTTGGCGAGAAGCCATCAGCGTTCTACGCGATGCTGCTCATGGACGGCGATTCGATGGGTGCGCTGCTCGGCGAGGCTCGGAAACTGCCTGGCGGGAACGGTGAATCGCTCGCGACAAAGGCACTCAGTAATTTTTCAATCGGCGTTCCGCACATCGTCGGACAACACTACGGTGTGACAATTTATGCGGGCGGTGATGATGTGCTCGCCATGCTGCCGCTCGACTGTGCGTTGAAATGTGCATCGCAGCTTGCCAAGGCATACCAAGCGGAATTCACATCAAAGATCGGGGCGGAAGCGGCGAAACAGGCAACGCTTTCCGGTGCGGTCGTCTACGCGCACTATCACGTCCCGCTGCGTGACGTTCTCAAGACTGCTCATCACATGCTCGACGATGTGGCGAAGGACGCGACCGGACGCGACAGCCTGGCGATTGCCGTGTTCAAATCGAGCGGCATCACGGCCCAGTGGTCGGCCCCGTGGGAACATATTCGTGACGTCGGCGTCGCAGCGAAATCGGACAACATCGTCGATGCGCTGAGGATCGACCTTGGCGGACAACCCTTGACTTCATGCGATCTGGCTGAATCGCTCAGCGACTCGAAGCCCGGTCACGGAGTGGCCGAACAACGATCAGCCGAATTCTCATCCGGCTTTCTCTACAACGTCCGCGAACGGTTTGCCGCGCTGACCGATAAGGCGCTCACGAGACCGGGCGAGTTCGGACGCTTGTCGCAGGAACTTTGCGATAATGGCAACGACTTGTTCAAGAGCGTCCTCGTTGCTGACTATTTGCGAGGCAAGCAGAAACGCGAAGCGGAAGGCGGAACAGCTGAGGAACGGCATGAAGAACGATTGAGCCTCGCCAAGGCTGCAATCGACCGGCTGCTCAAGCTGAGCCAGCGCGTCACACGTGATCGCCTCGAAGGCAGCAGTCCGCCGAAGTTTAAGTTGAAGCACCACCGCGACACACTGGGCATTGATGGCGCACTCGTAGTTCGATTCCTGGCGAATGACGGAAAGGAAGATGCCGAATGACGACGGCGAAAATGACTCCGGGTGCTCACGCTTCCAGCTCTGAAAAGGCGATTTCCTCGCGGACCATCCTGCTAAGCCCGATCGATGCATGGTTCTTCCGTGACGGGCGACCTTACAACAGTGGCGAATCGAATCAAACAGATGTGGCCAGCCTGTTCCCGCCACCGGCGACCACAGTCGTGGGGGCACTTCGCGCGGGACTGGCCCGAGAGAAGGGCTGGGACGGCGTGAGCAACTGGTCAACACAGCGCAAACTGGCGGATGTCCTCGGCGATGGCTTTGAAGGCAAGAAAGCACTCGGTGCGATGCGCTTTCGCGGTCCGTGGCTGGTTCGTCGGCAGGATGGCGGAGCATACGAGTCTTTGTTCCCGATGCCGCTGCATGTGCTCGGCAAGCCGGGGCCGAAGCAGTCGCGTGACGACGGCTCATGCGATCACGACAAGCCTTACGGCAGCAATGAACCGATTTGGCAGCCTCAGTGCCTGCTCACTCCGGCTGACGAGAAGAATGCAACGTCGTGCGATCTCGGTGACGTGCGCCTGCCGATGACATCGTCGGTTCGAGCTCATCCATTTGAGAAAGACGGACTCAAGGAACCGTCGTCGCAGTGGGTCACGCAGCCGGGACTGAAACTTATTCTGAGTGGTCAGTTGCCAACGCAGGAACACGTCGTCGAAGCCCGCGACTTGTGGAAGCACGAGATTCGGGTCGGGCTCAAACGCAACGAAGAGAAACGAGTCACCGAGCAAGGCGGTCTCTACAGCCCGCGATTCGTCCGGCTGGCTCGCGATGTTTCGCTGGCGATGACAGTCAATGATCTGCCCGAAGATTGGCACATCCCGAAGTTACTGGCTCTCGGTGGCGAAGGCCGCATGGCGGACTGCTCGCCGATTGCAGGCTGGGCACTCTGCGCGTCTCCGGCGAAGGACCATCGTCGCTTCACCGTGACGCTCCTCACACCGCTGATGCTTCCCATTGATCCCGACGGCACCGTCCGACAACCAGTCATTGGCCAAGAGCTTCCGGGGTTGACCGGCTCGCGCATCGTTTCGGCTTGTGTCGGCAAATCGCATTCGATCGGCGGCTGGGACAGTACGAAACGCCAGCCGCTGCCGCTGCGACCTGTGTTACCCGCTGGCTCAACCTGGTTCTGCGAATGCGATGCGAAAGATTGGCCATCTTTGAGTCAAAAGCATGGCCAGCACATCGGTGACAAGAGGCCCTTTGGTTACGGACAAATCGTGCTGGGAAATTGGCCGCAATGAATTCACGTTTCCCGAAGGAACACAACATGAAGACGAATGTCGAAGTGAAACTCGCGGAAGATTTGCTCGCGGAAGCACGCAATTTCGTGAACGAAGGCTGCGCCAATAGTCTCGATGAACTGCTTGCCGAAACATTGCGGAGATACTTGGATTCCCATGCTCCCCAGCTCACGGAAAAATTCATTCTTCAGGATGTCGAATGGGGGTTGCATGGCCACGACTGACTCCCCGCAACGAGTCGTCGTCAGCCGTCTCGCCAAATCCGAGCCCGAACATTCCGCCCTCAATGAAGGAGACCAATCGCTATGAACAGCCTGATCCTCGGCCTGCTGGCCGAAACGTCGATCCATCCCGGAGCCGGCCAATCCGCCGGCTTCTTGGACCTGCCCGTCGCCCGCGAGGCCGCAACCGATTACCCGGTGATTGTTGGCTCCAGCATGAAGGGCGCGTTGCTTGATATGGCCTATCAGTCTGCAAGATGCGCGGCATTAGCAGAGGGCAAGAGCGACGACGAAGCCAAGAAGATCGCTCGGGCTAAGGTGGAGGCGATCTTTGGCAAACAAGACAATGCTGGCACGCTGTTGGTCTCGGATGCGCGATTGATCCTGTTGCCAGTCCGCAGCTTGAAGACGCAATACAAGTGGGTCACTTGCCCGCATCTCATCGAACGCCTGTCGCGTGATCGTGCCCGCGAAAACTGTTTAACCGCCACGCCAACGGCGTGCGCGCCGGGAGTTGACTCGCTCACGACTCTCCGCTCTTGCCTCACGGCAACGACAGAATCAAACCCAAAGTATCTCGGCGCAGATGACGGCGAACTGTTTCTCGAAGAGCGGCAGTTCTCGCGAGCGACTCCGCAAGGCGATCTTCCCGAAGGACTCATTGAACTCGTTCGAGGTCTGATCCCCGATCAACCGCACTACCAATCAACCCGCGACCGCATCGCCTCACAACTCGTCGTCATCTCCAACGACGATTTCGTCTGGTTCGCCCGCTACGGCTTGGCGGTCAATGCTCGCAACAAGCTCGATGAGACGAAGAAGACCAGCAAGAACCTCTGGTACGAAGAGACGATCCCACCCGATGCCCTCTTCTACTGCCTGCTCGCTCAGAGAAATGACAAGGCAGTTGTCGAGAACGACGACGCGCTGATGGTCGCTCGCAAACTTTTCGAGTGCCGGCCGTACCTGCAAGTCGGGGGCAACGAAACCGTCGGCCAAGGCTGGTTTGCGGTCGCATTGCCGAAGGCTGATCAGGCGAACGGAGGTGCTGCATGAGCAAGAAGAACAAACACAAGGGGCAGTCGTCGGTTCGTCAGAATGATCAGCAGAAGAAACCGGCTGCGGCAGGTTCCGGCGGTCAGTCGCACTCTGTTTCGAGCACACCATCAACTACCGCCCTTAAACCTGAGTCACGAGATTTCAGCCAGATGCCAGCTCAGCAGAAGTCGGCCCCGCCTGCGTCTCTTTCGAAAGCGCCGCCGCGACCGACTCTCGAACAACAACGCGCCGCGCATGCACTCGACAAGGTCAATGGAGTGAAGAGTGAAAGATTAGCCGGGGACTACAAGAGCTACTGCGAAAGCCTCTCGGCCACGATCGTCATGAACGGACTGGGGCAGGCGTGTGCGACGTTGCTGGCTCAAGCCAAAGGGAAGACGGGCGACGACGACGCACATCGCCGGTTGTTTGATGACCTCGAAGACTGGCTCTGCGGAAAGCAGGCGCGAGTGGGACTGAGCAAGCCGCTCATCGACTCGCTCGTTAAGTCAGATCAGACGATCTACTGCCATGCGCAGGCCGAGGCTTTGGCCTATCTGGTCTGGCTCAAGAAGTTCGCGCAGGCATTCCTTTCGAAAGCTGACAAACCAGAGAAGGGAGGCCGGGAATGAACCGTCCGCTGTATCACGGCAGTCAGTCTGCAGCGTTCGATCGCAATAAGTCCAACACGGGACTTTGGTACGACAAGTTCTGCAACACATGGAACGGCAATTGGATTCGTCCCGATAACGAGAAGCTCGACATCGAGAAGCTCGACTGGATCAAGTCGGTTGTGGGCACGGTTGGCAGCAATGACCAGCTAACTCAACACGCCGCGCGGCAGCGCGAACTTGCAACGAAACTTGGCGGCCTCGCGTTACCATTCGTCACCGCCACGCGTTTTGCGACCGGACTCGGGCGCGAACATCCCATCGAGATTGGCTTTGCATGGCATCACACACTCGGCACTCCGTACCTGCCGGGTTCGAGTGTCAAAGGTGTGCTGCGGGCATATGTCCGCGAGTGCTTTGGCAAGGAAGTCGCCAGCGACCTCTTCGGTCCCGATGACTTTAAAGCCGAGCACTGCGTCGGCAAGTGGATCTTCTTCGACGCCATTCCGAGCAAACCGGTGACGCTCGAAGCCGACGTCATGACGCCGCACTACGGCCCGTACTATCAGGGCGATGCCGCGCCCGGAGACTGGCACAACCCGGTGCCGATTCCGTTCCTCGCCGTCGCGCGCGAGCAGCAGTTTCAATTCGCGTTTGCTCCGCGAGGTAACGATTCCTACACACTGCCCGACGGCACTCACGTCGATAACGACAAGATCGCGGAATGGCTCACCGCCGCGTTGCACTGGCTGGGAGCGGGAGCCAAGACCAACTCCGGCTTCGGCGTCTTCCGCCCGGCTGAAGAGTCTTCGTTATCAAATCTTGTGAGCGGCAAGGCGCTAGCCGCCGGTTCTGCTCCCGACGGGCCTTCAAACAAGCCCGCATCATCAGAGTCCGCGAGCAGCAAGGCTCCCGGTCAGCGTTTGAATTTCAACGCCACATTGGAACTGGTCACACCGGCCTTCCTCGCCGGAGCGGACCAAACTGACGCCACCGACTGCGACCTGCGTCCCGCCACGCTGCGCGGCCAGTTGCGTTACTGGTGGCGGACTCTGCACGCGGGCTATCTCACCGTCGCTGAACTCCGTTCGTTAGAAGCCGCCCTCTGGGGTAGCACCAAAGAAGCCGGAGCCATTCGTGTCGTCGTTCAACGCAGAACGAAGGGTGAGCAACAACCCGATTGGGTGCCGGGTAAGCGTGAGGCGTTGAACAAGAAAGATCAGAGGGTTCTGCGACTGGCCCCAGACTTTGCGAAAGTGCATGACCTGGCGGCTGCACCTCAGAGGCGCACGCAAGGATTCCTCTATCTGTCGTTCGGCATGGATGAGATGCCTGCTGGCAAGCCGAACGAACGCAAACGCCGTCGCTGCCGCCTCCCCGGTTCGGAGTGGGAAATCTCGGTCGTCGTCAGAGCCGGATACTACTTGCGCCCCGGCGCGGCGAAGGATGAAACGCCGCAGTCGATCGACGCGAGTGTCATCGAGACACAGGCATTGGCTGCATTGTCGCTGTTGTGTCAGTTTGGTGGAGTCGGCTCAAAGAGCCGTAATGGTTATGGCTCACTGAAGCTGAGCCGTGTTGTGTCAGAGACGCTGGAGCACAAGCGGGCATTGACGCCTGAAGAAGCCGAAGAGTCGGCGAACAAGCTGCGCGCGTCCGAGAAACTGCGGCTCACCAACTCGCCACTCGAGCCCTCCGAACTCAGTGTGTTCAACGATCGCCTGATGCTTGCTCCGATCCCAACGCCGTGGCTTAACTACTGGAAAGTTCTGGATGAACTCGGCTTCGCCATTCAGGACTTCGGCCAGTCGGACGGTCAAAAGCGGACGTGGATCAAGGAAGCCTTCGGCCTGCCTCGGAAGATCGGACAATCGGATAACGATGGCAGGGCGAAGTTCGCTTTCTCCGGAAGCACCGACAAGACGCAGCAAGCTGTCGTCTGGCTTGGCCAGCATCATCCGCATCTGGACAGTCGCAGGGCCGAAGACATGCGGCACGCCAGCCCGATCCACTTGCACATCAGCCGCAACGACAACGGGACTCACTCGATTGGAGTGATCGCTTTTCCCAATCGCATCCTGCCCGACTACCAGACGAGCCGCGACGAGTTGCAGGCGTTGATCGAGCATTTGCAAATTGAATTACCGAAACGAATTGCAAAGTCCGGTCCTCCCAAGCCGCTCCCGAAGACGTCAATTGGGACAGCATCAGCCAGTATCAAACGCCCGTCGGGAACGCCGGTGAAAGTCACCATCGTCAGCGTGCGGGAGAAGGGTGGCTTCGAGGTTCAGGAAGAGGGACGTCCGAAGGGCGTGCTCAATCTCGGCCCCGTTCCCACTCTGCCGCCCAGCGTCAGTGATGTGGTCGAAGTGCAGATCAAAGACGACACCAAGTCGCCTCAGTACCAGTGGCCAAAGCCAGCAACCGCAGCCTCCACGAAATCAAGTAACGGGAAGAAGAAGTAGCGATGAAGTCAATTCTCATACTCACGGTCGGAGGTTCGCCGCAGCCGCTGGTGACCAGCATTCGCTCCAATCAGCCGGACTTCGTGTGGTTCGTCTGCTCGGACGATGTTGCGAAGAACAAGGGCAGTTATGTCGAAGCGGTCGGGGAAGGGCTGGTTTGCAAGAGCAGCTTCAAGGTCGAGCATCCGGACTCACCCTGCATCGCAACTCAGGCGGGACTGATACCGGAACGCTTCGACCACATGCGCATCGCCGGATTCGACAACCTCAATGATTGCTACCTGCGTTGTCTGGAACTCATCGAGAAGCTGCATCGCGAGTATCCCGACGCGAAGCTGATCATCGACTACACCGGCGGAACGAAGTCGATGACGGCGGGACTGGCGACAGCGGCTCTCGATGACGGACGTTGTGACATCGTGCTCGTCACCGGTGCGCGGCAGGACTTGCGGGCTGTCACCGATCAGACGCAGTTTGTTCGCCCCGTGCAGGTCTGGGACGCGCAGGTGAAGCGCACACTGCGTCATGTCGAAAACTTGCTCGGGAGGTTCGATTACACCGGTGCGGCACGACTCCTCGAAGAAACATCCCGACGCTTCGCCAGTGACAACACCGTGCAGACCATCCAGTCCTGGCTGCTGGCTTGTCGAGCGTTTGAAGCCTGGGATCGATTCGATCACCCGACCGCTCGCACATTGCTTCAGCCAGAGAATGCGCAATGGAAGAGTTACCTCACCTTCCTCGCGATGCTGATTGATCAACGTGGACACGGTTGGGAACTCGTCGAAGATCTGCTGATGAACGCGCAGCGACGCGTCGTTCAACAACGATACGACGACGCCGTAGGACGTCTCTATCGAGCACTCGAACTGACTGCACAAATCTGGCTGGAGAAGAAGCACGGCATCGTCACTGGCAACGTTGATCTCGATCGCATTCCCGAATCCATTCGTGGGGCGATCGCGTCGCGAGGTCACAGCGATGGAGCCATCAAGATCGGCCTTGTCGATGCCTGGTCGGTCGCCGCCGCGTTCACGGGCGATCCGCTCGGAGACGCGTTTTCAAAATCAAAGTCGAAGTTATTGAGCTTTCTGAAAACTCGCAATGAATCCCTGTTCGCTCACGGCAGCCGACCAGTCAGCGAAACCGACTACACCACTCACGGTCGCTTCGTCGAAGTGTTCTTGTCGGAAACCATTGCGACGGCTGTTGACCAACTCAAGCTCCCCCGACGCGCCACACTTCAACAGTTTCCCGTCCGAATTGACGTGCCGAATGACTGACAATGCTCCACAGATTCCTGTGTCGAAATGGCGTCATGCTTGGCAGAAACAACGAGCCATCATGCTCTGTGCGATAATTGCCGTCATCGTTACTGGGCTGATCGTCCAGCCTTGGAAACAACAGCCGTGGCTGGCTTGGTGGCAGTGGATGGACGCCGTTTTCGGTGTGGCCACGCTGGCGGTCGCCCTCATCGTTTGGTGGGGCGAGCTCACCGAGAACTGGGAGCACAATCTTCCCAAGCGGCTACGAGTCGTCTTTCTCTTTGACAACCAGCCGGTCCTCGTCTGCGAAGACGCGCCGCTCATCACCGAGACCGACATTCGGGCGATGGCGCAACAGATCGGCAAGCAAATGAATGACAATAAAGAACTCTCATTACGTCCGTTCTTCGAGCCGTTGTTACCCATCATTGACCGCCAATCGAAAACTGGCCCTGTTCGCCGTTATGAGATTCGAATGACGCTCAAAGAACTGCCGACGTCACTGGCTGAACGGCGAAATTCCGATCCGTCTCTGATACGCAAAGTCTGGCCCGTTGCTAACGGGGTTGAGCAGGAGACGTTCGAGAAAGTCTGAGGAAACATCACATGCCTCGCACTTTTATTTGTTCCACCGGCACGAGTGCCGCCAAGTTGCTGGTTGATGTCACCGGCAACCGGTTGCCCCCGGGACGGCTGCGCGAGTGGGTGACTCAGCAAGGCGGCAGTGATGCGGCCGCGCGGCAGATGCTCGCGTCGTTTCAAGAGGTCGAACCGAGTGGGGACGGGCTGCATCAACAACTTTCGGCAGAGATTCATTCGCTCGTCAGGATGAATGTCAGCGACGACAATCGCGTGTTGTTGCTCAGTTCTTCAACGCCCGAGGGGCTGGCGTGTGCGCTGGCGGTCGAGGGGTATCTCAAGCGGCATTGGCGCGGGCTGGAGGTGGTCACGGAACCGGTCAACGGCTTGCAGGTTGATGACGCCGAGCAGTTCCGCCGCGTCGGTGTCGTCGAGTTCACCAAGCGGTGTCTGCGGGAGATCAATAACTATCACGCGCCGGTCAGCGGGCAACCGGCCAATGTCGTGCTCAACCCGACCGGCGGCTTCAAGGCGCTGGTGCCGTACATGGTTCTCATCGGGATGATCAAGGAAGTCCCCTGCCGCTACATCTTCGAGCGATCGACCACGTTGCTGGAACTCCCGCCGTTGCCGGTCGAGTTCAGTCGCTCGCGGTTTGAAGCCTTCAAGTCCCTCTTTGAACGCCTCGAACGCGAGTCACGCCAAGTGGTCGCGGCGACGTCCCCCCACGCCCGCGCGGGCCACGTCGATATGCCAGACGATCGTTGACAGGGCCTTTGTCCGCACCGTATCTACGGTCTGGGCTATGTCTGATAGTAAGCTATTACGCGAATAGGCCTTTTATCCCGCCTATCCGCCGACGAGTCGTATTTATAGTTGCGAGCAGGTTTCTTCTTCCTGAACGCTGACTGGGTGCCTACATCCGGGCGAGCCGCAGCCTCGGCCTCAGGATGCTGGTAACTCTCGGCACGTGGCTCGACCAGCGGCTGTCCCCTCCGCCGGCGTCCAGTGGATTTTTTTGCGGTGCCGGCCGCCGGCTTTGCGGCACTCTTGGGACTCGATGAGTCAGACCTGCGTTTGGGCATTCCGTATCGGGCGCTAGGGCTACTGGGGGAATTCCGCAGAATGGCGCGGAGCACAGCAGAAAGATTACGACTCAGTATGACAATCGCGCCATATGGCGCGACCAGCCTGTTTCGCTAGATCTAACTCGTCGCCGGCTTCAGCCGAAGTACACTCGCTGGTTGTGCCACTCCAGGAACTCGGCGGCCGGACGATCGCTCTCCAGATCCGGGGACCGCACCGCGGTACCGTGAAGCGGATAGTACGATCGACCATTGCTGTAGTCCTCCTTCAGACGACTACTGATTTCCAGGCGAAGATCCGGGGTAACTGTGGCATATCCCTTGTCGAACAGGCGATGGATATCAGCACGCAACAGCAGCCCATTCCTGACTTCGTGCGGCCCCTCCTTCGAATAGGATCTGATGTGCGCCGCTTCGAGCGCAGGCAGCGAGTGTTCTCCAGTCACCGCGCATGATCTTCCATAAGCATCGGTGACGCTCACGCGAAACGTTCCCTGTCCGAGCCGTGGCGCCACAAATTGCGGAGTGCCGTATCGCGGCATCGCGGGCCCGGCGACTTGGGGCAGCTGCGCGATCGGTACCGATGACATGTGGACACGCTCGAGGCACTCTTCCCAGACCCGGCGGCCCTCGCCAACCGTAAGGTCGTATGCCTGATTCGAGACGGTACGATCGTGCCAGTCCGATGGCTGGGCGACCCATGCGTCCCGCGGGAAAAACACAGGTTGAACCAGGAGGATACAGCCAATGTTAGCCACCGGACCGTTGCTGACATATCTGATTCTTGTCCGTATTTCATCGAGCCGCTCTTCAAACTCGTTCAGCGTAGCGCACCCGTTGCCCTCGCCGAAACACTCCCATGCCAGCCAACCCGGAAGGGAGCTCCATTTCGCGAAGTAACCGAAACCTGCGATCGCCCGGTGAGGCGCCTTCAGCTTGAAGAAGAATGGAGAGAATGCAGGTGCCGAAAATCGACGGCGATCAGACGGCGTCCAGAAGTTCACCTCAGGCACCGGATGGCGGCTGAGGAAGTCGTACCACCCAAAATCTGTTACCGCGACTGTTCCGGACAATTGCGACATATCGCCTGCGTTCAAGTCAACCGGTTCAAAACCGGACACTGTTGCTGGCTTGCCAGCATCCTTTCATGTGCATTCAAATATGAGTCACGAAGCATGCAGCATAGACATCAGGTCGCCGCCCAGCGTCAAGAGCGATGCGGACAGCGTGGCGTCCGATGCGGGAACTCCAGCGGCGCGCACCGCCATTATGGTACCAGTCGCTCTCGGCGAGCCGAATAGCCGAGGAAGGGCGGCGATCGCACGCTCGGTAGGTGCACGAGACAGGTCGTCATTGCGAAGGGAGCTGAACCGCTCGGCGAGGTCCTCAGTCGATATTGCTCTCAGCAGGCGATAGATATCGAGAGCGTCCTTGTCGCGTGATCGATCTGGCGAGTCGATCCGGTCCAGAGGGAATGTCCCGCTCGCTGTTGAAACTCTGGATTTCTAAAGGTGACGGTTCCTTGGTCGCGAGTGGTTTAGGCTGCCTGCTTCTTGGTGTCTACCTGTAGCTTGGCTTGATGGACGTCGAGGGCGGC
>Ga0163153_10006082_pt1 | contig 13801 bp, 15 predicted proteins | sample OliLakLV19MP6IB1_FD_148629 | JGI IMG/M metagenome (GOLD analysis project Ga0163153, IMG submission 148629) | Freshwater microbial mat bacterial communities from Lake Vanda, McMurdo Dry Valleys, Antarctica - Oligotrophic Lake LV.19.MP6.IB-1 | ecosystem: Environmental > Aquatic > Freshwater >... | reverse complement strand
ATGGAATATGGCCTCAAATGTCGCCACTAGGATATGTGAATGAGGGTGGAAAAATTGTCGTTGATAAAAATATCGCACCTTTAATCAGAAAAACATTTGAGGCATATTCGTCTGGGTCTTTCACTTTGCGCCAACTTCGTGACAAATTTAATGGACTTGGATTGAAAAGAAAAAGCGGAAAGGAACTTGCGGTGTCGAATTATCAAAAACTTCTCAAAAATCCTATTTACACAGGTCTAATGAGATATAACGGAGAGATTTTTGAAGGCAAGCACGAACCGATTATTTCAAAGAAACTTTTTGATTCCGTTCAGGAAGTGATGATGAGAAAATCTAAACCGCATAGCAAAGGTCTAAAGCCATTTTTGTATAGAGGATTTTTCCGTTGCGGAGAATGTGGATGTTTTATTACCACTGAAACACAAAAAGGTCATAATTATTTGCGATGTACCAAACGGAAAAATCCTTGTTCACAAAAATATGTCCGCGAGGAGCTCATCACTTCTCAAATTCAAGAGGAAATCAAAAAAGTTTCTTTGCCACTCGATTGGGCAAACTGGATGATTGCCGAAAATGCAAAAGATCGGCAATCCGAAGTCCAATCGAGTTCGCTTTTTGCAGATTCAATAAAAGCCGATATTTCTCTTTTGGATTCTAAAATTGAGAAGCTGATGAACGCCTATCTCGAAAGTGCATTGTCGCTTGAAGAATATCGCGATGCAAAGAACGCTCTCGTTGCCTCAAAACAGCTTCTCAAGGAGAAATTATCGGCTTTTGAGCAAAAAGCGAATAATCGGTTCGAACTTACCGAAAAGTTTTTGAAATACAATATGGAATTGGCAAACGACCGAACAAATGAGGAAAATACTCATTTGTTCAAAAAAGTCGGTTCGAACTTTAAAATCTTGGATCGAACCGTACTTTTTGAGCCACGCGGAGCGTGGAAAACCCTTTCAGATTCAGAATTTTTTGGGGGGAATGCATTAGTGTCGCGCCTTTGGCGCGACCCCGTTTCGGCTTCCAATTCCGATTTTCAATTTTGGCGGAAACGGAGAGATTCGAACTCTCGAAGCCTTTCAGCTTGCCACCTTTCCAAGGTGGTGGAATAAACCACTATCCGACGTTTCCAATAACTTTCTAATAAAAATTTTTTACTCGCTCGATATTATCTGCCTGAATTTCAAAATGTATTACTCGTGACATGTTTTAAAAAATTATTCTTGTAACTGCAAAAATGCTACCACCTTATTTCTCCCGCTCTCTTTTGCCTTATAGAGCGCTTTATCCGCCCGCTTTACAAGCTCATCAAGCGAGATGCCCGCTTCGGCTGATGCTACACCCGAGCTGATGGTAACCTTAAGCTCTGGATTACTCTCAAATACAAGAGCCTCTACAGAGCGACGAATATCTTCTGCTTTACGTACCGCATCAGATTCGTTTGCACCAAGGAGTAGCACTACCATTTCTTCCCCGCCCCAGCGTGAGGCCGTGTCTCCCTGACGAAGTCCTTTTTGGATTGTCTGCGCAACTTCTTTTAACACAGTGTCCCCCACAGCATGCCCATAGGTATCGTTTATTTTTTTGAAATGGTCAATATCAAGAAAAATAAATGAGAGATTTTTGAACCCAAACCACTCTTTTCTTTTTCCTTCTTTACTGTTTAAGATTGAATCGAGATACACCTTCGCTTCTTCTTCAAAAAAAGCACGTGTCTTGAGAGCAGTTAAAGAATCGTGGATTAAATCTTTTTCGAGGGAATGCACCTCTAACTCAAGTGCTTTTACTTTCTCAATTAATTCTTCTTTCGAGATATCATTATTCATTATTATTTTGTTTCACCAGTGAGTGCTTGTATTCTTTCCTGCACTGGCGGGTGTGTCATGAATAGCTTCGTGATGAAGCCAATCTTACCATTTTCTCCATTTCCAAATGGATTCGCAATGAAGAGGTGTGCTGTTGCGTGATTGGCCTTCAAAAGCGGTCGATTACTTGCAGAAATTTTGCGTAATGCATTTGCAAGCCCTTCTGGATATCGAGTGAGAAGTACACCCGATGCATCAGCGAGAAATTCTCGTTTGCGTGAAATCGCGAGTTGGATAAGTGTTGCGGCGATTGGTGAGAGAATCGCAAGAATAATTCCTACAACAAAAAGGATGCCTTGAACGTTTCCACCCTCTCTATCTCTTCCCCCGCCCCACTGCGCACTTCGCAGAAATATGTGAGAGAGAATACTTACAAACCCAGCAAGCACGACAACAACAGTCGAGAGGAGAATGTCACGATTGCCAATGTGAGATAGCTCGTGAGCAATGACACCCTCAAGCTCATTTTTCTCGAGAATGGCGAGAAGTCCTGTCGTCACACAGACCACCGCATGCTCTTTATTGCGCCCCGTTGCAAATGCATTTGGTGCAGGATCATCCACTATATAGACCTTTGGCATCGGAAGCCCTGCGGTAATAGAGAGATTTTCAACCACATTCCAAAGTTCACTGTGATCTTCACGAGTGGCAGGATGGGCCCCAGAAAGAGAAATGACAATCTTGTCGGAGTACCAGTAGCTCGTAATATTTAAAACAATCGCGAAGATGATAGCAAAAATAAGAATTACTGAATTGTTATAGACATATCCAAAAAACCATCCCAAAAAAATAATGAAGACAAAGAACGTGGTCATGAGAAACCACGTCTTCCAAATATTTTGCTCTTGATGTGTGTAGATATTTTCTGCCATTTTTAATTAAAAACCCGTTCCTCCGATAATTCCACCCTCACCATTTATATGTTTTTTAATCATCCTCCATGCATTTTCAAATTCTAATTCTTCAAGTGATCCTTCTTTTTCAACTATTTCTTCACGTATCTGATTTAAGTCAGCAGAATCATCATCGAGAAGTCTCTCAGCGATAAGAAGTTTGTATAGGGAGTCAAGATACGGGTCTATTTTGGGAAAATGGGTGCGCTTATATTCATCTCGCGCTTCCTTTCCTTCGTTCGTCCATTTTTCAAGACGAGCCCTGTATTCAAGTGATTTTTTAAGTAAACGTTTTGCTATATCACCAATTGGATCTTGTGGCATATGCAAAACATTTGGATTTTCAGGCGGTTTTGGAGATTCTTTTGGAAAATCACTGTGAAAATTTATCATAGTGGAGAAATTTTAAAAACACTTTTAAAACTTAACTTCGACAGGGTTCTGCTCAATTGCATTTGTTTCGAGTTCAAAGAACTCCATTCTCTCAAAATGAAACCATCCTGCAATGATGTTCCCTGGAAATGATTCAAGTCCAATGTTGAGGTCTCGAACGTTGCCGTTGTAAAACCTACGAGAGGCTTGGATTTTATTTTCTGTATCAGAAAGTTCTGTTTGAAGTGATAGAAAATTTTGATTCGCCTTAAGGTCTGGATATGCCTCAGCGATTGCAAATATAGATTTCAAGGCTCCCGCGAGATCATTTTCTGCTTTACCTTTTTCTCCCGCACCTTGCGCACCCATCGCCGCCGCGCGCGCCTTCGTCACATTTTCAAACGCACTGGATTCATGCGAGGCGTAGCCCTTCACTGTATTTACCAAGTTTGGAATCAAATCATAGCGACGTTTGAGCTGGACACCAATATCTGCCCAAGCTTCTTTTGCTCTATTTATAAGACGAACAAATCGATTATAAGCAAATACACACCAAAGAAGCACAATAACGATAATTCCTAGAATAATTGAGAGAAAATTCATATTTTTATAAGAAAATACTAGTGATAATGACGACATTGTAGCACCAAAAAGAGTCTTACGCACCAAAGGAAAACTTCCTCTTTTTATTGTAAAAATAGCTACTTCAGTATAGTCTCTTGAAAGACCTGTTTGAGAAAAACGAGTATACGGGGGTTGTTTTATGACTATAGCTTCGATTTGGAAAGAGCTTGGGGGGTGTCTCTATGAATTCATCCTGATGATGATGCTCTCTGCTCTCTTGGTATTCCTTTTTCTTCTTCTCATAAGCCTGAGTTTCCAAGGCTCAAGCCCAGGTAACTAAAAATCGGTTGGCTCAGGTCTGAGCCAACCGATTTCCTTTTTATATTAGTAATCCATTCCTCCACCTGGACCGCCAGGCACTGGTTTATCTTCTTTTGGTTCTTCCGCAATAGCAACTTCAGTGGTGAGAAGTATACCCGCTGCAGATGCCGCATTCTGGAGAGCAGTACGAGTAACTTTCACTGGGTCAATGATCCCTTTTGCGATCATGTCGGTTTCAAAGATATCTTCGACAGCACTGTAGCCGACAGAATCACTTTTCGCTTCCATTATTTTTTCAATCATGCCGGAGCCATCATTCTTTCCTGTATTCATCACAATCTGGCGAAGAGGAGCTTCGAGAGCCTTGAGCACAATGTCGTACCCTAAAGAAATTTCTTGATTCCTACCACCTTCAACTTTTGCAGCACGAATTTTCTTCGCTGCGCGAACAAGCGCTGTGCCACCGCCAGCGACAATCCCCTCTTCAATAGCAGCCTTTGTAGCATTGACTGCATCTTCGATTTTTAATTTCAGATACTTCATCTCTGTTTCAGTTGCGGCTCCGACGTGAATCACCGCCACACCACCAGAGAGTTTTGCAATTCGCTCTTCAAGTTTTTCTGTATCAAATTTTGATTCACTTGCTTGTTTCTGTTTTTTCAATTGCGCAACGCGAGTATCGATTTCAGCCCTCTTTCCTTTCCCACCAACAATGACCGTCGTGTCTTTTGTGGCAATCACCTTATTAGCACGCCCGAGAACAGTAAGCTCGACAGTATCAAGCTTGAGTCCTACATCTTCAGAGACAACTTCCGCCCCAATTACCACTGCAATATCCGCAAGGATTTCTTTCTTCCTGTCACCGTACCCTGGAGCCTTGATGGCTAGAACATTAAACCCGCCACGCAATTTATTTAAAACAAACGTAGTGAGTGCTTCTCCGTCAATATCATCAGCAATAATGACAAGCTCTTTCTTTCCTGATTGAGCAAGTTTTTCAAGAAACGGAAGGATTTCTTTCACCGTAGAAATCTTTTTGTCAGTAACAAGAATAGAAACATCTTTATATTCTGCTTCCATCCGCTCACCATTTGTCACCATATAAGGAGAAACATAGCCTTTATCAAATTGAAGTCCTTCGACTACTTCATAATCAACACCAAACGCCTGAGATTCTTCTACCGTCACTACACCATCTTTGCCAACTTTCTTTATTGTATTCGCAATGATTTTCCCAATCTCCTCTGATTCTGCTGAAATGGTTGCAACCTGCTCTATCTCCATATCGGTCTTAATCGGCTTTGCCATCTCCTTCAAAGCTTTCACCGCCTGCTCGGTTGCGCGTTCGATACCGATACGCACCCCCATAGCATTGACCCCAAAGGCTGTGTGCTTCATCCCTTCATGAATAATTGCTTGAGCGAGAATCACAGAAGTCGTAGTGCCATCTCCCGCAACATCGTTCGTTTTTGAGGCGACTTCTTTGATAATCTCTGCGCCCATATTTTCAAATTTATCTTTGAGTTCAATCTCTTTTGCGATTGTCACACCATCATTTGTGATAGTTGGAGAGCCATAGCCTTTATCAAGCACCACATTTCGTCCGCGAGGACCAATGGTCACCTTCACAGCATCAGCAACTTTGTCTACTCCGCGCTTGAGTGCTTTTCGTGCTTCTTCGTTGAAAAGTATTTGTTTGGCCATTGTTTTATGTGTTATTTGATAATCGCAATCACTTCAGCTTCTTTTATAATTGTGTATTCCTCTCCTTTGTAGGTAAACGTGTCGCCCCACGAAAACATAATCTCATCTCCTTTTTTAACTTTCATTGTTATAAGTTTGCCGTCTTCAAATCGGCCCTCACCCACGGCCACAACTCTTCCGCGCTTAGAACCGCGGTCTTCTTTTACTGTATCGGGAATGTAAATACCTGAATCAGTCTTTTTCCCCTCTTCACTTTTGATTTCTTTCACAATCACCCGATCCGAGAGTGGTGTGAGACCAAAAGAAGATTCTTTGGTTTTTATTTGCGCTTTCGGATTTTTCTCTATTTTTGCCTTTATCTTCTTTGTTTTCTTTAGTGGTTTTTTCATAGTATATAGAAGGAAAAATTAACCAATACTAATAATGGGTGCCGATACATTACCCTATATTGTCTGAAAAATCTACACTATCAGAAAAAAAGAGAAATGAAAAAGGCCCCGAATGCGTACTGCATTAGGGGCCCGTTGCCAGACGTTACCGTCCAGCCTTCTGCTTCTTTCCACCACCAGAGGTAGCACCCTTCATCCGAGTGCGGATCTCCTGATCCCGCAGGCGACGCTCGAACTTGCGGTCAGGCTTGTGGACCGAAGGCGCCGGAGTCGTAACCTGCCGGATCCGCTCGGAGGTCGCCCTCTGCTCGAACTTCTCGATCTCGGTGATGAACGCGAGGAAGCGGGCCCGGAGGGAATCGAGCCCCTCGTGAGTAGAAACCGCATCCTTGTACTCATCTAGCTTGACCTTGAGGGTCATCACTCCGAGAGCGTAGACCCTCGCAGAAAGAGAGCTCAAGGTCTTTTTGGCGCCAAGGAAACCCTTCTGCTTACCACGGAGATGCCCGGTCATCTGCTCGTCGATGTACTGGGCACCGCTCTCGATCCGAATGGTGAGACCCTGATCTGGCTCCTTCTGGAGACAGGCCTCGAGACGGCCCATGGCAGCGATGTCGGAAGCCATGGTACCGAGGAAGATGAAACCGGAGTCTCCGAGGAGTCGGGCTCCTTCGAGCTCGAGCGCAAACCGCTTAGAGCGCGCGCGGAAGAACTTCATCGCACTGCAGAGGTGCTTGAAATCCTGCTGGGTGTAACCCATACTTTCCTCCCTGTTTGGGTAAAAACGAGTGAAAAACGAAAAATAACTATCTATCTACTATTATATCATGCGCATTATATTTGTCAATCTACTTTTGCCGGCAGACGGGTACACCAAAATAGCCCTAATTAGAGCCATTTGCAATTCCTTACATTTGGGGTATACTGGGCACTAATGAGTATCTCTGCGGTATTACCATACATTCAGATTGCCCTCTCCCTCCTCCTCGTCGGAGGTGTCCTTTTGCAGAGAACGGACGCAAGTCTCGGAGCGGCTTTTGGTGGTGATTCCTTTAGTTCTGGTAATTTTACACGCCGAGGCGGAGAAAAATTACTTTTCAGAGCAACCATTGTTATTGCAGTACTTTTTGTACTCTCTGCGTTTGCTGCGCTGATTCTTAAATAAGAAAATACATCATCTCCGTTTGGGGCACATTCATGCCACGGACGTTGAGAGATACTCAAATTCTTTCTATATATTGTGAGCATAGATTTCGAAAAACTATTTTCTAAACGTTTCAGTCTACCAAAAGCAGATGTGTTTAAACACGCACTTAAAACATTTTCTTTTACAGAACGATTTATTTTTTATTCCTTTGTGGTTATCTTGATTGCAAGCACCCTCCTTCTTTTAGAAAGAGTGAACACATCCTTCCTTATAGAAGTGCCCGATCACGGTGGAGAACTTATCGAAGGGATTGTCGGCTCACCTCGCTTCGTGAATCCACTCCTGGCCCTCTCTGATGCCGACAAAGATTTGGTTTCTCTCGTCTACTCTGGGCTCATGAAAGCAACTCCAGGAGGAACTCTCGTTCCAGATTTAGCAGAAAGTTATAGCATTTCTCCTGACGGGCTTACGTACAGCTTCACACTTAAAACGAATGCGCGGTTTCACGACGGAACCCCCATCACTACCGATGATGTGGTGTTTACAATAGAAAAAGCGCAGGATGCGACACTCAAAAGTCCGAAACGAGCAAATTGGGATGGCGTCTCCATCGAAAAAGTAGACGATAGAGAAATTCATTTTGTTTTGAAGAAGCCATACGCGCCATTTATCGAAAACACAGCACTCGGCATCTTGCCAAAACATATTTGGAAAAACGCGAGTGCTGATGAATTTGCGTTTAGTCAATTTAATACTACCCCCATCGGTTCTGGACCGTTCAAGGTGGGTAGTGTTGCGCGAAATTCTGCAGGAATTCCAAATGAGTACACACTCCAATCTTTTAGTCGTTATGTACTGGGTGAACCAAACCTCGCAAAACTAGTGCTGAAATTTTATTCAAATGAAAACGACCTCGTAGATGCATTTAGTTCAGGGGATATAGAAAGTATGGGGGGGATATCTGCAAAAACATCACAAAGTATAGACAGAAAAGATGCAGAGATAGAGAAAGTCATCCTCCCTCGAGTCTTTGGTGTTTTCTTTAATCAAAACCAAGCGCCAGTATTGGCAAACAAAGAAGTGCGCCAAGCGCTCGCAATTGCTATCGACAAAAAGCGTATTGTACATGAGGTGCTTTCTGATTTTGGAAAAACAATAAATGGACCTATCCCTCCAAAAGATTTTAATACGGATGAAATCTCCACAACCTCTGGCACAAGCACAGATCGTATTGCTTCCGCAAAAGCGGTACTTGAAAAAGCCGGATGGAAGATGAATACGGGAACCAACACCTATGAAAAGAAGAGTAAAAAGGACACCGTGGAGCTTTCTTTCTCAATTGCAACCGGAGACGCTCCAGAACTTAAGAGTGCGGCAGCACTCATCGCAGAAGATTGGAAAACACTCGGGGCTCGCGTGAATGTAGATGTATATGAAACTGGAGATTTGAATCAAAACATCATCCGTCCTCGAAAATATGATGCGCTTTTCTTTGGAGAGATTGTTGGCCGTGACCTCGACTTCTATCCATTTTGGCATTCATCACAAAGAAATGACCCAGGGCTCAACATTGCCCTATACGTAAACAGCAAAGTAGACAAGCTTCTTGAAGACGCGCGCGCGACAACGGACGAAACTGTTCGTAATCAAAAATATCAACAATTTGTGGATGTGCTACAGAGTGATACGCCCGTGGTGTTTGTATACTCCCCTGCATATCTCTATGTAGTACCTTCAAAAGTAAAAAATACTGTTCTCGGATCGCTCACTGTGCCAGCAGAACGATTCTTAAATATTAACGAATGGTATATAGAAACAAATAAAATTTGGAAAATTTTTAATCACTAATAACTAGCCAAGAAAGAATGAACACAAACGAACAAAAAACGACCCCGTCGAGTGAAAATTCTCCCCGACCGACAAGCCGTCCTCCACACGGAGTTAACCCCCTTGCACGGAGAGGAAACACATTCAACAAACAGAGACGACCGATGCCCTCTCGAGGGCCTCGAATGTCTTTTGTGCACGGAGGAGAGAAAAAAGAAGTAGTAAAAATTCCACCAATTGGCGACAGTATCCGTATTATTCCTTTGGGTGGAGTTGAAGAGATTGGCAAAAATATGACCGCAATCGAATACAAAGATGACATCATTGTCCTCGATGTGGGATTTCAATTTCGAGAAGAAGACACTCCGGGTATTGACTATATACTCCCCAATACAAAATATCTTGAGGAACGAAAAGAAAAAATCCGCGCTGTGATTATTACTCACGGACACTTGGACCACATTGGAGGAATCCCCTACATTATGGACCGTATTGGCAATCCACCTCTCTACTCACGCTACCTTACCACGGTGATGATCCAAAAGCGTCAAGAAGAATTTCCCCATCTCCCTCCACTCAATATCAAAGTTGTTGAAAAAGAAGACCACATTACTCTTGGGAATCTCAAGGTTCGCTTCTTTGCAGTAACCCACACAATCCCCGACTCAATGGGAATCATTATCGAGACTCCATACGGCTGGATTGTAAATCCAGGTGACATTAAGCTTGACCACAACGATGGTATAGTGACCGATGCGGAAGAAAAAGAGTATTCCATCTTTAAAGACGCAAATGTTTTAGCTCTTATGCTGGACTCGACCAATGTCGACAATCCAGGATTTTCTACTCCTGAGCGACTCGTGCACAAAAATCTTGATGAAATAATCAAGAACACAAAGCGAAGACTTATTATCGGAACATTTGCATCTCAAATTGAACGTGTTATTGCAATCATCGAAAGTGCGGAACGATATGGGAAAAAAGTTGTGGTAGAAGGACGAAGTATGAAAAATAATGTTGAGATTGCTACCATTGTTGGAAAGCTTAAAATCAAAAAAGGTACCATCATCACTATCGATGAAATGGACGGCCTTCCACCAGACAGAGTCATTATCCTTGCAACCGGTGCACAGGGAGATGAATTTGCGGCGCTCATGCGCATGTCAAACAAGAGTCATAAATTTATCAAAATCACTCCACGAGATACAGTCCTTCTTTCCTCTTCTATTATTCCAGGAAACGAAAGAGCTGTGCAGAAACTCAAAGACAACCTTGCTCGCCAAGGCGCAAAAATCATCCACTACCGAACTTCGGATGTCTACATTCACTCAACAGGTCACGGGAATCGCGGTGAACTCGAGTGGCTCCACAGACACATCAAACCAAAATTCTTTATTCCTATTCACGGCAACCACTACATGCTCCGAGTCCACGAAGAACTCGCGCAGTCTATTGGCATGGCTGAGGATCACATTGTCGTTCCTGATAACAGTATGATTATTGAAATTCAAGATGAGGGCAAAAAAATTGTCGCTCTCAAGGAATCTGCTCCGTCTGGTATTGTCATGGTAGACGGATTCTCAATTGGAGACGTGCAGGAAGTGGTTATGCGCGACCGAAAAATGCTTGCCGAAGATGGAATGTTTGTCATCATCGCAAGTATCAATGTCAAAACCGGAAAACTCCGAAAATCTCCAGACATTATTTCTCGAGGATTCGTATACCTGCGTGAATCACAAGATCTCCTCCAGCAGGCACGTATTATCATCAAAAAAACAATCGAAAAAACTACCGCGGGAATGAACCCAATAAATTTTGATTTTGTAAAAAGTAATGTAAACGACGCGGTAAGTAAATTCTTATTCCAAAAAACAGCGAAGCGTCCTATCGTTATCCCTGTGGTGCTTGGTGTCTAGAGACGTTACAATAAAGAGATGAGTGGAATCATCTCTAAAATGAGAGCGCATTGGGCGATGACGATTATTTATTTCCTCAATCTTGTTCTCTCTCTTCATTTTTATCTCGTCTTATATATCAACTCTTCTTTCCTCGAAACAACCCTCGGGAAAAGTAGTGTTTCAATTCTTTATATTGCAGGCTCTATAGTAAGCCTCATCACGTTCGTCTTTACTCCAAGAATTCTTGGTTTTTTTGGGTTATGGAAATATCTCCTCTTTGTAATCGCAGGAGAATTTCTGGCCGTACTTGGATTGGCTTTGTTTCACTCACCCCTCTTATTAGCCATCTTCTTTGTACTTCATCAAACGTTTTCGACTGTAGTATTTTTTGCGCTTGATGCATTTCTCGAAGAAACCACCAAGGAAGAAACACATACCGGGGAGCTTCGAGGGCTTTACCTCACAATGGCGAATCTCGCATTAGTCATCTCTCCACTTCTTGCGGGGTCTATTATTGCAGAGAGTGGTTTCAGAAAACTTTACTTTATATCTGCGCTACTCTGTGTCCCACTCTTTTTCGTAGCCTTCTCATCCCTCCGTACTGTTGCGAAAAAACTACCCCGTCATATCAAAACGTGGCAAACTTTAAAAACAATCTTGAAAAATAAAGATATTTTAAACGTTTCTTGCGCCCAACTTATTTTACAAATTTTTTATACATGGATGGTCGTCTATGTTCCCATATACCTCAATCAATACATGGGGTTTGGTTGGAAAGAAATTGGGATGCTTTTTACCATCATGCTCCTTCCGTTTGTGCTTTTTGAATTACCAGTAGGTTGGATTTCCGATAAGCGTCTTGGCGAGCAAGAAATTATGATCGGGGGGTTCCTCATAACCTCATGTGCAGTATTAGTAATCCCATTTCTTCACGCCTCATTTCTATCTTGGGCAATAGTACTCTTCATGTCTCGAGTGGGAGCGAGTCTGATCGAAGTTACAACTGAAAGTTACTTTTTCAAAAAAATCGACGGAGCGGATTCTGATTTACTAAGTGTTTTCCGAATGACACGCCCTCTTTCGTATTTAATAACACCGGCGATTGTACTTTCTGCCTTCGCTCTCTTGCATTTCGAATACTCGTTTTTGATTCTCGCCCTTATCACGCTTTCAGGGATTCTTTTTGCGTCTAGAATTGTGGATACAAAGTAAAAATTATCGTACCTCGCGAAATTTATCAAAGAGAACTTGGTAGACACTCCCAAGAGCCACGAGGATGAAGACAAACTTGAGCACACTCCCAAGATATGGCATATATGAGGCGGCCGCAACAATTGCGACACCAAGAAGTATGGTTTTCCAGTTTACCGTCACTGCTTCATCTTTCACTGTAAGCCTGTAGACGATACTGCCAATCATAATAGGCGCATACACAACCGCAATGATCAAAAATACTATGTAGAGAGCGGTACCTAAAATTCCAAACGGAATGCCCACGAATGTGAGAAATGAGAGAATGATTGCTGCTGGGGTGGCAACCAAAAGAAGAAAACCTCGCACAAAACTCCACCCAAAGTGTTTGATTGATGTTGTAACAAAACGAACCGAAACATCTCTTAAAATACCGTGCAAAATAAGAGCCAGAAGAAGGAGCACAATAAGATTAATGAGCATCCATGTGCCCCACAGTGTTGGAAGGATTTTTTGTGCTCGAGTGCTTGTCTCGATTTTTTTGTATTGCGTTTCTCCTAAAACTATTGCTCCTTGACTTAATTTTGCAGGGTTACTTGAAGAATACACAAAATTGCCTGTGATAAGAGCATTGGGGCCTAACACAACACTGTCTGCAGTGATATCAACATTTCCACCAATCTTGTCGTTGATTTCTACTTCTCCGGCGACAATTTTTACGTTTCGCTTTACTGCTCCATCAAGCACAACACGTCCAGCCACCGCTAGAAAATCTTCTCCGATAACAGATTCTGGAAGTACACGCACTTGATTTGCAACAACTGCCATATCCTTACCAACAGAACCGGAAAAAAAAGTGCTCCACCCAACAAGACGAAGATCTTGTTTGACTGTGCTTACAATATTAACTGTTGCGCCAACGATAAGGGCGTCATCAGAGATTGAGTTTCCTCCCCCCACAAAAACACTTGACCCAATAGCAAACAAATCTCCAAGAATACTTCCCGCTACAGTTGTGTTATTTCCGATTGCGTATAAATCCTCTTTCACAACCTCTCCCTTTCGCAAAGAGTAGTCCTGCGAGACATTCACAACACCAGCACGGGAAAAAATAGGAGTTAAAAGAAGGACGGCTATGACAAACACAATGAGGAGGGACTTTTTCATATTTTCACAGTAACACCCCGATTATACTCGCATCACCCGCCCTTTTCAAACAAGAACTTAGACTCCAAAAAAAATTAAGAATGGGACCCATCAGAGGATCAAACCCTCGGCCAAATACAATGACACCACCGAGGCCTCAACCCACAACCGCAACGATTAAGCCCAATGTTATTTTCTTCATATATTATTTTTAAAATAATTTTGAAACTTATAAAGCCGGCTCCTCTTCTTTTTTATCTCGAGCAAACAAAAAGAGATACATAATTTCTAAAATTCCCATTGTGTGAATAACTAAAAATATCACAAACCACCACTTTTCATTTCTATGAGATGATCGCCAGAGTGCCATCCCCTTCCAGACAAACATCCAGATTAATAGGAGCGCGAGTGTTGCGGGATGATTTTGAAAATAAGATAAGAATTGATTAAATTGTTCTATTTGTTGACTCATACAACTATTATATAG
>Ga0163153_10006081_pt1 | contig 13801 bp, 9 predicted proteins | sample OliLakLV19MP6IB1_FD_148629 | JGI IMG/M metagenome (GOLD analysis project Ga0163153, IMG submission 148629) | Freshwater microbial mat bacterial communities from Lake Vanda, McMurdo Dry Valleys, Antarctica - Oligotrophic Lake LV.19.MP6.IB-1 | ecosystem: Environmental > Aquatic > Freshwater > Lake... | reverse complement strand
CGTTTCTTGGGCCTTCGCATGGAAACGCTCGTGACCCGCGGGTGAGTCGTCGAGCAAGCCGTGCCTTTTGCGAAATTTTAGCGACTCCGGCGACCAACACGCGCCCTTGGGAAACATGCAGATGTCGTAAAAATAGCCGTCTACGTCCTTTCCGTATCGCGTGAGGGTCTCCCGTGTGAGGTCTTCGAGGTGTTGCTGAAATTCCGGATGTAGCCAGTTGACGAACCGCCAATTACCGGGTTGACCAGGCAAATCCCCGAAATGCCCATCCTTGAACATTGCACGCAGGTCGTGGCGCGATTGGGTGAGTAACTCGTCCCAGCCGACGGTGAGATAGATCGGGCAGCGGATGCCATCGCGGTGCAGCGCCTCGATTTGTTCGCCGAGCAAGTCGCGCCCTTCGGCCATCGAGGGATGCGGTGTGCCGACTTTCGAAGGGTAGTAGGTATAGCCATGGTGGCACTTGGCAAAAATGGTAACGCTGTTCACATTGGCGCGCTTGAGCGTGGCGGCGAATTCGCGGGCGTCGAAATCCGATCCCACGCCAGGGATGTGCGGCGACGTATGGAAGTCGAGATGGACTTGGCGTTGATGGGTGACGAGCGGATGGTTCATAACGAAGAAAATGAGGTGAGGCTGAGGCGATCGAGGAACGAAAGGCCTAATCTCAGGATAAAAATTCGGCGAGTTGGTCTATCGCGCATGAGCAGTATGAACGGCTAATGATAAGTCTTCGGCGACAAAGGCGGAATTGGCAGAAGCACTGTCCAGAGAAAGCGTCGACTCAGTAACCGAAATGCCCCAATGCAAGGGAGCAGTAGGGAAGTTTACTTACAAATGGGTTTGGGTTGGATTTTACTTGGAAAGGCACAAAAATATTTATGCATGGTATTTTTATCATTTTGGAATATCAGTCAAGTGGAATTCTCTGAGTAAAATAGAAGACAAATTCTTAAACATACTTTTGGCTGAGTTCCTTTGTCTGCGAGGATTCGGTGGGGCCACAGATTTATTCGTAGTGTTGACTGCTTCGGAAAATACCCGAGTCTGAAGGTCAAGCTCCTGACACACGCGCCATTGAACCTCTCAAGATAAACTCAGTGGGCATGCGGTGGACCTGCTGGGGCACTTTCTTGTCAGAGCTCGAAAATCGTAGGATATCCAACAAAGTACGAGCCGCAACGCGACCAACATCCTGCGGGAACTGTTCGACGGAGGCTAAAGGAGGGGTCATCACTGTACAGATATCGAGATTTCCAAAACCGACGACGGACACATCCTCCGGGATTCGCAATCTAAGTCGCGAAGCCGCTTCGTAGATGGCTGGCGCAGCATCATCTGCGACACAAAAGACAACGGTTGGGCGTGGATTGCGAGTCAAGATATCCAGACCGACGCCAACGGAAAAAGCCCAATCCACCGCAGAGATTTTATGGACATGAAACGGATCGCCACTTTCCTTAAAAGGACTCATGAATCCACGAAGACGTTCCTGACCTTGTGTAAGATGACTGGGACCTCCCACAAAAGCTAGGTGGCGGTGACCCATCTCCCAAGCGACGACACCGATTTGTCGTGCGCCGTCGAAATTTTCGGACTCCACGACTGGGAGTCGTTTATCAGCCAGCGGCTGGTCTAATAAAACCAGCGGGATGTTGCGATCTCGAAGTTCTTCCAAGTAATCAGCGGGCGCGGTGCTATCAGGCAGTCGAAGAATAATTCCATCGACCCTTCGCTCCACCAATCTTCGGACGTGAGCCTCGTGGATAGCGGGAACGGGCTTGGAAATCGGGTCGGAATCACACGAGAGGATCATCGCGTAGTTGTGCAAGGCTAATTCGTCGTGCACCCCGCGGATCACTGACGAGTAATATCTTCCGGGAGAAATGATGAGACCGATTGTCCGAGTTCGACCCCACATAATCCCGCCAACCAGTAAATTCGGTACGTATTTCATCTGCCGGGCGATAGCTTGAATCTTTATTCTGGTCTGCTCGGCCACGGAGGGATGGTCTTTGAGCGCCCGGGAAACGGTCATTGGGCTGACGCCGGCAGCCTCGGCGATACTGGCGATATTAGGTTGCTTGGTGGGATTTCGCATGGTGGGTTTGGCGCGGCCAAGCCGCTCCATGAACAGCCGCAGTAATGTCCGTTTTACGCCGTTTAGTCGAGCTAGATGTTCAGAGGCGCCCTTGCTCTCCTCAACGGACCAGAACAGCATCGGCCTCTGGGGCGAAGACTCTGCCGCTGACGCTCTCCAAGCGTGGTGGGGAGATGTTCGCGATCCGTGGCTTTGACAAAATGAACAGCCCTCACCCCGATCTCCGAGGCGATTCTTGGCAGATTGGTTCGTTGCGATTTGTCGAGCGCGAGTGTCGCGCCGGCATTCACGAATCCGGGAGAGTTCTTCGGCATCCGCAGCATCGTGAATCGGCCCGGCAAAGACTCAAGCTTTAAACCTACACGGACCCTACTAAAAAAACGGATTGACGCGAGAAATGTTATAGATACCATATCAATATGTCACCTAATCGAAATAGTAGTCGCGGATTTACGCTGGTCGAGATGCTGACAGTCATTGCCATCATCGGGATTCTCGCGGCCATCGCACTCCCAGTTTTGGGCCGTATCCAAGACGGTTCAAAGCAAGCGAAATCTGTTTCGAACCTACGCCAAATCGGAGTGCTTCATCAACAGTGGATTAATGATCATGATGGAATGATGATTGTGGTTTCCCCGATCGGTGAAAATGGGTGGGCTGCCGCGTGGACATCGCATTTTGCGGTGATGATCGGTTTAAATGAGTCGGTGAATACGCCGCCGCCTGCCGTTACCAGTGCCAATGGCACCATTTTTGAAAATCCCTTCGTAAAAGCAGCACAAGATCTCAGGGGACATGCGGGCTGGGGATTCAACACCGAATTAGGAACCAATCCGAACCCTTACACGGCTGACCATAAACGAGCCATAAGCGTGACCCATCCATCGCAGACCATTGCCTTCGGGCAGACCGGAAACGATATTGCCGATTGGACAAATTACATTGCTCCAAACTCCAATCAACTTTACGTGCACAACAACAAAACCATCATCGGATGGCTCGACGGTCACGTGACACTAGAGCCACCGGACATCGCCTGGTCATCGGCCAAGGGAAAAAAAAACTATTACTGGCTACTCCGGAAAGATTAACACAAACCAATTATGCTCAAGATGCAGAGCTCAAATATAAATCTACCCGAAATTTCGCGAGAAATCACGGTCAACCCTTTTACAGAAACCAAGACTGCCCGGCTTGGCGACCAGCGTCTGCCCATCGCAGTGCTGCAATCCTGGCAGGAACAAGCGTTTGGAATGTTCATCCACTTTGGAATGAGCACTTTTGACCAAGACGAGTTCTCGGCCGGAGACAAGCCTGGCAGCTTTTACGCTCCCAAGGCGCTGGATGTGGATCAATGGGTCCGTACCGCCCGCGATGCAGGAATGAAGTATGCCGTTCTCACGGCCAAACACGTCTCGGGTTTCTGTCTCTGGCCATCGCAGTTCACCGATTATCACGTCGGCACTAGCGGCGACACCACAGATGTCGTAAACACATTCGTCCTGGCATGTCGTAAATACGACGTGAAGCCGGGTCTCTACTATTGCCTATGGGATAATCACCATAAATTTGGCTCCGTAACTCCCAGTGATGTGATGGCTTGGAAAAACATGACCTTAAGCTCTGCGAATAACCAGGCTAACCCGCACGATGTGTTGCGGGCGGCTTTTACCACCAACGAAGCGAACACGTTCTTTCTCAATCAGATCAAAGAACTGCTCACCAACTACGGCCAACTTTTCGAGCTTTGGATCGATATTCCAGGGATCGTCGGGCGGACGTTTCGCCAACACCTCTATGATGAAATCGCAAGACTTCAGCCCGAAGTGATCATCATGATGAACAACGGCTTTGGCGACGGCACGCACTATCCGGTGGACTATGCCTGGCCGGCAGACATCATGGCCATTGAGCGCTGGCTGCCTAGCAGCGCGGCTCCATTTCAGCCTTGGAGGGATATCGAAGGAGGACGGCACTATCTGCCAGGCGAAGTATGCGATCCCATTGGTCGCGAATGGTTCTATACAAACGGCGACGGACCCCGCTCCGACCAAGAGCTTCTTGGTATGTATCTCACCTGCCGGGGACGCAACACAAATCTGCTATTGAACGTGCCGCCTGATCAAACTGGAAAAATTCCTCAAGAATACGTGGATGCGCTGATCCGTCTGCGGGGCAATCTGGACATCCTCGGGATTGATGCTTGAGCCATTTTACCACTTATGACAGCGACGCTCACCTTGTACGTATCGAATACAGGAAACGATCACCATTCCGGTTCGGAACTCGCACCTCTAGCCAGTCTTGAAGGAGCGCGAGACCGTATTCGTTCCCGGCCATCAGCTTCATACGTGAGGGTCATCCTCCGGGGCGGCAATTACGAGTTGACAAGGACAGTTGTCTTCGAGCCACAAGATGGTCGCGCGGGCGGTGGATGGGTTCGTTATGAAGCTGCTTGTGGCGAGTCGCCGGTTTTTACGAGTGGCGTCCCCCTGCAATCGTGGGAGAAATTGCCCGCAGATCACCCAGGTGTTTCTGCGAATGCCAAAGGGAGAATCTGGGTCGCTGAGGTGCCGCCTGAGCTCGGCTCGTTCAAAACCCTCTTCGACGGGGCCGGTGAATTGCCACGATCTCGGAGCGCTGGATTTTGCCCGTTGGGCGAAACGGCTCCCGGCTCGCTGTGGTATGCCGCCGATCCCACCTCGCTGCCTTGTCCGTCCGGAGTTTGGGAGCCAATCGTGAACCCAGAGGAGGTGGAAGTGCGCCTGATTCCCATTGCACCGTGGGCGATGAACATCCTGCCTGTGGCATCGGTGGATCGACAGACCAACCATGCGCGTCTCGCCATTCCTGCCACTTACGCTCCGACAAAACCTTTGATCGGAGAATTTCCAGAGGGCAGTGCGTGGTTGGAAAATGATCTGGCTCTCATTACAAAACCCGGACACTGGGCCTTAAATCGGGCGGAAGGGAAAATCTATTTATGGCCTGTCTCCAATGAGCCGGGCCGGAAGATAACTGCACCGGCTTTGATCGAGCTGATTGCCGTCTTAGGGCGGCTGGACGACGGCGATCAAGAAAAGCAGCCAGTGCGCGGACTTCATTTCTACGGACTGACATTTACTCACTCGGATCGATACACTGTTCCTCCTGGCCGCACGGGTTTGGGAGTGCAGCACGATTGGGAGCAGTTTGATCAGCCCACGGCAGTGTTGCGTTTTCGCGGCGCGGAAGATTGTTCAGTGCAATGCTGCGATTTCATAGCTCTCGGAGGTACAGCCATCCGCCTGGACTTGCATTGTCAGAAGATCACCGTTGTAAAGAACGATATCGCGGATGTAGGCGGCACCGGGATCTTCCTCGGTGGCTACGGTCCAGGAACCAAGGACGTGAATCACTCCAATACGGTGGAAGACAACGCGATCTGCCGGGTCGGTCGACATTACTGCGATTCGCCCGCGATTTTTCTTTGGCAGAGTGGCAGTAATCGAGTGGCGCACAACAAGATCAGTTTCGTCCCCTATGCCGGCATCGTCGTGAGCGGGCGCATCGTCTGGGATCCCGCCGGAGCGGAGGAATGTTCGCGAACGATCCGGTGGCCGGAAATCGCCGCTGCCTTAGGCATGGACGTCGCAAGCGTGCGCAATAGCCCGGAACCCGATTGGACAGTGCGCGAGCGTTTCCTCCATGCGCGGAATAACCGCATCGAGAAAAATGACATCTCAAATGTTGTAGAAATGATGAGTGACGGAAATGCTATTTATATTTCCGGCGCGGGTGCGGGAAATTTGGTGCAGGGGAATTACATCCACGACATTCCTTCCAAGAATCTCACGGAAGCGATCCGTTGCGACGATGACCAACACCGCACCCAGATCACGGGCAACGTCATTTTTCGATTCGGAGGTTCTGCAACGGGCGTGGCTTCCAAAGGGATCAACGACATAACTGGCAACCTGATTGTCTGGCCACTTCAGAGCACCAAGCGCGGTTTGATCTCATTGGAACTCGGCCCGGTTTCCGGTAGCCGCATTTGTGATAACATCGTGGTCGCGGCGCACTCGCAAGATCGTGCGGTTTTTCAAGAACGTTCGTATGGCGATGGCCCGATTCCACGGCTGGCAGACTGCCATGCCGAACACAACCTTTATTGGAACGTGTGCGACCCAGAATGGGCAAAGCCTCATCTGGACCGCGAGCAAAAACTAGGGGTCGAGACGAACAGTCATACCGTCGATCCGTGTTTTGAAAATATCGAGCGAGGGGATTTCCGCTTGCGCTCTGATTCACCGCTGCACGCGCTCGCATTCATCGTACCCGACATCAGCGATGCCGGTCCTCACCCCCGTTAACATGCAAAAAACTAAATATTAATATGCTGAAAATCAAATATCATCGATCCGCTCTCGCGGGCATCCTCGCGCTGAGCGGCACCTTTCCCTTACTTGCTGAAACAGAAAAAAATGCATCGCCTCCGCTAACAGGGGCGGGTGAGGAAAGACTTCCGCTTTACCCCGATCCGCCGCCAGCGCTACTTAGGGTCGAACATTTCACGGACACCTTCTTTCACTCCTCACGGCGATACATCAATGAACTGGTGGATCGCGGCTTGGTGCAAACGGACCAAGCCACTTTCGACCCGGAGAGCCCGATTTCCACCAAGGATTTTGAAACCTGGGCCTCTGAACTTCTGGGGCCTCAGAAGATTGTCATCCCGCCAGGCGCGACTGTTTCTCTGGAAACCGCTCGCACAGCTTTGAAGGCATTTTGGGGAGAAGATTCCGCCCCCCCTGTGTTCCCCGAGGAAGATTTGGCAGAACCTCTCACGCGGGGACGAGCCGCCGAATGGCTTTTAATGGCTCGAGCCAATCCGACCCGCCATGCCGCGCCGGTGACGGCAGGCAACATCTTCGTTTCGATGGAAGGAAAAGACGAGTGGTCCGGCCGGTTGGCAGAGCCCAATGCAGACGGCACGGACGGTCCGGTCGCAAGCCCTTTAGTTGCACGAGACCGATTGCGGACCCTACGGCACGAAGGTCACCACGGGGATGCAGTCGTTCTCTTTCGCGGGGGATATTACGCGCTCAAAAAAACTCTTGAGTTCTCCGCAGAAGACGGCGCGACCGGCAACGAAACGATTACCTACCGCAACTATGCAGACGAAGAGGTCATCCTCAGCGGAGGTGTGGAGGTCACGGGGTGGACGCTTACAGAAGAAAGACCAGAAGGCAAAATCTGGAAGGCCGCAATCCCAGCCGGACAGGAATCGGTTCGTCAACTTTTTGCCAACACCCAGCGCCTCCCGCGCGCCCGGTTCCCGGACGTGGGTTACTTAACAATCGATGCCGTCGATAATGCTCAATCCCCTAAACGCTTCGACTTGAGTGAAGCATTACCTGGCGGGCCTCTTGAATCCAAGGCAGCAGAATTCATTAGTCTCTCCTATTGGTCCAGCCGGCGGGAAATAATTGTCCGAAGCGGCAAAGATTGGGTCGAGGGGGAAACTCATATGGGTTCTGCTCCGTTCTTCCTGATGATGTCCGCAGCCGGAAACTCGGGGTTCGTGGAGAACGATCCCACGCTCCTCAATCGTCCTTGGGAATGGTGTGCCGTTCCAGAAACTGGTGAGTTGCTTCTCATGCTGCCACCGGATCAGGACATAGCGGGGCTGAAAATCATCGCTCCGATCGTCGAGCGCCTCCTGCGCATTGCGGGAGATGAAAGCCGCCCTGTGAAGAACCTGCGATTTCAAGGGATCACTTTCGCCTATTCCGCCGCGACGATGCCGAAGGCTGGCATCTCGGAATTCCAAGCCACCTTCTACACCGATAACCATGCGGAAAAGCCGGTTCCGAGTCGGGTGGATCGTCTTTACACGTTGCCACCTGCCGTGGAAGTGACATATGGGTTTGGGACCGTTTTCCAGAATGTTCGCCTCGTTCATCTCGGAAACCAAGGCATCAACTTCGGTGAAGGAGCCCGTTACAGTTCCCTCATCGGCAGCGAAGTCATCGATGTCGGCGCCACCGGCGTCATGATCGGTTCGCGCGAAATCTGGGGCGAGGGAGCAGCTGCCAGCAACGACCAGGATGGCCGCAGCGATTGGTCACGTGGAGCGCAAGTGCCGTATGCTAACACGGTTTCCGACAATACGGTCTCCGACTGCGGCCGAATCGTTTTCGGTGGTGTCGGAATCTGGGCTGGATACACAAAATTCACCACGATTTCGTACAATGACGTGTTTCGCCTTCCCTATAGTGGCATTTCATTTGGGTGGTCATTTCATTCAGGGATGACCAGCATGGAATATCCCACAATCAAATATAATCATGTGCGCGATGTCATGCGGATTCTGACAGACGGTGGCGGCATTTACGTGCTAGGTTATCAGCCCGGCGGAGTCATGATAGGAAACATCATCCATGACGTCTGGAGAAATCCAACCGTGAGCGGCTTCTACGCCCATGGCCTGTATTTTGACGAGGCGAGCCGATTTTGGAAAGTCGAGGAAAATGAAGTCTATGACACGTTTGACGACCTGAACCTCAACAACTATCTGCGGGGGCCGGGCTGGGAGTACGTGGATTTTAGCGGCAATACTCTCGACATTTCGCAGCGGGTTGGTGGCGAAAGCTGGTTGGCGATGGCAAACAACAAATTCGGCGAGATTCCGCCGACGGTCATCAAGGCAGGCGTTCGGCCGCACTATCTTAAAGCGGAAACGAATCCACCGCTTCCACTTTTCCAAGAGGAGGAAATCCCCAAGGAACGGATCATTGGGGAGAAAACGATTGGCAATGGAGATTTCGAGAAGGATACGCTCGCAGGCTGGCGACCTCTAAATGCAAGCCTTGGCACAGTGACGATCGTCAATGATCCACAGACAGCGAGGAACGGGAATGGATTCCTGCGTTTAAAACGCCGCAACTTTGCCGATCCGCTGCTAAGCAATCCACTAATCCTCAGAAAGTCCAAGAGATACCGCCTCCAAGCTTGGTTGCGGCTAACTGACAGCGCTCCCACCACATTCCGGGTTTACATCGAGACCTTCGGCAGGGAAATCCTCAAGGATATGCCCGTCGCGCCCGGCGTCTGGACCCTACTGGAGACGGAATTTACCGTCCCGAAAAACACGAATTCACCCTTAGTTTTTCAAACCCTCGATCCTGCATCAGGAATCGTCCCGTTCGACCTCGACGATGTGTCAGTTACAGAAGTGGAAGAAACGAACATTGCGGAGCCATGAGCGCTAGTCAACAATTGACCTGTTTTTGGATCGGCAACAAACGGTTACTCTCTTCATATAGTATCGGCTAATTCCCCTCACTTTTGCAGTGAGTATCGATTCAGGCTCGCGACTTACCCGTCCGTCAATCCATGAAAGTAATACCTTGCCCTCCCTCAAGGCTGGTGAGTCTTTAACACCGGGATGTCCAATGATATGTGTCCACGGAGAATTGCCCGGCACAGTCTCCACGAACGCGATGGTCTCGGATGGCGTCTCGACTGATACGAGCTTTCGCATATCGAAGCTAGTTGTACTAGTACTCACACCGAGAAAACAATTCCATCAAGATTTTGAGGCGTTTCTACGAACGGACTAGCAAAGATGGTCTTATCTGCATCGTAGTTCCTTGCGCAAATAACTTAGCTATTTAAACCAGTCATCACACTAAAGTGAATAGCCCAACACGTTGCGACGTGTTTTCGTTTGGCGGGGCTTCTATAATCATATCTCCATTATGATCGGAAATCCAGATTCCGTGGAGTGCGCTGATTTGCTTAAGGTTATTGATCGATTTTGTGGTTCTGATTGACCCCATAATCGGACCAAGAGAGACTAGAAGGAGGGCCGCTAGGACGGCTACTATTGAAATTACAGTAAGCATCTCTATCAAAGTAAACGCACCGCACGAGCGAGAGTGGTTTTTATCATACGGCAGAGTCTTAGCAGAATCTATATCTTATGAGGTGCTAATTTAGACCTGAAAGTGAAGCGAATAGATCCGTTCCAGGGTCATTAAGCAGATAAGGCAATCACCTGAGCAGGTGTGCCTAGAGAAATAGTAACTCTGGATTTCGACGGAAATCCCCATTGTCTGTGCTCCCATCCGGGGCATGGCTTTAATCAAATTTGATGGAATATAAGTCCGCGTCTTTCATGACGAAGCGCAGCCGTACCGGTTTCCCGGCCAGTGCGCCAAGATCAGGTCTGTCTTTCCAGATGGCGCTGCGGGCCACGGTGTCGCCATAGAGTTCAATGCTGTCCGCAAGGATGAAGCCCGGAATGGGTTTGCCGTCGGCATCTTGAATTTCCACGCGCAGTGAGCCGAATGCAGAGCTGACAAAGTTCATCGAGAGCTGCGAACCCTTGAAGATCACCGGCGGCGTGATCAGTTCGCCCCCGGCAATCGGAGCCTGGATTGAGGCAAAGCCGTCGAGCCGCAGCGTGTAGCGCCGGAGCTGGACCACGCCGATTTGGTAAAATTCCGTCCGGTAGAGCGTGAGTTCCGGAGCGGCACCCTCGAGATTCGATGCGGTTTCAACCAGATGCCAGCCCACGGCGTCGTAATAGGTGTAAGTGCCGGGCCGCTCGGGCCCAGGCGGCATAAATGTCGATGGCGACAGCTCGAAACTCTCGCCGTCGCGGCTCCACATCAATTGCACTTCGCTTAGCGGGCCAGGGCGATCCCACACTGCGACGTTGTGCCGGCGCTTTTCGGTGTCCGGCAACTGCTCCATGGCCTCCGTCCACGGACGATCATCATACATCATGGGCAGGCCCAGGTAGATGTGCGGCGCCCGGTGGTAGTTGCGAATGGCATTATTGTAAAACTGCGCCGTTGGTTTTTTCGAATAGTTCAAAAACGTGCCCTTGGTCCAGTTGACAAAGTCCGGCGAAGTTGCAGTCTTAATGTCGCGGAAGTATGCCGGCGCCTCGACGTCGCGGAAATACGTGCGATACGCGCTAATGCTCTGATCCCAATACGCGACGTTCTGGGAATCGAAGAACCCCTCGTTACGGACAATGCCATTTTCCTGCATCAGCGACCAGTGAATGCCATCCGCCGATTTAAGAATTGCGAGCGACTTTTCCCGGCCTATGTGCCAGTTATCTGGATCATTCCCCGGTCCATAGAGCGGGGCAACTGCCTTATAGAGTGCATCTGGCGCTGCCGCAGGGTTTTTATCCAAAAATGGGTTGAGCGCTGAAAGCGACCACCCTTCAGTTACGGACGGTTGTGGAATGATGTTATTTTCCTTGGATCCTTTGAATTCCACGAGCCCGAGCGAAGGCTTTGTCCAGTGAATGCCATCTGGGCTTTCCGCATAGCAGTCAAAAGTGTTGCCACCGCGATTCTCACCACCAGCACTACCGGGCACGTTCTCGGCGCGGTAATACATTCGGTACCGCTCCCCATCCCTAAAGACCGTGACAAAAGCACAGGCGTTGCCCTCCCATGGCTGGTCGAATATCATGACCACCTCGCGCGCCACAGGTTTGTGGAGAACCCGCTGTGCGCCGCCTCCGAGACGATCCACCAGCAAGTTGTCTAGGAACAACTCGCGGCGGTCGCCGATGACGATGGGCTCAGTGGCTTGACTCTGGCTTGCCGGTCCCGGGCTGACTTTCTGATTGGATGAACCCACCCGCACATAGTCGATTGAAAGCGTGCCTTGGTTGCCGACGGAGAGATCGCCCGCCCTCAACGCGGCAAACACATGGTCGCTGTTGATCACCGGCTGGGTGACGAGCAGGTCGCCATCGAGAAAGATGTCTACGTTGCCATCCGGCTTCCGGTGGGCGCTGAGCGTGTAATAAGAATTCTTGAGGAGCGCGGTTTGCAGAACTTCCGCCTGGCCTGATGGGTTGGAATCATCCATGCCGCCCCATGCCAGGCTGAAGGTGTCACCCGAGGGCCCGGATGCGTCGGCCAGGAGTCTGAAATCAACGCCAGCGACGGCCTGGCCTCCAGTGTCGCAGCCCTGAAGAATCACGTATTGACGGGGATGTTCACCATTGTAGCTGTTCAATGGAGTTTCATCGAGAACGGCAAATCGGACCTCCAACTGCCAATCATCCCCGCTGCCGAGGTCGAGTGCGTGGGCGACACCATCCAGATAGCTGTCATCCGATATCTCTGGAGATTTGATCTTCAAAAAGCCCCCGCCCACCGTGACTTCACCAGCTCTTGAAAGAGTCGGCATCCACTTGTCTGCATCGAGTTCAGAGCCGTCGAACTCGTCAGAAAAAAGATCGCCCTTCACCGGATCCCCTGCCGCTGGAGCGACAGCGATCGCCGTTATAACCAGAAGAGCACAGATTCTCGCCAACCTCCACACACCCTCTGATTTCTTGAGAGATTTAGAAGGTTGTCGCACCAGCGGGGAAACAGAGGTAGTCGTCGAATTCATACGGCAGGTCTATTTAGACTTTGTGAGATTTGACTACTAGACAAATAAAAAAAAATAGTCGGCGTGTTGGCCGACTATTTTTAGTTTATGAATAGGTTGTTTAAATTATGCGGTGATTTTCGCTAACGACCGGCGGCGGATCAGAAGGGCCCCATCGGCACCGAGTATGAGCAAGCCGACGACGGAAGGTTCGGGAATCGGAGTTTAAGATAATTCGGTGTATCCCGTAATGTATGATCCGTCGAGCATGATATCGGGGCTAAGGTTATTAATCACGAACGTGCGGGTAGATGTCACGCCGGCGATCCCCACATCGGCAGGATTCCACACGTTCTGCCTGAAGTTAGAGGCAAGCGTCACCGCATTGGCGTTAAAGTTTCCGATAGCGGGAGCAAACGATGTTGGCGTGGATGAGCCCGTATTTCCGGGTGTCGTTTCATTAAAGTATAACCTCGTTTGGGTGCTGAAATCGTCAAACCGTGGTCCGTGGATGGATAGTTGCGGAATATAGAGCGTCAAAGTCACATTGGTTGCACCCCCAGGCACAATACCATTATAACTTCCCGTTATACTAAGACCAAAGTTTGTTGAAGTTCCAGAGACGTCAGTGCCTGAAGGGGTTCCGTTACCCAAAACTCCATCGAAGAAAATCAGTCCTGACTGAACACCGCGAGTGCCGGAGACTGTGGGGGTAAAACTAAAGTCTCCAATGGTCGTAGCCGTATTAATTGAGGCAGTCTCCGTTTGGTCCCAAGCTGGGTCAGCAACTGCACCGAATGTGTTGGCGCCATACGCTTGGATGAACGGTGCGCTGGTAAGCGTCACGGCAAGAGCGGACTGGGCGGCGAGCGCTGACACGGCGAATGCTGCAGCTAGTTTGAATGTTGTGGGAGTTTTCATAGGGCTAAAGAATGTCCTCGTGGAGAAATTGTGTCTATACCTTAAAATGCTCTTATCTATTCCTTAAAGTGACAGACGGTTCCAGGCTTCATTTGCTGGCATTAGGATTTCGAAAACTTTCAAGCGTGAATACCTGGTCTCCCCCTTGGCGCAACTTCATCCATTAACTGTCGCGACACGTCTGCGCACAACCCCAAGGCACGTAGTGACCATTGTTAGTGCGGGTGGTTTCGTCCAGGGGATGACGGCGGGGAGCATGTGGTGTGATCATTGGTTTCGAAAGATCTGAGGTGGTCCCGATTTTCAGACCAGCAGAAGCCTAAAATAAGCTATGTAATGCGGGTGTGATTTGATTTCTATTTGTTGATATTGAAGGCGTCAACC